>VOFC01006466.1_pt1 | contig 134709 bp, 161 predicted proteins | sample 5384161 | NCBI WGS metagenome assembly VOFC01 (sample SAMN12384722, study PRJNA508395) | human gut metagenome | isolation source: healthy gut B | host: Homo sapiens
CCTTGTAGCAGAACTCTGCTACATCTGAGAGTACTAAAAATCCGTGTGCAAAGCCCTCCGGGATAAGGAACTGCTTCTTGTTCTCTTCTGTGAGCTCTACTCCAAACCACTTGCCATATGTCTTTGAATCGCTTCTTAAGTCTACAGCCACATCAAATACTGAGCCCTTTACTGCACGCACAAGCTTTGCCTGTGGGTATTCCTTCTGGAAATGGAGTCCGCGGAGCACTCCCTTTGTGGAACAAGACTGATTATCCTGTACGAATACTCTGTCAATGCCTGCCTCCTGCATGTCCTTTGAATTGTATGTCTCCATAAAGTATCCACGGTTGTCTCCATGTACTGTAGGCTCGATGATGCAAAGTCCTTCGATTCCGCCTACGTTTTTCTGTACTTTAATCTGTCCCATGATTTCTATGTCCTTTCTCCCAAAAAGTTAATCTCCTGCAGATATCTGTGCAGCGCATCCTGCCATGTAGGGAGTGGCTTAAATCCATTCTCCACGAGCTTGCTCTTGTCCAGTCTGCTGTTAAACGGACGTGCTGCCTTTGACACACCGTACTCTGCTGTTGTAACAGGTGCTACTGTAAGTCTGTCCTCAGAATACTCTGTATGACCAAGCTCCACTGCCTGCTTAAAGATTTCCTTTGTAAAATCATACCAGCTTATATATCCTCCCTCGTTTGTAGCGTGATAGTAACCGTATTTATCAGTCTCTATCATATCTACGAGCAATCTTGAAAGGTCGAGTGTATATGTCGGTGTACCAATCTGGTCACTTACTACTGTAAGCTTATCGTGTGTCTTGCCGACATTTAGCATTGTCTTGATGAAGTTCTTGCCGTTTACACCAAATACCCATGCTATACGCACTATAAAGTACTTCTCAAGTGTATTTGCCACTGCAAGCTCTCCATCAAGCTTTGTCTGTCCATATACGTTGAGCGGTGCATAGTCCTTGCAGTCAGGCTGCCATGGTGTGGTGCCCTGTCCGTCAAATACATAGTCTGTGCTGATATATACCATCTTGGCATCTATCTTCTTGCAGGCATCTGCAATATTCTGTGTGCCGTCTGCGTTGATTGCATGCACCTTTTTTTTTATCATCATCCTCGGCCAGATCCACAGCGGTCCATGCTGCACAGTGTACTACTACGTCAGGCTTAAGCTCTGTGATTGTTTTTTCCACTGCATCACGGTCTGTGATATCGAGTGAGACATATGGCATAGTTGTAACTGCTGTGCCATCGTCTGCTCCGCTGTACTGTGGTGCTATATCTGTTCCGATTCCTTCGTAACCGCGTGCTGCCAGGTCGTTCATTACGTCGTGTCCGAGCTGACCTGCAACTCCTGTAACAAATACTTTCATTTTGGGGTCTCCTTTATACAAATATTCGTAAACAGGCCCAACATATATGCGCAATCCCGCATGCTTTAGGCATGCTTTCTCGCTGCTTACGCAGCTAAGATTGCTTATATACGTTGTTCCTGCTCTATTCTAGAGCCTCAAAGAATCAAAATGCGCTTATGTAAGCGAGCTTACAACACGCATTTCGATTCTTCAAGGTTTACGAATAGCAGTTATCTATTCGCGTACATCTTCTCGTAATAGTTCTGGTACTCTCCACTGATGATTGTCTCCCACCACTCACGGTTGTCAAGATACCACTTGATTGTCTTCTTTATTCCGTCCTCGAACTTGGTCTCCGGAAGCCATCCGAGCTCGTTGTGAATCTTTGTTGGGTCGATTGCGTAACGCATATCATGTCCCTTACGATCTCCTACGAATGTGATAAGGCTCTCAGGCTTGTTGAGCTCCTTGCAGATAATTTTTACGATTTCAAGGTTTGTCTTCTCATTGTGGCCGCCTACGTTGTAAACCTCTCCTACACGTCCGTTGTGGATGATAAGGTCGATTGCCTTGCAGTGATCCTCTACATAGAGCCAGTCACGCACGTTCTCGCCTGTTCCATATACCGGGAGTGGCTTATCATTAAGTGCATTTGCTATCATAAGAGGGATAAGCTTCTCTGGGAAATGGTATGGTCCGTAGTTGTTTGAGCAACGGCTGATTGTTACAGGAAGTCCATATGTGCGGTGGTAAGCAAGCACGAGTAAGTCTCTGCTGCTGCCTTTGATGATGAATATGGGCTTGATGTATGGATTGGTGTATCCTCATGGAAGAAAAGGTCAGGGCGGTCAAGTGGCAGATCTCCGTATACCTCATCTGTTGATACCTGGTGATATCTTTTAATACCATACTTGCGGCATGCGTCCATAAGTACTGATGTTCCGATGATATTTGTATCAAGGAATACCTGTGGGTTTTCGATTGAACGGTCAACGTGTGACTCTGCTGCGAAGTTTACAACCATATCAGGATGCTCTTCTTCAAATAATTTGTATACGGCGTCACGGTCTGTGATGCTCTCCTTTACGAAACGGAAGTTTGGATTGTCCATTACAGGCTCAAGTGTTGAGAGATTTCCTGCATATGTGAGACAGTCTAAGCATACGATACGATAATCCGGATATTTGTTAAGCATGTGAAATATGAAATTGCTTCCGATAAATCCTGCTCCACCTGTTACGATAATTGTCATTTTGATTTCCTCCTTAATATAACTGCTCGCGGTATTTTCCATCAAGTACATCCTTTAAGTACTGTCCGTACTGGTTCTTCTTTACGAGCTCATATGTCTTTAATACTTCATCCTTTGTAATCCAGCCGTTTAAGTAAGCGATTTCCTCAAGACATGCTATCTTACGGTGCTGATGTGTCTCGACTGTCTTGACAAAGTTTGTGGCATCTACAAGACTCTCATGTGTTCCTGTATCAAGCCATGTGAAGCCCTGTCCTAAAAGCTCTACATTGAGTGCCTTTTTTCTCAAGATAGATTCTGTTAAGGTCTGTTATCTCAAGCTCTCCTCTTGCTGATGGCTTAAGGTTCTTAGCATATTCTACAACATTATTGTCGTAGAAGTAAAGACCTGTGACACAGTAATTGCTCTTTGGATGCTCCGGCTTTTCCTCGATTGAAATAGCCTTTCCCTCTTTATCGAACTCTACGATACCGAATCTCTCAGGGTCATCTACATAGTAGCCGAATACTGTGGCGCCCTTACCGCTCTTAGCGTTTTCAACTGCGGCCTTGAGTCTCTTATTGAGTCCGTGTCCTGCGAAGATGTTGTCTCCGAGAACCATGGCTACTGTATCATCACCGATGAATTTCTCACCGATAACGAATGCCTGTGCCAGTCCGTCCGGGCTAGGCTGTACCTCGTAGGTGAGGTTGACACCAAACTGATGTCCGTCTCCTAAGAGCTCCTTGAATCTTGGTGTATCCTGTGGTGTTGAAATGATCAGGATATCTCTGATACCTGCATTCATAAGCACTGACATAGGATAGTAGATCATTGGCTTGTCATAAATTGGAAGTAACTGCTTTGATGTTACCATTGTGAGTGGGTAAAGACGTGTGCCTGAACCTCCCGCTAATATAATACCTTTCATGTTGTTCTCCTTTAAACTGAAACTACGTGCTACACTTGATGCTTTCGGTCTGTAGAATACACTGACTTAGTTCATCATTTACCTGCATTATAAAAGGTGCCCCAAGGGCACCTTCAAGTACTTTTTATATTTTTAGCATTTTTCACAAAATATATGCTTATAATATCCTGTTTTTGAATCATTTTCGTGCAATAAATACACCTGCATCCTTTGTGATATGGAACCCTCCCTCTGTCTTCTTTCTGACAAATGCCGCAAATTCCTTATAGCGGTCCACAATATACCTGTTCTGATTGCCGTGGCACGAGAGCACATACTCTATCACAGGCTCTGCTTTTTCTACCACAAGCTCATCCTCGTACCCATGCCAGCTTACCTCACCAAAGTATTTTCCAAGTATTGCCTCACCATTTTCTTTACCGAATTGCTCATACAGCCTTTCCGCTGACAGCTCTATACGGTCATCAAACTGCTGCACCAGGTCGTTTATTTCCTTCATATGCCGTGAGCTGTATGTACTGCACACAAACACGCCACCGGGCTTTAGCACCCTTAGGATTTCACTGCACACAGCATCCAGATTGTCACAATAGAACAGTACATGGTCTGCTATCACGCAGTCATACGATGAATCCGGCTTATACAGCCTGTGGGCATCCATCACCTCATATGTGAAGCGCTTGTCATCTGCCCCCACATTTCTCGTCGCATCCCTTACCATACCATACGATATATCGGTCAGGGTTATCTGCACATCTGCCGGTATCCGGTCTATGTTCTGTGTCCAGAGAGAGGCATCACCGCAGCCCACCTCAAGCACCTTTTCCCCCTTGAAAAAGTCACACTCATCAAACACCCAGCTAAACCAGCTCACCGGATTCATTGAGAAATCCCTGTGCAGATTGATTCTGGCTGATATGTTTGAAGCATCCCTGTACTGCTGCTTTAGCTTTTGCTCCATCTCGTTTATATTGACCAGCTCCAGCATATGGCTCCAGTCCACGCTTCGCCCCTCGTCTATTACCTCTGAAGCCTCCTGCAGTGCTGATTTCATAAGCTTCATCTGCTCTATCCTCTCCTCCACGAGACCAAGCTGCATGTGAAGCGATTCAGACATTACATTGCTGTCCGTGTTTCTGAGCGTCCTCTCCTTGATATCGTCAGGGAAAAACCCAGATATTTGAGGAACAGTATCTGCTGTAGACGCGCAAAGTCGTCATCATTATAGAATCTGGCTCCGTTTTCATTTACGTAGGATGGTTTTAAAATATTGTGCTCGTCATAGTACCTGATGGTCTTTTTTTGTAATATGCGCTTTTTTTGCAAATTCTCCTGAGGAGTAGTAGCCGGGTAGTTTCATCGTTGCGTTGCCTTTCCTCTTATTTTCTTACTTTTGAACTTCCTATATCTAAGTATATCATAATTTTCTAATACAGGATTTATTAATATTTACTTATTTTCATTGTTTCTGCTTTTTTCCAAGGAAAATGTACTTATAATTATAATATCACTATGTAACAAGGAGAAAACAATGAAATACGATTATATAGTAGTAGGTTCCGGTCTCTACGGAGCCATCTTCGCCCATGAGGCAAAGGCCAAGGGCAAATCAGTGCTTGTTGTGGACAAACGTCCTAACATAGCAGGAAATGTTTACACCGAAAAGCAGGAGGGCATAAATGTACACATGTACGGAGCCCACATATTCCACACCAATGATAAGAGGGTCTGGAACTACATCACACAGTTTGCTGAGTTCAACCGCTTCACAAACAGCCCTGTGGCAAACTACAAGGGTGAGCTTTACTCTATGCCATTTAACATGTACACCTTCAACAAGATGTGGGGTGTGGTAACACCTGAGGAGGCTGCTGCAAAGATTGAGGAGCAGAAAAAGGAAATCACCGGTGAGCCAAAAAATCTCGAGGAGCAGGCTATTCGCTCGTTGGACGTGATATCTATGAGAAGCTGAAGGGCTACACTGAGAAACAGTGGGGACGTGATTGTAAGGAGAACTTCCGGCTTTCATCATCAAGCGACTTCCTGTTAGACTTACCTTTGACAACAATTACTTCAATGCTCTTTATCAGGGTATTCCAATCGGTGGATACACCAAGATGGTTGAGAATATACTCGACGGCATTGAGGTCAGACTAAATACTGACTACCTTGAGCACAAGGCTGAGCTTGATGCTCTTGCTGACAAGGTGGTATACACAGGTCCGATTGACGCATACTTTGGCTTTAAGCTAGGTACTTTGGAATACCGCTCAGTGCGCTTTGAGAATGAGACCCTCGATATTCCTAACTTTCAGGGAAATGCCGCTGTCAACTATACAGACCGCGAGACTCCATGGACACGTATCATCGAGCACAAGTGGTTCGAGTTCGGCAAGGATGAGGATGGCAATGATCTGCCAAAGACTATTATCAGCCGTGAGTACTCTTCTGAGTGGAAGGCAGGCGATGAGCCTTACTACCCTGTAAACGATGAGAAAAACGGACAGCTCTATGCCAAGTATAAGGAGCTTGCCGATAATGAGACCGGTGTTATATTCGGCGGTCGTCTCGGCGAGTACAAGTACTACGATATGGATACTACCATTGCCTCTGTACTTGATATGTGTGAGAAGGAGCTTGGCTAATAATCAGGCTTTCCACAAAAGGCTTTGTTTATGTCATATTCAAAAGCGCCATGGCAATTTACCATGGCGCTTTTATTTACAATTTTTTTCCGGCCAGATTTATCTCAGCCGCAGGAATATGCTCCCTAAGGCACTCATATCCATACTCCTTCGAATATGCATATATAGCCGGAAGCTGTCTTGACAGAAATAGCGCCGGTGCTTCTGTCACGAGTATGCGCCACAGTGCCCGAACTCAAGAACATCACCAAGCTCAAGCTTCTTGAGCTTCACCTCGCGTACCAGCACATCTGCCACTGTACAGAGGCTTCCGCATAGCGATAGTCTGTGTCCGGCAATTGTGTTAATTCCACACCGGCAGCTCTATATATACTAATCGGCGGCACCTGCATAGCCATCCTCTGCCCGAAGTAATTCAGGTGGTGGATTCCTCCATCCAAAATTGCATAATTGGCATCGCCTGTCGATTTAAGGTCCTTTACCTGTGTGTAATATTTACCGCATGAGGCTGCTAGGAAGCGTCCCATCTCAATGCCAAGCGGATATTCCTCGGCAAATTCTCTAAGCACCTCTGCTGCCTCATCAAGTGATCGTTTTTCCCTTTCCTGCCAGTCATCCTCAAAATACTCCACACAAAGCCCAGGGCCATACTCTACAAGCTGTGGCTCAAAGCTGTATTTGTCCTTTAACATGACAAGTGCAGACTTTATTTTTTCCAAGTCCTTATTTATTTTGCGCAGGCTCTTCTGTGTGCCGGAATAGTAGTGAATGCCTATTACCGTAATGCCCTTAAACTCATCCGGCTGCGAAATGATGTATTCAATATCATCAAGCGACATGCCAAACTGGTTGCCACTTGTCAGGCGCAGTATGACATGTGCTTTCGTTTCGGCAAACTCAGCTTCATACGTACCTTCCTGTATACATTCAAGCATCACTTCCGATATCAGTGTCGCATGTCTTATGCTCTCACATGTGAGTATACCGGCACCGTATGAAACAGCTCGCTCTATATCGCATTTTTCCTTCATCACGCCTGAGTATATGATACTCTCCGGCTTCACGCCAAGTGCTATACATATCTCAAGCTCTCCCGGGCTGCACACCTCCACATGGTCTAAGCCCTCCGGCAGCCTGTGAAGCAGAAACGGATTTGCCTTTATTGAAAAACAAAGTGGTATCCTACGTCCTCCTTTACAATCAAGAGCAGCCCTTATCATGGCTGCTCTTTTTGCAAACTCGTCCGTATCAAATACATAGTACGGTGTCTGTCTCATATGCTTTATTCCTCCACAAGCTCTTTAACAAGCTTCTCGATTGCATCTACTGAGTTGAAATTCTCAGGAACCAGATCCTTTGGTCTGATTGTGATGTCAAACTCATCAGTCAGCTCCGATACGAGTGAAACTATATCAAATGACTCAAGAATTTTGTCATCGATGAGCTTTGTCTCCTTCTCAAAATCCACATCCGGTCTTAATTCCTCTAAAATCTCTAAAATTGTGTCTCTCATTTTACATTTCCTCCAGTTTTTTCATATCATATTTTCCGTTTGGAAGCTTAGGAAGCTGCTCCAGCTTCTTGATTTTCCTTGGCACCATAAAGCCCGGGAGTTCGTCCCTCAGCGCCAGCGCAAGGCTTCTCCTGTCACAGTCACCTGTGTAGAAAAGTATCAGCACCTCTTTTGCTTTATTATATATAACGCAGCTTTCTGCGACTCCATCGACCACATTGGCGGCATGCTCCACCTCATCAAGCTCCACACGGTGTCCCATGTGCTTTATCTGGCGGTCCATACGTCCACAGAAATGAAGTATGCCGGCTTCATCGAGCCTTCCGTAATCCCCGGTGCGGTACATCCGCTCAGGATAAGCCCTATTGAGTGGATTGAGTGTAAATGCCGCAGCTGTCCTCTCCGGATCATTATAATAACCCAGCGCCAGGATTGGTCCACATACACATATCTCTCCCTGTTCTCCGACTGCCGGCTCATTTCCATGCTCATCTATCAGGAAAACTCTGTAATTGTCATAGGCTTTTCCTATAGGAAGCACCTCGTCATCTTCCACTGTATGATCCACGCTATAGTATGTGCATGATGCTGTGGCCTCTGTCGGCCCATACTGGTTCACAAAATGCGCTTCCGGCAGATTTTCCTGCCATTTCCTGAGCACCCTGCACGGCATCACTGAGCCTGAGAAGCAGATTTTTCTAAGACTCTTAAGCCCTACTTCCTCAAATGCTCCGAGCAATGTGAGGATGGTAAATGCCGAAACACTCCAGCCTACACTGCTGACTTTCTTATCATTCATGTAATCAAACAGGGCATTTGGCTCCATAAAATACTCTTTTGGAATAATCGCTGTGCTGCAGCCGGTCTTTAGCGGCAGATAAATGTCCCTGATTGCCGCAATATAGTCAAGCGGCGACTGATTGCCCAGCACATCACTTTCCTCTATATGCATTACATCACAGTAAGCATTGATGTATGTCATAAGTGACAGATGCGATGTCATGACTCCCTTTGGATTGCCGGTGGAGCCTGACGTGTAGATGATATACAGTGGGTCTGTCATTGACATCTGCCTGCGGACTGCAGCGAGCATATCCAGTGAGCTGTCATCTGTTTTTCCTACACAGCCTGCCACAACACCACCATCTGTATCGTTCTCACTATCCGTCACATGGTCTCCTGCTGATTCACTGATTTTGCAATTACTATCAGCGCACGCCACCTGCTCGAAGCACGATATATCCTCAGCAATAAATATCTGCGGTCTATCGAAGCCTTCTGACTTTGCCAGCTCATCCACTATGCTCTCCACATGCTCAACGCTTTCCCTGTCAGCCACGATAGCCCTTGGACACAGATTTTCAAGAATTTTCTCAATTCTCTTGTCAGGAAGCGATGCATCAATCGGCGCATACGGTCTGCCTGCATATGCCACTCCCAGGAAGTATGCCGGTGTCACCATTTTTCTTCCGGCAAATACTGCAACAGGGGTTCTGTCCACTCCAAGCTGTTCTACCAGATATGCTCCTGTATTTCTTGCTATATCATATACCTGCGCAAACGTAATACTACATTCAGTATCCGAAAATGCAGGCTTGTCAGGGTATTTTGCCACTGTGGCCTCAAGCCACTCCAGTACGTTTTTCATCTTAGTCCTCTTTCATGCATTAATAAACGTTGCCGAAAAAATTATAGCACATAACATCCGAAAAAAAATGTCATGTGCTATCGAATTAATAATTCTTAAGAAAGCCTTAATTTTTTTTTTCTGTAGGTTTTTCTATATTTGATTCTCCTATTAAATATATCGGTCTGTCCTTTGCCTCGAGATATAGCTTCGACAGATAAAGTCCCAAAATGCCTATGCTAAGCAGTTGTATCCCACCTATAAAAAGTATGATAACAACGGTCGAAGCCCAGCCGGCTACCGGATCTCCGAATACAAGTCTCCTGATAATGATAAAGAGCATTGCAATTATTGCGACAATAAAGCTGAACACTCCTGCTATTGAAGCCATGTATAGCGGAGCGTTGGAAAACGCCACTATTCCGTCAAGGCTATACAGAAAAGGGTTGCCAGAATGACCACTTTGTCTCACCTGCCACCCTGTTTACATTCTCAAACTCAAGCCACTTCACCTTAAAGCCTACCCATCCAAACAATCCCTTTGAAAACCTGTTGTACTCTTTTTAGCGATAAAAGTGCATTCACATATTTCCTGTTCATCAGCCTGTAGTCACGTGCCCCATCAACCATATTTGCCTTTGATATTCTGCTCATAAGCCTGTAAAACTTTCTTGCAAAGATCTAATCGCTGGTTCACCTTTGCGTGTCACTCGCCTTGTACCGACAGCATCATAGCCCTCTTTTGTAAGGACCTGATACATCTTCGGAAGCATTTCCGGGGATCCTGAAGATCTGCATCCATTATTGCCACATATTCCCCCACCGCATGCTGCAAGCCTGCATACATGGCTGCCTCCTTGCCAAAATTGCGTGAAAAAGATATGTATTTTACACCAGAATCATTTGCGGCAAGCTCCTTTGCAACATCGAGCGTCCCGTCCATAGAGCCGTCATCCACTATAATCAGTTCATAGGACAATCCCTCTGCCTCACTCGCTTGACTCATCTGATTCAGTACCCAGGTTATTTTATTATAAAAAAGAGGCAGAGCCTCTTTCTCGTTAAAGCATGGCACCACAATGCTTATCTTATTTTTTTTCCATATAAGCCACCCTGCATATAATATCAAATAAATAAAAAATCCGATTGCTGATCCTGCCGTATTTGTCACAAAATCATCAAGCTGACAATATCCCCTGCCGGTAACCAGCTGCGTGTACTCAATTGCTGCGCTTATAAAAGCACCAACAGGTATTGTAAACCATCTCATCCAATTTTTAAAAACCAATGGAAACATAAGCCCAAATGGTATAAACAATACTATATTTTCTATAAAATAAGCGTGCATCTGAAGTGTCATGCCCCAATTGCTCCACAGCACCATATCGGCGACGCCGGTTCTGCTTCCCGGCTCCCTTGAATAATACACTATCATTATAAGCGTATACATATAGGCCACAAATGTGCCGCAGAACAGCATATGCCAGATTTTGCCCACTATCTTTTTTCTTCTCTCATCTGCCTGTGATACCTCTCTCATTGTGAAAAGATATCGCAGCAGACACACAAAAATATACATCGCAATGCAGATTAAAGCCAAATATACCGCTGACGGAAGATATTTGAACTTTTCCTGTATGTCTCTTATTATATAATCCTTTAAACTCAATGTCTTTATGCTCCTTGTAGGCACGAATGAACTCCAGCTGTCGTTCATCGTCCTTTTTTTCTGTTCGTCATCAGACATATGACTCACTTTAATAATTATACACAATATTATGCCAATTACAATAATACCGGCACATAATATAAAAATAATTAAGATTTCAGGCATAGACTATTTCCTCCGGCAGAATTTAATTACTATTCTCTCTACAGATTAAATTATATCCACTTAATTTATCTTAATTCACTCATTTATGAACCCTTATAACAGCAAAAAGCTGCATGATATTTTCACACAGCTTTTGTATATTACGTATATTATCTTTGGCATTAACCTTTATTTTAATTTTGCAACAACCATATCCACATATTTCTGACAGATTTCCTCGCTCTCTGCCTCAACCATGACACGGATAACAGGCTCTGTACCCGACTCACGCACAAGTAAGTATACGTCCTGTATCGCCAAGCTCTGCAGTAACCTGGTCGACAGCCGCCTGAACCTCAGGATTTGGCAAGAGCCTCGGCCTTGTCAGCCACGCGCACATTCTGAAGTACCTGTGGGTAGATACTAAGCCCCTCACAGAGCTGGCTCATCTTCTGTTTTCTCGCCATCATGACCTCCATCATCTTAAGGCTGGTAAGGATACCATCACCTGTTGATGCATACTTGGAGAAGATGATATGTCCTGACTGCTCTCCGCCGATGCGGCAGCCGTTCTGCTGCATGTACTCGTATACATATTTATCACCTACTGCAGTCTTTGCGTAGCCGATTCCAAGCTCATCAAGGGCCTTATAGAGTCCAAAGTTTGACATAACAGTTGTGACAACAGTATTGTTATCAAGCTTTCCTCTCTCTTTCATGTACTTTCCATATATGTAGAGGATATGGTCTCCTGTGATTACATTGCCCAGTTCGTCTACACAGAGACATCTGTCTGCATCTCCATCGTATGCGAAGCCTACATCAAGACCATTGTCCACCACGTACTTCTGTAAGCCCTCGATATGTGTAGAGCCTGCATTATTGTTGATGTTTAGACCGTTTGGCTCATTGTTGATGACATAGCACTTTGCTCCAAGTGCCTCAAAAATAGACTTTGCCATGTTCCATGAGCTTCCGTTGGCACAGTCAAGACCTACCTTCATGCCCTTGAATGAGTAGACACCAAGCGATATGAGGTATCCCATGTAACGGTTACGGCCTGCTACATAGTCAACTGTACATCCGATAGCATCCTTATGTGCATAAGGCAATTCCTTCCACTCCTGACCAAACAGGCGCAGCTTGCCGTCTATATAGTCCTCGACAAGGAGAATTGTCTCCTCATCCATCTTCTCTCCATTGCTGTTGATAAGCTTGATTCCATTGTCATAGTATGGATTATGGCTTGCCGAAATCATGATACCACAGTCAAAATCATCGGTTCTTGATACATATGCCACTGATGGAGTTGTTGTAACGTGTAATAGATATGCATCTGCTCCCGATGCTGTAAGTCCTGATACAAGGGAGTACTCAAACATGTAGCTTGAACGTCTTGTATCCTTTCCTATTACTATCTTCGCCGGCTCGTCGAGCTGCTTCTGCTTCTTAAGCTCTCCATAATACCAGCCCAAAAATCTACCAATCTGATATGCGTGCTCTGCTGTTAAATTGACATTGGCCTCTCCACGGAAGCCGTCTGTTCCAAAGTATTTTCCCATTGTTGTCCCCTTGTGAAATAAATTTTTCTTATATTATACACTTAATAAATGTGTTTGTGTAGTAAAATAAGCTTATTTGTTAAATTATTCGACTTCATAAAATCAATTGTTTATTAATATGATAAAATTAACATATGTATATAAATCAAAGCTACATAGATATCTTATGACACTCCATATAGTATCTCTTCTCATTCGCTTCTCCGATTGAGAATGTCTTTCTGGGAAGCACCCCGCCCGCATTTATTGCAGGGAACAATGTGCTCTTGTCTATCGACTGAAGAAAGATTCCACATCCCTAGTCTCCTTAACCAGTCCGTGGAGTGCCTCATCACCATGGATATAGTCTATTTCCACATTGTCATGTGTCTCAAGATACTTATCTAAAATACCCTGGAGTATCTCAACCGGGAGGCGGTCACCTCTATTTGTGATATTAATTCGGAATTCTTTATTGGTGCTGTGGAATTTTCTTTATTGCCATTTCGGTAGCGCCTGATTCAACATACTCAAATACTATCTCTTCGCCCTCAGTGCTCGTAAGTCCTTGTTTTGTGATTTCAGCTTCGAAAAACGACAGCATGTCCTTTACATCAACATTTGTAAGCAGTCTGTGAATAGGCTTAAACTCAAGCGCCTCACTGTGCAGATTACAGATTTCCACAAGAGCATGCCTTGCAGGATGAGTTTTCAACTGCTCCTCTGTGAATTTTCCTGATTTTTTGATATTTTCCCAGCATGTCTTCGCTGTTGCAAGGGAATGGTTTCCATCACCTACTGCAAACAAAAAGCCTCCACAGCTATTCTGTTTTGCTGCAAATGCCTCTGTCACCTGCCTTGCTGCCTCACCCTCGACAGCATAGCCTCGAATATGTCCGCCTCCCTGCATGAGCTCTGTATCGTAAAGCTTACGAAGAGTGTCCCTGATGGCATACACATACTCGATTATTCCATGCTTTACAGCTGCAATATTTACTGCATCTTCCTGTGAAGCACCCTGGCAACCATCAATCTTTTGTCTGTCTATAGGATCATCAACAAGCAGCATAACATGTGGCAGCTCAATAGCTGCATTCTCTCTTATTTTCACTCTCGGAGGTATACGTGAGATTACTGTTCCCTCTGTTGCTCTGATGAGAGTCTTCTTTTTCGGGTCGAAATCATAGTCATCCAGATCAATAAGTCCTACTATTCCAAGACGCACCCCTGACTCCGTAGTACGCTCAACAAGCACATAGCCATCTGCCACCGCTTGCTTTAAGGTTCCATCTGTGAGATATGTATCCATAGTGGTATTAATATATTTGATTCTCTCATCATCAGTCATTGAAGCATATTTTTTTTTTCTGCCGGTTTCTTTGTCATTTTTGACACCTTCCCCTGACGAATTGCAATCATTCTCCTGTTTCGCAATTGTTCCCAGATATATTTCAGGGAATACCACATTAAGTGTTGACGGAGCATCGCCCACATACTTTTCCACAGCATCCCAATAATCAGCCTGACTTGTGAACTGGTCACAGGCGATAACTGACCATTTTTCCATATCTATACCATCGTTTGGCAAAAGAATATTTGCCGGATTGAAACAATTTGACATATCAACAATTCTCCTTTAAATATACAAAATATATAACAGAAATCCGCTATACTCTATAGTATAACGGATTTACTTTTATTTGCATATATTAAATTCCTTTTGTTGTTAGAATTCTTCCCACTGCATCATCTAATTTTTCTGCCGGTATCTCGCCACTGTTAACTGCAGACAACACTGCATTATAGCTGCTCTCAAAGCCTGTTGAAACATAAAGCATGCTCATTCCTGCCTTAACAGCTGCCACAGCCGCCTCATCCTGTGTACATACCTTATTAAGAGATGCGTCTGATAAATCATCTGTAATCAAAAGACCATTAAAGCCCATGGTAGTTCTCATATAGTTTACGGCACCTGCTGATGTAGAGCATGGCGTGGTTTCCTCTCCTGTCACACTCTGGCAAATCACATTTCCCATCATGACTGCCGGAACACCTGCTTCAATTGCCTTCTGATATGGCACAAAATCAGATGCCTCAAGATCCTCCAGCTTATCTGTCATCCAGAGCATTCCTGTCGCTGAATCTGTAGTAGCCTTTCCTTTTCCTGGAAAGCTCTTTGCTACAGAATTGATTCCTGCACTATTATAGCTGCTTACCTGTGCTGCAACACAGTCACCTACAGTCGCTGACTCGCTGCCAAATGCATATGTATCGTTATCTGCATTATCACCATATGTATCCGCTGTCGGTCCAAAATTCATATTAAGGCCATTGGTAGCCATATATGAGCCTATCTTTCCTGCACTGCTGCCGCTGCGTCAGCATCTCCAAGCTGTGATGGTGCCTGCTGTGCCTCATATCCATTAGCTGAAGCAAGAGGAAGTCTTTCTCCACCTTCTTCATCAATTGCAAGAAACAGATTCACGCCCAGTCGCTCCTGCGAAAATGACTGCAGACTGCTCATCATCTTTGTAACTGCAGCCTCGCCTGAGAAATTCTCCTGTCTGAAAACAAAACCACCAAGAGGATAAGTACCAATAGCTGCCTTTGTCTTGTTACCGGCCTGAGTGAACTGTGATACACCTGTAATCTCCTCAGGTCTCGTAATGAATAGCTGGGCTACCTTTTCCTCTGTTGTCATAGAAGACAGCTTTGTCTTGACAGAATCTGACGGGGTAAATGCCGGTGCTGCCTGCTGTCCATCAGCTTGTACCTGCTGAGTTCCATCCGTCTCCTGAGTAGGATTCTGTGTCTCCTGCTGGCTTTCTGTTATTTTCTTATTCGCATTATTCCCCGGCATCACAAAATGCACTGCTCCAAATACCAGCACAACTATCAGTGCAATTACTTCTATTGTGATGAGGTACTTATCTCCATTTTGTCTGAAGTTCATATTTAATCCCCAAAATTTGTATTTGTTAAATCGTTATTAGGTCCGCTTACTTTTCCTGATAATGCATTGCTGTATTCGTTTACAGTTGCACTAGGAGTATAGCCTGTATCACCTTCAAGGAACTGATGCACTCCTGTAGCCATGTCTGCAAGTGTAGTAGGCACCTCAACCCATGCACCATCAACCTTTCCACCATAGAACACCTGTGGATATGCTGTAGAATCCTCTACTGTATAGTCTGCAAGATTTTTAAATACTGAAAGAATCTCATCAGTATTATAGTTAGTATTGACATGTCCAATCAGATCTGATACCATCTTAATCTTTGCCGCTGTATTCATCTGCTTAGCTGATTCAAAAACCTTGAACAGCACTGTTCTCTGTCTTTCAGCACGCTTATAGTCTCCTCCGGCTGTATAACGTATTCTGGAATACGCAACTGCCTGAGTTCCATCAAGTGTATATGTGCCGGCTGAATCAATATGGGATGAGCTTGTTCCACGAACCTTATTGACCTCATCAATATATCCGTTTATCACCTTTGCCTCAGATGCATCAATATCCTGTACAATGCCTCCTACCTCATCTACAATCTCACCGACTGTATTGAAATTGACTGTAACATAATTCTTTATGTCTAAATCCAGATTTTTGTTAAGTGTATCTACTGCAAGCTCCGGTCCGCCAAACGCATGTGCATGTGTCACCTTCTGGTATCCATGACCATCAATATTCATCATACAGTCTCTGAAAATAGATACCATGCGGATTTTCTTAGCATCATGATCAACCCTGACTACCATAATGGAATCGGAACGTGTTCCTTTATCAAGCTGATCTGAGCGGCTGTCAACACCAAATAACGCAAACTCCTCAATACCTGATTTGTCTGTAGTGCTGTCATCCTCAGTCTGAGTATCGGCTTTTGTCTTAACTGCCTCTGTACCCGGCTTTATGCCTTTGGCTTCTTTATTCTTAACATTACTGCTGTTAATCTTTACAAGTATTATCGCTATAATAGCAATAAGTACAATCATTACTGCCGTAATAATTATATTTTTCTTTTTTTTTCATCTGCACTATTCTCCGTCATTCATATGTGTCTGTGCCTGCTAATTTTCGTCATCGTCCCTGCCATAATAATTGCCATAATAATTACCATAATAGTTTCCATAGTAATGACCATACTTAGACTCCTCAAACCTGCACTTATTGAGCACAGCTCCAAGAATCTTGACTCCTGAGTCCTCAAGTGTACGCTTTGTATTGATGATTGCACGGCTGCTTGTAACATTCTGGGCAGCAACTATTACTGCTCCGTCTACATTCTTTCCAACTACGCTGCATCAATCGCAGCGCCTGTAGGCGGTGTGTCAACAAGCACGTAATCAAAAGTTCTTCTCTCCAAACTCGATAAGCTCTTTAAACTCCTCTGTCTCAAGAAGCTCCGTCGGATTAGGCACCTCATGTCCTGCAAAAAGAATGAACACTCCCTTTGATGTTTGTCGCATATATACTTTGTCCAAAGATACCTGACCTGAGAGATAATGTGAGAGTCCGTATATCTTTCCACCGCTCTCCAGCTTTCGCTCTGATTCGTCCTACAAGGCCTGACTTACGCATATCGGTATCTACTACAAGGACTGACTTCTTAGAGTCCGCCATCGAACGAGCCAGATCCATAACTACGGTTGTCTTTCCCTCATTTAGGCACGCTGCTGGTAAAAAGGATGGACTTCACACCCTTTCCACTAAAACTGATGCTTGTTTTAAGAGCTCGAAGAGACTCCTTCATTGTATAGCTCTGGTCTTTTATCTGATTAATAACTACTGTTTCCATTAAATTGCCCTCTTCTTACTCTTGCTATCGTCTGATTTAGATGACTGTTTTTTTTTGTTTTTTCTTCTCTTTGACTTTGCTCCATCATACTCTGCCTCATCAACAGGAAGTGATGCAAGCACCTTGAGGCCTGTTCTGGCCTCCATATCATCTGCATTGGAAATTGTATCGTCAAGCATGTATCCAAGTACAACTATGCCGGCAGCAAGAAACAGTCCGAGTACAGCACCTATAACTGTATTCTTAAGGATATTATTATTCACCGGTGTCTTTGAAGCATATGCTGTCTGGATAATCTTTGGCTGTGACTGTTCCATATTGTCAGCGATATACTGTGATGAAACTTTTGCAATCTCATCTGCCACTGTTTTTGAAGCTTCTAAATCAGTGTCTGTAACCACAATCTTGAGCACACGTGTATCTGTCGGATTCTCTATTGAAACCCTCTTACTGAGCTGCTCGTATGTCTCGTCCATATCCAGATTGTCAATTACCTGTGATAAAACTGTCCTGCCTGTGATAACGTACTCATAGTCGTTTGTCAGACTCGAGCCTACCTGAATATCAGCAAGACTGGTGATAGATGTTGACTTGCTCAGTACATACATCTCTGCAGATGCCTCATACTCCGGTACAAAAGTAATCTTGGAGTATAATCCAAATACTGCTGCAAGAAGCACCATTGATGCCACAAGTGCCTTCCAATGCTTCACTAATTCGTGAAACAGCGCTAATAAATCGATTTCAATTTCCTGATCTCTTATTGGTTCGTTGTTTTCCATTTTCCTACCCTTTACATATTGTAACATTATTTTTCGGTTTAATCCTATGTTATATTACTACACTTCATTTCTTTTGTCTATTTTTAGAAGTCACAAAAAAATTATTAAGAATATGTCATATTTTGTAAATAATTATGCAATATAATAGAAAAGTGCCGTTTCCGGCACTTTTCCTTTGTTGTATTTTCATTTGCTATATTTTATTTTTTCCTGTTCTATTCTATTGTTGCTGTTCTAGTTCTGCTGTGGCTGTTCTGATGGTTCAGTCGGTGCCACCGGCTGTGGTTTTTGAATTTACTGTAACGGTTATTGAACTGCTTGCGCTATTCCAGCCTGCCATTTCACCTGCTATAGCTGTAATCTGTACGCTACCAGCCCTGTAAATGGTCACATTTCCGGCGCCATCTACTGACGCAATCGAAGGATCACTTGACTGGTAAGAAAGCGCTGCTCCGTTTGAAGCACTTGCTCCGAGAGAAAATGGTGCATCTCCCTCTGTTACAGTTTTATTACCGCAACCTATTGTCACAGATGGTGTCTGGTTTGGCTGTGGCTTTGCATTTACAGTGATTCTAATCGTCTTGCTGCCGGCCTTGTAGCTTGTTGTAGCCTCAGACTTCACAGTGATTGTAGCAGCTCCGACACCTACTATCGTCACATTACCGTTCTCATCCACTCTCACTACACCATTATTATCACTTGAGTATGTGAGCTTTGCATTATCCTCTGCTGTCACACCGAGATTGAATGCTCCGTCGCCCTCTGTCACATTATAAGAGTCAGCTCCGCCAAAACTCTGCGCTTTGCCGGCCACCTTGTCAACACCACCATATACAATTACTTTTTTTTCATCTAATGTCACATTCTCATATAGCTTCTTCGCAGCTGAATAAGGCATATTTATGCAGCCATGGCTGCCGCTGTACATGTAGATATTTCCACCGAAGGTACTTCTCCACGAAGCATCATGGAAGCCAATTCCACCATTGAATGGTATAAAGAAATTAACCCATGACTTATATCCGTCTCCCCTTAAGTATCTATCCTTATCTCTTGAGAAAATAGAATACACTCCGGTAGGTGTTCCGTGTCCTTTTGAAATACATCCTGTAACACACTGACTTGATACAACAAGCTCTCCATTCTTGTATACATATACCATCTGATTGGTAAGATCCACTTCACAGTAATTGCCACCATATGTGACATATTCACCTGTTTCTTCTTCCTTTGCCTCACTGTAAACTGCTTCCACTGTTGCAGACTTTTTATTGTTTATTGCCTCAGCAATCGCCTCATACAGCTTGTTTCCATCTACAGTCTGTCCTGATGATGCTACAGGCACATTTATTATACTTCCGCCTGTTGTCTTAAACTGTCCTGTTTTCTTCTTTGACACATCATGCTTTTTGGCTAGCTCTGTACAGTATGTAGCCATATTCTCACCATCAAGTGAAACTGACAATCCGTCATTGCCCACTATAAGCCACTGGGCTATCTGATCCTTTCCTACAGCCTCTGTAGCTGCTTCACCTGTTGCCGGTGTGAAATTACATGTCACCGTCACATCAAGATATGCATTGGCTTCTTTTAATGCCTTCTTTACCAGCTCGCTGTCCGCAGCCTTTTCTCCATCAACATATCCTGTTGCAGATGTAAGCTCTACCTTATCCTTCAGCTCCTTTACAGCGCTTGTCAGATTTGCAGCTGCATTGTCATATACAGGTGCATCTCCCGATACACCGTCAACACCCTCAAATTGTCCTGCATCTGCATTGTAGGCTATTGTAGCACGATATGGCACAATTGATCTTATATCAAAGGTCTGTGTGTCTGCCTCAGCCTTCTTTTGTTCGTCATCATTTGCCTCTGTATCCTTATCACTCTGAGCCGCAGCATCAGACTGTGACTGCGTTTTTGCAGTGATATAAGAGTCTACAAGAGCAGTCTCCAGCTCATCAGACTTGTCCATTTTAAAAAGCTTCACCTGCTTTTCCGGTTCCTTATCCTTATTGGCCGCATTTATCAGTTCCTGAAGATCTGCTTTGTCATTGTACTTGAGTCCCAAATCCTCAGCTGTCATATCAAATGATGTATCGTCAAGCTTCACTGATATCTTATACTTGCCTACTGCAGTCTTTATGGCTTTCTTTGCCTCGTCAGCAGTCATTCCACCTACATCAACTGATGCAAGCTTGTACTTTTCAGGGAATGTCTTGTATGCTTTCTTTCCACAGCCTGCCATTCCCAATGCCATAAGCACACAGGCCAAAACTACCAGGAGTTTTATACTTTTCTTCTTCATCTTTGTCCTCTTTATCTTAATTTTATATTATTCTCACAGCACCATATTTTATCACTTTCTTATATATGCCTCAAGTGAGATTTGTCACATATTTTCCGGTTATTTAGACATGTTATTCATCATTATGATAACAAAAAGCTTCCTAATGACATACAATATGTAACAAGCGTATAAAATAGTTCTGATAAACCTTATCGCTCATATGCATTTTATTCAACGCACAAAATACTTTATAATTCTTATTTACACATTTATACATATCTGTATTCTTTTTTTTTCGATTTGACTGACAAACAGCTTCATCCTTTTTCTAAGCTGTTTTTTATCAGTGTTCCTAATCAGGCAAAGCTGCAAATAGTCGTTGATAAATTTGCTTGTTTTATCAAACCACAGCTGCTTTCCGCCTATACTAAAGTGCCCGCATCCCGGCCTGCCTCAATCAGCCTCATGATAACCTTCTCATAATGGTCAAGCCTCTTCAGTGAGCTTTCTATCGAAACGCTCTGATTTACGTCACCGACTCTATACTCATAAAGTGCCTTATCATATGCATAGATACTTTCGGCATATGCCATTGGAATTATTGAGAACTCCTGATCCTCGTAAAACACTCCCTCAGAGAGTGTCAGTCCTGTATTTCTATAAAACTGCGTATTATATATCACCCCATGCAGGCTCAGCCCCCACCAGAAATCATACAGATGCTCATCCACATATCCTACATTATATGGTCCACCATTTTTTTGTTATATATTTATCGTCGTATGGATACTCATCAGTATTTTTCTCTCTGCAGCACATATGATCTATAGCTCATCAGCACTGCATCTGCGAAATTCTCATGTTTATTTTCATTATCTCTAAGATAACAGATAGTTTCTTTCAACACATCAGTGTTTACCCAGTCATCAGCGTCTACTACCTTAAAATAGCTTCCTTTTATTATTTTTACGCCTTCATTAATTGCCGAGCCATGACCACCGTTTTCTTTATTCAGTATCCGATACACGTCAGGATATTTATTTACATATTTTTGCGCGATCTCTACACTATTATCGGTAGAGCCGTCATTTACAACAACAATGTCCAGCATATTTAAAGAGAGTTATCATCAATAATAAATGATGATAACCCTTTATCCAAAAACTTTGCCGCATTATATGTCGGTATTATTATTGATAGTATCTTTTTATTTTCTGTTTCCATATCCTATCTAATTCCTGTTTCTATATGTTAATTTCCACTTATATCGCTGTCTGTCACCATATTTGACAATGGTAGTCAGTATTATTTTCTGTATAGTCTGTCTGCTCTGCCAACCCTTTTGGCAAGCTCAAGCAGCTTTGCAAATTGATTCTCGTAAAAGCTGTTGCTCACATGCAGCTTATTAAACAGCCGAAATACTTTATATTTACGCTGTACTGCCTCATACATAAGTGCACTTTTTTGAGCGAGTTTCATGTTAAACTGCTCTACTATCGCTCTGCCAGATTGTCTGTCGGTATTTTTTTATCAAAGCTATTTGATAATAGCTTGTGATTATGCCCGACGTCTTTCTGATAAAGTGTTCCTTTCCACCTTGTGGCATTTTTGCAAAGCTCTTCTCTGCCTCAAGTACATTAAATATAACCTGCTCCAGATCCGGAAGACGCTTCACCTGACTCGCTGCTGAAACACTTTGATTTACATCTCCAACTCTGTATACATACAACTCTTCCTGAATAAATCTGACAGTTTTTGCATACGAAAACGGAACGGTTGCATACTCCTGGTCTTCGTAAAATACATGCTCTGTGAGCTTATATCCAAGTGCTTTATAGAACCCTGTGTTATATATCACTCCGTGAAATGATAGTCCATCAAATACATCATCCCACATATTTACTATATCCTTTAAATTGTACTCTCGTGTAAAATCAGGCACACTCACATCTGCCGGTCTGTACTCATCCTTTGATATGTCATAATACCTGAAGCTTTGTATCACCGCATCAGAATCTACATGCCCGAGATATTCAACCAGGTGCTTTAGCGCAAGCGTATCTACCCAGTCATCCGCATCGACCACCTTTAAATACTTTCCTCTCACATGCTCCACGCCTGTGTTGATTGCAGAACCGTGTCCACCATTTGTTTTATTTACTATGACAAAGGTATCCGGATACCAGTCCACAAATTTCTGCGCCACTTCAACACTTCTGTCAGGTGTGCCGTCATTTACGACTATCACCTCAAGCTTATCGAGTATAGCCTTGTCAATATCTATTTCCTCAAAGCGACCCTCCGTTGCCATTTTACAGTTGTGCTGTGCTGTCTGTGCATCTGTATCCCTGCATACCAGAAATGACGACAGCCCCTTATTCAGAAACTTTTCTGCATTATATGTTGGTATTATGATTGATAATATTTTACTCATTAACTGTTCTATCCGTCCTGATTACTATTATTAAAAAAAGAGTATTGCATACTCATTAACGCCTATTCATGAAATTAATTACCACGCAGTCTGCTATAGACCCATGCTGCCATCGGAAATATCTTAAAACCTGTTTTTCTAAGCATCCAGACGCTCTTCCTGCTGCACGCCTGGTACACTCCCGGGTGCTCCTCACGCAGCATCTCGTCAAACTTCTTCATCTGCTCAACGTTCCTTGCATCATTGCCCTTTGCCAGAAATATCTGGTACTCATCATCGACTGCCTCGGCTATGCCGCGCTCAAGGTACTGCTTCTTGTAGGTCTGCAGATTGCCGTGCACGTTGTTGTACTCAAACAGTGCATCAAGCACCTTAAGATGCTGGTCATGACGCTTGATCATCATCTTTATGTCCACGCTCTGACCACTCCTTCCAAGTCTGTACTGATACAGCGGCAGAGGTGAAAACGTGATGCTTGTGCAGTATGGTATAGGGTAGAGTATATATACTCCCTGGTCCTCGTAGAAGCAGTGCTCATCCACACGAATATCATTCTTCTGCAATACATCAGTACGGATGGTCATGGAATGTATAGTGATCAGCGGGTCCATGACTGCCTCAGCAAAGCCCCACTCCCTGTTGTAGTGATAAGAGTTGGACACTGCCTTTCTGCGCTTTGTGACCTTCTTTGTCCTATCATCCACCAGGTTGAAGTCATTGGATATGACATCCGAGTGCGTGTGCTTCAAAAAAGCTGTACAAATTGTGGCAGAAGGCTCTTGTCCAGCCAGTCATCACCATCCACCACCTTGAAATACTTTCCTGTTGCACGCGGTATCGCATAGTTGATGGTAGATCCATGGCCTCCGTTCTCCTTAGAGAGCACCTTGAAGCTGTATGGATATTTCTGCTCGTAGGTATGTGCCAGGCTGGCTGTGGAATCTGTGGAACCATCATCCACTATGAGTATCTCCAGACTTCTGAGCACAGACAAATCTATAAACGAGTCAAGACAGTTCTTTATATACTTTTCAACATTGTAAGCCGGAACGACTATGGTTAAAAGCTTCTCCATATATGTTTCTCCATGTATACCTGTTTCCTTGTGTACTACTCTCCGAGTCCATCCTTGATGTACTGTATAAGGTGTTCAAGTGCCTCACTCTCATCCTCGCCATTGCAGATAAGCTCTATCTCATCGCCTGACTTTATGCATGCTCCAAGCACTGAAAGTACACTCTTTGCATTAGCTACATTTTTCTCGTCATATATAAATGTTACCTTTGATTTAAATTTCATTGCCTCTTTGCAGAGATTGCCGGCCGGACGTAAATGTAATCCGGTAGGATTCTTGATTATTATTTTTTGTGCTACCACTTTTATTACCTCTTTTCGGTTATATATCTATCAATGTGATGAACTGTCAGAGCCGTTATTTCCGGTGTTTCCTGACGATGTGCTGCCCGATGACGTACCAGCTGATGATGAACCACCTGCGCCGGTGCTGCCTGATCCGGTGTTGCCTGATGTTGTACCGCCTGTTGTTGAGCCCGAGGCTGTTCCTGTACCATCAGTTCCCGTTGTGCCGCCTCCGTCACCTTCCCTTCCGATAACTATCTGAACCTTTATCTCGCCCCATGTGTACTTGGTCTCATCCAGATTTGGCTTTACCGTCACTGTATGTGTACCTGTACCAAGGCCTGTCACATCAATTTTCCCCTTCAGTGTAGTTCCCGAAAGTGTATCTATATCAGACTGGGTGCCGCTTACTACGACACTGCTCTTATCTGTTACAAATGTAAGCGTATATCCCTCTTCCAGTCCGTCATATGTGATATTGGAGCTGTTCAGCGTCATGGTTGAAGTCGCATTTGTTTCAATCTTTATATCTATACTGAGCTTTGCCTTGGATGAGTTCACTATAAAAACTCCATCCGGCAGATATCCTGTCAGGTCAACAGATGTACTTATATCGTCTGTTGCGCCCGATATATCGATTGGGCCCACATCTATAGATGTGATATTGTTCAATGCTTCTGCATTACCCTTGAGCATTACAGACTCCTCTGATAGGTCTACTCCGAGCACGCTCTTTCCACCTGCCGGTGAGCCTGTCGTAGTACACTTGATAGGTACCTCCTTGGTACTTAAGACATCAACTGTCACTGCTATAGACTGATACTGGCTATCCACATCAAGCTTTGATATATCTATCTCATCGCCATTATCATCAATCAGAGTGAGATCACCGCGATCAGTTATCTGATTATCTGATATTATGGTATTGTCATCGACCTTTATATTTACATTAGCCGATGCTATAGTTGAAACAACTGACTCAGGACCTCCGATCTTTACTACCTTTGGATTTGCCTGTGGCTTGTTTCCCAGTGCTTTCGCACCTGAGAGACTTCCATCCAATGATACCTTTACCTCAAACTGCTTCTGCATATATTTTTCAACCGAAAGCGGGAGCATATGGTCTCCACCGTTGAAGGTAATCGAATGTCTGTACTTGGTGCATCCAATATCGACCTTTACGCTTGCCTTATTCGTATCATCCTTATCTACTATGATATTTGCAAGGTCAACATTTGCGTAAAAATCGGAATCATCAAGCTCGTTCAGATAGCTTCTCTTACCTGATACCGAAAAGCTGATGGTCTTTTCCGAATCCTTGATGGTAGGCCATAGCCCCTTGTCAACAACCGAATCGCGCCCTGTGACGGTGACTGTTGTGGTAAATGTCTTTGTCTTGACCGGGTCATTGAGATTGTAGACCACAAGCCAGAGTATAAATGCAAATGCTATCGCAAGTATTTTAAAGCCTATATTATTTGTGAAGGTTTTTAGAAGCTTCTTTCCCATTCTTAAACCTCCTTTTAATTAATTCAAACTTACCCCGCTCCCTATGTCTGTTCTGCAGAAGCTTAAGCTGTGTGCGTAGATGATCGGCATCTATATCGTGCTCAATATGCCCCTTGTATGCTGTAGAAACTGCTCCTGTCTCCTCTGAGACTATGATGGTAAGCGAATCACTTACCTCGCTGACTCCGACCGCTGCACGATGTCTGGTTCCCAAATCCTTCGAGAGTGACAGGCTGTCTGATAGCGGAAGGTAACATGTAGCTGACACCACACGGTTGCCACGCACGATAACCGCTCCGTCATGAAGCGGTGTGTTTTTCTCAAAAATATTGATGAGGAGCTGACTCGTAAGTATGGCATCCACATCTATTCCTGTTCTGATATACTCTCCCAGATTTATCTCATCCTCCATGACTATTAGTGCTCCTGTCTTTACTCTGCCCATCGCAAAGCATGCACGCACCAGCTCATCGATTGTCCTGTCGGAGAATTTCTCAATTTCGCCTCTGCCGGTATTGAAAAAATCACCCAAAAAGGTCTTTCCACCAATATTCTCCAAGGCATTTCGAAGCTCAGGCTGAAAAATAACAACAAGTGCCACGAGACCTATATTAAAGAGTTTCTCAGCAAGCCACAGTATTGTATCCATCTGGAACAATGCTGCAACAAGCACAAACAACAGTATGATAATAAGGCCCTTGAACAGATTCCATGCCCTCGTGGTCTTTATCCACAAAAGTATATGATAGAAGAGCACTGAAATAATAAGTATCTCTATAATGTCTATCACACCGATTTTGATGCCCGGCACATTTGTGAATGTAAGGAACTGATCCTTGAAGCGTATCAATACACCACTCACATTATCCATAGCGCCCTCCTTTCTCTTATACTATGTAACTATTTGTCATCCTCAAATATATTTTCGTCTATTTCGAGATCTTTTGCAATAGCCTCTTTGCTGATATTTTCCTGATTATGTCTCGGAATCTTCTTTCCAAGGCTTCCTGTATTGCCAAAGTGCTTTACAACCTTTTCCTCCTTGGCAATCATCTTCTTTGGAACTGCCTTGACGTAATAGTAATATTCATCATCCTCAAACTGTACGTTTTCTGTACGTGCATAGTCAAGATTCATAAATATAAACTGTATGACAACACCTGCAAAAATAGCTACTACAGTGCTGAGCACAAGCCAGATTATCTTCTCCGGCAGTCCTAGCACCAGATAAGCAACAACAAGTGCAACCAACTGTATGAGCCCTCCTGCTATGGTAGCAACAGTCCATGAATTGTTGATTTTCAATCGTCTGACCTGATACACCACCAGTGTGGTGATAACAAAGATTGCCATAACTATAAACATCTCTTTGTTGTCAAGAAGCTGACCCATTGTCACATTGAGCTTTGTAGTGCTCTGCCCCTTTTTATCTACCACCTCTGCAAGCGCTGATGCATTCTGTCTGATTCCATCAAAGAAATAGTACAGCAGTGTGCCACATATTATTGCAACAACCGAATAAGCTCTTCTTAAAAGACCTGCTGCAACCGGCATAACAGATGGTATGTGAAGCTGAAAGCATATAGGTGTAAGTATCACAAGCATGCCATCCTTCGGTGCAAAACGAAAATAGACAAAATACAGTACTAAAAAAAGTACAAATGTGATAGCAAAAACCTCTACGGACAGCGCATACATATCTAAAAGTATCATAATCGAAGCAATCCAGAGTATTGCATTCACCGGAAGCAGTGCACACACAAGCGCTAAAAGCAGCGCCACAAGCATCGAGCTGATTTTCGCCATATAGCCGATATTCAAATCTATTGTTATAAATGCGATAAATGCAACGGCAAATCTCACAACCGGAAGTATAAAGTGCTCATACTCACCGCAAAATTTGACTGCCTTATCCTTAATTTCCAGTAACTTGTTCATAAAGCCTCCCTAACGCTTAATCTTTTCCTCACGGGAATATATTCTGCCCACTGCCTTCAGGTGATCTGCGTATTTGCGCACTTCTCTTCTGCCGGCCTTATATCTTGCAGTATACACCACAATTGTGACAAAAATGTAAACCGCCATAAATGCAATATACAGTATGCCTATTGTGACACCCATTGCCTTAAAATCAAGCTTATTGATTCTGTCCAAAAGCTCTGCTGCATTGACAGCAACCCACATCACAACAAGCCCTGCAAATGCGAATGTACCTGTAAAGAAGAAGCTTTTTAAGCCCTCTTTCCATATATAGTCCCATCCGTAGTAGCTTGCGGACTGCTTCTGCACACGGCTGTCATCGCTTTTGCTGTCACAAAGAGCAATATTAAACAGTTCCCTTACTTTTTTCTTCGTTTATCATAAATCATCCTCTTACCTGTTATATCTCATACGGTTTTTGTCATCCTGCTGCCACAGCCCTTGCAATTAGATATTCTCATCTGATAAAACCCTCCTAACTTCCCTGTCCTATGCAAATACACAGCACATATACACGGTTTGGGCAGTACTGCTCATCCGGGACATTTCTTTGCTATCTCGTGCCCAATCGACTCCGCCGTACTGCCTGTAGTATATATATCATCTACTATTAGTATATGGTCATATTGTACAATACTATCGGCCACTTGAAAAGCCCCCTCGAGACAATTTCTGCGTTCAACATACCCCATTGTCTTGAGTGGACTGGTATTTTTCACTCTGCGCACAAGCCCTTTTGCCATCCTTATGCCTGTTCTTTCAGACAATGCCTTTGCAAAACACTCTGCCTGATTGTAGCCTCTCTGGCGCATCTTTTTACGGTGCATCGGCACCGGAATAATAACATCTATCCCACATCTCTGTATCCAGTCCGAATATCTTTCCACTGCTGTCTGTGCAAAATAAGCCGCATACTCACGTCTGTTTGAATACTTGAACCTGTACATGGTCTGCTTTATGCTGCCCTTGTATGCAAAAAGCGCCTTGCCCTGCCTGTAGCTGTCATCTTCCCGCATCTGCCTGTGATGCTCTAGTGCCCGTGCACAGTCGTCACAATACTCTCTTCGCTCAGACAAAACCGGCTTCCCGCAGCGCATACACTGCGGCTGCTCAACCGGAAAGAGCTTTTCACAGCATCTGCTGTGTATATATCTCTCAACCGGACCAATTATACCATCACATACCGGACAGCGAGGTGGAAATACCAGATTGATTACGCCTCTCCAAATATCCTTTATTTTATTCACTAATCCCCCTGACTGTAATATCCCCATTTGTAACAATATTAACAAAAAAGCGACAATACATTCCTGCAATGCAGGGACATATCATCGCCCTCACGGCTGCCTGTTATAAAACGTATATTCTAGAATTCTTCATCTCTCTTGCCTGCAAGGAACTCTACATACTTTCCTGTACCGATAGCAACACATGTCATAGGCTGCTCTGCAGTCATTGTATTGATGCCGGTCTTTTCCTCGATAAGCTCCTCAAGACCTCTGAGCAGCGAACCGCCTCCTGTAAGCACGATTCCTCTGTCTGCGACATCGGCTGCAAGCTCCGGTGGAGTCTTTTCAAGCACTGAGTGCACTGCCTCAACTATCTGAAGAGTTGCCTCACGAAGTGCTTCCTCTGTCTCCTCTGAGCTGACTGTAATAGTCCTTGGAAGTCCTGTTACAAGGTTTCTTCCTCTTACCTCAATTGTCTCCGGCTGTGGGAGAGGGTAGCATGTACCAATCTTGATTTTGATATCCTCAGCTGTTCTCTCTCCGATGAGAAGGTTATGCTTCTTTCTCATGTATCTGACAATTGCCTCATCAAAATCATCTCCGGCTATCTTGATAGATGTGCTGACTACCGAACCACCTAGTGAGATAACTGCTATATCTGATGTACCGCCTCCGATATCTACTATCATATTTCCGCATGGCTTTGAAATATCAATACCTGCACCGATTGCAGCTGCGATTGGCTCCTCGATAATCTTAACATCTCTGGCTCCTGCTGCAAATGTAGCATCCTCAACGGCCTTCTTCTCAACCTCTGTAACACCACTTGGCACACATACGCTCACGAGCGGCTTTCTGAAGCTTTCTTCTTACCAAGCGCCTTCTGGATGAAGTGCTTAATCATCTTCTCTGTAACTGTATAATCTGAGATAACACCCTGACGCAGCGGTCTGACTGCAACGATATTACCCGGTGTCCTTCCGAGCATGAGGCGTGCTTCCTCTCCGATTGCCTTAATCTTGTTGGTGTCCCTGTCAAAGGCTACTACTGAAGGCTCCTTTAACACAACACCCTTTCCTTTTATATAAACAAGTATACTTGCTGTTCCTAAATCGATTCCGATATCTGATCCGACCATTTTAATAGCCCCTTTCCTGCCATATCTTTAAATTTACACATACACTCTCTTATTATATACAATAAATCCCATTTTTCAAACTTTTTTTTTTTTTGAAAAAGGTCATATTTAATAAAATTTTAAAGTTTATCCTTGTCTTTTTCCAGATATGGTTTCAAAAAAAACCGGCCTGTATATGACTGTTTTACCTCGCATATCTCCTCAGGTGTGCCCTGCGCTATGACGGTTCCGCCGCCGTCTCCGCCCTCAGGTCCCATATCTATTATATAGTCAGCTGTCTTTATCACGTCGAGGTTGTGCTCGATAACAGTATATTGCCTCCGTCTGATAGCCTGCGCAGTATCTCCACCAGCTTATGCACATCTGCAAAATGCAGTCCTGTGGTAGGTTCATCCAGTATATATATGGTCTTTCCGGTGCTCTTTCTGCTAAGCTCTGTGGCAAGCTTGATACGCTGTGCCTCACCACCCGAAAGCTCTGTGGACGGCTGTCCCAGCTTCACGTAGGATAGTCCGACATCATAGAGCGACTGGATTTTGTTCTGTATATTTGGCACATTTTTGAAAAACTCAAGTGCCTCCTCCACAGTCATATCAAGAACATCGTATATACTCTTGCCCTTGTACTTTACATCGAGTGTCTCCCTGTTATATCGTTTGCCTCCACAGACCTCACACGGCACATATACATCAGGCAGGAAATGCATCTCTATCTTAAGGATTCCATCGCCGCCGCAGGCCTCACAACGTCCACCCTTGACATTGAAACTGAATCTTCCCTTCGTATAGCCCTTTGCCTTGGCATCGGGTGTTGATGCAAACAGGTCTCTTATCATGTCAAACACACCTGTATATGTGGCAGGATTAGAGCGGGGTGTACGGCCTATCGGTGACTGGTCGATGTCTATGACCTTATCAAGCTGTTCAAGACCATCTATACCATCGTGGTCACCTGCGATACACCTGGCTCTGTTTAAGGATTTGGCCAGATGCTTGTAGAGTATCTCATTGGTCAATGAGCTCTTTCCCGAGCCCGACACGCCTGTAACACAGGTCATTATACCAAGAGGTATCTGCACATCAATATTTTTCAGGTTATTCTCCCTGGCTCCTCTTATCGTGATATATCCGCTTGGCTTGCGCCTCTCCTGTGGCACCGGTATCTTTATTTTACCGCTCAGATATGCTCCTGTGAGTGATTTTTTGCACTTTATAATGTCCTTTAACGATCCTGCTGCCACTATCTCCCCACCGTGCGAGCCGGCTCCCGGCCCTACATCCACGATATAATCCGCTGCACGCATGGTATCCTCATCATGTTCCACAACTATGAGCGTATTTCCCAGATTCTTAAGATTCATAAGTGCACCAAGCAGCTTGTCGTTATCCCTCTGATGCAGTCCGATACTTGGCTCATCAAGTATATATGCCACACCTACAAGTCCTGAGCCTATCTGCGTGGCAAGCCTGATTCGCTGGGCTTCCCCGCCTGAAAGGCTCGCCGTGCCACGGGTAAGGGTGAGGTAATCAAGGCCGACCTGCTGCAAAAAGCCAACTCTCGCACGGATTTCCTTTAGTATCTGATCTCCTATATAGTGCTGCTGCTCTGTAAGCTCTATATCAGCAAGGAACTTCACAAGCTCCTTCACAGACATGGAGGTCATCTCATATATGTTCTTGTCCGCAACCGTAACGGCAAGTGACGATGGCTTAAGCCTCTGCCCCTTACAGCTCGTACACGGAGTAATGCGCATAAACTGCTCATACTCTGCCTTTGCCGTATCAGAAAAGGTCTCCTTGTATCGGCGCTCAACATTGTCCACAAGGCCGTTCCATACAAGGTCATAGACTCCTTCGCCTCTCTGCCCCTTGTATCTGACCTTGAGCACTCTGCCGTCTCCACCGTAAAACAGCAGCTTTTTCATATCTGCAGATAAATCATCAATCGGTGTGTCGAGAGGAAGCCCATAGCCCTCATGCAGCGCACGAAGTGTCGCATAGGTATAGCTCTTTGGGTCTGTACATGACTGCCACCCCATCACCTGTATGGCACCCTCTGATATGGAAAGCGATGCATCCGGCACCATAAGCAGCGGGTCAAACTCCATCTTGTAGCCGAGTCCGTAGCAGGTCGGACATGCTCCGAACGGATTGTTGAAGGAGAAGCTTCTCGGCTCAACCTCATCTATGCTTATGCCACAGTCAGGGCACGCAAAATTCTGGGAAAAGGTCATCTGTTCGCCATCCACAATATCAACTATGGCATTGCCCTCTGTCAGTTCAAATACATTTTCAAGTGAATCAGTAAGCCTCTTCTCTATGCCTGGCTTTACAACCAGACGGTCTACAACAATATCAATATTGTGCTTTATATTTTTCTCCATCGGGATATCCTCGGAGAGCTCATACATGCTGCCATCTACAATCACACGCACATATCCGCTCTTTTTGGCTCTCTCGAACAGCTTCTGGTGCTCACCCTTGCGGCCTCTGACCACCGGTGCAAGAAGCTGGATACGGGTGCGCTCAGGCAGTGCCATAACAGTATCCACCATCTGATCTATAGTCTGCTTTGTAATGGCACGCCCGCACTTCGGACAGTGTGGTATTCCAATTCTGGCATAAAGCAGTCTGAAGTAATCATATATCTCTGTGACCGTTCCGACAGTTGAACGTGGGTTCTTGTTGGTGGATTTCTGGTCAATGGAAATGGCAGGCGGAAGTCCCTCTATAGACTCCACATTCGGCTTCTCCATCTGTCCTAAAAACTGACGCGCATACGATGAAAGTGACTCCATGTACCTTCGCTGCCCCTCAGCATATATGGTATCAAATGCCAGTGATGACTTGCCGGAGCCTGAAAGCCCTGTAAAAACAACAAACTCATCTCTCGGGATGTCAAGACTGACGCACTTTAGATTGTGTTCGCTGGCACCTCGTATTTTGATGTATTTTCTTTCTTTTTTTGCCATAATTTGTGTTCCTCCAAATTGCTTCCGGATGTTATAAGCTTTTTATTTTATCGTATATCTCTCAATGTGTTTTTAAGCATAATAAGCTTATCCCTGTACTCAGCAGCAGCCTCGAAATTGAGCTCTGCCGCTGCTTTTTTCATCTTTTTCTCTATATCTGCAATATGCTTCTCAAGCTCTTTTTTGCTCATTGACTCCGGCTCTTTGTCAAGAGCATTCTCATCGGCCGCTACCTTCTTTGAGATAGCTATGAGATCACGCACGGATTTCTGTATAGTCTGTGGCGTGATGCCGTGAGCCTCATTGTACTCTTCCTGTACCTTTCTACGACGCTTTGTCTCGTCAATTGCGACACGCATGGAGTCTGTAATCTTGTCAGCGTACATGATAACATGGCCCTCACTGTTACGTGCGGCACGTCCTATCGTCTGTATAAGTGAGGTCTCTGAACGAAGGAAGCCTTCCTTATCCGCATCGAGTATGGCAACAAGTGTAATCTCCGGGATATCAAGACCCTCCCTGAGCAGATTGATGCCGACGAGCACGTCAAATACGTCAAGACGCAGGTCACGTATTATCTCCGCTCTCTCAAGTGTATCTATATCTGAATGCAGATACTTTACCCTGATGCCAAGCTCTGCCATATAGTTTGTGAGATCCTCAGCCATACGCTTTGTGAGTGTGGTGATAAGCACCTTGTGATGGTTTGCAGTCTCCTTATTGACCTCTGACACAAGGTCATCAATCTGTCCCTCAACAGGGCGCACTGATATCTCAGGATCCAAAAGTCCTGTCGGTCTGATAATCTGCTCCGCACGAAGCAACTCATGCTCATTCTCATACTTATTCGGAGTGGCTGAGACAAAGAGCATCTGGTCTATTTTACCCTCGAACTCCTCGAAATTGAGAGGTCTGTTGTCAAGGGCAGAGGGCAGTCTGAAGCCATAGTCCACAAGAGTGGTCTTTCTGGAGCGGTCACCCGCATACATACCGCCTATCTGTGGAATCGTGATATGTGACTCATCCACGATTATGAGAAAATCATCCGGGAAGAAATCTATGAGTGTCATAGGAGGCTCCCCCGGCTTTGCAAAGTTCAGATGCCTCGTATAGTTCTCAATTCCAGAGCAGAAGCCTGTCTCCCTCATCATCTCTATGTCAAAATTGGTCCTCTCTGCTATTCGCTGAGCCTCTATGAGCTTGTCCTCGCCTTTAAAATACTTCACACGCTCATCAAGCTCTTTCTCTATATTGAGGCAGGCCTCATTTATCTTCTCCTGCGAAACTACATAGTGGGATGCAGGGAAAATCATCGTGTGCTCAAGCGAGCACTTTACCTCGCCGGTCAGCACATCAACCTCCACTATCCGATCTATCTCATCACCGAAAAACTCAACCCTGATTGCCGTATCATCGGCATTTGCCGGAAATATATCAAGCACATCACCGTGCACTCTGAAGGTGCCTCGGTGAAAATCCATATCATTCCTGGTGTACTGTAAATCTATGAGAGCCCTCGCGAGATCATCCCTGTCCCTCTCCTGCCCAGGGCGCAGCGAAATACTCATGCCTGTCCACTCATCAGGACTTCCAAGTCCGTATATGCAGGAAACCGATGCCACGACAATGACGTCCTTTCGCTCTGTGAGCGCTGCCGTGGCTGAAAGCCTGAGCTTATCTATCTCATCATTTACAGAGGAATCCTTGGCTATGTACGTATCAGACTGCGGCACATAGGCCTCAGGCTGGTAATAGTCGTAGTAGGATACAAAGTACTCTACTGCATTTTCGGGGAAAAACTCCTTCATCTCACCATAGAGCTGCCCCGCCAGTGTCTTATTGTGCGATATGATAAGTGTAGGCTTATTGAGCTGCTGTATGACATTAGCCATAGTAAAGGTCTTGCCGGAGCCTGTAACTCCAAGTAAGGTCTCAAACTGGTTGCCCTCCTTAAAGCCCTTTACAAGCTGCTCTATCGCCTGCGGCTGGTCACCGGTCGGCTTGTATTTTGAATGCAGTTTAAATTCCATAACGCACGCTTCCTCCAAAAAATCTTAAATACTGCTTTTGTAAAATTATAAAAAGACAAAGTCAATCATTTATAGTATGCACTTACGTGCTTTATTTTACTACAAAAAATCGACTCTGTCCACAATTTTCAGAACATTCGTTCTTGTTTATTTATTTTATGTTACTGTTCACACCTAACAGTGTGACCAGCAACGATTACAGCCATTTAAAATTTACTTCACACGTCCACAGCACTGCTTATATTTCTTGCCACTGCCACATGGACATGGGTCATTCGGATATACCTTGGCTGCTGCACGGCGCTTTGGTGCATTCTGTGCTGACTCATCCTTGTTTGTGCCCGAAATCTTTGCAACCTGCTCTCGCTCAACCTTCTGCTCAACCTGTACATGATACAGCAGTCTGACAGTATCCTCCTGGATAGCTGAAATCATGTCGTCAAACATATCAAAGCCTGCCATCTTGTACTCTACGATTGGATCTTTCTGTCCATAAGCCTGTAAGCCGATTCCCTGACGAAGCTGTGCCATATCATCGATGTGATCCATCCACTTTCTGTCGATTACACGAAGAAGCACGACACGCTCAATCTCTCTGAACTGCTCAGGCTCAGGGAATTCTGTCTCCTTCTGCTCATAAAGCATGACAGCCTTTTCCTTTAAGTACTGCTTAAGCTGCTTTGCATTCTTGATTGACTCAATATCCTCTTTTGTAATCGGATCAAGAGGAATGACCGGAAGCACAAGCTCGTTGAGCTCTACAAGATCCCAGTCAGCTCTGTCAATTTCCTCGGAAATACATCTGTCGACAGACTTCTCAACCTGCTCCTGAACCATCTTAAGGATAGCATCACGCATGTTGTCACCGTTAAGCACCTTCATACGCTCGCTGTAGATAATCTCTCTCTGGTCATTGTCCACCTGGTCATACTCGAGAAGATTTTTACGAATACCAAAGTTGTTGGCCTCGATTTTCTCCTGAGCCTTCTCGATAGCAGATGTGAGCATCTTATGCTGGATCTGCTCGCCCTCCGGTACTCCGAGCGCATTGAAAACGCCCATCAGACGCTCTGAACCGAAAAGTCTCATGAGGTCATCCTCGAGTGAGATGAAGAACTGTGACTCACCAGGATCTCCCTGACGTCCTGCACGTCCACGGAGCTGATTGTCTATACGTCTTGACTCATGGCGTTCTGTACCGATAATCTTAAGACCTCCGGCAGCCTTTGCCTCATCGTCAAGCTTAATATCGGTACCACGGCCTGCCATGTTGGTTGCTATTGTAACTGCACCGTGCTGTCCTGCAAGTGCAACAATCTCTGCCTCTTTCTCATGGAACTTGGCATTTAATACTGTGTGAGGGATTCCCTCTCTCTTGAGCATGCCGCTCAAAAGCTCTGATGTCTCGATGGTGATTGTACCTACAAGAACAGGCTGTCCCTTTTCATGTGCCTCTTTAACCGCATCCACAACTGCCTTGAACTTTTCCTTTTTTGGTAGCGTATACAGCATCCTGCAAATCGATACGCGCTACCGGCTTATTTGTAGGTATCTCTACAACGTCCATGCCATAGATATCACGGAACTCTTTCTCCTCTGTGAGAGCTGTACCTGTCATACCGGCCTTCTTGTCAAACTTGTTGAAGAAGTTCTGGAATGTGATCGTGGCAAGCGTCTTGCTCTCTCTCTTGACCTTTACATGCTCCTTTGCCTCGATAGCCTGATGCAATCCGTCAGAATAACGACGACCCGGCATGATACGTCCGGTAAACTCATCTACAATAAGTACCTCATCATCCTTTACCACATAGTCCTGATCTTTGAACATGAGGTTGTGCGCACGAAGCGCAAGTATAATATTGTGCTGGATTTCAAGATTCTCCGGATCTGCCAGGTTCTCAATATGGAAGAACTGCTCTACTTTTTTTTTTCACACCATCCTGTGTAAGGTTTACGACTTTCTCTTTCTCATTTACGATGAAATCGCCGGTCTCGTCCTGGACAATGCCCATGATGGCATCCATCTTTGAATACTCAGGAACATCGTCACCACGCTTCATCTGTGTAGCCAGGATATCGCATGCCTCGTAAAGTCTTGTCGACTTGCCACTCTGTCCTGAAATGATAAGAGGTGTACGTGCCTCATCGATAAGCACTGAATCGACCTCATCGATGATAGCATAGTGGAGACCTCTCTGAACAAGCTGTTCCTTGTAGATAACCATATTGTCACGCAGGTAATCAAATCCAAGCTCATTGTTTGTGATATATGTAATATCACAGCCGTAAGCCTCCCTGCTCGTCATTGTCCATGCCGCCAAGTACCACGCCGACCTTAAGTCCTAAGAACTCATGAACCTGTCCCATCCACTCAGCATCACGCTTTGCAAGGTAATCATTGACTGTAACAATATGAACCCCCTTGCCCTCAAGGGCATTGAGGTATGCAGGAAGTGTAGACACAAGTGTCTTACCTTCACCGGTTCTCATCTCTGCAATACGTCCCTGATGCAAAATAATACCACCGATTATCTGTACTCTATAATGTTCCATGCCAAGCACACGCTTAGCAGCCTCTCTTACTGTAGCAAATGCCTCCGGAAGAATATCATCAAGTGTTGCTCCGTCCTCCAGACGCTTTTTAAACTCCCTTGTCTTATCCTTTAATTCTTCATCGGAAAGCTTTCCCATTGCTTCCTTATATGACTCAACCTTGTCAGCAATCGGGTAAATTCTCTTAAGCTCTCTCTCGCTGTGAGAACCAAAGATTTTTGATAATGCGCTCATATTTTTCTCCTATAACTTCAAATTGTCCTTGTACAGGCTCACAATAGTGTTATTGTAACACTTTGAGGATGATTGCACAACCTAAAGGGATGAATGTTTTGTAAACATTTTATAAAAATATTTGCGGGAGTGCCGAGCTTTAATGGGGACTTCGCGCAGGGGAGGCTGTGCGGTCCGGGGAGCACACATTATATTCCTCATAAAAAATATGAAGTCAGCCACGGCTTTTTGCCTGGACAGGCTGTGTTTTAGTGATAGTGCTTCATGCTATTTGAGTTTATGGAACGCCGTGGCAGTTCATATTTTTTATTCTGAACACACTGTGTACTTCCCGGATCCACTTTGTTGTGCGCGAAGCATGGCAGAATTATTTGTTCAATTCAAAAAGCTCTCCACATGGGGAGAGCATTTTTGCATGTATTTATTATGTTTTTAATTTTTAGCTTTTTATTCATCTGGGCTTCATTTTATATTTCTGGGCTTCATATGCTTCGCGGCATGCTTTTTTGCGAGGGTCGCCGCAGGATGTATTCTTAAATCCACATTTAATTCCACCGATTTTTTTTCCTCTACCTGGGCTACTGTGAGTCCTTCAACGAGCTTTGGGATAGCTTGGAGATTTCCGTTACAGCCTCCTGTAAACTTTACGTTATGTACTACATCGCCATCGAGGTCAAGCTCAATCTGTGTTGAACAGGTTCCTTTTGTTTTGTAAATATATGACATATTTTATCCTCCTGTGTTTTCAGTTTTTTGTGTATACATGATTATAACATATATTTTTACATCTTTACTATGTTTTTTCACATTTTCCAACTCAGTTTTTCAATTCAGAAGTTACTGTTCACACATAACAGTGTGACCAGCAATGATTCAGATTCATAAATCTTTTTTTTCTTATATTTATTTATGCCATAACGTATTACCCCACTCTAGAGGATTACCGGCTGAATCTGTCGTCCGGCCATCACTTCATTTATTGTGCCGACAACCTGTTTTCCATCACCGGCTGAATCTGTCGTCCGGCCATCACTTCATTTATTGTGCCGACAACCTGTTTTCCATCACATCACGAGTGAATTCGGTTTCTTCACACAGTCATCCTGCCCAAACGGCACAAAATAAATATTTTTCATATTCATCAGCTTTCCGATATTCTTAAAGTTGATACCGAGCGCATCATTTGTGGAAATCCCGATAACAAGCGGTCTGCCGTTTCTTAGATGAGCCTTTGCCGCGAGAAGAACCGGTGTATCCACTATGCCGTTTGCAAGCTTTGCCGCTGTGTTGCCGGTGCATGGGTAAATCACCATCACGTCAAACAGCTTTCCCGGGCCGACACGCTCTGCCTCCTGCAGTGTCCTGATGCCCTCGTCCCCTGTGATTTCGGAGATAGTATGCATAAAGTCTCCCGCCTTTCCAAAGCGCGTGTTCATCATCTGTGCATTATAGGAATATACAGGTGTCACATGTGTGAAGCTATCCACAAGCCGCTTTGCAACATCCTTAGTCTTTTCAAAACTACAGAAGGAGCCTGTAATTCCCATTCCTACGGTGCAATCCGAAATAACCATAAGCCCTCCGTCATACCTTTTCTTTTCATACAGTCATAAAGTATTTTTGCACCGGTTTTCGGACAGTATATGCCCGGAAGGCCGAGCGCATGCGTACAGTTTATCTGATACCTCTTACAGGCCTCAAAATCACAGCCGCCGGGCTTAGATGCAATGTCTATAATTATCGCATCTTTTTGCAAAATCATGATTAAACTTTCATCTATAACCCTATCCGGTACTGTGTTTATGAGAAACAGTGTTTCAAAACAAGCCTTGGCAGGATCATTAAAATCCACCGTTTCATATCCCAGTTCAGCGGCCTCATGCCTTGCCTGTTTTCTCCTTGCCATCACCATGACATGGGCTCCCATAGCAGAAAAAAACGCGGGCAATTGCCTTTCCGCATTTTCCAAACCCGCTCACAAGTACCTTTGAGCCGTATATACCATGTATGCTTTTTTGTATTGCTATGGACGCAGTGGCCTCGGCCGTAACAATGGCATTCTGCTCTATGACAGTTTCATCTCTCATAAAGTCACAGCCCCTGTCAACACCGGGGAAGCACTCCGGCATCATACCGCCCCACACTGCAATATTGTTAATTATTATATTATGTTTTAATTTTTCTATATCACTATTTATAAGCTTAAGCTTTGAAAACGGTGTAGGAAACACAATATTCCCAACACGCTCATAATCAATCCCGCCGCTATTTCTGCAATCCGTCTGTTCTCCTCCCAGCATATCAGCGAGGTACTTTTGCCTCTGATCCGTAACATATATTATAGTGTCTTTTTTTGCATAATAACTTCTTCCTTTCGCTATAATATATGCGCATTTTCAGCTTATGTGAGGGTATTTTGTTTTCCCGCCTAAAGCATCCTCATAAAGCTTTTTCAAAGCTTTACCTATTCAAAAAATACAGAGCATGGCATATATTCCGCCAAGCCCTGTATTTTTTTTAATGCCAATTTCTAACTGATTTTCAATTTATTGATTTTATTTTATAAATTCTACATTTAATTTTTAAATTATCCTATTCAATTCCGGTTCCAACGGATAATCTCTCCGTAGCTTATTACAGCTGTGTAACAACAAAAAATATCGTAGATGGCTTTTATTGCCTTGTCAAAGTCATCATTGCTTACACCGATGATGATATTGAGCTCTGATGAACCCTGATCAATCATGCGCACATTGATATTGGCATGTGCAAGTGCAGAGAAAATCCTGCCGGCTGTACCACGGTTTGACTTCATGCCACGGCCAACAACAGCGATAAGCGCGAGGTCTGACTCTAGGTCAATGATATCAGGATGAGCAAGTCTTCTGATTGAGCTGATAACCTGCTGCTCCTTGCCCTCAAACTCTGCCTGATGTACGAATACTGTCATAGTATCGATACCTGATGGCATATGCTCTATAGAGATACCGTTCTCCTCAAACGCCTGGAGAGCCTTTCTACAGAAGCCCACCTCTGAGTTCATCTTGTCCTTGTCGATATTTACCGCAACAAAGCCCTTCTTTCCGGCGATACCTGTGATGGTATAATCAGGCTTTTGACATGTGCTCTCAACGATAAGAGTACCAGGTGCTTCCGGGTCGTTTGTATTTCTGATATTGATTGGGATGCCTGCCTTTCTTACAGGGAAAACAGCATCCTCGTGGAGCACTGATGCTCCCATATATGAAAGCTCTCTGAGCTCTCTATAAGTAACAACCTTGATTGGCTGTGGATTGTCGATAATTCTAGGATCAGCTACGAGACAGCCTGAAACATCTGTCCAATTCTCGTACATGCTGGCATGACATGCCTTTGACACGATGGAACCAGTGATATCCGAACCACCTCTTGAGAAGGTAACTACATTTCCGTCAGGTCCTGCTCCGTAAAAGCCCGGAATAACAGCCTTTTCTGTCTGCTCAAGCTTCTTTGAGAGCACCTTGTCTGTCTTTTCCGCGTCAAAATTGCCATTCTCATCAAAAAAGATGACTGTTGCCGAATCTATAAACTCATATCCGAGATAGTTTGCCATGATGATTCCGTTTAAGTACTCACCACGAGAGGCGGCATAATCTACACCTGCCTTTGCCTTGAAATTCTCAGCGATAATCTTGAACTCCTCATCAAGTGCCAGCTTTAAATGAAGGCCATTTATGATTGAATCATATCTGTCCTTGATTTTTCTGAGCATAACCTTGAAATCCTGATCATTCTCAGCCAGATCATAGCATGCATAAAGCATATCTGTTACCTTTGTGTCTTTGGAATTTCTCTTTCCCGGTGCACTCGGCACAACATATTTTCTTGACTCATCGCTTCTTATGATGTCGCCAACCTTTGTGAACTGCTCTGCACTGGCGAGCGAGCTGCCGCCAAACTTTACTACCTTTACCATTTGTCTGTTTTTCCTCTGCTTCCTATATAAATAACTGTATTAGCCAATATTATACCGCTTTGATAAATCATTCGTCAATACTCAATGTAGTCAACATCAAGCTTCATAACATCGTGTTCTTTGTCAAATGTGATGATACCGTATGATGGCATGCAGCCCCACAGCGGTGCACCGATGCTTCCCGGATTCATCATCGCAAGACCATTATGCTTATCATAAAAGAGCTTGTGTGTATGGCCAAAGAGAGCCAGGTCTGCCCCGATTTCCTTCGCATGAAGCTCCAGATGCATATATGACAGCTTTACTCCGTATGTATGTCCATGGCACATGAGTACCTTATAGCCGTCGATATCAATAAGTCTCTCTGTATCTCCCCGTGAAAAATCACAGTTCCCCGGCACATTGACCATGGTTATATGAGGAAACTCTCTCCTAAGGGCATCCGCATCCACAACGCAGTCTCCCAGATGAAGTATCATCTCAGGCTCCTCTCTTTTGACTGCCCGAATCATATTTCCCACATTACCATGTGAATCACTCAGTACCAAAACTCTCTTCATGCGCGTCTCTCCTATATCTTGTTTTACGTATCCATCCAGAGCCACCACCATTTGAGAACAAAAAAATCTGCCGCTTACATGCGAGCATGACGCATCAGCCTTTTTGTTCTCAATGGTTCTGAATAGTTACCTTTTTTATATATTATCATAAGTTTTCCGCGTGTAAAATATTTTTTTCTTTATATACGCAAAAAAGCTCCATGCCGACTTCATTGTCAGCCCGGAGCTTTAATCTTTAATTTTAACTATGCAAGCCTCTTCCACTGCTTGCTGCACTTATAATAAGAATAGAACATACATCTTTCTGCCTGCTCGCATCTGACCGGTGCACTCTCGATATTGCACTGGCAATTTACAATAGCATCTGCTTTTCCCTTACATGAACCCTTAATCATTACATCGTCTAAAACTTCGTCTGACATTCTCTTTCTCCTCACATTTGTTTGATAGTATATTTACCTGTTACAATATTGATATATTTTATTATTTTTCTCTGTACGGGCTATGCTTTACGTACTCTTACCATCGGCTTAAATACTAACATCTTGTCCGCAACAGTTGTGATTATACTATATATTGTATTTTAAATCCATATGTCATTTCTAACAAAACAAATGATTTTTTATGTCACATTTTTCACTTGACGAATTTCATTTTCATGTTCAAGCCCAAAAATCAAAGGATATCTGAGTAAAACTTTTCCAAGGTATCATCATCCGCATTAAATATCTCATGCTTTGAATCAGGATAGACCTTCTTAATGCCCTGAGGCAGCTTCGCAATAAATTCATCCTCAGCGGTATTTGAAACCAGATAATCCTTTCCCGCCTGGCATAACAGCACCGGTATTTTAATTTCCTGTGCATGCTTCTTTATATATTTGGATGCCTTGCGCCCGGCCCTGCACCATCTGTAGGTGGCGCCATTTGTACGATAGCGTTCCTCCTCCACCTTGCACTTGTATATGTAGTCATAGCGCGCCCTTTGACAGACAACAGCTCGACTCAAAATCATACTCATCCGTATACTGTGTCTGGCTCGGCAGATATTTATCGTTCCAGTTAAGCACACTTGCGACAAACAGTATCGCCTCCACGGCAAAATGTGAAAAATTGCCATAAAGCATCTCTATCATAGGGCTTGAAAGTACTGCCTTTGTAAATACCTCAGGATGCTTCTCAAGATACAGGGCAGCTATCGCGCCTCCCATAGAGTGACCGTACAGGTAAAGCGGTCTGCGCCCCTCACGCTTCATCACAATCTCGCGGATAAACATATCAAGGTCACTCACATAATCGTCAAAGCTGTTTACAGTGACCATGCTCATATCTGATACACTTCTGTCCGAAAAGCCGTGTCCGCGATGCTCCACCATATATACAGAGTATCCGGCCTTTGCGAAATAGTAAATCATCTCATAATATTTAGGCATACACTCTGTAAATCCATGTGATATGACTATGGCAGCCTTTGCTACAGGTGTCGTCACATAGCCGTAATGTATGCGTGTGCCATCTGCACTCTTCATATAGCCATCTTCAAAATTAAGCCTGATAAAAGGCAAAACACATCTTGTTAATTCCTCATTATATTTTTCTTCTGTAATAATCATAGCATTCCCCACTTTTGGTATTTGATATTTTGTAAGTAACTATATCTCAATCCGGTCAATAAGATTCAGGTCATATTTTCTGACTATATCAAGTGCCTTTTCATAGCTTTCCACATCACATATATTGTCCACTGTATGTGCATCAAGCCCAAGTATCACTTTGTTGCCGATGTCATGCGGTATACACCAGAAGCGCTCTGTCGGATAGTGCTTTCCTGCACTGATACCAAGCATGTTTATCTCAAGCGGTATGTCAAGCTCCTTAAGTGCCTTGCACATCCTCGTCATCTCCCATTCGTAGACGGAATCAAGTCCCTGATAATTTATTAAATCAGGATGTGCTAAATAGCTGTACATGCCTGTTTTCATTCCCTCTATAACAGTATCCACATACTCGCGTATACGGCTCTCATCATCTGTCGGTGTGCCTGTATACGGGCCTGTCTGCTCTGATTTCATAAAATGCTGGCCCATATCATGTAATCACAGCCAAGCCTGTCAAACATAGCCTTCTGCTCCTTGAAAAACTCCGGTATGTACTCCGCCTCAAAGCCAACGTAGAGCTTTATGTCGGATGCATACTCCTTCCCAAGCTCCCTGATGGCATACACATACTCCGGTGCCTGCTCCATCGTCATCCGGATGCCCGACACATAGCCATCCTTAAAGGGGCACGGCACATGGTCTGAAAAACCAAGCTCTGCGATACCCATTCTGATAGCCGCCTCTATATATTCGCGCTCGCTGCCATATGCATGCTGGCACCTATAGGTGTGCGTATGGTAGTTTGCCTTTAAAAATCCCGTCATTACTTAAAGCTCCAAAAATCTATCTCTTATTGCTGTTCAAACAGCTATTCAAATACTACAATCGAAATCGATTTTATCACTTTTTATACTTTATTACAATCTCATATTTTTGGGACTTTTTTTCTCTATGAAATATATATGCGTTATGTTATAATCCATTGATATATGATGGTCATAATAATTCTGTCCACCACACAATCATAAATGAGGGGCAAAATACCTTTTGACCCTCATATCATTATATTTTTATATACGGAGGAAATAATGTTCAAAAAAGGAGTGGTTCCCTCCCAGGGACTGAGAATTATCATCGTCGGATGCGGCAAGGTAGGCCGTACTCTCGTTGAGCAGCTTGGCAAGGAGGGGCACGACATAACAATTGTCGACAAAAACAGGGAGAGGATTTCCCAGGTATCCAATATCTATGATGTAATGGGTATTGCAGGAAACGGTGCCAGCTACAAGATACTGCAGGAAGCGGGTATTGATGATGCCGACTTAATCATCGCAGTCACAGGCTCTGATGAGCTGAATCTGCTATGCTGTACCATTGCCACACAGGTCGGCAACTGTGCTGCTATAGCCAGAGTCAGAACGCCTGAATACAGCCAGGAGGCCAAATATCTGCGCGACAAGCTTGGTCTTGCACTCATTATCAATCCTGAGCTTGAGGCAGCTATTGAGATGGCTCATATTCTTCATCTGCCGTCCAGCCTTGAGGTGACAAACTTTGCTCACGGTCAGGCACAGCTCATCAAGTATGAAATTCCCGAGGGCAGCATCCTCGACGGAACAAAGCTCATGGATCTGGGCACCAGACACCATGCCAACATACTTATCGGTGCAGTCGAGAGAGATGATGAGGTCACTATCCCATCAGGTGATTTTGTGCTCCGCAAGGGAGACAAACTGTCATTTGTCGGCGAACGCAGACATACAAAGGAGTTTTTTTCAGCCACATCGGAGTCAATACACACAGCGTAAAAAATACACTGATTATCGGAGGAGGCAAAGCCGCATATTACCTGGCAAAGCAGCTCATATCACGAGGCATAAAGGTCAAAATAATCGAAAATAGCTTCGAGCGCTGTGAGGAGCTTTCCATACTGCTTCCGGATGCTGTCATCATAAACGGTGACGGAACAGAACAGGCACTCTTAAAGGAAGAGGGCATAGAGACCTGTCAGTCATTTGTACCTCTTACCGGTATAGACGAGGAAAACATCATGCTTACACTCTATGCGAAACAGGTTTCCAATGCAAAGGTCATAACAAAGCTTAATCGTATAACTTTTACCAATGTCATAAACAGCCTGGACCTTGGCAGTGTAATCTCGCCAAAATACATCACCTCAGAAGCCATAATTGCCTATGTCCGTGCAAAGAAAAACTCTATGAACTGCAATATAGAGACTCTCTACCACATGTACGACTCAAGAGTTGAAGCAATTGAATTCTTTGTATCAGAAAACTCAAATGTGACAGACATACCGCTTCGAGACCTAAAGCTTAAAAAGCATCTGCTCATATGCTTCATCAACCGAAACGGCAAAATTATCATTCCTACAGGTAATGACTGCATACAAAAAAATGACACTGTCATGATTATAACAACCCATACCGGCTTTACGAATCTTCAGGATATTATGGAATAGTGGGGGAATGATATGAACACTTCAGTAATTCGATATCTTCTAGGATATATTTTAAAGCTTGAAGGCTTTTTTTGCTGCTTCTGCCATGTATTGTTGCCGGTATTTATTATGAAAAAAGCGGCATCTACTTTTTGATTGTTGCACTCATAAGCATAGCTATCGGTTTTCTTTTTTCAGCTAAAAAACCGAGGGATTTTACCTTTTACCTGAAGGAGGGCTGTGCAACAACCGCACTGGGCTGGGTCGTACTGAGTATATTCGGCTGTCTGCCGTTTTACATATCAGGAGAGATTCCAAGCTTCACAGATGCTCTTTTTGAGACCATCTCCGGCTTCACCACGACAGGAGCGAGCATCCTGCCAGAGGTAGAATCACTCTCCTATTGCATGAATTTCTGGCGCTGCTTTACGCACTGGATTGGCGGTATGGGTGTGCTTGTATTTCTTCTGGCAATCATCCCGCTTTCAGGCGGCAGCAACATAAATCTGATGCGTGCTGAAAGCCCCGGGCCTTCGGTTGGAAAGCCCGTTCCAAAGATGCGGCACACTGCCAGGCTTTTATACATAATATACTTTGGTCTTACGACTATGGAGATTATTTTTCCTGCTTTTCGGAAAAATGCCTCTGTACGATGCCATCTGTACCTCTCTCGGCACAGCCGGAACAGGAGGCTTTGGTATCAAAAACGACAGCTTTTGCAGCTACAATGTTTATCTGCAGTGGGTTGTTACCATATTTATGATACTTTTCGGTGTCAATTTCAACGCTTACTACCTGCTTCTCTTCGGTCACATCCGTGAAGCACTTAAGGTTGAGGAGGTCAGATACTATTTCGGTATCATAATAGCCTCCGTTGTAGTCATAAGCGTGAATATCGCGCATATGTGTACCGGTGTGTTTGACGCAGTCACAAAGGCTGCGTTTCAGGTTGGCTCAATCATCACGACAACCGGATTTTCCAGCACCGATTTCGACAGATGGCCTGAGCTTTCAAAGACACTGCTTGTGCTTTTGATGTTCATTGGTGCATGTGCCGGAAGCACCGGCGGCGGTATCAAGGTATCTCGTATTGTCATCGCTGTAAAGACAATACTTAAGGAGTTAAATGGCTACATTCACCCAAAGAGTGTGAAAAAGCTCACCTTTGAGCACAAGCCTGTAGACCATGATGTTATCAGGTCAATAAATGTTTATTTCATGACGTATGCCGTCATTTTTATTGTTTCAATGCTGCTTGCTTGTTTCCGTTGAAAACTATGATTTCACTACCAATTTCACGGCTGTCGCAGCTACATTTAACAATATCGGACCGGGTCTTTCTCTGGTCGGTCCGACATGCAATTTCGGCTTTTTTAATAATTTCTCCAAATATGTACTGATGTTTGACATGCTTGCCGGAAGACTCGAGCTGTTTCCACTGCTCATCCTCTTCCATCCGTCAATCTGGAAGGAATTATTTATTCAAGCAGATAAAAAGTAAAAGGGAATAGAAAGGAGAAACAAAATGTTCGCATGTAAAAATTGCGGTGGAAATGTGAAGTTTGACATCAAATCAGGCCAGTTAGCCTGTGAATACTGTCATTCACTTTTCGACCCTTACGCGTACGAGGACAAAACCTCTGACGCCGAGGTCCAGAAGGACTTCGACGCAACCATTTTCACATGCCCTCAGTGCGGAGGAGAAATCCTGAGCACAGACGATACCGCAGCAGGCTTCTGCAGCTTCTGCGGTGCATCAACTGTGCTCTACAGCCGCATGCAAAAAGGAGCACAAGCCGGCTTATATCATACCATTTGCAAAGAGCAAGGATGACTGTAAGCAGGCCTACATGAGCCTCATGAAAAAGGCTATTTTCGCGCCAAAGGAGCTTAAGGATCCTAAGTTTATCGACGGATTCAGAGGTATCTACATGCCTTACTGGACATATTATGTAACCCAGAAGGCTCCTATTTCACTTCCGGCGAAAAGATCCCACCGTTCAGGAGATTACATCATTACAGACCATTACAGGCTCGAGGGAGATCTCGACGCCTACTACAAGGGACTGTCCTACGATGCATCTTCATCATTTGATGACAGCATCAGCGAAAAAAACTTGCGCCATATGATGTGAAGAATATGAAGCGCTTTACACCGGCATTCTTAAGTGGGTTTTACGCTGATACAGCTGATTTACCATCAACGATTTACGCAAGTGACGCAATGGATGCAGCCTGCACAAACACAGTAAGCGAAATAAGTAAAGAGCCTGCCTTTACCGGCTTGTCAGTCGACAGTGACTCCGCTGCTCTTTCGCCTTTAAGTCTTGGCACTACTGTAAAAAGAGACAGCTTACTCAATGTTTCCGGTATGGTTTTTGTCGTACCGCAATAAGGATCGTGTGGCATATGCCACAGTAAACGGCCAGACCGGCAAGGTTGTTGCAGATCTGCCTATATCTGTCGGTAAATTCCTGCTGGGCTCACTCATTGCGGCAATTCCGGTATACATTTTATTATGTCTGCTGACGGTCTCACTCCCGGAATGACTCTCACCATAGTCGGTGTGCTTGCGATTATCGCAAATATCTGTTACTCACAGGAGCTGACCATGATTGCTGTAAAGGAAGCCGGTACCGAGGATAAGGGCCGTATTGCAAAGGAACAGCCGGAGGCACTTGGTGCAATCAACAACCGCAGACGCCTTAAGGCTGCAAAAAAGGCCACGAAAACCATAAAGAAAAAAGACAAACACATCGTTTATAGCTTACTTTATACTTTTTATATTTGTCATTCAATTTGTTCCTGCTCTGTTTGCAATCATTGCAGGTATCGGAGGCAGCTTTGGCAATGCAGACGGCAGCCTGATTTTATTTGTTATTTTGACCATCATATCATTTATTTTTTCAATCAGAGCCTTCTCAAGCTTTGACCGGATGCCCGGACACAAGGGAGTTGCCGGACTCATCTTTGGCATGGTATCCATGCTTATTGGCGATGCTGTTCTTTTGTTCCAGCCGGTGCTCGATGCATGGTACTATGGCGCAACTTTTATCATCATCGCCTCAGTGCTTATCACACTGATTAATGTCATCCGCGCATTCAATGTGCTTACAACGCGCAAGCTGCCACAGTTTGCCACACATAAGGGAGGTGATGACCGTGCATAGAAATAATTATAAAAGTCCTTTTTTGCATTGTATAAAATGCATGTGCTCAGCTTTGTTTACATTATTTTTGCTTGTTACAATCCTTGTTTTGAGCAGCTCATCAAATGTATATGCCACTGAGACAGCCACAAATTACAATCTAAGCGGCACAAACAAGTCTACCGGCTACGAGTACATCCTTGAGGACTCTGCCAATTTCATTGACGATGCTGTAAAAGGCAGGCTCATCTCACAGATGAAAAAGACAACCGAATACTGCAACATAGCTGTTGTCACAACTACCTCACATCCTTACGGAAGCACTGAAAGCTATGCAGTCAATACCTTTGAAGGCTATTTCGGAACCGGTGCAAACGGTGTCATTTTTGTAATAGACAGAGATTTAGACGAGATTTATCTGGCTTGTGAGGGAAGCACGCAGAGAACCATCCCGAACTCAAAATGTAACTCCATCTGTGACAACACTTATATATATGCCACCTCAAGTCATGATTACGACTATTTCACCTGCTGCATGGAAACAATAGACCAGGTCAACACAGTCCTTGCAGGCGGACATATATCACAGCCTCTCAGATACATTTCCAGTATCTTTATCGCTCTCGCTGCCGGCATGATTTTTTGCTTTGTATATGCATTATCCCTGTCAAAGGGCCGCAAGGCTAAGAGCAACGAGCTCATGGGTGCAGCATTTACAAAGGTAGAGATTCAAAATGCACGCGCACGCTTTATGAACCAGACAAGACACTACAGTCCACAAAGCTCAGGCTCAAGTGGCGGTCACAGCGGTGGTGGAGGTCATAGTGGCGGCAGTCACAGTGGTGGCGGTCACGGTTTTATAGTTATTAATTGCTTGCAAAAATAAAAAGCCCTCAGCACTGTGTACTGAGAACTTTTTGTTTTAGCAGTCCGTACGGGAATCGAACCCGTGTTTCCGCCGTGAGAGGGCGGCGTCTTAACCGCTTGACCAACGAACCGTATATTATAATACCATGGTCAATCGGATAATGCAAGCTTTTTTTGAAATTTTTTTTAAAAATTTTTATTTGTTATTTATCTGCCTTTTTCGCCTTCTTTGACTTTCCTTATACGTTCACCTTTAAAGCGTTCCCTGAGACTCTCTGTAAATGTCTCGAGATACCTGTTCTCCACCTTTGGATTTCTAAATCCCTGTGCTCTGTTAAGCGCAGATTTCTTTAAAGCACCCATTGAATCGATAACTCGGTCTGCACTGGCTCTGATACGTTTTCTCTTTCTGCGCTCCTCGACAGCCTCCGCAAGCTCCTGTGACCTCTCCTGCGACCTTTCGTCTGCCGCCTTCTTACGCTCTTTAACCTCTTCCACAACCTCATCCATATAGGTATTGAAATTGTTCTGCAGATTGACGATCGTTCTACTGAAATCTGTAAGCGCAGACACGGTGATTGCAGTGTCTACAGCTAAAAAGGCCCATGAGAAACAGTGAGAAAAACTCATACCATATAGGTGACATCCAGCCTGTGATAAGCTTCGTAAACGGTGCAATAAAATATACCACTATAAGTCCTGCCACTCCAAAGCCTACAGAATATGGAAAACACACCCTGCCGTTTATATTGAGCGGCATGCTGCTGTAATCCCACCAGTATGCATGAAACAGCTTCTCAAGCACCCATGATGTGCCATATTCTAAGACAATGCTTCCAAAAAATGCCACAAGAAATATCTGCCACCATGTAAATGTAGCATCCGTGTGAGCAGAAATAAGATCTGCTATCGCAGTGATTGCAACACCTCCGGCTCCGTAAATAGGACAAAGTGGTCCATAGAGAAAGCCTCTGTTTTCCCATTTTTTTGCCCTGATGGTACAGTAGATGCTCTCATATATCCAGCCCATACAGCTAAATATAATAAAATATACAAAATATCTTGATAACCACATATATAATCCTTTCTCCCCTGATAATTTATGATATACAGCAAATGACTTTGATTCCCTTATGTCTGCAAATTAAAATTCACTCTCCGGATACATCTCATCTAAGTATATATCATACCATTTTGTACACTCATTTGTCCATGAGTCAACAACTTTTTTTCATATTGCAGTCGCAGCTTATCGACATTTTTCTTCGTTAAGCTCGCTTTCTGCTTCACATAGCTCCTCATAAACCTTTTCTGCTTCTTCAGCCGCCTTCACCACCGGCTCTGCTGCAAGTGTAAGCTTCCACTCGAGATACGCCTCATCTGTTGAAAGCTGTCTGGTCTCATGCCTCTCCCTCTTGGTACAGCCGCAAGTGCCTCAACCATCGCAGCATCCTTTGCCTGCATGAGTGCCGGCAGATTGCCATCCTTTGATGCCTTAAGCCTTGAAATATAATGGTCATAGCCAAACGGATAGTACATCACCTTGTCATTTTCAAAGACCAATATGGCATCGGCCACCTGCTTTATGAAATACCTGTCATGCGATACAAAGAGCAGGGTGCCGGTATATGCCTTAAATGCCGATTCTAGTGTCTCCTTCGCCGGAATATCCATGTGATTGGTCGGCTCATCGAGTATCATTAAGTTCGGACGGCCTGTCAGAAGCTCTGCGAGCACAAGCCTGGACTTCTCACCGCCTGAGAGCGAGCTGATACGCTTTGAGGCATTTGCCCCTCCAAACAGATACATGCCAAGCGTCTTTCTTAATTCCTTCTCCACAAGTGCCGGAAAAAGCTCGTGAAAATGGTCTCGCACAGTCTTTTCGCTGTCGATAAGTGCCGACTGCTGGTCAAAATAGCCCACCAGCAGATTGCTGCCAAGCTGGCTTGTGCCCTTTATTGGTGGAATAAGCCCTGCCACAGTCTTTAGAAATGTTGATTTTCCTATGCCGTTGTCACCGATTACTGCAATCTTCTGACCACGCCTTATACGAAGCGACAGCTCAAGCAGTGCCCTGCCGTCATATCCAATTTTTAATTCCTTCGCCTCGTAAACCCATTTACCGCCCGGAAACTGTGGCTCGATATTGCCTGTAAAAATATGAGCTTCGTCTTCAGCCGGCTTTTCTATCAGCTTCATGCGTGCCAGCATGGTCTTTCTAGAGCGTGCAAACGCAGCTTTCTTAGGCTTATGTTTGAATTTGTCGATAAGCTCATTATTGTGTGCAATCTCCGCCTGCTGGCGCTCGTAGGCTTTGCGCTGTATCTGCAGATTTTTAAGCTTCTGCTGCCTGTACTGAGTGTAGTTGCCGGCATATCTGTGCAGACTGCCATTTTCAAGCTCATAAACTGCACCTGCAACTGCATCAAGAAATGCCCTGTCATGGGACACAATAACTACAGCCTTGGGATAGTTTATCAGATAATCCTCCAGCCACTCCACTGTTTTCATGTCCAGATGATTAGTCGGCTCATCCAAGAGCAAAAGATCAGGCTTCTTTAAAAGCAGCTTTATCAGAGAAATCTTCGTCTGTTCTCCTCCAGAAAAACTGCCGAGTGTACGGCTTTTTCTTCTTTTTCAAAGCCAAAGCCTGTAAACAGCCTGTCGTACTCCATCTCGTAGTCAAACCGCTCTTTGGAATATGTATCCCTGTCCGGACAGCTCTCAAGAAGTATTTCCTCGATTGTCTTGTCCTGATTGGAGGAATCAACCTGACGGAGCATTCCGATTGTGATATTTCGCGAGGTTACGATTCCAAGACTATTTTTGCAGGCAGTCTCTTTGCCATGTGCTCCTGACGACATACCGCGATGGTCATCGCGGTCCTGTCCGGTGTCATCTCTCCTGCAAGAAGCCGAAGCAATGTGGTCTTTCCTGCTCCGTTTTTGCCGACAACAGCTATTTTTTCTTTTTTCCTTTATATAAAAATCAATATGGGACAGAATCGTCTGACCTCCTGCCGAAACTGTCCCATCCTTAATCTGGTATAACATATCTAATTAATATCCTTCAAGCTGTCCAAAAGTTCGAGATCCGACTGTAAAACCCTGATATTGGACGTAACCGGCTCCTGTCCCGGCTTTGTAACTGTGATTTCAATAACAGAGTCTGCCGGGATGCCGCTGCCGAATGCATACTGTAAAAAGGATACAAACTTTGGGTGGTTTGCTGTAAATGTATTTTTTGCTTTCATCATTTTCATTATGCTTGCTGGGTTCATGTATTTTCTCCAATCTTATCTATATGATATCTCTTTCGACGCACATATCTTTACGTTCGTTATATTATACCATGAGTCAATTCTATAATCTATCATTTTAGAATTATTTAATCAGCAATCATTTAGTTATTTCCTGCATTTTTCTGCTGATATACTGCATATGTGCCACAATATTTCCTAAATAAAAAATATGCCATACCTCATATTTCAATATACTAAAAAACAGATGACCCACATAACATATATGTAAGCCATCTGCTCTGATGCTAAAACTAATTAAATTGTTTACTCCTTCACGCCTCCAAGTGTGACACCGGCAATAATATATTTTGATAAGAGAAGATATACAACAATAATAGGCACGATAGCTACTGTTATCATCATATAGATTTTTCCCATATCGAAATTCATATAGTCCGCTCCTCGAAGTGTGGCAATCAAAATTGGTACCGTCATCTTGTTCTTTGACTGGATGACCAGGGCCGGTGTGAAGTAGTTGTTCCATGAACCTACAAATGTAAAGATTGCCTGTACTGCAATTGCAGGTTTCATGATCGGCATTACTATATGGTTGAATGTCCTAAACTCATTCGAACCATCAATTCGTGCAGCTTCTACAAGTGATAGAGGAAGTGATGACTGTAGATAGCTGTACATGAAATAGAATACCGCCGGCGATCCTATTGATGGAATGATAAGTGGAGTCCACGAATCATACATTCCCATATTTGTTATTAAACGCAGGAAGCCCATCGCAGTAACCTGTGTCGGCATAACCAGTATCGCCATTATAAATGTAAATGCAGCTTTCTTTAATTTGAAATCGTAAGCATAAAGTCCATATGCTGTAAGCGATGAAAAATATGTACATAAAACTGCACATGAGCCCGATATAATAAGGCTGTTTACTATTCCCCTAAACATAGGGAAGGATCCGTCATTAGCTACAGATTTCAGATTATCCAGGAAATGCCCGCCCGGGATAAATGAAAAGCCCTTCTGCAGCTGTGCATGCGACCTTGTCGCATTGATTATAAGTATTACAAAGAAGAACAGGCATAAAAATGATAATAATATCAAAACTATATGCGCTATAACACTGCGGACATTAATTTTATGTTTTGGTTTCATTATTTAGCCGCCTCCTTTTTTCTCTCTTCTAGCTTGTTTTGCAGCTTTCTTTGCTGCTGCCTTTGATCCATCAGGATCGTTGTCATTTGTCATTCTGTATACGATGAAGCACAGAATTGCGCTGACTATAAACAGATATACCGACAATGTTCCGGCCATACCATAGTTCTTACTCTTTAAGTGGTTGTTCAGGAACATGATAAGTGTCATTGACGTTCTGTCCGGATTTCCCTGTCCGTTTGTCAGAATCTGAGGTACATCGAACATCTGGAGTCCACCGATGATTGATGTGATGAGTGTATATGCAAGTATTGGTCGTATACTCGGTAAAGTTATATAGAAGAATCTCTGCAATGCATTACATCCATCCAGATCTGCCGCCTCAAATACTTCTGTACTGATACCCATGACTGCTGCCATGAGCATAATAGTCGTATTACCGAACCACATAAGGAAGTTCATGAAGCCGATGAGTGATCTGGTTCCAAATACACTTCCCATAAAGTCGATAGGCTTGCTGATTACTCCCATAGACTGCAGGATTGAATTCACAGGTCCACTGTTTGAAAACAGTGTAAAAAATAAAAGTGCAAATGCTGATGCCATGATCAGGTTTGGCAGATAAATCACAACCTTGAAAAACTGTAATTTATGAATTTTTAATCTGGCATCAGTGAACCAGTTTGCTAAAACAAGTGCAACCACAATCTGTGGAATAAATCCGATAACCCAGAGGATAAGAGTATTCTTACCATATGTGATCATATCCGATTTAAGAAGCTCGGCATAGTTAGCCCATCCCACAAAATTCGGTCCTATTTGTTTGATTCCGGATCTATAGTATTCAAAAAAAACTAAACCTTACCGTATCTACTAACGGAATCAGAGAAAAAATTAAATATGTTATGAAAAACGGAAGAATAAAGATATATCCCCATTTTGCATAGCTTACGCTCTTTCTTTTTTTCTTCTTCATGAGCCAAATTCCTTTCTACCAAAGTCACCTCTGCGAAGCCCAAAGGCTCCGCATGGTGTTTTATTTATCTTATTTCGGCCATGTAACCTTTTCGATATCAGGATAACGCTCTTTAATTGCTGTCTCAAAGTTTTTCTTAGCCTTATCATAATCAACCTTACCCCTGTAAGTAATCGCTAAATGAGTTCTGGATGAGCTCTACGCATCCCTGATCGTATGCTGAAAGAGGTGCGATCTTGATGTTCTCAGCTACAGGTGCAAAGTAAGCAAATGGGTTCTGTCCGCCAAGGAATTTTGATGCGAATGAATCATCTTTTGCTGCTTCCTGCATTCCTGATTTTGTATTTCGTGAAATCAGAGTAATCCTTAGAGATCTTGAGTAAGTTGTCTTTATTTGCTGTTAAAGCAAGGATGATATCCTTAACATGCTTAGGGTTATCTGTTCCTGTTGCTGCGTGGAGGTAAGATCCGCCCCAGTTGTACTCTCTGTGGTGGTGTTGTAACAGCCCATGATCCTTCTGCTCCATCCCAGTTTGGTGCAAGTGTGAAATCGATTCCCCATGCCGGGAAAAGGAATGCAAATACCTTTGACTGAGAACCCATTGCTTTGTTCCAGTCATCATTAAACTGGCCTTTAACTTTAGCATCAACATATCCTGCATCAAGCCACTCTTTTGAATCATCTACCCAGTTTGTAATCTTCTTATCCACTACAACCTCATCTGATCCAGGCTGTACCCATGAGTTGTCGATTGAGTTTCCATATAAACGGAATGTATCAGCGTAAGAAGATAATGTGTAGTATCCCTTTGCCTTAAGTTCCGCTGCTGTTGCCTTTAATGTATCCCAGTCTTTTACCTTTTCGCCTACTGCTTCAGGATCATCTGTTCCGAATACATCCTTTGCAATATCGCGACGGTAAACTAAAAGTCCAGGACAACACTGCCAGGTAGATCCTCTCTGCACACCGTCTGAATCAGAAGCTGTTTTTCTTGTGAAATCGAACTGATCAGCAAACTCTTTGTCACAATCAATTCCAAGATCCTTAAGAGGCATTGCTACGTCTGCATCTTTATCTGTATATTTGAATACGTAATCTGTCTCTGATAAGAACATATCAACCTTGTCATCTGCTGCTGCATCCGCCTGTTTTGAAAGAGCTTCATCAAGCTTCTGCTGGTAAACACCATCCTGGTTAGGATTTACTATCCAATGAATTTCTGTGCCATCCTTGAGGTATGTAATTGTACCATCTTTAGAAGTTTCTTTAACCTCCGGGTAAACAGCCTCAACTCTTGTTCTGAAACTCGTCGTTCCATGAATAGATATTGATAACCTTTCCCTCTGCTGCATTAGAAGCGCCTGCTCCACCTTCTGTTCCGATTCCTGCTGTTGTTCCACATCCTGCAAGGAGTGTTGCCCCCATAGACAGTAACAGCATTGTGCTAATCACTTTCTGTTTCATTTTTCATTTCCTCCATAGAAATGTTTTGAATATCTTCTTATGAAATTTTGATATCTCGTTTACAGTTGTAATATTACTCCTTAACCGTTTTCGTTTATATTAAATCAATTGTAAAAATATCAGATTCATGTCATAATAATAGAAAGATGATATAAATCTAATATTTTGTTGCAAAGGAGAACCTTTATGGCACTTTCAAAAGAATGGTATGACGCAGAATTTGTTGACAGCGAGAGCGAATCACTGCATCGTGCTCCAAGTATTGAATATAGTTTTTATAACGCAGTCAAAACCGGGGATATGGAATATGTAATAAAAAACTGCAAAGAAGATGCATTTATACACCTTGAAGGAACAGGTGTATTGTCCAGAAATGCTTTACAGAATATCAAATATCACTTTGTTGTCACAACCGCCATGATCACAAGATACTGTATTGATGGAGGACTCGAGCCCGAGCAGGCATACCGTCTGAGTGACTTCTATATACTTAAGATGGACAGTTGCTCCACCGTACGCCAGGTTGCTGACCTGCATCACGAGATGGCAAAGGATTTCACAGGTAAGATGGTGCTGCAGAAGAAATCGTCTATCCTCTCAAAGCCTGTTACCCAGTGTGTTGACTATATATACAGCAACATAAAAGAGCGTATCACAATAGCTGATCTGGCTGCATACACAGGTCTTTCCGAGAGCTATCTTTCAAGGGTATTCAAGCAGAATCTCGGTGTTTCGATAAGTGATTATATAAGGGAAAAGAAAATAGAGAAAGCGACTCACCTGCTCAAATACTCAGATAAGCCGATTATAGATATAGCCAACTACCTGTCATTTTCATCACAGAGCCACTTTATCCAGATATTCGAGAGTTTTACGGGGCTTACACCAAAGAAATATCGCGACAGGTACTACAAATCCATGTGGTAGCCTGATACCAAAAGCCTTGTACTACGCACAAAAAATTCCCACGCAAATATGCGTGGGAATTTTATTTAGCTGATACACAATATACGATATCAAACGCTATTAATTTTATAAACTATCACTCTATGTATATCTCAACCGTATGACATTTGTCTGTAGAAAGCATTTCAATAGCATGCTTTGGAATACGCACGCTGTTTCCTGTAACATTTTCCACTTTTACATCATCACATAGTGCTCTTTTGACCTGTGCATCCCCAGGTTCGAGCTTATCAGGATTGTGAACTAAAATATCAAATCCATGACCTGCAAATTCTAACGAAACTTTTGCATCACCTTTTTCATTATACTGCTGTGGCATGAGTGCAGGCTCAATAACAAGATCTCCAAGCTCTCCATGGACTCCGTATACAGATGTTATCATAGTAAGCATATACCAGCTTGCGGCACCTGTAAGGTATGAATACAGACCTCTTCCATCATTATCAAAATACTCCGGTACTCCCGGATACATCCTGCTTCTGTCAAAGTCCATCGCAGTATCAAGAAGCGTCTTTAATACCTTGTGTACCCCTCTTTTTATAAAGCCCTGTTTATAGAGCGCATTGGCATACATTACAGCCATATGTGAGAATACAGCACCATTTTCTTTTTCACCATATGCAAATCCAAACATTCTTCCAAGATCAAACTTTTCTTCCTTAAAATCAGTGTTTAGTCTGTAGCCACCGGCTTTTTGATCAAACAGATATTTGTCTGCGCTATTACAGATTGCCTTGATCTGTTGTTTCTTTTTTTGCGGTTCCACTCATGATGGCAAATACCTGTCCTGTAAGCATCATGCGTACATCTCCACTCTCACATCGTTCCACCGATCTGCCGTTATTGTCATAATATCCGTTGAACCAGCCTCCATCCGTGCCATCTGATATCCATTCGTTTTCGCGGATGTTTTTCATCATCCACTCAGCCTTATGCTCCAGGTTTTCGCAAATCGCAGCTATTGGGACAAGAACAGTTCCTCCGCTTGTGCAGTTCTCACATGCCTTTGCATAGCTCATGAGAAGCTCCTGCTTTTTGTCTGGGCAGTTGTAAAGTATTTCGTCATCAGCAAGCAGCAGCTTAAGCTCCTCTAATACCTCAATCCTGTTTATTCCGCTTATTTTTTCCACATTTCTTAAACACTTTGCTATATCAAGCAGATTTCCGGCATATGCACATGTAAATGCAACACTTTCGCCTTTGTCCCATGCCATATCGAGCGCATCGTTCCAGTCTGCACCGTGCAGCTTCATCTCGTTGTGCTCCCCCACATCATAGAAAGCGCACAGATTTTGGATCAGAATATGCTCTAAAACCGTTCCGAAATATATCTGACCGCCTGCCGTCCTTTGTTTGTTACCATATGTAGTATTCCATGCTTCATCATGGCTTGTGCCTCTCATGGACTGGTAATCCTTAAAGTACGTCGTACGCTCAAAAAGTACATCTGTATCACCGGTCTGGTCAATATAAAGCTTTGTGGTTACAAATGGCCAGAATGCGTGATCCATCCATACACGTGTGATGTTATTTCTGTCAGCGATAAACTCGCCAGGCTCGTTTCCTATAATAGTCGCATTGGTTCCATCAATTCTCACACCGCCATAATTGTTTACAATCATCCTGCGGACATCCGAAGGTTCCATCAGTAAAAGTGCAAGACAGTCCTGCCATAGATCTCTCCAGCCTCTTCCACCTTTTCCATAATCATGATGTGGAAGGAACGAACAGCCGTATATTCTTCGTAAGATAGGTTGAAAACATATCCATTTAAGATAATTGTCCTCCTTGGCATTTCCTGTCTCAAAATCAATATTTACCTTGTCTATCCAGTGTTTCTTGACGGTGTTTAGTTCTTCTTTTTACTTCAAGTACACTGCGGTACCGTCCGGTAATGGCATTTATGTCATTTCCTTTTTCCGTAAGACCTGCAAGTATGATATAGCTTACCGTCTCCAGCGGTTTTATAATACGGTTTGCAAATTTTATTGCTCCGACTGCTTCTTTTCCCTGAAATTTTTCTCCGGCCTTTGCACCTGCTTTTTCAGTTCTGACTGCCTCAGGAATAAGGAAAGAGCCTCCCTCTCCTATAAACTGCTCAACGGTAGATAGAAACTCTCAGGACTTTCTCCGTTTCCGGATGATCCATATACGAAGTAGCTTATATCATTTTTCCGGTGTCCACGCTCATCAAATGAGAGGACAGGTGTAACCTCAATGCCGTATTGTGTGGTTTCTATTCTGTGCAAAAGTGATGTCACATGTCTGTGATCCCTGATATTGTCAGCACTTCTGCCATAGATTGGGATTGCCCCGATTGGGACTATCTCCATAGCCTCATCTGTCTTGTTAGTGATCTCCACAAGCATGACTTCCATGCTTCCATCAAGTGTGACAAATGATGTCGTGTCGGCCTCTAACCCATATATCTTTGAAGCACGGTGCAGCTTCTGCCACATTAAACCTGCCTCAAGCTCACTTTCATCCTGATTACCTGTAAATCTGTCGGCCTCCTGCTGTGCAGATGATCCGCATACTGACCAGAAGCCCTTTCCCACAATCCGACACCAGAAATTTCTGGTGCCTTTATTGTTGTGGAGATTTTCTATACTAACAGGTTCCAGAAGAAAGGTATTCTGGCTTGTTTTACTGTCTCCGCCGAGAGTTGGTGTAATGCTTGATTTAAGCCCTTTTTCCCCTGCAAGCGGCAGATACAGTCCACTGTAGTTTTCGGGATTTTTGATCCTGAAGGTTCCGTATTTGTCTATAAAATCTATATCTTTCATATTTTCAATCAATCCTCTATACAATTACAAATCAAATTTTCACACACCATATACAATCCTATAGCAGTCATTATCCCACCTACGGAAAATTTACATGGTAAGCTCAATCTCTGTCTGCTCGCTAAGAAGCTCTTTTGGGATATAGTCTCCCTCAACCGCCTGTCCGTTTACAAGAAGGCTCTTGCATCCGCTCTCAACATGATCAGGATTTTTTACAACTATATGAAGATGGCATCCCCTGAAATCCTTCTCTATCTCGAATCCATCCCAGGCTTTTGGAATAGACGGAGCAATATGAAGTCCATAGAAATCAGGACGCATACCAAGTATTCCCTCTACACATCCAACCATGACTGTTGAAGCAGTTCCTGTGAGCCAGTGTACATGTGAACGTCCAAAGTTTCGGACTTGCTTTTCCTTCAGTAAACTGTCCATAGCAGTACGGCTCAAGTCTTCTTATCTCCTGCTCTGTCATTCTGTGCGGCAGGAGCATTTTCAATAAAATACTTAAAAGCTCTGTCTCCATGTCCTTTAAGTGCCTCAGCAAGGATTATCCAGCCCTGTGACTGTGAGAATATTCCTGCATTCTCTTTAGTTCCCGCATTGTATATCACTGCGAGTGCTCCGTCGAATGCGTGTGCATGATATGGAGGATCCATAAGAATGGCGCCATACTCGGTATTGAGTCTTTCATATACCATTTCAAGAGCCTTATCAGCCTGCTCATCACTTGCAAATCCACTTATAACAGCCCAGCTCTGTGGATTAAGCCACATATTTGCCTCAGGATCATCACGCTTTTCCGATAACCTGTCCATCCCCTGTAAATCCACGGATAAATCTGTCCTCGTTCCAGCAAAGCTCCTGAATGATCTTTCCGAGTTTTTTTCCTGGCTCTCATCAAGATATGTGATATATTCATCATCTTTCTTATAGGCTGCAAACTCTTTTAATATAGTCATTGCATAGTAGAACTGAAGTGCTACGAAGGTTGACTCTCCGTCTGCACCAAGTCTTAAGCAGTCATTCCAGTCTGCGTAAAGACCTGCCGGCATTCCATGTTTTCCGAGATGGTTCATCGAAAAATCGATTGCTCTCTTTAAGTGCTCGTAAACCGTTCCCTCGTCCTTGTTTGCAAATGGAATCACCTCATCTATAAAAGCGACATTTCCTGTCTCTGATACATATTTGTATACGGTTGGGAAAAGCCATAATGCATCATCAGCTCTATAAGCCGGGTGTCCTGTCTCCTGTACATAGGAAGCGTCGTCAGGAGTATCCTCATGTCCCGGATTGTGTGTAAACTTGACAAGCGGAAGTCCTCCGCCGTTGTCAACCTGTGCTGACAGCATGAATCTGATCTTCTCAAGAGCCATCTCAGGTGCAAGGTGGATAACACCCTGAATATCCTGGACTGTATCACGGTATCCGTATCCGTTTCTGAGTCCACAGTATGTAAATGATGCAGCCCTTGACCAGATAAATGTCATGAAACAGTTATATGCGTTCCATGTATTGATCATTGTGTTGAACTCATCACTTGGAGTCTTGACCTGGAAATGTGATAACTGTCCATGCCAGTATGCGATAAGCTCCTCAAGTTCTTTGTCGCAGACAGCTTTTGTATCCGTGTAAGAAGCAACAATCTTTCCTGCTGTCTCATTATCTATCATTCCAACTAAGAATGCTATTGTCTTTGTCTCGCCCGGTGCCAGCTCCAATACTGTTGTGATTGCTCCACAGCTATTCTCGTTGTAGTTGCCGTGGTTGTTAAGCTTTCCGCTCTCTACTCCGACAGGATTGCCATATCTGTGATATTCTCCGAGAAATTCTCCCCTGTCACCGCACCAGCTGTCAACAGGTGCTCCTGCAAGTCCGATAAATCTGTTTACCACATCCTTGTTGTCAATTTCCTTGCCATTCTCGATGCGGTCAAGATTGGCATGGATCATCTGACGCACTCTGTTCTCCACAAATACTGTCTTTGTAATATACTGTGAATACTGCAGATTCACCTGATCCTGCTCATAGTTGCTGTTGTTAGTAAACTCAGCGTAGCCTGTAATATTAAGGCTTCTTGCCTTATCAGAATTATTTGTCACGCTCAAATTCCACACTTCGTATGTCTTGTTCAGCGGAACGTAATATCTTACTTCTGAATGAATACCGCTGTAATCAGCCATCATCTTTGTGTATGCTGTTCCATGATGACACTCACTCTTGTATTCATTCAAATCCTTTCCTACAGGCTGCCACGAAGCTGACCAGTAATCCTTGCTGCTCGTTGTCTCTGATATAAATATATCTGCCAGGCTCATCGAACTGATTAAACACATATCTCAAAAGCCTTCCGTTTGCACCCGACTTTGCAAAGCTGTATCCACCTGCATTATTGGAAACAATTGCTCCATACTCCGGCGATCCAAGATAGTTTACCCATGGTGCCGGTGTGTCAGGTCTTGTGATAACATATTTTTTTTTGATTCATCAAAATATCCGTATTTCATATTACTTACTCCATTCTCTACTTAATTATGTGATCTACGGTTATAACTGCCTCCAACGTATATTCAGCAGTGATCCATTTTCGTAATATAATATACATTTTTGCAGCAGTGTATTATACAAAATTATTTCTTAAAATATCAGATTCATGACATAACTAAACTTATTTTACCGGGACGTTTAACATCTTCATCGTAGCTATCCTTCTGGTATACACGGACATAATCGATCACATATGGATTATTCTCAAAGCTTGCCTCATCGTTTGGATTTCCAACCCAGCTTCCACCAACAGCAAGATTTAAGATAATGTAAAATGGCTGGTCAAATGGTGCCGGATATGCAAGTGTTCCCTGTCCTACTGTTGTTGAGTGCCATTCGCTCTCCTCGTGGTATTTAACTCCATCCACATACCATGTGATTTTCCCCGGCTCCCAGTCACAGGTATATATGTGGAAATCATCAGAGAAATCGGCTCCATCCGTTATAGTATATGTACCCTGTGACTGTGAATGAGGATTTCCGTAATGGAGGGTTCCGTAAGCCTTGTTTGTCTCCTGACCCATTACTTCCATACAGTCAATCTCGCCACATCTTGGCCACTGACCATACACATTCTCATCATTTGCCATAAGCCAGAATGCAGGAAGGTATCCATGTCCCTTTGGAACCTTTGCACGGCATTCAAATCGTCCATATATGAAGGTCTGCTTATTCTGTGTTGAAACTCTTCCTGATGTATAGGAAGCTGCTTCTTTTGTTGAGCCGGTATCACCATCAGTAACTTTTTTGACCGGATTTATTATTAATTTTCCATCTTTTACCTGAATGTTTTCAGCCGAGTCTACATACTCCTGCAGCTCATTATTTACCCATCCTTTTTCATGTGTCTCCACATTCCAGTCAGCACGGTTTAATGAATCACCATCAAACTCATCGCTCCACACTCTTTTTGTAGCCATCATAGCTTAGTTCGCCTGTCTGCTGCGCCGCATCCAGCGCTCCCTCTGCAAACGTCTGTGACGGCATGGCTGATAATACTCTTTTTTTCATAAAGTAGCCCTTTCATTTATAGTTATTTGCTATCTCGCATCATGTTACTGTCCACACCTTTCAGTGTAACCCGTAACCATAGCATTACTATAACGATTAAGTGCTCTTAAAATATACAAAAAAACAGCACAAAAACATCCAATTCATGACATTTTAATTTTCCTGTAATTTCCGCAATTCCCTCGGTGTCATGCCAAACTGCGCCTTAAACATCCGGCTGAACACCTTATAATTCGTAAATCCATTGTGCTCCAGTATGTCGTGTGGGAATCCTCAGTTGCCAGAAGCTCCTCATGTATGTGATTGATTCTTACCTGATTGACATACTCGAGAAATGTAACTCCCATGCATTTTTTGAACATACGGCAGAAATAATCCTGATTGAGTGAGGCTATGTCTGCCGCCTCCTTTAATGCTATTGGCTCCTGATAGTTTTTCGCCACATATCTAAGGACATCCTTAAGACGCGCTATCTGTCTGGATTCTTTTCCAGCATTCATCTCTTTGTACGAATAATTTGTAAACAAAATATATAGGAATTCGTTCACTTTTGCCATAAGCCGAAGCTCATAGCCCTTGCCCTTTTTTCGGTATATATGCGCTATCGACTTAAGAAGAGACTTCATCTGCTCATATTTTCTGCTGCCATGCTCGGTCTCATAGCACTCCTAAACCTTATATGTCCGTAATCGTCTATGTAGCTGTCCAGATATGCATACGGTATCTGCACCAGAAGCACCCTGACTCTTTCATAGCTTTGCGTGCCATGTATCTTATTTGAGTTTATGACAAAAAATTCATTTTCTTGCAATGTATATTCATTTTCACCGCAGACAACCTGCAGTGAGCCGGAAACTACATAGATTATCTCTATATGGTCATGCCAGTGCCTCGGTGAAAACTGCCTGTAATCCTCATATCTGTCGCAGTAGATCGGAAGATGTGGTATTGATCTGACGTTTTCATGTGTGTATTGCTGCATAATTTTCTCCCTGACTTACTAAATCAAACTTCGTATTTAATGCTATGATACCTTTTGACCCTTTAATCATGCTATAATAGCCTGAGCATATCCAATTATTCCGAAGAAAACAATATTCATAGTTTGAAATTCTACCTTCAAAATATACTCCTCGCACGCAAAAAGTCAATATCGACCTAAAATAATGTCAGTATCACAATTGTATATATCGCTTTTATAATTTACAATCATCTTGTACGAAAAGAACAAGCTCCCGACATATTAATGTATGGGAAGCTCACTAAATAATAAAAATATAAGAAAGGTAATCTGCTATGAACAAATGGTCACGATTCAAATTCACTCCTAATCTTCCACTTGGGGCAAATGGTGAAAGAGTTACAGGAAGCAAGGCTCACATAGAGCTTTCAAAGGAAGCTGCCAAGGAAGGCATGGTACTTCTCAAAAACGAAAACAACGTACTCCCTCTTGCAGCGGGTTCTAAGGTAGCCCTGTTTGGAAAGGGTACTTTCGACTATGTAAAGGGCGGTGGCGGAAGCGGTGATGTAACCGTTGCATATATCCGCAATCTCTACGAAGGACTTAAGCTTCAAAAAAAGAGAAAATAAGCATATTTGAGGAGCTGTGCGATTACTACCGCAACGACATTAAAAAGCAGTATGCAGCCGGTGCTGTACCCGGCATGACTATAGAGCCGGATGTACCGGCTGAGCTTTTAAGCAAGGCACAGGCATATACCGACACTGCTATCATCTCAATCTGCCGCTACTCCGGAGAAGGCTGGGACAGAAAGAGTGTTATTGACCCAAACAACAAGGCTCTCTGGGAATACGAACGCGAGATGACCGAGAAGTCGGCAGAGCTTTTTAAGGATGGTGATTTCTGTCTCTCCGTAAAAGAAAAGGAGATGATTGACACTGTAAAAGCCAGTTTCAAAAATGTAATCGTGATTTTAAATGTCGGTGGAATGGTTGATACATCTTGGTTTGCTTATGATGATCAGATTCAATCAGCACTGCTTGCCTTACAGGGTGGTATGGAAGGCGGGCTCGCTGCCGCTGAGCTTCTCGTAGGAGATGGCAATCCTTCCGGAAAAACTGTCGATACATTTGCCAAATCACTCGACGACTATCCGTCTACTTACAATTTCCACGAGTCAAGAGACTATGTGGACTATACCGATGATATATATGTCGGATACCGCTATTTCGAGACAATTCCGGGAGCTGCCGAGAAGGTTGTATACCCATTTGGCTATGGACTCTCATACACCACATTTGATGTGGAGACTGTTTCTGCCGGCGTTGTGAATTCCAACTGTACATCTGAGACCAATAAGCTTTACGCAAAAGTCCGTGTGACAAATACAGGTAAATTCTCCGGAAAAGAGGTTGTTCAGGTATACATCGCTAAACCACAAGGAAAGCTTGGCAAGCCTGCAAAGGAGCTCGCAGCCTTTGAAAAGACAAGAGAACTGCAGCCGGGTGAATCACAGCTTATGATCCTCACATGGGAAATAAACGATATGGCATCATATGATGACCTTGGAAAGGTTAAAAAATCTGCATATGTACTTGAAGCCGGTTCATATGATATATACGTTGGAACGAGCGTCCGTGACGTGACAAAAGCTGATTACTCATATATATTAAATCATGATGTAATTACCGAGCAGCTTTCAGCAAAGCTGGTTCCTACAAGTCTGCCAAAGAGAATGCTCGCTGACGGAAGCTATGAAGCTCTGCCTCAAAGTGAGCCTGTGGACACCGACTACTCAGCTATTGGCAACATTGACCCTTCCCTGACAGAGGGTGTTGCTCCCGGTCAGAGAGCCATCCCATACTTCCGCTTTGCCGATGGCATGGCTAAAAACGGCAGTCACGACATCATGGATGTTGTGGAAGGACGTATCACGCTTGATGAATTTGTATCAGAGCTTTCCATCGATGATCTCATTCATCTGCTCGGCGGACAGCCAAATACAGGTGTTGCAAATACCTTCGGTATCGGAAATATGCCTGAATACGGTATTCCTTCTGTCATGACAGCAGATGGTCCTGCAGGAGTGCGCATAGCACCTGAGGTTGGTATATGCACCACTGCGTTTCCATGCTCCACACTGCTCGCATGCACATGGAACCCGGATGTTTTAGAGGCTGTAGGACGCGCCGGCGGTGAAGAATTAAAGGAAAACAACCTTGCACTGTGGCTCACCCCTGCCATCTGTATTCACAGAAGTCCTCTCTGCGGACGTAACTTCGAGTACTACTCAGAGGATCCATTCGTAACAGGAAAGCTCGCAGGTGCCATGGTACGCGGAATCCAGTCAAACAATGTCGGTGCCACACTCAAGCACTTTGCCTTGAACAACAAGGAAACCAACCGCAAAAACAGCGATTCACGCGTTTCAGAAAGAGCTGCCAGAGAAATCTATCTGAAGGCATTTGAGATGATTGTAAAGGATGATAATCCATGGGCTATTATGTCCTCTTACAATATGATAAACGGCTACAGAGCCTCTGAAAGCGAGGACTTTTGACAGGACTTTTGACAGGAATACTGCGTGATGAGTGGGGCTATGAAGGAATGGTCACAAGCGACTGGTGGACCTGTGGCGAGCATTACAAGGAGACAAAAGCCGGAAATGATCTTAAGATGGGAAATGGATATCCTGATCGTGTATACAAAAACAAAAAAAGCAAAAGGCGTTTTATGATAATCAATGGCCGAAACTGTACACTTATTCCATTTCAAGGGCCGGTCAGGCTTCAAAATCAGCAAAGCCACGCCCTGTCGGTAACTCCCTGACCGGCTTAAAATAATAGTTCATTGTTCCAATAATATTGAATCACCTAAGGGAGTTCTCGTCATTATATTGAATCACCGAGGTATCCATATGAATCTGCTCAATTTTTGCTGCCACACTATTTACATCTTTGTTTATTGTTGCATTAAACAAATCTATTGACTGTCTCTCAAACTGTATGATTTCATCCCATTTGTTTTCCTCAACTGCATCCATAAGCTCATTGCGAAGCTCTTCATTCGGAATATATGCCATCTGATTTTTCTGATTAAAAGCCAGATATCCAAGATGAATCAGCAATGTCAGCACATCATCTTTGTTTTTAAATGATACCATATCATTCTGAAACGTGGTTGTTCTAACTTTTATCTCATTTCCTGAAATCATTGAAATAATAGCGGCTCTTAATCCATCAAAATCCATGTCAATAAGCGGAATCAGAGATTCATATGTGCCGGTCTGTGACCAATAGCTTTGGAAGCTGCCTCTCATCATCACGCTCACTACCGCTTTTGGATTATACACATGTTTACCCGAAAGCATATAGCCGTCATACCAGTTTTTTACTGCTTCATAATCCCTGTCATACTTTTTTGCATAACTGCTTAACCTCATCATCTGTAAAGCCAATATATGATGCAAGCGCTCCTGCATCAAGCATTGTGAATTCATCAAAATTGTTAAGTGCTGACTGAGTTTTTAGCTTTTTAATAGGAAGTATGCCGGTAAGATAAGCTAACGCAATATACTTTGTCGGCTCTGTCCCTTTAAACATTCCTCTGAGGAAATTAATATATTCCTCCTGCAGTTCCTTATTATTAGCCTCATCTCTTATCAACACATCCCACTCATCTATTATGATAACAAAGGTATTTCCTGTGGCTGCGTTTATATAAGACATGGCTCCATAGGCTGTTTTAACAGTGTCCGGTATCACATCACCATATGCTATTATAAGCTCATCAAGAATACCGTTATTGATGTATTTCACCGCATCCATCATGCACCACTGGACATCAATATGAATAACATCATATTTATTAAGGTTTGTCTCAAAGGAATCAGCCTGCCTACCTTTAGAGTGGAAAACATGTCAAAGGAATCACATCCTCTGCTATAATAAGCAGCAAGCATATTCGCCGTGATGGACTTTCCAAAGCGCCTCGGTCTGCTATTGCATATGCATGCCATATCAGAACCTATAACCTTATTGGTGTATGCCAAAAGCATAGTTTTATCCACATATATTTCCGATTTCAATGTCTTTTGAAAAGCTTTATTTCCCGGATTTAAAAATCTTCCCATGAATTTTCCTACCTTAATGAAATAATTTAACAACCTATACTACATGTTAAGTATAGCAGTTTTTAATCAACTTCACCATATCAACTTTGAATTATATACAATTTAAACTATTACTTTCCATAAATATTGTACTCAGGCACATCCACGCCATCTGTTCCGGCATAGTATGACATCTCCACCTCGTTGAGTCCTTTTTTTTCTTGTCAAGGATCACATTGTACTGTGATGAATATATAACATCTCCATTTTTATTAAATCTGTATTCAATATTCACTCCATCTTTGCCTTTTAATGCCTTTCTTGGAATCTTTGCAAGGAAGATACGCTCACTGTCGGAAATCTTCTTCACCTCGACTGCATCCACCCATTTGAATAATACTGGTGCTGCCACTCTTGTATCATCCATGCTATAACTGTCGTAATCATAGTAGGCTGTGTCATCATCTTCTGTATCCTTTAACACATGATAGCCCATCTGTATGCTGTCCACGCCATCAAGACCGGTATCATTGTTGTTATAGCTGCCCGAATCGTAAGGCGAATATACATATAAAAGGATAAGCTGTGAGCTCTTTACCTCATCTATGCTATCTCTGAATAAATGTGCTGCCTTTATATGAGACACATTGAGCTGTCTTAAGCTGTCATTCGTCTCACCTGTCAAGCTGTCTTGCATACATGGTGACCATACCCTTATTTTCCATAAAGTCCGCATCTGCCGCAAGCGCCGGGGATGCATCCGTGGAAAGTGACATCAGATATTTGTAGTCTGTATCCTCCATACATACTGTATTGTACCTTGCAACCAGATAATCAGGCCTTGCAAATGCAAGCACAAGATAACATACCCCGATTACTATTATTCCGTACCGAAACAGCGAAAAAGCAGGCTTACATATAGATAAAATCACTCCGAGCATAAACAGCGCTATCACTCCAAGTGCCCATAACACACAAAGCCTGGTGGCTGTCAGCCCGTACTCTGACACATACAGTCCCATACGATATGCGCTTGATGCAATCATGATATATGTGCATACAGTGTTATTAAAATTAAAAATACATTTAATATTTTATTCTTCTGAACAATCCACTTCCGAGCAATACGATAGCCACATTCAGTATACACACAAAAAGCAGCTGGAAAAAGCCTTCTCTCGCATACCTGGCGTAGGTATAACCACTTGGAAGCTGCATAAGTCCCCCGAACAGATACACAATCTGTATAAAACAGAAAAATACATATACCACTGATATAGTTGCAGCTACAGTGATACCAATTGCAGCCGGAAATGCCGGAGTCTCAACCGGTGCATCCGATATACGCTTCTTGCTCAGATACTTTATACCACAGTACGATGAGAAAAGCGCAAATACAAAAAGAAATACAACCTTGCTCACTGTAAAGAAATTGATATCAGCAAATATTTTCTTTATTACTGAGGCAAAAACCGCATCCGCAGAGCACAGCAGCACCACTATCAGCACAACCAGAGGAAATGCAATTGCTATTCCGATAAACACATAAAGCATTCTGTGTTTTTTCACATGCCCCTCTCCGCCAGTTGCATTTGCACTGTCACCGACCATACTGTCACTACCCATATTGTCACTATCCATGCGCTCATTTCTCATATAGTCGGCAATATCCATAAACGGCTCAGCTATACATCCAATCGCTCCAAACACTGCCTGAAATGCCGCAGCGATATACTTTATAAGCCCCCACTGTCTGTCATTGCAGAAATTGTGAAGCAGCATAAAAACAAGAAACACAAGAATCCAGCAAAAATTAAATCCTTGTATAATTTTATTGCCGGTCAATCCTGATGATAGGCCTGTGAGTATCATCATCACACTGTACCATATGGTGAGTGGCTTTGCCTCTATATGAAGTATCTTGCATACAATACAGGCTGTATACTCCTGTGACGATTGCAAACAACGTAACAAGTATTCCACCTGTATTCTCATACAGGAAAATGGTGTACAGCAGCGCATATATTATCGTAGGTATACATAGTCTGCCAAAGAAATCCGCATTTCTCCTGCTTTGCTCACGCCGTCTTTGCTCCGCCTCCTGCTGCATCTTCTGCAGTTCAATACCCGACATTCCCATATGTGGCTGTGAAGTCTGTGGCGTGTTCTGTGAAAACTGTTGGGGATTCATGCCCCCGATATTATTATTATTATTTGTAAATGTCAGGTAAATTCCCTTTGTAACCCAAGTTTGTAAATGAAAATCCTGTTTTGAAATTCCCGGTTTGTAAGCAAAATTCCCGAATTTTCATTTCTATTTCTATTTCGATGATATAATACGTTCAGCAATAAATTTGCGTACAACAACCAGAGATCAATTCTCTCTCGAAATTTTTGTATTCGGAGAATCCATCCCTGTTTTTGATTGGATAGAGTTGTTCTATTCTGGCTCTGGCGGCACTTAGCAAATTTATTTGTTACTTTTTGAGAAGTTTAGGCTTTAAGATGATGTTCTCGGCGGCAATCGGTGAGCATCCCAGTCTCTTAAGCACATCTTCTCCATAGTAAAAAGCTGAATGTTTCGTATGGGCTACGGTTGTTCAGCTTTTTTCTTTTATAAGAATTGATATGGTTCATCATCAGAGTAATATCCTGTTGTGTCAGCTCATCGAAACTGCTTCCTTTTGGCAGGATACGACGTATCAATTCATGGTTGACTTCACAGGCTCCTTTTTGATAAGGAGCACTTGGATCGCAATAAAATATCTTTGTTCTATTGCATGGAATGGTGCTACGTTTTTCGATTTCCTTTGGATTTGAAAACTCACTTCCGTTATCTGTCAGAATAACCGGAAACAAGCTATTAAATGTTTTTGACCCAAGGACTTCATCAAATACGTTTATGATCTCTATTACAGAAGCTGATGTATTTGCGTCCCGCAAAAAGCCAGCATGAGACTGCTTTCTACAAAGTGTATGGTAAGAAGACATTTTCCTCCCACACGACCAATCACGCTATCCATTTGTACAATGGTCGTTTCCGGGTTTGCTCCCAGATATTTTTGATTCAGCGTAGCTTCGTTCAATACGGCAGCCCCGGTCAACTTTAAATTCAGGCTTCTTATAACGGGGACGGTATTTTCAATGTTCTAAATATCAAAGAGCTGGGCATCCACAATGGTAGTTATACAATGTCTTTTCACTGCACATCAGTTCATCTACATGTCCCAGTTCCTCTTCAATTCTTAAAAGCTGGTTATACTTTGCAACACGCTCTGAGCGCGAAGGTGCACCTGTCTTTATCTGGCATGTGTTGAGTGCCACCGCAAGGTCTGCAATTGTTGTGTCAGCCGTCTCACCTGAGCGGTGTGAGCTGATTGCTGTATAGCCTGCCTTGTGTGCCATCTTGATAGCCTCAAGAGTCTCTGATACTGAACCGATCTGGTTTAATTTAATCAGGATTGCATTTCCTGCTCCAAGGCTTATTCCCTTTGCAAGTCTCTCAGTGTTTGTTACGAACAGGTCATCTCCCACAAGCTGTACCCTATCGCCCAGACGCGCAGTAAGCTTCTGCCAGCCTTCCCAGTCCTCCTCATCAAGACCATCCTCGATTGATATAATAGGATATTTGTCACAGAGCTTTGCCCAGTGCTCTATAAGCTCCTCTGAGGTGTACTCTGTGCCGGCTTTTGGCAGCTTGTAAAAGCCCTTACCCTTTTCACTCTTCCACTCAGATGATGCGGCATCCATGGCAATCTTGAAATCCTTGCCCGGCTCATAGCCTGCCTTCTTTACAGCTTCAAGAATTGTCTCGATAGCTTCCTCGTCAGATTTGAGTGCCGGTGCAAATCCACCCTCGTCACCGACTGACGTGGCAAGACCGCGCTCCTTTAATATGGCTGCAAGTGCATGAAATACCTCCGCACACCATCTGAGACACTCCTTGAAGGAAGGCGCACCTACCGGCATAATCATAAACTCCTGCACGTCAAGTCCTGATGAGAGTGCATGACAACCACCGTTTACAATGTTCATCATAGGTACAGGAAGTCTGTTTCCCGAGATACCACCTAAAAATCTATAGAGAGGAATATCAAGTGATACAGCTGCCGCCCTCGCACATGCAATTGATACAGCAAGGATGGCATTAGCTCCAAGCTTAGACTTGTCCTTTGTGCCATCTGCCTCTATCATAGCCGCATCTATTGCATAGATATCACTTGCGTCCATACCTGTCAATGTGTCGTTGATTACAGTATTTATATTTTCTACTGCCCCGGTAACACCCTTGCCCAGATATCTGCTCTTGTCTCCGTCACGAAGCTCAAGTGCCTCGAACTCTCCTGTTGAAGCTCCTGATGGTGCTGTGCCTCTTGTAACAGTTCCGTCAACCAGATAAACTTCTGCCTCAACTGTAGGATTTCCTCTGGAATCAAGTATTTCTCTGCCCACTACCTTTTCGATTTCTAAATAATTCATTATGAACCTCCTTATGTTTTTTTCTGATTCAATTTTATCCTACAATACAGTTTCTCTATGTCATGATTGTAGGATTGAATGCAAGCATGCATCGATGATACCTTTTGACCCTTTAATCATAAAAATACATATGTGAAAGCCTGCCGCATATGCATATATTTATAAATAAAGAAAAATGCTACATGGTTAGTTTAATCTAACTAATGTAGCATTTCAATAGTTCATAATGATAATATTTCCCAATTATAGAAATATTATGTTCTAACATATCATTTTAAATCTATACATCCTCAAGCATTGCTTATATATATTACCTCTTTAACAGCGACTATCTCTCTGCCTCAATCTCACGCGCAACATACACGCCGCTTGCCGACGCATGTGAAAGTGAATGTGTCACACCGCTTCCGTCTCCGATGATGTAAAGTCCCTTATATTTGCTCTCAAGCTTATCGTTAAGCTCTACCTCCATGTTGTAGAACTTGACCTCCACGCCGTAAAGCAAGGTATCGTCATTTGCAGTTCCCGGTGCTATCTTGTCAAGCGCGTAAATCATCTCAATGATTCCGTCCAGGATTCTCTTTGGAAGCACCAGGCTTAAGTCTCCCGGTGTAGCTGAAAGTGTAGGAGTAACGAGTCCTTCCTCAATACGCTTCTCATTGCTTCGACGCCCTCTCACAAGATCACCAAAACGCTGTACAATTACACCGCCACCAAGCATATTTGAAAGGCGCGCGATGCTCTCACCATATCCGTTGCTATCCTTGAATGGCTCTGAAAAATGCTTCGCGACAAGGAGAGCAAAGTTCGTGTTTTCAGTCTGCTTGTCTGCTCCCTCGTAGCTGTGTCCGTTTACTGTTACTATGCCGTTTGTATTTTCATTTACCACGATGCCATGCGGATTCATGCAGAATGTACGCACATTATCCTCAAAAAGCTGCGTTCTGTATACAATCTTGCTCTCATACAGCTCATCTGTCAGATGTGAGAAAATCAGAGCCGGAAGCTCAACACGCACACCGATATCCACACGGTTTGACTTGGTTGGGATATCAAGGTCATTGCAGACCTTCTCCATCCACTTGCTTCCGCTTCTTCCAACTGAGATGATACAATCTGCTCTCATATGTGCTATCCGCTGTTTTTACTGCATATCCGGATACATTGTCTGTGCGAGCCTCTTCTAAACTGCAAGCATCAGCACATGCCGTATTCTCATCATACAGCACCTCTACCGACTCAACAGGTGTATCGAAATAAAAATCCACCTTATCCTTCAGATGTGCATACATATTTTCCAGAACAACATAGTTTATGTCAGTTCCGAGATGTCTGACCGATGCATCCAAAAGCTTGAGCTTGTTCTGCATGCAGACCTTTTTGAGCTTTGTGCCGGCTGTAGAATAAAGCTTTGTGCCCTCACCGCCGTACTTCATATTAATCTCGTCAACATATTCCATCAGATCAATGGCCGGCTGCTTGCCGATATGCTCGTACAAAGTACCACCAAAATCATTTGTGATATTGTATTTTCCGTCTGAAAAAGCACCTGCTCCGCCAAAACCACTCATAATAGAACAGCTCTTGCAGGAAATACAGCTCTTTATTTTCTTCCGTCCGTCGATAGGAATTTTCTCTTAGCAAGCTCATGTCCTGCCTCAAAAACCGCTATTTTGCAGTCAGGATTCTTCCCGATAAGCTCATATGCTCCGAAGATACCTCCCGGTCCCGCTCCAATGATTATCACATCATAATTATTCATCTGTCAATTGCCTCCCATAATACGTTGCTGTTTGTACGCCCAAGGTGGCGCACACCAATCACTTATGATACTATATTTTTTCCTTTATCGCAAGAGCAATCTCTATATTCCAGCAAATCTCCCGGCTGACAGTCAAGTGCTTCACATAGCTTTGCAAGCGTGGATACCTTGATTGCCTTTGCCTTGCCGTTTTTTAAAATTGATATATTTGCCATGGTGATTCCCACACGCTGCGACAGCTCCGTAACACTCATCTTTCTCTTTGCAAGCATTACGTCTATGTTAAAAATAATCTCGCCTTCCATGTATCTCTCCCGCTCAAATAAAACTGTAGCGCACACGCTATATTGTCAAATCACTCTGCTCCTGCAGATCTGCGGCCTTTACCACAAGATGTGACAAAAACCGCCGCCACGACCGATGCCACAACACAGGCAAACACTATGAACACAAGAGCCAGTATCACCCCCGGATGATTCACATATATTCTCCACATGCAGACATTCACAACAAAAAAAAAATACAACGCATCAAACAGAATTATTTTCGATGCCAGCTTTATATGTCTCGCATTCTCTAGGGAAAACGACCTGTCTTTTCCGATATTTACAGCTACTCACCAGCCCAGATACAATATAACATAGCACGGAATTGCACTGATGATAAACAGAACAAGCCATGGTATATACATATCAGAAATCTGCGGATCAGGCGCAATAAGCACATGCCCTATCCATGGTATGGCAACCGCACAGACCACTAATCCGCAAAGTGCTACCGCTATTATTACTATCTTTAACCATTTTTCAAGTTCTTTTTTGTCTCATTTATTCACCTTGCTTCTCATTGAGAAGTCCATACTCTGCAAGAAGCTTTTTTTGATACTCCTTATCCTTTGAAGCTTTCTGCAATTCATCATATTTGCCTTCGGACAATAAAATCTGATTTAGCTGGTTAATCAATTCTATTCCTTGTTCTAATCCTTGTTCTAAGTCCTTGTTCTAATCCTTGTTCTAAGCCTTGTTCTAAGCCTTGCTTTATTCCTTGTTCTAAGCCTTCCTCGATAGCATCAGCTCTTTCAAGCTCAAGCTGCCTGTCAAATTCGTAATTTAACTGCATACTCTTCGTCACCTCACTTCTGTAAGTCTTTAGAAACTCCTTCAGAATATCATTGTCAATACAATAGTCTATAGCCTTCTCAATATCTATAGCAAGATCATCAAATGCCCCGTCTGCATGATACTCTCTGACCTTATTTACAAATGTCATATAATCATTCAGCCAGCCACAGGACTCCATAATAGCCTTGTTCTTTCCGTCGTTTATATTGTACACCTTACATTTAAGCTCAAGATTCGGCTCGTCGGTCGGCTTCTCAAACGCATCGGACAGCTTAAGCTCCTGAACCTCCGGCTGTTCCTCCTCACCATTGTAAAATACCACAAAATGTGGCGTCGGTATCTTTACCAGTCTTCTGCCATAGATGTTCTTGCCTTTTTTGTTCCTTTTTTTCTTGTCGCTGAGCATATCTGACAATATCACACTGAAATAAATAAGACTTCTCACTGGCATATTCGGACAAACTGTGGACTGATGCTCATATATGCTCAATCTCGCATCCACGATAAACGATGCATCATTTCTGACCGAAAGTGAAATGCCGCCATCGTGAATCACTATCTCAACATCCTCCGGATTGTCATAGCTAGACCCATTCATTGCGTTATACAGCTGTAAGGCTCTTTCCTTATCCTGCATCAGCATACTGAAAACATCACTTTTGTACTCTCTGTTACCACTCATATAAAATCCTCCTTCATTTGAAAACACTAAAGCAGGAAATATCTGTGTGGTAAAAGCCCTCTTATCCTGCTTTAAATAAAATAATGAAACATTTAAAAGCAAGAATTTCAGGGAATATGAAAAATAATTAAGGTATTGAAGACCCTGCACGCCCTTATCGCCGGACGACATCTTATTATGCCTCACATATTTACAGAGCATATAGTCATATCTGTAATTAATGTGCCAACGACCGCACAGGTTGCTATAGAAAAACTGCTTTGACTATATTCTAACATATATGGATAAAAAACAACCAAAAAAATACGCAACAGAAAAGCCTGTTACGTATTTTGACTTTTTTTATTAAAAACATAATAATCTGATGAAAGCAGCTACTATAAGTATTAATGCTATTGCTTTTTCTGCAATATATGACCTTGCATCCGGTACATAGGTTTTCTCCCAGATTGAGTACGCACATCCACACCCCACTACAAACATGCAATATAGCTTAACCGACTGTGAATTCATATAATCGGTGAAAAACATTATAATAATCCATACTGTTAAAAACAACATTAAAACTAAGTACTTTAAAAATAATTGAATTTTCTTCATGGCAAATCCCCCTTAAAATATCCAACTGCATCATTATGTTTCCATAAATAGCTTCCTTCACTTATATAGACGCAATCCATGCTTTATATATTACCAAAACCAAGAAATTTTTTCAATCTCTACTTTGTCACCACCGCAATTACATAATTCTCAAGCTTACGAAACACTACCCTTTTTTCATAAGCCTCCATAGTCTTATCATCCAGCTCCCCCGAAAAGCCTGTACCGACAAGCTTCATTATCGCCTCATACTGTGTCCAGTATTTTGTAAGCTCAATCTGAAATGCATCAGATTCATTCTCAAAGCCTTCGAGTCTGTCAAGCTGCTCCTTTCGCATTATACGCTTTGCCACTTTGTAGCTCATGCGCTTTGTATGCTCTATGTCCACGCCAACAGGTCTGTCTGATATTGCAAGCACCACATATGGGCCGCTGTGTGCCAGATTAAAAAGCTGCGCTCTCATTCTTATATCCTGCTGCTATTTCCGGCTTGCCATGCTCATTTCTGACAAGCTGTTCATCCGATGATATCCCCAGATATTTGTAGAGCATGTGTCCCGCCAAAAGCTCCTGATTTGCTGTGCCGCACAGCCTGTTGCTGCCTGTTTTTACACCTTTTTCTGAAATAGTTGTGTATTTATCCACATAATAGGCAGACACATGTGGAATTATCTCCTTCTGCCGGCCTGCGATGGAATCCGTTTTTTCTATAAAAATCTGACAGTTATTGTTTATTTTCCATACCATCCCAAGTCACCTTTCATTAAGGGCTCCAACCTTTTGACCCTCAAAATATCATATTATAAATTACCCATATAATATCTGCAGCTTATGCTAATTATACCTACGATATCTGCAGCTCATACAGCTTCCTGTATATGCCATCCTGCTCCAGAAGCTCCCTGTGCGTACCGCGCTCACATATACGTCCCTTGTGCATGACCATGATGCAGTCGGCATGCTGGATAGTGGACAGACGGTGCGCAACCATGATTGTTGTCCTGCCGACCATGAGCTTTTCAAGCGCCTCCTGTATGAGAATTTCTGTCTCTGTATCTATGTTGGCGGTTGCCTCGTCCATGACCAGTATGCTCGGATTGTGGGCAAGTGTCCTTGCAAAGGACAATAGCTGACGCTCTCCTGCCGAGAAGGTTGCACCACGCCCGTAACCGGCTCGTGATAGCCCTGCGGGAGCTTTTCGATAAAGTGTGAGGCATTTACATATTCTGCTGCCGCCTTCACCTGCGCATCCGTGATATTGTCATCATTCAGGCGGATATTGTACGCCACATCCCCCTCGAATATAAACACATCCTGCTGCATCTGACCGATTGCACTGCGAAGCTGCTTTTTGCTAAGCTGTCTGATATCGATGCCATCAATGTAGATATGTCCCTTTTGTATATCATAATACCTGCCTATAAGATTTAAAATGGATGATTTTCCTGCTCCGGTTGCGCCGACAAAGGCCACCTTCTCGCCCGGATTAATGACAAATGAGACATCCTTAAGCACATAGTTTTCGCCGTCATAGGCAAACCAGACATGGTCAAATTCAATTTTTCCGGTGATTTTATCCGGCTGCTTTGGATTTTCGACCTCAGGAATAAATTCATCCTCATCCATAACCGTAAATATCTTCTCTGCTGATGCAATTGATGACTGCAGTGTTGAAAACTGCTCTGCAAGCTCCTGTATCGGGTCGAAAAATGACCTGATGTAATTCGAGAAAATATACAAAGTGCCAACCGAAATAATCTCATCAAACACATTTCTGCTTCCGAACCACAGCACTATCATCAGTGACAAAATGCTCAGAATATAGATAAGCGGACGGAACACCGCATACATAAGCATCTCCCTGTAAAAAGCCTTGTAGAGCTTTGTATTCTTATCATGAAATTCCTCGAACTTGCGCTCCTGCCTGCCAAATATCTGTATAATTTTCATCCCCGAAAGATGCTCGGACAAAAATGTATTGATGTCCGTCAGGCGCGTACGGTATAGCCTGTAAATATTTCTGGCAATTTTCTGGCACAGCACTGTAAGACCAATTACAAGCGGCATCAGCACAAATGATATCGCAGCAAGCCTCACATCAAGCACGAGCATAACGCCTGCAAGTCCCACTATTTTTACAATATTTCTGAAAAGCTGTACGAGAATGCCCGAATACATCTCATTGAGAGCCTCAACATCATTGGTCACACGGGTTACAAGCTTTCCGACCGGGGTGATGTCAAAATACCTGCTGCCGAGAGACTGGATATGTCTGTATAGGTCTTTTCTCATCTGAAGAATGATATTCTGGCCTGTTTTCTGCAGTATCCAGGTCTGAGCAATGTTGAATGCAAAGCTTAAGGCAAGTACAACCGCATATTTGATAGCTGTAGCAATTATTACATCATAATCCCCATTTGCTCCAAAAGTATCAATTGCATCACCCACCAGCATCGGCCTGTAAAGGTCAAAGGCAGTCAGTCCAAGCACCAGCAGAAGGGCAAAAAATCACCCAGTGGGCATACGGCTTCATGTAGGCTATGAGGCGCATTGTGGAGCTTTTTTATTCATTTCATTGTTTTTATTTATATTTTCACTCGAATTCATACTATAATCTTCTCTGTTATTTCGTAACTATTCATCGTCAAATCTGCATAGCAACTCTTTTCAAGCACTTTAACTGCCAAGCTCACTCTCAAGCTGCTGCTTATGGCTGATATCAGCGTAAAAACCGCCAAGCTCAAGCAGCTCTTCAGGAGTGCCATACTCTGTCAGCTTTCCGTCAGAAAGCACTGCCACATGGTCAGCCTTCTGCAGTGTGGAAATCCTGTGGGCAATCACTATGGTTGTCTTGCCCTGTCTGGTTTCCATGAGGTTTTCAAGTATCTGCTCCTCTGTATCGGTATCGACAGCAGAAAGTGAATCATCCAGTATGAGGATTGCAGAATCCTTTAAAAGTGCTCTGGCTATCGAGCTTCGCTGCTTCTGGCCTCCCGAAAGTGTCACTCCGCGCTCTCCAACCATGGTCTTGTACTCATCCGGAAAGCCCATGATATTATCGTGTATACACGCATCCTTTGCAGCCTGTTTTACCGCATCAAGAATTGCCGGGTTGTCGGCAATCCTGTCCTCCAGACCAAATGCTATATTCTCCTCGAGTGTGTCGGAAAACAGGAAATTCTCCTGTGGCACATATGAGATATCACGGTGTAAAACCGCCAGCGGATAGTCCGTTATCGGGCGGCCATCCAAAAGTATCATGCCGTTTTCACAATCATAGACTCTAAGCAAAAGGTCGGCAAGTGATGATTTTCCGCTTCCGGTACGTCCTAAGATACCAAGCATCTCGCCCTGCTTCACATGTATGCTCACGTCTGAAAGCACCGGCTTGGTGCCGTCAGGGTATGTAAAGCTGAGGTGGCTAAGCTGTATATCGCCATGTATTTGTATTTTATCATAAATACCCTCAGCTAAATTATCTGTATTGCTGCCTGCCGTGCCATCATTTTCTATTACATTTTCCGGTGGCACCATATCGACAATATCAGGCTTTTCCTCGAAAATAGTCTGGATTCTGCCCCATGCCGCAGCCGCCTGAGAAAATGTGTTGATACAGTCGCCTGCCGCAATCATAGGCCACACAAGCATATCGATGTATGAGTTGAATGCCACGAACTGGCCTATCGAAACCTGTCCGTCAAGCACCATCCTGCCACCTGCAAGGAGTGTCACTATCACGCTTATTCCGATTACGGCATCCAGCGTCGGGCCAAAGACAGCGCGAAGCTTTACCACAGCAAGATTTTTCTCCCTGCTGTTCTCGCAAGCCTTTTCAAACTGCTTAAAGTCCTCTTCTCCTGCGCAAATGCCTTGACCACGCGGATACCGGCAATGCTCTCCTGCACCTTGTCAGACAGATAGGAGAAAGCATCCTGCCTTTTCACCTGACGTTTCTTTGACTCTATCCCATAAAAATAGCAGCCGATTGCAATGAAAATAAGTGGAATAAAAGCAAATAATGTCAGCTTAAAATCCACGTATACTACCATTTTGACAAGCACCATCACCGTCATGATTACCGCGTCAAACACGGTGATGACAGCCATTCCGGTTCCCATCCTGACAGCCTGTAAATCGTTAGTGAAATATGCCATAAGATCTCCTGTCTTGTGGCTGTTATAATAGCGCGCTGAGAGTGTCTCCATATGTGAAAACATATCATCGCGCAGTCTGTATTCTATTCCTCTTGATGCTCCTATGATGAAATATCTCCATCCAAAGCGCCCCGCCATGATTATCAGACCTGTTATCAGTATCTTAAATATAATGCCGCCCACGCCCGCCATATCAAGCTTTCCTGCAGTGATCCGTCGATTATCTCCCCAATAAACTGCGGAATGTACAGATTTGCAAGGTCTACTGCAAGAAGCACAAAAATGCCTATCGCATAGTGCCATTTGTATGCTATGGGCGCAGCGAGTATTTTTATCGTTCATGTTATTCCTCCGTATTTTAAATGCAAGCAGATATGGGCGCAGCGAGTATTTTTTATCGTTCATGTTATTCCTCCGTATTTTAAATGCCGCATGCCGGGTTAACCACGCTACATTCTGTATCTACCTCCACAAGTCTGCTACGAAATACGTAAGTGCCGCCCATGTATACACAGAATAGTATATGCCGTGCTCGTCCACTCCATCCTCAAGTATCTTCTTCGCCTGCGCCTTAGTCAGAAGGTCGAATCCGTCAAAGAGCTCGCCACCCACTGCGCCCTCCTGCGACATTCCATTAAGGCTATCGCGGTTAAGTACAATCTTTACAAGGGCGTTACTTTCATCTGTCATGCCCGGTGTACTGAAAAGACATGGATTGATTACAGATACCGTGTCTTTTTCTGTCACTTTAAGGCCGGTCTCCTCATGAAGCTCACGCATGGCAGTTTTTATAAGTGACGCTGTATTATCATTATCCCCGGTGCAATCCTCCGGATCAATAAGTCCTGCAGGTACGCTTAGCAGGTACTGGCCTGTCGGATATCGGAACTCGCGATTCATTAACAGACACGGCTCATGACCTGATTTCTCGTCATCATCTGACGGATTCCATATCACCACGCAGCTCACCGCATCCGGAAGCATTTTCTTGAACTCCTCTGTGGATTTAGCGGCTACAAGGTCTTCTTCATCTCTCCTTGTGGCATTATAATAATGCCTGCCCTCCCTTGGTACTGAAGGTCAAACACCTTTATAAATTTTCGATTCAAATAAGCTTTTTATTTTCATAAATTTTTGTCTCTTTTCATTAAACCTTTAATGAGCTTAGATACTCCTTCTGCTGTGGCGTGATGCGATAGCTCTCACGCGCCTTTTGTATCGCCTTGTTGTGACTCCAGCTATCCATAAGCCTTTCCTTCAGTATCGGCAGCACTGCATCATACTGCTTTGCAAGTGCCGTAGCGATATACCACGCCTTCATCATGTTTACATAATACTCCTTGGAACGGATTTTTGCCACATCTAAAGCATATTTTATATCAAAATCCTCATCGAGATATAGGCGCATCAAAGTGCCAATGCCATACCTGACGGTGTAGGGCTTATCCGAATCCAGCCACTCATATACATGCAAAAGAAGCTCATTTTTGTGCTTTTTGAACACAGCCGGCACACCACTGTCGCAGGTCGCCCAGTTGTCTATGTATGGCAGAAATGCTTCCAGATAAGCCAATGCTGTATCATAATCCCTCATCTGCATAATCAGAAACATATGCAGGTTATTTTCCTCATAGTAGTAATGTGGCAGAGTGTTTAGAAACTTTTCCACATTGTCACAGTCATTTTCCTTCACTGTATTACAGACCCGTTTCTCTTTTTGAACCGACAAAAAGAGCCTGCTGCCATGAGCAAGCTCCTTTGCGTACTTTCTAAGCACCGGGACTCTTATTCCTATTATGCGTTCTTTTTCAATATTGGGCATAAGCCTCGCATGAAATTCCCTGTAATTTTTATCCTGCAGCGCAAACAGATTCTCTAATTCTGCCAACAAATCTTTCCCTCCGTAATAACAGGATATCTGATAAGCAGCTTCTCATCAAGATTCTCCCTGTTCATGTCTACCGCTGTGATCTGGCTATTGTCATATGTGGTGTAATAATAGATTCCCTTATCGCAGTTGCAGCATGAGGTATAGAGTGTAATCTCATATTTGCCCTCTGTCACCTCGCACAGACCTCTCTGCTGGTCTACAGAGCCTAATATGTGGAAGAACTGGCTCACACTTGCATTCTCACTGTCATCCGATTTGGAGTTTTGCTTTGTGAATGCCACACGTACAAAGCGTGACTGCGATGATAAATCTCCCGGCAGTCCCAGACCTCCCATTCCGCGGCTATATGCACTAAGCTCCACTCCCGGTGCAAATGTATTTTCAGGCTGCTTTGTGGATAAGCCTCTGTAATTATTGAGTGCAGCCATCTGATATGGGAATGGCGGATTGTTTGTGAGCACACCTACCGGATTGTCGTAAACATGCATACCGTCTGCCATCGACTCCACCACAATGCACTCATTTTTGTCGGCTATAATCCAGTGAAGCTGTGCAACCGGAAGCTGACTGCTAAATGGTGTATCTACCAGCAAAATACGATTTAATTTTTCCTTTGCATCCGCTACCGTAGCGCATAGTGACAGTATCCACGGTATAAACTCAAACTGTGCCACCTTTGTCTTTGCAATGCCGCATGTGCCATTCTCGCATGAGCTGTTTTCGTCTGCTGCCGCATACGCTGCATTTCCCACGAAATTCAGTCCTGCCATACCGAGTCCCTTTTCATTTATAGCATCATAGTAAAGAGGATAGTCACCTGCCACATGTGCCATTCCAATGATTGCATAATGGTTTTCAAGCTTTCCCGAATGCCTGAAATCAAACACATAGTTTCGTGGTGTTACCGCAATCTCATCTCCATATGAAAATTCGTAGTCGAGTGTTCTTCCAAAATAGAAATCCTTTGTTTTATAAGTTGCTGCTGTACACATAATTATGACCTCCTTGTTATGCTGCCATACTTAATCAGTATCTCTTAAATTGTAGAGTACTATACATCATATTTGCAATTATTTCAAGCAACACACCCCTAAAGTATTTGAACAAAAAGGCAGCAGCCGGTCTGATATCCGGCGGCTGCCTTAATAAGTGCTGTGCTATTCCTGTATTATGCCTGTTTATTGTCCTGCTCATTATCAAGTGCGATAAGCTTTGCAATGATTTCCTCGCATATCTGTGTAACATTCTTGCCATCTGTAGCAACTGTTACATCTGCCACCGCCTCATAGCGCTCCTTTCGCTTTTCCATAAGGCCACTGATATACTCAACATTCATGTTGCCGTTTAGTATCGGACGCTCGTCACTGTCCTTGACACGCTCATAGATAGTCTCAGGCTTCGCTGTCAGTAAAACTACACGGCCATTTTTCTTCATATGATCTGTATTCTCTTCCCTCATGACAACACCACCACCGCAGGAAACGATTGTCTGCTTTCTCTTCTGCAGCTCGATCAGTGTATTGCTCTCTAAGTTTCTGAAATATGCCTCACCGAACTCATCAAATATTTCTGAGATTGACATGCCACGATTCTCAACAATCATCTGATCCATCTCGACACGATCCATCTCGAGCTTATCCTTTAATTCTCCTGCTACAGTGCTTTTTCCTGCACCCATGAAACCGATCAGGAAAATATTGTAATCGAAAAGGCTCTTTGCCTGGATACGACGGCTGTTCTTCATGATATACTTGAAAATATCAAGTATCTCTTCCTCAAATTCATTGTCGCCAAGCTTTGCCGCAAGTGCATCTGTCTGCTTTTTTTCTCCTGCTCCGGCTGTAAGATTGGGATTCCTGTTGCCTTCTTGTATGATATAATCTCCTGAATGTGTGACATTCTGACCGCAAGCTGCTTAATTATTATATCGTCACATTCTCCAATCTTTGCGCGGATTTCCTCGATTTTGTCCATGGTGTGTCTCCTTACTTATGTGTGGTTTTCATATTGGATTTTGATATTTAATCTAAATATCGTCAAATTATAATTATTATAACTTCACGTTATAGTATTTCGCATTTTTGATAACCACAAATTTCTTAGTCATAGTATAACAAGACTTTACCAATTTATCAAGCAAAATATTTTAATGCTTTAAAGTGTTATTGTGTCAGATATGCATCCACAATATCAGACGACACATTTTTCTCAATCGATTCATATATCGGCTGACACTCCTTGCGAATCTGCTCATGCACTTCATCGCTTAAAGGTGATGATTTGTGTGCCGCTGTCCTCGATAGTCTTTATCTTTGAGGCAATACGCTCGTCAGACTGCTCTCTGGCGTACTGTTTCGCTGTCTCGGCTGCCTCACGGATAATCTGCTGCTGCTCATCTGTCAGTCCTTTCATGAACTCCTCGCTTACTATGAGCGATATCAGATGTGGCAGATGATTTGTCTCCACTACATAATCCTGCTGCTCGTAGAGCTTATTGGATACGATTACCTCGTATGGGTTTTCCTGCGCATCTATAGTGCCCTGCTGTAAGCCGATATACACCTCCGAGAAAGTCATAGGTGTCGGGCTTGCTCCGAGTGCCTTCCAGTATGCCATATGATAAGAGTTTTCCATGGTACGGATTTTCTGACCCTTAAAATCAGCAAGGCTTTCTATCTTTTTGTTTGTTGTCATGACACGGAAGCCCTGGTCTGCATATCCCAAAAGCTCGTAGCCGCCGTCATTGTAGACCTGCTGCATGAGCTTCATAAACCTTGGATTGTCCACATGCTCACGCACCTCATCAATGCTGTCAAAGAGTGCCGGCATATCAAATACTGCAGTATCCTTCATGAAAGTGACCTGCGGAGCAGTGTTCTGCACTACAAAAGGTATATCTCCATCCTTGCATGACTCGAGAAGCTCTCTGTCTCCGCCCAGTACACTGTTTGGATACACACTGATTTTCATTTTGCCATCGCTTAATCTTTCCACTTCATCGGCAAATTTCTCTGCATATATCTGTGTCACGGTGTCCTCAGGACTTGAGCTGCCTAGAGGCCATGCGTAGCGCTGTACCCCGGCATCCTTAGCTGCGCCTGCGAGCCTTCACCAGCTAAGCCGCACGCGGCAAGTCCTGCTGTAAGCGAAAGTATCATCGTGACGGCTGCTGCTCTTCGCCACAATCTATATTTGCTATACGATTTACGCGGTTTACTATATTTACCAGCTTTTTTACATAAAAACAAGCCAAATCTACTCATATTTTTCTCCAATTACAACTGTGTGCCTAAATGTCCTACAATCATCATTAAATCTGCTTATACCTGTTATTACATATTTCTGTACCGAATAGTTACTATTTCTCTATAATAAGCACAGACTGATTGCCGGAATAAATGTAAGCAGCAAAAGTGCCAGCAGGAAATATCCTATCATAGGCGCCGCCTTCTTTGCTATCCGCATGACCGGAACATCCGTCAGCGAACTTGCCACAAACAGATTGACTCCAATCGGCGGTGTCACAAAACCAATTGCAAGGTTTACGATCATTACCACACCAAAATGGATCGGATTCATTCCAATGCTCTGCACGATAGGAAGCAGGATTGGGCTTAAAATAAGGATAGCCGGTGTTGTATCCATGACCATTCCTACAATGAGCAGGAAAATGTTTATCACGATAAGAAGCACTATCTCATTTGTAAAATGTGCGAGTATCCATGCGCTGACTGTCTGTGGCACCTGCATGAGTGTGAGCACGCGTGAAAACGCAGTCGATGCGGCAAGTATAAACAATATAGGTGCGTATGTCTTCATCGCCTCCACCATGATGCCCCATATCTCTTTTACCTTTATGGATTTGTAAATAAAAAGACTTACAAAAAGCGCATAAAATACTGAAATCACCGCAGCCTCTGTAGGCGAAGCTATACCGGCGTAAATGCATCCAAGTACTATAACCGGGCTCAAAAGTGCCCATATACTGTCCTTCAATATGCTAAAAAGCCCCTTGCTTCTAAGCTCAGAGACCTTTGCATTTATCTTTTCCTTGTCCTCTCCATAGCGCTTGCAGTGATAATATGCATAAAACATAAGAAGCGCTCCTATCAAAAGTCCCGGAATGATTCCTGCAAGAAAGAGATCACTGACCGACTCACCGGTTGCCATCGCATACATGATAAAAGGTATGCTTGGCGGTATGATGACTCGAGTCCTCCCGCAACCGCAACAATTGCCGTTGAAAAATCCTTTTTGTAGCCCAGCTCCATAAAAAGCGGAATGGTCATACTTCCGACAGCCGCAACAGTTGCAGGCGCAGAGCCGGAAATCGCTCCATAGAACAAGCAGGTGATGATCACTGCACATGGGATTCCTGCGGTTCTTTTTCCTATAAAATACACAAAAACATCAAACAATTTTTGTGAAATTTTGCCGTGTGCCATGACGATTCCCGCAAGCACAAACATAGGCACCGCTAAAAGCGGGAAGCTGTCTATACCACCGAGCATAGAGCGGATAACATAGCTGGCACTGGCTGTAAAAGATGAGTCAAACGCACCCGGCAGCACTGCCACTATTCCCAGGGAAATAGATACCGGAATAGCAATGACCAGACATATCACAAATAATATAAAAACTACTGCTGCTGACATCTATTTCTCCTTTCTCTTTTCAGCTTTACTATGAATTGCTTCAATATCCTCCACAAGCTCTTTCTCGCGGTAAGCGTCTTCAACAACAGCTTCCTCAATAACTGTGGCGATATTGCCCTCCTCGAGTGACTTTTCATCTTTTTTCAGTACAATTTTCCACTCTCCAACCCATCTTTGAGCGATGCGGAAGGCTGTGATTATAAAGCATACAAACGGTGCAGCCTGCACATAGTACATAGGGATACCGCAGGCAGGACTTACCTGACCGCTTTCTATTGTATTTTTCAGATATATGAATGAATACGGTATCAGATATACGAAAAACACAAACTCCACTGTCAGATTAAGTACCTTCCAGATCGCTTTTCCTCTCCTTGGAAAAAGCTGTATAAACTGGTCAATTTTTATAGATATGCATTTACGGGTGCAAAGGCTGACACTCAAAAATGCCGACCAGATAAACAGGTATCTTGTGATTTCCTCCGACCATGATAGTGACATGCCAAGAACGTATCTGGAAAACACCTGAATACCCATTATAAGCGTCATTGCTATAAGGGAAATGACCATCAGAATTTCTTCAAGATATTCATCCAGATAGTGCAGTATTTTCTCCATGTAATATCCCCTTTCCGTGAATAATTATACGTATTATTTTACTGAATTATTACTGTTTTTCCACGTAAATATTCACAATTTTATATATTACTATTTGTTATCATCTTCAAAAATGGCGTCACAGCACCTGGTTTACAGATGCCGAGGCGCCATTTTATTTTATTGCATGGTTTTATACAAGCTTTTCTTACATGCTCTTATGAAGTAATCCAAGTACCGTAGACAGATCCTCTACTCCCATCTGTCCCGGTGCAGATGCTTTCTTTGCTGCTCCGAATGTCATGGAAGATCCAAATACTTCTCCGCAGAGACGGCTGATAACGCCTGTTCCTGCCATAGACATTGTGATGACCGGTCTGTCTGCATAGTCTGTAACCATTTCCTCTGTAGCAGAAAGAAGTGTGAGTACGTCTCGCTTATTCTGTGGCATAACTGCAATCTTAGGGATATCAGCTCCCATATCCTGCATCTTGCGAAGTCTGTAAACAATATCAGACTGTGCAGGAGTCTTGAAGAAGTCATGGTTTGAAGCGATAACTCTTGCACCTGCAGCATGTACGCCGTCGATGATTTTCTTTACAATCTCATCGCCTGTAAAAATCTCTACATCTACAAAATCAACGTATCCTGTCTGTGCAGCCTTGATATTAAGCTTGGCATAAGCCTCAGGCTCGATTGCTTTCTCTCCGCCCTCTTTTGAAGTACGGAATGTCATAAGGATTGGAATATTTCTGAGAGCATCACGAAGCTCCTTTAATACCTCCTCAACCTTTGTCAAACTCGAATACATTCTCGAACCAGTCAACACGCCACTCAACCATATCAACAGGGATAGAGTCAAATGTCTTTGCCTCTGCGATGATGTCGTCTTTTGTAACGCCTACGATAGGAACGATGATTTTAGGTGCGCCTGCACCGATTTCAATATCTCTAACCTTAATGGTGTTCATGATTTTTTCCTTTCTTACTTTAACTGTATGATAATTATACTCCCCAGTATAATGTAACGTATTAATCCTCTTTAGACAGCTCTACCATCTTAGTATAGCGCAGGTTTACGAATAATCCAAGTACCACGCCGATTGCTGTGAGCACGATGTTCATTACCATAACCTGTGATGGCTGCATCTTTGATGCTGCTGTAAGGATTGTGTAGTTACAAAGTGATGAAGCGATCATTACAAGCGCTGTTACTGTTCCCTTGATCTTAGGGAAGAGCATGTTGCATACAGATGTTACGATCTGTAAAAGTCCGCCTGCTCCTGCCCATCCGATGATGAATGCACCTGCGATCATGAGTGGCTTTGTCTGTCCGACTAACACTACTACCATTGTTGCAAGGCAGATTACCGGGTATCCCAGGATAAATCTTACGTCTTTGATCTTTCTTGTTAAAAGTGCAGTTACAACGAGTGCAAGCATTGTTCCTGCTGAGTAGTATGACTGCATAACTGACGGATCAGCCCAGCCTACGTTCTCTTTTGCAAAGTTCTGTGCACAATTGAGCCATAACTGGAAGGTTCCTGTACATGTAAATCCAATGATGATCATTGCGATTGACTCAACAGAAAAAAAATGTGTGTGCTTTAAGCTTGCGATAAGTCCTTCTTTCTTCCCCTCTGCCTTTGCATCGCTATCAGGAAGCGGGAAGATCATTACTAATACTAAAAGTACAATGTAGATGATTCCACATCCGAAGAACAGTGTGTTGTATGATGTAAGTCCTGCTGCTGTTGTAGCAACTGTCATACCAAGTACGAATGGTAAAAGCATCTGTGCGATAGCGATGAAGAATTTGATTCCCATTGTCGCAACACCCGGTGCTTTGTAGATGATTTCTGATACTGCAGGGTAAATTCCTGTATCAAGGAAGGAGTTCGCAATACCACCAACGATTGCACATACATATGCGATCTGGTATCCACCGTTTGTTCCTGCGTTGAATGCAAGTGCAAGTCCGATCAGGTAGATCGCATAAGATCCACTACCGATTGCTGTGGAGATACGACGTCCAAGCTTATCTGATAAAGGTCCTGCAAACGGAAGTGCGATAAGACGTCCAAGTCCCAGGGCTGCTGAAATAGCTGTGATAGCCATAACCTGCACTCCCCATGAAGCTGCGAGCCTCCTTGATGACTGCCTGTCCGAGGATAGAGCAGCCCACTCCGTGTATAAAGTAGTTTAAGTAAAGGATTAATGCGCTAGGTAAATATTTTTTATTCATCAGTGTTCTCCTTAATTTCTGTCAAAATAATTCAATGTGATTTAATTTCTGCGGCTGATTAATCATCATATCTGATGTTTAATACTTCCTTCATATGCTCGATCGGCATATCTTTTTCCTGTCCAGAGCTTGAAGGCTGCTGCTCCCTGGAAAAGCATCATTCCAAGACCGTTCATTGTCTTGCAGCCCACCTCTTTTGCCATAGAACGCATCTTTGTCTCAAGTGGAGAGTAAGGTACGTCAATTACGATAAGCTCAGGACGGAAGAATGATTTGTCAGGTACTACAGACATTCCCTCGAGCGGCTTCATGCCAACACCTGTTCCGTTTACGAAGATGTAGGAATCAGCCATCTCTTCTCTAAGCTTCTCCTTGTCATCAAGGTCGTAAAGAGTTGCCTTGCAATCTGTCTTCTCGTTGATCTTCCTAACGGTCTCTTCAGCGTTTGCCCAGAACTTGTCATGGATGTTGAAGATTGAGATTTCCTTGACACCGTCAAGTGCTGCCTGAATCTCGATAGCTGTAGCAGCTCCGCCTGCTCCTGCGATTGTCATCTTCTTTCCGATAACATCGATGTCGTTATCCTTGAGCGCCTGCATGAAGCCGATACCGTCTGTGATGTGTCCTGTAAGTACTCCGTTCTCGTTTACTATTGTATTTACAGCTCCGCAAAGCTCTGCTGCCGGTGAAAGCTTGTCTAAGTACTGTCCTACAACTGTCTTGTTTGGCATTGATACATTAGAGCCTACAAGCTTTAATGCTCTGATTCCCTTAACCGCATCCTCAAGAGTGTTGTTGTCAACCTCAAATGCCAGATAAGCGTAGTCAAGTCCAAGATATGCAAATGCCTCATTGTGCATTGCCGGTGAGCTTGAATGTCTGATTGGGTAAGCCATAAGTCCGATGAGTTCTGTGTGTCCTGTGATTCTCTCTGCCATGATTAAATCTCCTTCATTTTTAAATGTAATAATATTGATTATTCGTATTTTACTTAGCTATGTTTTCAACGATGCCCACTTCGTTAAAAACTTAACAACCTTTGATAATGATATTATAACGCATTATTTTCGGTACTTCCAATGCTTATTTTGTTATTTTTTAATAGCATTACTGTACTAATCATGTTATAATATGCACAAATTTAGGCTATAATATTTGTAATTCATAGACTATATCTATTATTTTATGGAGATTTATGCATGACACTCAATCAATTAAGTTATTTTTACCAAGCGGCAGTTCTGGAACACTTCAATCAGGCTGCCGAAAAAATGAATATCACAGAACCAAGCCTCAGCCGTTCGATAGCAGCTTTAGAGGACGAACTTGGCGTCACTTTGTTTGAAAAGAGAGGCAGGAATGTAATACTGACCAAGGCCGGGGAGATTTTTTTAGAACACGTGTCTACTATTCTGGACGATGTAAAGAGAGCCGAGAACAAAATGCACCAGATTGCAACCGACGGCGGACACATCGATATTGCCTACGTATCACCTCTGGCAAAGGTGTTTATCCCAACTATCGTGCGCTCTTTCCTCACCGAAAAGGAAAATAAAAATATCACGTTCAACTTCTTTCAGGACATCACCTCTGTGAATATTGAGGGATTAAAAAAAGGCAGGTATGACATAATTTTCGGTTCATACTCGCCAGATGAAAATGGTATTGAATTTGTTCCTATTATAAAGCAGGAAATAGTTGCCATACTGCCTCCCGGCCACCCACTGACACTTAAGGATACCATGGAAGCCACTGATTTCGCTGACTATCCCGTGCTAGGCTATGCCAGACACTCAGGCCTTGGCAAGTACACCAGAAGCTTTTTTCAAGAAGCATGATGTATCGCCAAACTTCATATGTGAGTCACCCGATGAGAACGGCATCGCCTCCCTTGTGGCGCAGGGCTTTGGCATTGCGCTTGTCGCAGATGTCGATGCAATTCACCGCGATGACATCTGCATCCGCCACCTCGTATCGCATGAGTCATTCTCACACACTGTATACATGGGCTACATGACAGGCAAATACCAGCTTCCGGCTATCAAGCGCTTCATAGAGTTTGTGCGGGAAAGCTGCAGCTAGGCAGTCTCCTCGATCACAAACCTGATAAATGCCTTCGCAACCGGTGATAAATATCTCTGCTTAAGCGTTGCCAGATACACCGCTCTCTCATAAGGAGGATTGTATATATCAAGCGTCTTTACAGAAAGTGACCGAAGTATTGGAATATCAGGCATCACAGCTATTCCAAAGCCCTGCGCCACGAGACCCGCCATACTCGAATCCTCCTCCATCTCGAAGGCTACCTTCGGAAACTGTCCTATCTCCTCAAACATCTGGTCAATGACCGGACGCAGCCCGCTTCCTTTTTCAAAATAAATCTGCGGGTACGCAATTGTGTCCCGCAAATCCACACTGTCCTTTATGGAAAGCGGATGGTCCATTGGCACTGCAAGCACAAGCTTCTGATTCGCAATCTTCTTAAAATCTATATCCTGTTCCCCATCCTTATAAGAAGAAAAAACTATGTCATATTTGTCATCCTTTAGTCCATCTATAATCTCACCGGTTGTTCCAACCGTAAAATGAAATTCTATATCATAATCCGGGTATGCATCGAGAAATTTACGCACCAGCTTTGGCGCGAACTCACTTCCCATCGTATATATATATGCCAGATGTATGATTCCATGCCTGCTGCCATTGACCTCCTGAATGCGCTGCACACCCTCATTAAGCACCTTTAATGATTCCTCAACATACGGCAGAAACATCTTCCCATATCTGGTCAGCACAACATTTCTCCCTCTTTTTTTCAAACAAACGCGTGCCAAGCTCCTGCTCTAGCTGTGAGATTGCATGGCTTAAAGACGGCTGCGTAATCGACAGCATCTGTGCAGCCCTCGTATAATGTTCTTCCTGCGCCAATACCTTGAAGTACTGCAATTGACTCAGATTCATAGTACACCCCCTGTGTATTTAATATATTTATTCGCCGGATGTACGCTTGCCCTGCGCTGCACACCGGTGGTATATGCTCTCATAATTCCTTAGTCTAGTGGGAGTAAATGCCGCCTCAAACAGAGTTTATCAGGCGCGAAAAATCAAACGCGCTTTTTACTTTATTGGTATACTAAAGGCTGTGCTGCTTGAACGAGTATTTTCCGCGCCACTTTTGCTTGAGGCGGCATATAACTCCCACACGACACGTCATAAATCGAGCATATACCACCGGTGTGCAGCGCAGGGCAAGCGGACATCCGGCAAATGCTCACAACAAAGTCTAGAAATAATATACACCATTTGATAGACAAAAACTATAGATTTCGTATAAAAGATGCATTGGACATTTATACATTTTTGCTGTACCTTTGAATGTAACAAGAGTGCATTACACTTTTTGATTGTTAAAAAAATCACATACTTTGTATATCGCAGCCTTTGATAACAAATATTTACAATCAGTTTAATGAAACAAAACTATAATGTAATGAGAGCAATTTACACTACCGTGTGCCCACTCGGTTAGCAGATTAAGGAGAAAAAATACTATGAAAAACAAATATCCACATATTTTTGAGCCAATTACAGTACGCAGAATGACAGTAAAGAACCGTATCGTCATGACTCCAATGGGAACTAACTACGGTGAGCAGAACGGAGAAATGAGCTTTCTCCACATCAACTACTATGAGCAGAGAGCAAAGGGCGGCACTGGTCTCATCATCGTTGAGAATGCCAGCGTTGACTCTCCGCAGGGTTCAAACGGAACTACACAGCTTCGTATTGATCTGGACAATTACATCCCAAGACTTTTCAAGCTCTGCGAGAGTGTTCACAAGCATGGTGCATGTATCGCAATACAGTTAAATCACGCCGGTGCTTCTGCAATGAGCTCACGTATCGGAATGCAGCCTGTATCAGCATCAGACGTACCTTCAAAGGCAGGCGGAGAAATCCCAAGACCTCTCGAGAAGGATGAAATCATGCACATCGTAAAGAAATACGGTGAGGCAGCCAAGCGCGCCCAGATCTGCGGCTTCGACGCTGTTGAAATCCACGCAGGACACTCTTACCTTATCAGCCAATTCCTTTCACCTATCACAAACAAGAGAACTGACGAGTTCGGCGGCTCTGCAGAGAACCGTGCAAGATTTGCAAAGCTGGTTATCGAGGAGGTTCGTAAGCAGGTTGGACCTTTCTTCCCTATCTTCGTCCGTATCAGTGCAGACGAGCTCATGGAGGGTGGAAACTCACTTGAGGATACACTTGAGTACTTAAAGTATTTTGAGAAGGAAGTAGATGTATTCGACGTATCATGCGGTCTCAACGGCTCCATCCAGTACCAGATTGATGCAAACTACTTACCTGACGGATGGCGCTCATTCATGGCAAAGGCTGTAAAAGAGAAATACAACAAGCCATGTATCACAGTAGGAAATATCCGTGACCCACAGGTAGCTGAGGATATCCTTGCAGGAGGCGATGCTGATTTCATCGGTATGGGCCGTGGACTTATCGCTGACCCTGAGTGGGTTAATAAGGTAGAGTTCGGAAATGTGTGCGATATCAGAAAATGTATCTCATGTAACATCGGATGCGCCGGACACAGAATCGGTCTCAACCAGCCAATCCGCTGTACAGTAAACCCTGCCGTAAACAGCGGTGAGGATTACATGAAGACAAAGGTAAACAAGCCTTGCAACGTGGTTGTAATCGGTGGTGGTACTGCCGGTCTTGAGGCAGCCTGCACAGCAGCAGAGGTTGGATGTACAACATTCCTCATTGAGAAGAAGGCTGAGCTTGGCGGACTTGCATCAGTTATCTCCAAGATTCCTGACAAGAAGCGTCTTGCAGACTTCCCTAACTACATGATTCACCGTGCAAGCAAGCTTCATAACCTGTTTGTTTTCAAAAATACAGCAGCAACAGTTGATATGGTAAAGGCCTTAAACCCTGATATCATAGTAAACGCAACAGGCTCTGTACCTACTCTCCCACCTATCACAGGTCTTCACGATCTCGTTGACAAGGATGGCACAAATGTTGCAACAGTCCTTAAGATGATTGAGCGCATCAATGAGTATCCTGAGGATATGAAGGGACAGAAAATCGCCATCATCGGCGGTGGTGCCGTAGGTCTTGACGTGATGGAATTCTTCACAGAAAGAGGCGCAGAGGTAACAATGGTTGAGATGCTTCCAATGATTGGAAACGGACTTGACCCTGTCACAAAGTGTGACACAAACGCAAAAATGGCAAAATACGGTGTAAAACAGATGACAAACACTGCTTTACAGGAAGTAAAAAATGACCGTTTCATCGTAAAGAATCCAGAGGGTGAGATTGAGGAAATCCCATTTGATTACGGATTCATCTGCCTTGGTATGAGAGCCAACACACCTGTTCTTTCAGAGATCGATGAGGCTTTCAGTAATACCAATGTTGAAATCGTAAATATCGGAGACAGCAAGCGTGCCCGCAGAATCATTGAGGGTACAGAGGAAGGTAGAAATATCTTAAACGTACTTGCCCGTCACGATTATTTATAAATTCTCCTTTAAAATAATAAACCTATAAAAACTCCTAAAAAACAACAGCTCGCGGGAAACCGCGAGCTGTTGTTTTATCATATTCCTGTATAACAGGAAGCTATCTAATGATATTGTAATAAGAACTTAAATCTAACTGAAGAACAGTTTCTTCACATCATCAACCGGCATATCCTGTCCTGTGTAAAGCTTGAATGCGGCGACGCCCTGCCATAAGAGCATTCCCTTTCCGCCTACGCATGTGCAGCCTGCCTCTTTTGCTTCGCGAAGAAGCTTTGTCTCCTCCGGATTGTAAACTGCATCTGCAACTACAAGCCCCGGTCTGAAAGCTGAAAGATCTTTTACCACGCTCTGATCATCCAGAGGCTTCATGCCAACGATTGTTGCATTTGCAAAGATATCGCTTGACTGGATTTCCTCTGTCATCTTGGCTGTATCATCAATATCGTATACATTTACAATACAATCAGGAACTGCTTTTTTGATCTTCTCTGCAGTCTGTAGTGTACGCTCGAAGAAAGCATCATTTTTGTTGAAAATAGTAATCTCACGAGCTCCGTCCAATGCGCACTGCACCTGGATAGCTGTAGCAGCTCCGCCGCCTCCGGCAACTGTGATTTTCTTTCCTTTGATGTCAATTCCGTGATCCTTTAAGTTGTGTACGAATCCCTCACCATCTGTGATGTGCCCTGTAAGCTTGCCGTTGTCATTTACTATAGTGTTTATGGCTCCGATAATCTGGGCTGCCGGTGAAAGCTCGTCCATGTACTTTGCAGCCTCTACCTTATCAGGCATGGTCACATTACATCCACGCATGTTGAAGGTTTTCATTGCTGCAATAGCATCCTTAACCTTGTCTTCTTTTTATATCAAATGCAACGTATGCATAGTCCAGACCGAGTTTTTCAAAACTGTAATTGTACATAGCCGGTGAACCAGAATGACCGACCGGTGATCCTATGAGTGCTAATAAGCCTGTGTGACCTGAAATACGCTTTTCCATTGTAAATCCTCCTAAGTGTTTCGTTTTGTATTATGATAACTCTTTTATAAGACATGCGCAAGCACTTTTTTCATTTAAAGCGTTAAAGTTTATTTCTAATTGTAATTTTTATAAAATTTTGATATGATTGAATTATCAAAATGTATTTATAAAAGGGGGATTTATGCCAGAATTAAGCAGATTTTATGGTATTATTATTAAAATGTATTTTAATGATACACAACAGCATCACAAGCCACATATTCATGCATTTTATGGCGACTACGAAGCAGTTGTGGCAGTTGACGGAGACCTTCTCGCAGGCTCAATTCCAGCAAAACAATTAAAAATAATAATCGGCTGGTTGGCAATTCATGAAGAGGAAGTATACAAAGCCTGGAATAATGCCGTACGAGGAGAACACTTCGATAAGATTAATCCATTATAAGGAGAATTACAATGTTTGAAGTCAATGGTATAGCTTACGCAAGTGAAAAATCAAATAAGATTTCTATAACAGATGCAAAAGTTACAGATCATTTAATGATGATTGTGACATTTTCAGGCGGTGAAAAAAAGAGTGTTTGATGCATCCGTTTTAACAGGTAGTGCATTTAAACCACTTGAAGATGATGCTATATTTTCAAATTTTAAAATTATGCATGGCGTCATTACATGGATGAATGATGAAATAGATTGTGCTCCAGAATATATCTATGAGCATAGCTTCGAATATGAGGATAATACTTCTCCTATTGCCATGTAAGCTTCGATATTTCACATGTCATATGAGGAAAAGAGAGTATCGCTACTCTCTTTTCCTCATCATCTTTATATATTCACGAAATACAGGTCTGATTGGCTCAGAAATATCCTCCGGAATATCATCCACATCGAAAAACTTAAGCTCCTCGACTTCCTCCTCCTGGCGCTTTATGGTGCCATGATATTTGCGGCATATGTATATGATTTCCACATTATAGACTTCATCGCCGTTAGGATAGATGTAGTGAGTCTCCTCGCCTGAATTGATATAAAACAGCTCCGTCTCGTCTGCAACAAGTCCCATCTCCTCAAAGAGTTCTCTTTTTTGCAGCCTCCTCAACAGTCTCTCCAAGCTCTATAGAACCGCCTGCGTAGCCCCACTGGTGATTGTCTGTGCGCTTTCCGAGAAGCACCTGTCCGTTTTCATTTTCAATGATGATGCTCGCTGCTGCCTGCAGTAAAGGGGCATGTCCGACCACCTTTCTAAGATCCATTATATAATTGCTCATGTTGTGTCCTTTCTTATTTTACCACAAAAAATCCGCTGTACTATAATACCTATAGTATAGCGGATTCCAAATTTGTTTTCCATATAAAGCACATAAAATTCATCAGCTCACAGCCCTATATTCCTCAAGCGCTTCCTTAGCCCTTGGCGTAAGCCTGCGTGGAACCGAAATCTCAACAGTCACATACTGGTCTCCCTTTACTGAAGGATTCTTCATGCTCGAAATACCCTTGCCCTTGAGACGTATCTTGCTGCCGCCCTGTGTACCTGCCTTGATGCTGCACTCCACATCTCCATAAAGAGTATGCACCCTCGCCTTACCACCGAGAGCCGCTGTCGTAAACGGAACACGGATTGTACTGTATACATTCTGTCCCTTCCGCTCAAACTCACTGCTCGGTGTCACATTTACGTTGAGAAGCACATCTCCGGCTGCACCACCGTTTCTGCCCGGATTACCCTGTCCTTTAAGTCTGACTGTCTTGCCAGACTCGATTCCTGCAGGAATATGGATGGACAGATTGGAAACCTTGCCTGTGGACGGATCCTGTAACGAAATAGATTTCTCGCATCCAAAAACAGCCTCGTCAAATGAAATCGTAAGGTCAGCCATAACATCAGAACCCTTGCGACCGGCTGAACTTCTGCCACCTGAGAAATTACTCCAGCTACCGCTATTTCCGGTAAATCCACTGTTACCACTTGTACTCCAGCCACTGTGATTACCGCCACCATGTGAAAACATATCTCCGAACATTGAGAAAATATCATCCATATCCCCGGAGCCGTTCTCAAAATGAAATTCCTGATGTGTAAATGGTCCGCCATTTGAGCTGTATGAGCCACTGAAAGAACCATTGCCGCCGAAGCCGCCAAAGCCACCGAAGCCACCATGTGCAGCCTGTCTTGCAGCCTCCTCTGAAAAGCCCTCCTGCAGTCCTGCAAAACCAAACTCATCATAGAGCTTACGCTTTTTTTCTCATCACTGAGGACATTGTATGCCTCCGTGACATCCTTAAACATCTCCTCAGCGTGCGGATTGCCTGCATTTGTATCAGGATGATACTTCTTTGCCAGCTTACGATAAGCCTTCTTTATTGCCTCTTTATCCGCACTCTTGTTCACTCCTGAGAGTCTCATAATAATCTCTCTTTGCTGCCATTATACTCACCTGCCTTTCTATTTACCTGTAACAATTTATCATCATAATTAAACAATATACATTACACCATATAGTATAAGCGGACTGCACAGGCAGCCCGCTTATCATTTGCAATATCTGATTATCCCTCGATGGAGATACATTTCTTTTCCTCAACCTGTGGTTTAGGCTGTTTCTTTGGAATATCCAGGCGAAGGATTCCATGCTTGAAGGATGCCTTTATGTCATCCTGCTCAATCTCGTCACCCACATAGAAGGTTCTCTGACAGCTTCCTGAGTAGCGCTCTCTGCAGATATACTTCTTGCCCTCTTCCTCTTTCTGATCTTTCTCTAAGCCCTTCTCTGCTGTAATGGTCAGATAACCATTCTCTAAAGAAGCCTTAATCTCATCCTTTTTAAATCCCGGAAGATCCATCTCAAGCTCATAGCCTTTATCGCTTTCCTTGATATCGGTGAGCATCATTCTCTTTCCGTTGTGTCCGTATAATTTCTTCTGTGCCTTCTGTACGTCCCTGTCATCATACCAAGGATCATTGAACCATGGATCACTGAAAAATGTATCAAATAAGTTGTTGTTTGTAGTTGTTAATAACATAGGTCATACCTCCTTATATACCTGTAACTTTCCTTTTGGAAATTTGCTTTCTTTTGTTTACAAGTATGTTATAGCACCATTATTAGCACTCGTCAATAGTGAGTGCTAATAAAGATTATAAATTTTTATTAACTGAAATTTCTTATGTTTCCCAGCTCCATTTCATATACTTCATCACAAAGCAGCTCGATATCTGCTGGATTGTGGCTTGCCAGAAGTATGAGCTTTCCCTGCTTTTTAAGCTCCATCAAAAGCTCACGTATATCAGCCACACCGTGTTTATCGAGTCCGTTCATCGGCTCATCCAGTATCAGTATGTCCGGCTGCTCCATGATTGCCTGTGCAATCCCAAGGCGCTGCCTCATTCCAAGACTGTACTTGCGCACCGGCAGTCTGCTGTCCGGATCAAGTCCTGTTATCTTAAGAGCCTTACGTATCTGATCATCCGTAACCTTTCTGCGTATTCCGGCAAGCAGCCGTAGATTTTGCAGCCCGCCGTAATATGGTATAAATCCCGGTGTTTCAATGATTATTCCTGCATTTGGCAAATAATCCCATCTTTTCCCACACGCCTGCCGTCTGTTTTTATCTCTCCCTCTGTCGGATGCACAAATCCGCAGATGCATTTCATCAGCATTGTTTTTGCCGCTTCCGTTGCTGCCAACAAGTCCATAGATTTTCCCCGGTTCAAGTGTCAGCGAAATATTATTTAAAATTGATTTGCCATCCAGTCTTAGTGATACATTTCTTATTTCTATCATGCGCGGTCCCCCTATTCCTTTACCTGATAATGTCCTGCCCTTGCAAAGCAAAGCACAAGAAGCAGCGCACTTATGGCTCCCAGATAAAGATATGATCCCCACATCGGAAAATTCATCCTGTCAAGATATTCATCATAGTGCAGCCACGGTATCGTATGCGCCATCGGAAGTATCCACATCTGCTTCATTCTGACCTCACAGGTGACTGCTCCGAGTATGATTGCAAAGCCATTTACGAGTATCCCCACATATCTGTGATTGCTGACAGCCGAAAAAAGCAGCACATATGATATGAGTAGAAAATATAAAGCAGCAGACAGAATGTGTGTATAAGTGCCTGTTCAAGTGTCATCTGCTGATACAGATTTCAGGAAGAAGCTGCACCACATAATCTCCCGTCCTATCCGGATAAACTGATGTAAAATGTGTGACCGCATCAGAAAATGAAAGACTCCATCTGCCTGTCCCTATCATAAGAACGCACGATGACACCAAAAGGAATAAAAGCACAAAACAGGATGCCGCTGCCGCAAAAAACTGCCTGTCCAAATATCCATGTCCTCTTTGTACAGCGCATCTGATAAAACCTGTCAATTCCCGTCCTCTGTGGAAAATCAGCCATCAGCACAAGAAAAAGTATAGGTATTATAAGAAGGATAACTCCCGAATTTCCCAAAGCCACAAAAGCCTCAGGTATAGAAAGCATTTCTCCCATAAGCATTTTGCACTGTCGAAGCGGCCCGATCACCTGCACATTCACAAATACGAGCATGACAAACAGTATGATTATCCCTGCTGCTGCGCAGCCACTGCCTGAATTCAGCTTGCGCAATGTGCACTGCTGCCCGAAACGAAAATCTATCCATCGCAATGCCTCCTTTTCACCTGTGCATAATACAGCAGAACAAGTATCACATAACAAACTATAGTAAGTCCTACCGTCCATCCCCAGCCGCTCTCACCCGACACATTCATCAGGTTTGATAAGTTAAGCCTCGCCACTGCCGGGTTTTCAAGTGTAAGTCTCTGCAGAATCTGCGTGTATATGTAATTAAGTAGAAACGGAAGGCACAGCAGCATATACCGATCCCTAAAAAAATATTGCTGCTCCTATTCCAAACATACTTGCCGCCATACCATATAAGAAAGAACCTATAAGCCGTTTTACCACATATATGAGCACCATACTGCCTGTTCCGTACCAGTCTGCATACATCATCTGCTCATCCACGGAAAATGATATATATGCCGGAAATGCAATAAACATCATAAGTCCGAAAACAATGTTCGCTGTCATGAAAAGAATTCCACCTGTAAGCACTCCTGCTGTCACCTTTGTGGCACAATACTTTGCATTTTGCGACCTTATGAGCAAAAAACCTGTCATGCCGTTGTGCCGTTCCGCGGAAAGCACTGCGATATATCCAAATGACATTAAAAGCGGCAGTATAAGCGGAAGCCAGCCATTCATCCCTTTTATCCACATAAAAAGTGCGCTGTATTCTATCGGCTGCTCACTTTTATGTGCAATGCCGGTTATTGCAAGCCTAAATACCGACACGGCACTGCCTGACGGATCATAATCCGCATTTGCGCTAAAAGCAAGTACAACACATCCTATGACCGCAAGAAGCAGATACGGAAAATACAGATATTTTTTCATTTCCGCCCTTATCATACTAAGCCGCCTCCCCATAGGTATAGTAATAGACCTCTCCTGTAAATGCATCAAGATACATCCTGATGTTTTCGTCCTTAGTCCTGTTTATTCCGTCAAACTGCCATGCCGGAAGATATATTTTGCACCCAGAACCATCTCCCAAATTAAGCGGTACATATGTAAGACATACACTTTGTACATCAACATTTAAAAACTTTGCCATCTTCCCGCTTAAAATATCTGCGGCATCCTTTATTCCCAATATCTCATCCGACGAATACAAATTTTCCAGCGGTTCCGAATCGTTAACTCCCGCATAAGCACTGACTCCATCAGAATCCACTACATATGCATGTTTGATATCCTCTTCAAAATTATACTCATTTCCATATATCTGATAATTTCCATAATCATGATATGCTATTGGAACACCATGGTACTGCCTTTGAACCATATAATCATATCCGTACACCTGTCCGAGCCTGAACACGCGAACCTCAGGAACTGACAATGTAATGCCATCTGTGGGTACAAACGGAGTACCTTTTTCAAAATATTCCCCTGTAAGCTCTGCCCCCTGTTCAATGGTCAATTCACCATTTATAAGCTGATAGCTTTCTTTTCCAAGCTCGTCTATTGTCCCCGATTTTACAACATCATCTGTGTATGTTCCAAGAGCGTCACTGCTCGCATGCGCATCCGTATTCAGATATGCTCCTATCTTTCCATCACTCATGGAATATATGCCATTATCCGCTATCTGTATATGACACTCATTCGTATTTACAAGTGCTCCTGCCTCTGATGCAAGATCCATATGATCCTTAAGAGCCGGATAACTGTATGGTGTTTCCTTTGTATCATCCATTCCAAGGTCACTGTTTACGATCCTTACCTCCGAATCCATATCAGTTGTATCGAGCTTACCGATTGATTCAAGCCAGTCCTTTATTGTATCCCAGCTCTCCTGTGTAGTAATGCCGTGTACTCCACCCTCCATGACATACAGCTCATCCGTTTCCGGCATATCTTTAAAAGTGCAGTTTGTAAACGATAAATTCCTGTAATCCGTGTTTTTTACCATATCGGTATCTGTGCTGTACTGCTCACAGCCTAGCTTATAATTCTCCCTGTTATCGGCAAGCTTTTTCTCATACGCAGCTATATCAATCCCCTGCTGCGTGTCTGATTTATCCGCTGTATTCTTCTGCTGTGTATCTGCCATTTTGCTGTCTGCACATGCAGACATGGTAAAAAATGCTGCAATGCAAATGGCTGGTATTAGTATTGTTTTATGATGTTTGTTCATATATAATTCCCCCATTTTGTAACACAATTAGCCGGTATGGAAAACATACCGGCTAACATATTTTTATCTTTTTTATACGACTTTATAAATCATACCTTTTGCATGCATCTTTTTCCCCATAGACTTCTCCTTTACTATACTATGTTTTAAGTTACTTAATAACAATAATTATTGTTATTAGAAATCGATTACAATTTCAATTATATTCATTTCCCCATTTTTTTTTCAATACAATTTACATGAGATGACATTTTTTATTCACTTTTGGTACATTTTATATAGATCAATTAAAAATTAAAAATCAGTACAACACAACCTTATCTTCTGCGGATAATACTGCAGCACCATATACAGCTTCATCTTATCTACCCTGCTCCAGTCTTTCTTTGAAACCAGACCCTCATTCATTGCATACGGTATCACAAAGGACGTCTCCTCACCGGCATTAAGCTTTATCTCCAAAGCTTCCAAAGTAGGATTTAATTTAAAAAACAGTTCCATGTCATACTGATCACCATTGGTTCCCATTTCAAATGCAAGGCTTGTAAGGTCAAGTGATGTTGTATCGTCCTCTACTTTGGTAACTGACAACGTTATAAATCCCACACGCACACTGTCGAAAGGATACTCTGAACCATCATCCCTCTGATCATATACATAATCAGGACATTTTTCTTTTAGGAGACTGCCATCGCCCCACTCCCATCCGGTCTGCTTTATCTCATAATTTCCTAACTTAATAGTGTCATTTTCTGCATATGTGATGACCTTTGGGGATGGATAGCAATGATTCAGATAAACAATCCTTGCCAAAACAGCAATCATCACAATTCCTATGAGCATTCCCGAAAAAATCCTTACTTGTTTTAATTTCCTTTGCTTCATAATAACTTCTCCTCGTTATTTCAATTTAAATCTTCCGCTGTCTACCAGATAGACTACATCGGATAGATTTTCAAGCTCATCCTTATCGTGAGAGCTAAGCAGTATAAGACTTCCTTTATCACGCATATCCCTTATGATTTCTGACAGTTTTTCCTGTCCCTCCTTGTCCAGGGCGTTAAAAGGTTCATCCAGCAAAAGAAGCTTTGGTTCCTCCATAATGGCACAGGCAATACCCAGTCTCTGCTTCATTCCAAGAGAATATTTTCTATACTTTCTCTTATCCTGTGGATTCAGTCCAACCGTTTCAAGTGCCCTGCTTATATCAACTTCACCTTTATTTATTGATGCAAGCATTTTTAGATTGTCATAGCCTGTATAACTATCTATAAAGGCAGGATTCTCAATAAGCATTCCTATCTTTTCCGGAAAAGCCATATTTTTCCCAAGCACCTTGCCATCGATACTGATGGTGCCGCTTGTAGGATACATAAGTCCGCTTACCGCTCTCATCAGCATTGTCTTGCCGGAGCCGTTTACGCCCTGAAATCCATATATATTACCACTTTCCAGTGTCATGCATACATCATCGAGTACCAGAGCATCCTTTATCTTCTTAGAAACATGTTCTATCTCTATCTTCATAAAATACCTCACAAAATATTCTTTCTGTTAAAATACACACTTCCGGACACAATAGAAACCACCATCACAATAATGCAGCTTATTATTCCGGCAGCCGCATCCATTCCGCCCGCACAGAGCCTGTTGTTTCTGATGATCATAAGATAATTGCCCATAAGAAACGGACTCACCCAGTAAACAGACACCACAAGATAAACTATTGAAACAATATATCCTACGATCGCACCGGCAAAAACACTGATAGTAAGCTGCACCACCGCAATTGTACCGGCGCATAGCATTGGCAGTATCAGCCATACAAGCACTTCATTTCCGGTCGAAAACTGCTGCATATCTATTCCCATTTCCATAAGCATATCATCAGGCTTTGTGCTCCACTTCCCGATTGCACATGTCACAGCCGCAAGAACCAGTATCATTGCAGCATAATACATAATCACATTTATGACCGTCCATATATACTTACTCCATAACCACTTAAACCTGCTGCCTGACAATATCAGTGTGCTTTTTGCCGGCACCACACAGATCTGACAATGGATAAAATCCTACCATAAAAAATAAAAATGCATAAAACAAAAACCATGACACCGGAATGGTAAATACGCTGTCATCTGTCTTTATGTATGGTGGCATACCCTGAAGTATATTTGTAAAGTATGCCAAAAATCCAAGCTCCGGTGAATTTACACTAAAATCACTGACGGTGATAAATGAAAAAAATACAAATATGAATACTCCGACTATCCATTTTATCTTGTTTTCCCTAAATCCTTTTCTGATATCATATAAGATCAGATTTGCAAAAATTCTCCTATTCATAAGCAACAAGCTCTTTCTTTACCGCGTATATGTAAAATATAATATTTACCACTATAAGGATAATAAACGCACAGATCACAACCCGGATATCATTTCTAAACGGCGCACTTGGTCTAAGAAACATTACCGGTGATAAACTCACCCTGTTTACAAAATGAACCATACAGAACACAAATATGTATATGATAAACGGTGTCAGCAATATCCAGAACCGGTTTCTTACAAAATTAACCGCCCACAACACCGCACAGTTTAAAAGTCCCCAGAAGCAGCCATCAATCAGCACAAAAATCAGATTGTATACAAGTGGATGTGTATAAAATACCCCTGACATGATATCCATTGCCGCTACCGGGAATATGCCTGTTCCTACCTGTGGTATTACCATCGGAAATACCATTGCAGTAAGCAGAAAGTCAAACACCAGTGGTATCATTCCAATAAGCGCACCGCTTACAAATGCAGCTCCATATTTTGCTCTTATATAATCGCTCTTCTTTCCTCTTGATATGATCTGGGCAGCATACCCTGATTTAACATCAAAATAAAAGCTTCTGCCATATGGTATGGCACACAAAGCGGGCATTATCAGATAAAGCAGCAACGGCTGCACACTTACATTATCCGCACCTATCCATTTCTCATATACAGACAATGGATACGTGTCGGAGTAAATATACATCCTCCATATCCACACATTTTCCATAAAATGCCATACACATATCGCTACCGCAACACACAATGCAGCAGCAAATAATCTGTTTCTAAAAGCACGTTTGATTTCGAGTTTAAATATTCTATTCATAACTACAGCTCCAGTTTAAAATATTTCTGCACCATATCATTGGTTTTTGAATCTATACCCTTTATACCATAATATATATACTTAGAGTCTTCTGACATCCATTCATCCTGAATAATATATCCAACCTCTGATGTAACACTTTCTCCTGCACCAAGTACATAATGATATCTCTCGTTTTCTTTGCCTTCTGTCCAATAGTTGTCTATATAAATCCCACCGGGATCACCAACCTGTAATCTCTCCAGATCATCATTTATAATATAAAAAACTCCTGCATTTCTTAATATCTCAACCTGCTCATCTGTATTATTTGTATATGTCATAGTGACAAAAATGTAACTATAGCCATTGCTCAGGTTATAATTTTCATCTATCTTTCCTTCATAGCTATCTTTCAAAGACTCTGCAACCGTATCCTTATTTCTGTTTTCAAACTCTGTGGTATGCTCATATGAATCAATTTTATATGAAATACCATCTATCGTTGCTGTAATTTTTTTCCTCTTCACACTCTTTCTTCTCCTTTGCTTGCTGATGTTTAATTGTTATGATAATTATAAACCTGTGATGTGTCATAGTTGTAAAAAACTCCGGAGCAAGCAATCTGCCCGGAGTTCTCATATATCGTAAGCTTATCTTACTCTAACGTATACTCAACATCATTAACTGTTATAGATGAAATCTGATCAGTGTCTACCAGACGATTAAACAACATCACATATTCTCCCGTCAGGGTGCCACAACTGTAAGCCGTGTTATCTTTTTCAACGTCACACGAATGACGTCCGTCAGCATTACTTTCCATAACAACATAATTTGTTCCATCTTTATAATTTATAGCTACATAATAGCAGTTCACAGGATCTGCTGCCTGAACCTCGCTGAGCCCGAATCCTTTGCTCATGTCCACTTTAAGAGATAAAGGTGAAACTTTTATTTTACCTCCGGCAGGATTAACAAATGTTGTCTCCGCTACCACATTACTGCTAAATGGAATTTTGGTTGATGATGATACAACCTGATTTTCTAATTCTTCACGTTTAGGATCTTTGTAATCAAGCGCATAAATTTCCTTTAATTTACATGGATATTCCTCTATCTTCATTTCAACATAATTTTGATCATCATCTAATGTTATATATTCATAACAATACAGTTTTTCATCTGTCGAATTTTCTAAATCTACTATTGTACTTCCATTTCCTATACTAAAATTAAAAGTAGATTCCTCAGAAATCCATGCTCCTTTTGCCTCATTATCCAACTGACTATAATTTAAAGCATCCACCCCACCTGCTTTTTCAAGAGTATACTCGATCACTGCAGAATTATTATCTCTGACAACGGATAAAATTGTGATTGTTGTGCCATCAATCTCCTTAGTAATATTTGGATAAGACATACTGTCTCCAATAAGAGACTCTGCTTTCTGTGGGTTCACATCTTCATATGTTCTTTCCGGATAACTTGCAGTAAATGTTCCTTCATCCTCTCCCAAATATATCGTTTCCTCATGAGCTGCCACATCTTTGTGTCCTGCTTTTTCCCCATATTCTTGAGAAAAGTTCTCCGTTTGATGCTGCATTCGCCACAACAGGACTTGCTATAAGGACTGCTGCACATGCCACAGCCACTTTTGCTGTTTTAGCTCCTGTCGATGACCATACACTCTTTCTGTAATCCTTTAACATCTTTTGCTTATTTTTCTTATACTTTTCCGAAAAAACATGCTTTTCATTCATTTTGTCAAACTCCTCTATCGAAATATCATACAGCTCTTGATTCTTCATATCCGCCACATCCTTTCATTATTGTTTTAAGTAACAGTTTTGCTCTTTCAAATCGTTTCCGCACATTATCTTCTGAAATTGAAAGTTCCTTCGCAGTCTCTTTTACAGACAATTCCTTTACAACCATGCAGTTAACTACCGAGTAATACTTTGCAGGAAGCTTGTCCATCACTTCTCTGATCTGCTGCTGTTGTTCGTCCAAAGCTTCTGGTTTGCTCCGGTCAAAATCACTATTCTCATCCGAGAAAAATATTAACTCCTGTTCCCGCTTTTTCCGGTTATATATGTCAATGGATGCATGCTTTATTATCGTAATAATATACTGCTTACACTCATCTGATTTTACATCCTTAAAATCCACATTACTCTTCATCAACTTTAAAAATGCTTCCTGAACCGCATCCTCTGCCAGTCCCTCATCCCTTAATATGCAATATGCAACATGATACATTTTCTGTTCATATAACTTGTAGCATCTTTCGATAAATCTAATCGATGCTCTTTTCTCATTCATAATGATTACACCTCCTGTAGCAGTTTTAAAATCATTCATCGTACGATTTGTGTTTTCACTATATATAACCGAATTATATAATGAAATGTGACAAAATCTTAAAATTATTCAAAAAAACTCCGGAGCTCACCAATCTTTGCTCCAGAGTTCTATGTGTGAACTGAGCAATATCAGACAGCCTTTATCACACATATCAAATATATTTTCTATAAGAAGTCCTATCTTCTGTGGAAATGCCATATCCCTTCCAAGGACTTTTCCATCTATTTTTATCGTACCACTCGTTGGATACATCAAGCCGCTTACTGCTCGCATCAACATTGTTTTTCCGGAGCCATTTATCACCATGAACTACGCCGGTTTAAAGGATGATGCACTTACAGCTTTAATTCATTTATGTATAATTGAAAGTATTAATAACCTCGATTAACAAACTCAAAAGCCGAATCCACACTCCCACGGATTCGGCTTTTGTATATACACTTCTATTTTCTATTTTGTATGAAGCTGTCAATCATCGCAATCACACCATCTACACCGAGCTTTGCCACATTCAGGCACAGGTCATAGTTTTCTGCCTGCCCCCACTCCTGTCCGGTATAGTATTTGTGATAGGTCTTTCTGTTGTCATTTGTCTCACGCAACAGTCTTTGCCTTTCTCGCTGAGACTCCATGTGTATCAGCCACAGTATCAACGCAGAAAGCATCATTCGCTGTCAGGAAAACTGAGACAACATCATCTCTTCCCTGAAAGGCAAAGTTTGCACATCGTCCCTGAATCACATATCCCTCACAGCCGTCCTCAAGCGGCAGCCTGTCTATAAATGTAAGAGCCCTCGCCGGAGTATCATGCAGCACATTATCCTCCTCCGTCTCCATCACAATAGAGTAAAGCAGGGAATTAACCGGTCTCTCACTGTAAACCTCCTCATACTCATCGTAGCAGCCTGCCTCTTTGGCACTGGCCGCAATAGCCTCTCTGTCCATGAAATGTAAATGATATTTCTCAGCGACTGCTCTACCGATAGTATCTGCATCGCAACCGCACTTTCTAGCAATAGTAATTATCATATAAATATAGCTCCTTTCTGTAAAAAGCCAACGCGCAGGAAGCGCTCAGACAAATCAATAAAAGTTTGCAAACACCGATGCAAACACCACCGTAAGTATTCCTGCCACCGCGATAGCAAGAGAGCTCATGGCGCCCTCTATCTCGCCCATCTCGATTGCCTTCGCTGTTCCGATGGCATGTGATGAAGCACCAAGCGCCAGTCCCTTCGATATAGGCTCAGTGATTCTGAATATTTTACATACAAACTCTCCGAGTATATTTCCAAGCACACCTGTCACGACGATAACTGCGACAGTGATGGTCACATATCCGCCGAGTTCCTCTGATACGCCCATACCGATAGCTGTCGTAATGGACTTTGGAAGCAGTGTGACATAGTCCTCGTGTGAAAGCCCCATAAGCACTGACAACACAAGCACTGTCACAAGACTTGTTATGACACCTGCCGTGAGTCCGAGCGCGACTGCTGCTATATTTTTCTTGAGTAGTGTCCACTGCTCATAGAGCGGTATTGCAAGGCATACCGTGGCTGGTGTCAGAAACCAGCTAAGGTACGATGCCCCCTTATTGTATGTGTCATAATCCACATCTGCCACAACAAGCACTATGATGGTCAGTACTATTGAAATGAGAAGCGGATTGAGTATTGCAAGCTTAAACTTTTTTCTTTAAAAGCATACCTAGCAGATATGCAACCAGACTTACTGTCACACCGGCAAAAAGCGATGTCTGAAACAAATTATCCATTATGATTATCCTCTATCTTATTTATTTTCTCCAGCATCAGCCCTCTTGCGCTTCTGCATACGGATTACGAGCTGTGAAACATGTCCTGTTGCAATCATTACAGTAAGAAGTGCCACAACCGTGATTACAAGCACCGGTACAAGCACCGGCTCAAGATTACCCCCAGGATGACATAAGCCCCACTCCCGCAGGAATAAACATGACAGGCATTATCTCTATCATGAATTTGCCTGCACTCCTTACAGAGTTAAGCGGTATCAGGCCTGTCAGCAGACCTATGAAAAGTATAACCATGCCATATATGCTCGCCGGAACAGGCAATGGCAGTAAATATTTGAGTATCTCACCTACAAACGAAATCGCAAGTATGATGAGAAATTGCTTTAATAATTTCATTTTATATTGTATCTCCGTTATATATATTTCGTGACTATTTGTAACTGTTTATCTGTGTTCCCTGACCATCATTGTACATACAATGGCAAGCAGCACGCTTGAAGCCCATATAGCGCGTATTCCTATGTGCAGTGAGCACACTCCGCCTATACCTGCTCCTATTGCAAATATCAGAATGATTCCATAGTAGTGCGCAGTCTTTTTTCAGTGCCCCGATATTTCTGTCACGCAGATATATTGACAGGCTCTCTGTGCCGCTTCTTAAATTGCCGATGCACATGGTGCTGGCATAGCCGTAGCCGTTTACCTTTCTGAAGGACTGCACCTGCATAGAACAGCTGAATGATACAAGCATGGTCGCTATCATGTCGTACCTGTGTGGTATGAAGCCCACCACAAACAGTATGATTATCTCTATCGCCACCACTATCTGACGCCAGTGGATGCGCTTTGCCTTCTTATATCTATGCCCGATTCTCTCTGCCACAAGCACACCGAGTGCAAATGAAAGGATTGAAAAAGATACGATAGTCCCTTCATCCATTCACCTACCATCAGATGCTGGCTCATCAGCACCACGTTTCCTGTCTGCGCATTCGAGAACACCTTGTTTCTCACGTTGTAGGTGTAGGCATCCTGAAAGCCTCCGGAAAGTGCCAGAATCGCACTCAGCAAAAAAGGTCTCTGATGTCTGAATCCTTATTTTTTCTTTTTCAGTCATTTTTTCGCCTCTTTTTTTTCTCATATTCGCTGTTATCTGCCACACCCTCGTGTGACCCACAGCAATTGCATATTTACAGCAATCCACACGGTTTATTATTATAGAAAAAAAAAGGGCGGATATTTCAATACCCGCCCCAAATATACAGTGTATTAAATTTTGCACAATACCTAAAATATATATTGGATATACATGATAGATATAATGGATTTATCTTATTAGTCCAGGTGTTCTCTATAAGCATATATGTGTCCAGCACCGCAAATATCATGGAAGCAGGCAAGTACTGTAACAGTGTGCCCCGGCACAAATGTAAAAAAACAAAAAAGAGGTCGTCACAACCTCTTTTTTTGTAATTTATTAACATTTATTATTTTCCTGAAGTTGCTTTCAGTCGTGTCATGGCACGGGCCAGCGAAGCTCTTGAGTGATAATACTCATGGATACTCTGCTTCTGGCGAAGTTGCTCCTCAGCTCTCTCCTTTGCCTCTCTTGCCCTTGCTATATCGATTTCCTCCGGATGCTCGGCTGTCTCGACAAGCAGTGTTACACGGTTGTTGACTATCTCTACGAAGCCCATTCCCACTACCGCATACTCCCAGTTGTCACTGCCCTCCGGCTGAAATCTCATCTCGCCCTCATCGACGGCTATGACCATATCTTCATGATGGGCAAGAATTTCCTTCTGTCCATCGAACTCAGGGACTATTATGGAACGACATCTTCCTGAGTAAAAAACACTCTGTTAGCAGCTATTACCTTTAGATAAAATGTATTTGTTGCCATACGATTTGTCCTTCCTTATGCTTTTTTTACTGCTGCATAGTCTTTGCTTTTTTTTCCTTGACGTCCTCGATTGTTCCTACATTGAAAAATGCGTTCTCAGGATATTCGTCCATCTCACCATCAATGATGGCCTTGAAGCCCTTGATAGTATCCTCTACAGGCACATAGACACCCTGGATACCTGTGAAGTTCTCGGCTACGTGGAATGGCTGTGAGAGGAACTTCTGGATTTTTCTTGCTCTGTATACAAGCACCTTGTCCTCATCTGCCAGCTCCTCCATACCAAGGATCGCGATGATATCCTGCAGCTCCTTGTACTTCTGAAGGATTTCCTGAACCTTTCTTGCTACCTCATAATGCTCCTCACCTACAATGTCCGGCTCAAGAATTCTTGATGTAGAATCAAGTGGTCTACTGCCGGGTAGATACCCTGTTCAACTATCTTTCTTGAAAGAACTGTAGTTGCATCAAGATGTGCGAAAGGTTGTAGCCGGAGCCGGGTCTGTGAGGTCATCGGCTGGTACGTATACGGCCTGTACCGATGTTACCGAACCGTTCTTTGTAGATGCGATTCGCTCCTGCAGCTCACCCATCTCAGTAGCCAGTGTAGGCTGATAACCTACGGCTGAAGGCATACGTCCAAGAAGTGCTGAAACCTCTGAACCAGCCTGTGTAAAACGGAATATATTATCAATGAATAAAAGTACATCCTGATGCTTCTCATCACGGAAATATTCAGCCATTGTAAGTCCTGTCTCAGCTACACGCATACGGGCTCCTGGTGGCTCGTTCATCTGTCCGAACACTAAGGCTGTTTTTTCCAGAACTCCTGATTCCTTCATTTCTGTCCAGAGATCATTTCCCTCTCTGGAACGCTCTCCGACTCCTGTAAAAATTGAGTAGCCGCCGTGCTCTGTTGCGATATTGCTGATGAGCTCCTGGATGAGGACTGTTTTTCCTACTCCGGCTCCTCCGAAGAGTCCGATTTTTCCACCCTTTGCATATGGGGCAAGGAGGTCGATGACCTTGATACCTGTCTCAAGAATCTCTTCTGCAGGATTCTGTTCTTCAAATGTTGGAGGTTCTCTGTGGATTTCCCACTTTTCTTCTGTATCAGGCTGTGCTCCGCCGTCAATAGCTTCACCGAGCACGTTGAACAGTCTGCCGAGAGTCTGCTCTCCAACAGGAGTCTTAATGCCGCTGCCTGTAGCTGTTACTTCCATGTCTCTGCAAAGACCTTCACTGGAAGCAAGCATAATACAGCGGACTGTATTATTTCCAATATGCTGTGCAACTTCCATCACACTTTTTTTGTCACCATTTAAAACTTCTAGTGCGTCTCTGATTGCCGGCAGGTTCTCATCCTCGAACTCTACATCGACAACAGGACCCATAACCTGGATAATTTTTCCTGTTTTCATCAAAAAGCCTACTTTCTTTTTTCTTCTGCGATTTAGCACCGGCTATTACCTCTGTAATCTCCTGTGTAATCGCTGCCTGTCTGGCACGGTTGTAAAGAATGTCAAGCTCTGCAAGCATGTCCCTCGCACTGTTTGATGCGGACTGCATCGCCATCATTCTGGCGTTCTGCTCACATGAAAATGACTCTACAAGAGCACCGTAGACAAATCCAACAACGTAGTTTGGTACGATACGATCCATGACTGCCTCAGGCGATGGCTTGAGTGCCAGCTCCTCCCTCGGTATGTCTATAGGAATCTGCACAGTGAAGTCTGCCTTTTTCAGCGGCAGAAGCTGTGACATCTGTGTTTCCTCCTGAATCGCATTTATCATGCTGGTATAGATAATATAAACTTCGTCCAGCTCGTTATGTAGATATAGCTCCAAAATTTCTTCTGCAATATTTCTGGCACGGTTGAGTGTAGGATTCTGAACTGTATAGTGGAACTGCTTCTCAATCTCAATACCGCGCTGTTCAAAATAATGACGTCCAAGCTCTCCGAGTACGAAAAGTGAATGGTTCGGATGATTCTTTAAGTGCTCCTCAGCCATTTTCAGGATATTGTGGTTGTATGAGCCCGCAAGTCCTTTATCGGCTGTGATTACGATATATCCGACCTTTCTGTCCTCAGGCAGCTTATCCTCGTTGGTCTTGAAATAGATGTCCTCCATATCAGGCAGATGCCTGAGTATTCGGCTCATCTCTGATTGCAGTGTAAAGAAATACGGCTCTGTATCTGCCAGCATTTTTTTGGACTTTTTCAGTTTGGAAGAAGAAATCATATACATGGCATTCGTAATTTTAAGTGTATCATTGATACTTTTAATTCGATCCTGTATTTCCTTCGTATTTGCCATAACACTACCTGTTACCCTTTATACTTTTTACTGCATCCATGATTTTATTTACGAGCTCTTCATCAATGGCTCTGTTCTCTTCGATCTTCTGTCCGATTTCCGGATAAGAAAGATCCATATATGAGAGGATATCGCCCTGATATTTCTTTACCTCTTTTGTCTCAATTGTGTCAAACACACCGTGGTTTGCCATGATAAGTGTCATAACCTGCTCATGCATTGAAAGCGGATGACAGAGTGGCTGCTTTAAAAGCTCCATAAGGGCTTTTCCGTGTGTAAACTGTGCCTTAGTTGCATCATCAAGATCTGATGCAAACTGTGTAAATACTTCCATCTCTCTGTACTGTGCAAGGTCAATTCTTATGCTTCCTGATGCCTTCTTCATTGCCTTAGTCTGGGCTGCACCACCAACTCGTGAAACCGAAAGACCTACATTAACGGCTGGTCTCATACCTGCGTTGAAGAGGTTGCTCTCTAAGAATATCTGTCCGTCTGTGATAGATATTACGTTGGTAGGGATATATGCTGATACGTCTCCTGCCTGTGTCTCGATGATTGGGAGTGCTGTGATTGAGCCTCCGCCAAGCTCATCGCTCAGACGGCTTGATCTCTCGAGCAGTCTTGAGTGGAGATAGAATACGTCTCCTGGATATGCCTCACGTCCCGGTGATCTCTCGAGCAGCAGTGAAAGCGCTCTGTATGCTACCGCATGCTTTGAAAGGTCATCATATACGATAAGTACATCCTTGCCCTGATGCATGAAATGCTCTGCCATTGCTGTACCTGCATATGGAGCTATGTACTGCAGTGATGCAGGATCACTCGCTGTTGATGAAAGCACGATTGAGTAATCCATTGCGCCGTGTTTTGTCAGAGTTGACACAATTTTTGCTACTGTTGATGCTTTCTGGCCAATTGCTACATACACACAGATAACACCTTTACCTTTCTGGTTAATAATTGTATCTGTGGCAATTGATGTCTTACCAGTCTGACGATCACCAATGATAAGTTCTCGCTGTCCACGGCCAATTGGGAACATTGAATCAATTGAAAGTATTCCTGTCTCAAGTGGAGTATCTACTGACTTTCTGTCCACGATACCCGGTGCCTCATTCTCGATTGGTCTGTAATCTTCTTCTTTAATATCGCCTTTTCCATCAATAGGCTCACCTAAAGCATTGATGATTCGGCCGATAAAGCCTTTGCCTACCGGGATTCCGGCTTTTTTCTTGGTTCTTACTACTTTGGTTCCTTCATGGATTCCGTGGTCTCTTCCGAAAAGGATTACACCGATTTCATTCTCACGGATATCCTGAACCATTCCTTTTACTCCATTATCAAATACTACGATTTCACCATACATTGCATGGTCAATACCGTATATTGTGGCGATTCCATCGCCGACGTAGATTACCTCGCCGGTCTCACGGCTCTCGGTATCGAAGTCGAAATTCTCAATCTCACTCTGGATAATGGAGATAATATCTGTTGCACTAATTGCGCCCACAGGGGTCACCTCCCAGTTAATTTTCTTTCAAGCTCACGAAGCTTTCCTTCGTAGCTTCTGTCATACTCTGTATTAAGAGTCTTAATCATATCCACCTAAAAGTGTTTCGTCCACTTTCTGTGTAAGGGATATTTCATATTCCGGATATTTGCTTTGTAGCAGCGCCTTGGCGTCATTTGCTTCCTCGTCGGTTGCGGCCTCTGCACTGATAAGCTCAGCTCTTATGATATGGTTTTTCTCATCCCAGTATCTGTAATATGCCTCAAAGATTTCATTCATTTCAGCGGCATATCCAAGCTTTACCATTTCCTTTATGAAGCTTGTGATAAGCTTTGGCTCACTCTCAAATCCGTATACCTTTTCTATGATGTCATACTTTTTGGTCAGCGGTATAAGTGGATTTGCGAGCGTCTGTGCAAGCTTTTCTGTCACAAAGTATACTCTCTGTGCTTCCTCCACATCACGACGCTCTACAGCCAGCCTGTACAAAACTATTGCATTATTTACTGCTGCCTGTGTCATTAGCTTCACCTGTCTTTACAATCTTTCTCGCTGCTAAGATGGCAAGTTTTGCAATTTCAGCCTCAGCGGCCTTTGTTGCCTTATCCTGCTCGCTAGCAATGTCCGCTTTTGCTTTTTCAAGCATACTGTCTGCTTCCTGTCTGGTTCTCTCAAGAGCCTTCTCCTGCTCAGCCTCTGCTCTTGCTCTGGCATCGAGTATTATCTGGTCTGCCTGAGTCTTTGCACTCTCGAGCTTCTTTTTATAGTCGCTCTTTAAGCTTTCTGCATCGTCCTGACTCTTCTTTGCTTCCGAGAACTGCTTCTGAATCATTTCGTCTCTCTGATTGATCACGCCCATCACGCGGTCAAAGAGGAATTTCTTAAATATCCAGTACAGGAAAAGCAGATTGACTATTGTCCATAATATATTCCATGGATCAATCTTTAACATTGCTCTACCTTCCTTTCTGTTTCACCTGGTTGTAACTGTCAGTTACGCTGCCTGATTATTTAAGGAAGAGGATGATAAGTAATGCGATAACGAAACCATAAATAGCTGTTGCCTCTGCAAGGGCACAACATAAAAGAAGTGACTTACTAATCTTGCTTTCTGCCTCTGGCTGTCTTGCGATAGCGTCTACTGCACTGCTTGTTGCCTTACCGATACCAAGACCAGCACCGATACCTGTTAATACTGCTATACCTGCTCCGATTGCTACTAATAATGTTGATGACATAATGTGTTCTCCTTTTCTTGCTTATATGCTTTCTTTTGGTTAGCAATTATTTTGTTTCTTTTTTGTAAGCGAGGTTACATTTTCCATGCTTACGATGTGAAAATAAATGATGTGGTGTTTCATGCCTCATCAGGTCTTCTTACTCGGTTGCCTCCTTGATGAAAAGTCCTGTCAGGAATACAAATACATACGCCTGTATCAGTCCATCGAATATATCGAAGTAACAACTGAATACTGCCGGTACGATTGCGGGTATTACCATCTTTAAAAGTTCCATGATTACGAATGAACCAAGAACGTTTCCAAATAATCGCATACACAGCGATAATGGTTTGATAAAGCTCAAGGAAGGATATTGATAGGAAGTATTACCGGCATTGGCTCTGCAAAGCTTTTAAGCCACCTTTTGGTGCCCTTTGCCCTGATTCCTGCCACCTCGATAAGAACTATGCTCATTACAGCGAGTGCTGCGGTGACGTTCATATCCTTTGTCGGCGGTTTGAAGCCAAGTAAGCCTATCAGGTTTGCTATTCCTATATAGATGATTACTGTTGCCAGATATGGTATGTAATCCTTTCCTTTTTCTCCGAGTGTCTCACTGAAGAAATCATTAAGGAATTTGACTCCTGCCTCTACGGCTACCTGTCTGCGTCCGGGATTTTCAACTGAAAGATTTCTGCCGAGAAAAAAGCACAGTAAAAATACCGCTGCCATTATTATCCATGTGACTACTACCGACTCGTATATGGGTATGCCTCCGAATATCGGTATCTTGAATACCACGTCACAATTAAGTTCCTCTAACAGTCCATCTACCAGAGCATCCATCTGCGTTACCTCCTTTCTTTTTTGCTATATGAAATTTGATACGCAAATTGTTTCTTAATAACTCAAGATGTGTTTCTGTCTGACCTTTGATGTTTGTTTGGTCTTGATTTAATAAGAAGCAACTATCGTTGTACTTGATTTTAGTCACATCGTTTTATAAAGTCAACGTTTCGTTTTTATATTGTTTGGCTGGCAAAGTTTCACATTTTTTAGTTAGCTTTTTATACATTTTCAACAATTTATGTTTTTATTTTTGTGCAGAATTTTTTCTATTGCGTTTTGGGGATGTTTAGATTTACTTTTTATTTTCATTTGCGTTTTATTAAAAATTTCCAAATAATTTGGGAAGAATTTCCCTTTTTTTGGGCATTTTTTCACAGTATCTAGGCAGCTTTTTTCACAATGCATTTGACTTGCGGGGTTTTGGCTCTATTTACCTTCTTGTCGCTTTGCCCACGGATGTTGCCGTGGGCTCGCTCTGTGCCTAGCCCAGCATCACATCGAGTGTCATCATGAGGCAGAAGCCCACCATAAATGCTATGGTGGCGCGGTTTGAGTGACCTCCCTCTGACATTTCCGGCACGAGCTCTTCTATGACTACATATATCATGGCTCCGGCGGCGAAGCTTAGCAGGTACGGCATCACCGGCTCTATTATTCCGATGGCAAGTATCGTAAGTATTCCCGCTATCGGCTCGACTATTCCCGACAATACTCCGTATACAAAGGCTCTAAGCTTTGAGCTTCCTGTGCTATGTAATGGCATGGATATGATTGCGCCCTCTGGGAAATTCTGTATGGCTATTCCGATTGCCAGTGAAAGAGCTGCTGCCCTCGTGATGGTGGTGGTTCCTGATATCCAGCTTGCGTAGAGCACTCCGACTGCCATGCCCTCCGGTATATTATGTAATGTAACTGCAAGCACCATCATTGTCTGTCTGCTGAAGTTGCTCTTTGGACCCTCGACTGAATTATCGAGATGCATATGTGGTGTGATTGTATCCAGTATCAATAGGAAAAACATTCCAAGCATAAAGCCTGCTACTGCCGGGACGAACTGCATTTTTCCAAGGCTCTGTGACTGCTCAAGTGCCGGAATCAGAAGACTCCAGACTGATGCCGCAATCATTACGCCTGCTGCAAAGCCACTGAGCATTTTTGTGGTCTTTACGGAAAGCTCATTTTTCATAAAAAGTACACATGCCGCACCGAGCGACGTGCCTATAAATGGTATTAATAAACCTAATATGGTTGATATAATCATGGTTGCCTCCTATTCTGCTGTTCGGCTATTTTTCTATTTTACACAAACTTCCCATATATAAAACTATATTTACCGGAGAGTATACAGTTGTTCCGAAAGAAAAAAATATGAGGAATACACTGTATGCTAGGCCGGTATCACAAAAATAAAATATGGGAAGTTTGAATATTATTCAAATATTAAAATATGGGAAGTTTGAATATTTTATTATTCAACATATTATTTCATATATCGTTTCGTATATCATTTTACAGTAACTGAATATTCAAAACCACTTAATGTAAAACAGCTGTATGTAATTAGTCTTCTCTAACCCGATTACAGTTTAATACACCTATATAATTTCGTCAACCGGCTTCTGTGAGCCTTACTCGTTACTGTTCACACCTAACAGTGTGACCAGCAACGATTGCAGCTCATTTAAAATGGCTTCTAATATCGATTCCTGCAAAGAGGCTGTCTTCCCACACATATATTATCCTTTGTACGGTCACGAAGCTCCGGCACCGGATTTGGTGCCACCTCAAAGCGATAGTCCTCCCCGTTTTTGCGGATATAATCCTCAATAAAGGTATGGCTCATCACATTTCTTACCGGGTCATTGACCAGGCGCTGATATCTGATAAATGTTTCAGGAGCATTGGTTCTTACATCCACATACCTTTCACGGCATGCTGTGTCGTTTACCGTACTGCCAAGCACACACCTGACATACTCAATATTGCTCTCCCACAAGAGGAGCCGGGAACTCAGCGTCCGGGATGACCTCCTGCCAATCCTTTTTCTCGTACTGTCTTAGCAGCTCAAGTGCAATATGCAGATGCTTAAGCTCCTGTTCAAACATAAACTGCCATATGCCACGTATTCTTGTATCCGTCTCCGTTTCATAACAGCTCCAATACAGCCAGCACTCGACATACTGATGCACAAGGAGATTTTCAAGGCGGCTCATGCATGGCTTCAACAGGCTGCCATACTGTGTGACATGCTGTTCCTCGACCATTCCGATTTCCTGATATAGCCTGCGTCCCATCTCATCAGGCCAAAGTGCCGCTGTGTTCATATAGTAGTTCATAGTCTGCTGTTCTGCTGCGGTGATTACGTTTGCAGCCAGCACATCCATTGTCGCAGGGCATTTATCCGTCATCGGATATCGTATTGAATCATATGGATGCCTGTGATGTGAAATGGTCGGTCTGCCCGGTGTGATCTCCGTATAGCCTCCGACAAGCTTCTCTGCGTGCTCACCTGTGGTAAAATCAAGATAATCTGCATAGCGGTAGAAATGATCAAAGTCCTCGAGCAGGGCAAAATCGAGCGCAGACTTAATATTTTTGTCATTTACTCGTTTTGCAAGATGCGCAGTCAGATCAACCGCCAGCTGCTCGTAGCCTATGGTGTGCTCCAATGCCGACTCATCTGCCGGCTTTAAATGTGTGAGTATTTTCTGCTGCTGTTGCTCACTTTTCCTGATGTATGCAAGCTTTCGTCTAAGCTCATCATCACCTACGCTTCTTGAAAACTGATGTGAAAACCACACGTTTTCAAATTCTGTACCATTCATCAATATGATTCTCGTCCTTGTATACGGATTTACCTCATTTTTGTTATATGGTTTTACCCAGAATTTCTCCCAGTCAACAAATAAATCGCCGGTTCTCTCCGGCCTCATTTTAAATGGATTCATAATACAAACATACCTCCTTCATGCTATTGTATGCACGAAGGAGGTATGCTGTGCGTATGAATCACATTCTAATAATTTGTCAAATATATATGTGTATTTAGAGTTTTCCGAATCAGCCTCATAAGAGCCTTTCCTGCTCTATTGTTTTATCCGATTCAAGAATTGCTTCTTTTAATTCTGCAAGCAATCCTGCGTCCTTTTTTTCCAGTTTTTCCCTGGTTGAAGCCTTAAGTGGTATTCCCGCGTCTTTTTTTAATGCTTCTTCAAAATCCGCTACCCCCATTCTATAAGGCATTAGTTTTTCAAAAATTCTATCCTTAATAAACAAGAATATGCTTATCCCTCCAAAATCCATATCTCCCCAATGTAGGAATTCACATTCCTTAGATACAATAAGGCTTAATTTCTTTAGAAAATACACTTCCTTAGGAGTAAAATAACCATGACAAAAAAAAATATACAAGGTATTCTCATCATATTGCATACTTTCATAGTTAGCCTTATTTTCTATGGTCATAATTTCTTTTGCATCCTGCAAGCGAAACCGGACTTGCATGCTCAAGTGTCTGCGTATTAATAATGGTTCCATAAATCTGCTTTGACGTATCAATAACACATGTATCATCAATTCTATATGACAATGGTCCCTTCCATTCCATTGTCTGTGCATATGACATAATACCATGCATCTTCAAAATTTCTAGCCCCGACTTCTTTTATCCTCTTTGGCATCATCTTCCTCTCCCTCTGTATCATAATCCTCCATGTCCTTCTCATAATATGGAGAATATTTAGTCAGAATTGATACCATCTTTTGTCGATAGCATTTTTCAAATTTCTTTGAATCTTTAAAAACATTTGCACTAAAAACACGCTCCCACACAGGCTCCTTTATTCTTGTTATAGCATTGATACACTTAAAACGCATATCCTCCTCAGCCTCTGTGACACTCTTTCCGGCTTCCAGACGTCCCAAAATATCATCATAATATCTGCATATCCAATCGCAGTCACCAACCTCTGATTTCCACTGCTTTACAGACTCTATCAATCTTAGCTGTTTTGCTCTTGAATCCTCAACACCCTCAAGCCGACACAGCTCCGGTATGCTGCTGACATCACAATCAATTTTTTTAATATCGCTGTTGACCTGAATCCAACTAATTCTTATCTTCCCATCGTGGCCTGCTTGTGTAGTATTCTCTATGAACCTTGCCTGATCGATTAGTTTCCGGCGTCCACCAACAAATTCAATCATTTCTGTTATTTTGTTCAAATGTTTTTCTCCGGTTAGTTTTCCTGACCGGTATCCTTCGGTATCTGTTTTTTTAATAATATAGCCTGCAAGCGTGTGCTTAATTGGAATTTTTCCCATAGCATAATACCCCTATAAAACCATTAATACGTCCTATCACTTTTCCTCAAACAGCTCAATTTCCTCGCCAAGTGGTCCCTTGCAGAATGCTATGCGCGCCGGAAATACCGGTGTTGATGCGATTTCTATATCCTTCGGCTCAATAAATACCTCGTATCCTGCTGCTTTTACAGCCTCTACACACGCATCCACATCATCTGTTGCAAATGCAAAATGACGTATGACACCTTTTCCCGGTGCATCATCTCCATCGTTAAAAATCTCAACAATTCCGTTTCCGGTATCAAGCATGATTCCTGCCTGCCATTCCCTTGCGACCGGGATTCCCAGAATGTTTTTGTAGAAATCTATTGTCTTTTCATATTCCTCTGTGCTGCTGCACTTCATTGATACGTGATGTATACCTTTTATTAAGCTCATTGTTTTTCTCCCTTTAATTTTTTTTGTGCTGTTTTGTGATTTATAGTGATTTCAGCTACTTTTTTCTCGCAATTTTTCCGGCTTTTGGGCTGAGTTTTTGGAGCTGTTTTAGGAATTTTTGCAGTTTCAGCTACTTTTTCTCGCAATTTTTCCAGCTTTTGGGCTGGTTTTTGGAAGCTGTTTTGGTGATTTTTGCAGTTTCAGCTACTTTTCTCGCAATTTTTCCGGCCTTTGGGCTGAATTTTGGTGCTGTTTTAAAAGATTTAAGAATTACAGCTCCCCAATGCCTGCCTACTATACTATCAACCTATGGCTATTGTACATTATGCCAATTTAGTCCTACTTAGTAAAATGATGTGAGGGTCAAAATGTATCCAATTCAGGATCCCTTAAATCATATTATATCTATAAAATTTTCTATTGTCCATATATACAGACGATTATGATTGCGACCCATTTTCAATTTTCACTTTTGTTTGAAATTGGGTAACTATTCTGCGCTGCTGATTCTAATGCGCTTGCGGCTCGCAGCTATGAAGGTACTGAACAGTTATGAAATTCATTTGCAAATTCGTGCTTCTCAATTATACTATGATAACGTTTTCTAAATAACTATACCATTTACTTAAATGGTATGTAATCGTTGCTGGTCACACTGTTAGGTGTTAACAGTAATGATTATTTTCTTTGTACTACCGGTAAAATATGCAAGTGATATGGTGTAGTTCGTTTAAAACTGTTATACTAGGATATATCAGAAAATAAGTACAATCTACAGGAGGATTATCATGATAATAAAAAACGGCATTGTAGCAGACCCTGCTTCAGGTCTCTACGAACATATGGATATACTTGTAAAAGATGGAAAAATAGTAAAAATAGCACCTGACATCTCATGTGCGTCAGATGCTGCTGCAACTGAAAAAGAAGAAATAATAGATGCAGCCGGAATGATTGTCGGACCTGGACTTATCGACACACATGTGCATTTCCGTGATCCGGGCTTCACATATAAGGAGGATATCCACACCGGTTCCCTGGCTGCCGCAAAGGGTGGCTTCACAACTGTTGTATGCATGGCAAACACAAAGCCTACAGTGGACAATGTGGATACTCTAAAGGACAACCTCACACGTGGAAAGCAGGAAAAAATCCGCATGTATCAGGCCGCTGCAATATCACACTCCCTCAAAGGACAGGATGAGGTTGACATGGCAGCTTTAAAGGAAGCCGGAGCATGTGGCTTTACAGATGACGGCATCCCTCTTACAAATGCTGCTTTCTGCTACAGAGCCATGCAAAATGCTGCAAAGCTTGATATGCCGATAAGTCTCCATGAGGAGGACCCTGCATTTATCAAAAACAACGGCATCAACCACGGAAAAGTATCTGACGCTCTCGGTATCTACGGCTCACCATCCATCGCTGAGGAAGCCCTTGTCGCAAGAGACTGTCTGCTTGCGCTGCGCAGTGGCGCCGATGTTGTGATACAGCACATCAGCTCCGGTGTATCTGTTGATATAGTCCGCACCTACAAAAAGCTTGGTGCAAGGCTCCATGCCGAGGCCACTCCACATCACTTCACACTGACTGAGGATGCTGTCTTAGAGCACGGCACCCTTGCCAAGATGAATCCGCCTCTTCGCACTGAAGCAGACCGTCAAAAGATTATAGATGGACTTATCGATGGCACAATAGACCTTATCGCAACAGATCATGCGCCTCACAGCACTGAGGAAAAATCAAAGCCTGTAACCAAGCTCCAAGCGGTATCATCGGTCTTGAGACATCTCTTGCTCTTGGTATCACAAGCCTTGTCAAACCGGGCCAGCTGAGCATGCTTGAGCTTTTGGAAAAGATGACTATCAACCCTGCCAGACTGTACCACCTGCCTTACGGTACTATCTCAGAGGGTGCTGCTGCAGATTTTGTCATCTTTGATCCTGACGAAAAATGGGTACCATGCGAATATGCATCAAAATCATCAAACACACCTTTCACCGGCATGGAACTGACCGGTAAGGTTAAGTACACCGTATGCGGTGGAAATGTGATTTATTCGGATAAATAAATTGTGTATGCACTATTAAAAAAGCAGATTGTGAACATGTGTTCACAATCATGTGTTCACAATCTGCAGTTTTTTGCAATGCATTTTCCCACCAGCTGCCAGGCAGTCTCCATAGTGCCTCTGCAATGCATTCAATTCCATAATCATCACATAAAATACTCTACCATTGTGCACTGAACGGTGACATCGCAAGCATTGTGTCCAGACACTTCTCATCACAGCCCTTTCTTGGCGGGTCAACGACTATCACATCCGGGCGAAGCATATCTGTACGTCCGGTGGATGCTTTATCATCAGTGATTTTCTCAGTTTTCTTTGCATTCTCATAAAACTGTGGCAGCACCTCCTCAGCCTTTCCTACGAAAAACTGTGCATTTGTGATGCCATTGAGCTTCGCATTGTTTTTGGCATCCTCGATCGCCTGCGGAACAATTTCCACTCCGTACACCTGCCTTGCCTTCTGTGACAAAAAGAGCGATATGGTACCGATACCACAGTAGAGATCCCAGACATTTTCATTTCCTGTGAGCCCTGCAAATGCAAGTGCCGTGCTGTAAAGCTTTTCTGTCTGCTTCGGGTTTACCTGATAGAACGACTGTGGCGAAATCTGATATGTGATGCCTGTCCCCTGTGGTGTGAAATCAGGGTAAGAAAGCAGATGGATGGTGTCCTCAATATATGGTCTTCCCCATATGCAGACTGTCTTTTTGCCGAGGATGACATTTGTGTTTTCCTTGTTGATATTGTAGGAAATCGAAGTCATTCCATCGATTTTTGAGAGTCTTTCGCACAGTATATCTGCTGCATTCCCGGCTCGGCGTTTTGCTTCAAGACTGTCCCCATTTATCACAAGACACACCATAATCTGCTTTGATGTAAATCCATATCTGATAAGCACATGGCGCACGAGCCCTTTGTGTGTGTTCTCGTCATACGGCGTGATGCCGCACTCATTCATCCATCCCTTTATGATGTCGAGTATCTCTTTGTTTTGCGGCACCCCAAGCCTGCAGTCCTCGACCGGGATGATATTGTGGCTTCGCGATGCATAAAAGCCTGTCACTATATTGCCATCCCTGTCATATCCCACCGGAAACTGTGCCTTGTTGCGGTAGCGGTATGGATTGTCTGCGCCAACAGGCGGCTGCATTTTACTGTCCAGCTTTGCCTCGGAAAATCCACCTATACGCATGAGATTGTTGCGCACCTTATTATTTTTAAATTCAAGCTGCTTTTCATAGGAGAGCGCCTGTATCTGGCAGCCGCCACACCTCTTATGCAGCTCACATTGCGGCTCAACGCGAAAAGTGGAAGGGGTCTTAATCTCTTCCACTCTTGCGTAGCCATAGTTTTTTTTTCTTTAATTTTGTTGCGCGGGCTGTTATGACGTCACCAATCAGTGCATCCTTTACGAAAAAGGTCATGCCATCATAATGTCCGATACCCTCGCCATCTGTTCCCATATCTGTTATTTCAAGTTCAAATATGTCATTTTTTTTCATGCTTTTCTCTTCTTTATTTTATGTATAATGATATGAGGGTCAAAAGGTATTTTGCCCCTCATTTATGATTAATATTGTCCGCCTTTTTACACACTTGTTCTGCGGAAATTTGTCTCCATAAATCTGTTGTAGCCCTGCCACTTTGTATCGTTTTCAGGCACATTTACAAGCAGCTCCCTGAAGGTCTCCATCTTGGCATCTATGTTGTCGGCAAAGCTAAGTGCAAGTGCCTCGACAAGTGCCGGCTTTTTCGGAGAGCCAAACTCAAGCTCTCCGTGGTGGGCAAGTATGCAGTGCTCCAGCTCATTTGCGAGCACTACCGGGAAGCCGTCGATGCTCTTAATCGCATCGCCTACCCACTCTGCACCAATCATGATATGTCCCAGAAGCTGTCCTGCGTCTGTGTAGTCATTCTCAGGGAAAGTAGAAAGCTCCTTTAATTTTCCGATATCATGGAAAATAGCTGCTGTAAGAAGCAGGTCACGGTTTAAAACCGGATACATTTTTGCAAAATAATCACAGTTCTTCGTCACACCGAGTGTATGCTCCAAAAGACCTCCTACAAAGCCGTGGTGCACGCTCTTTGCGGCTGAATGGAACTTGAAACGGCGCTCAAACTCCTTATTGTCAAAAAAGCTATGTAAGAGCTGTGACAGGTACTGATTCTTTACAGAGCCGATAAAGCCCATGAGCTCCTTATACATGACCTCGACATCCTTATCGCTGACCGGCAGATAATCCGCAGGGTCATATTCTCCCTCGTTCACCTTTCTCGCACGCTTTATGGAACACTGCAAATTGCCCTGAAAGCTTGTGATATCACCGGTTATGGCTATGTAATCCATTGCATCAAATTCCTCAATGCCTACTGAGCCCACATCCCATATCTTGGCATCCAGCGTGCCTGTCTTATCCTGCAGGATAACATTGTCATAAGGCTTTCCGCTTTTGGTCATGGCTGTCTGCTTGCTCTTGCATAAAAAAAAATCTCATTGATTCTCTCTCCCTCGCGGAGAGTTGAAATATACTTCATATATCCTCCTATTTCGGCTAATTCATCACTCCGATTTTCACCTGACAGATAATCTCCGTGTAGCCGTTGCTTCCTTTTCTCTTTACTTTCAGATTGCAGGTATCCTCAGGCTTTTTTGCTGCATAACTGTTTGTTGTTGTACGCGGACACATTCGACACATCTGTATTGTTTACCGCAACTATCACATCTCCGCTTTGAAGCCCCGAGACAAATGCCGGTGAATCCATGGTAACCTGCTTTATATAAACACCCTTTGGGATGTTATATCTGTTTGCTATTTTTTCTGTAACTGTAGTACAGGTGATGCCTATGTACGGCACATCCGCGCCGCTCTCGAGCTTTTCAATGGCAGGTGACAGGTCGCTTATGCTGACAGCCGTGAGCGTATTGTTTTCCTCCGCCGGATTGAAATCCTGCAGCGAAAGCCCTATGACCTGACCATCTGTATTAATCAGTATACCGCTCTGCAACTTGTTGCTTGCGATATCTGTGGTGAGCACCGAGTAATTGTTGTCCTGCGCCGACAGCTCGTTGGTTGTTGACGTTACAAGACCTGTGAGAATGGCATAGTTTGCCTCAAGTGCAATGACAGATGCTCCTCTTGAAACAATATTTGAATTACCAAGCTCCGCAACCGCTATAGCCCTTATTGTGGCGTCGTCCAGAAGTGACTTATCCACGGAAATGATTGCTATACCCGTATTGCTGTCATACTTTACCAACGCAGCATCAGCCATCATGTCGTTTACAAAGGTTACACTAAGCTTATCCGCCTTATCCACTACATTTTTCTCTGTCAGAATGATTAGCTGCTTTCCATTGTCCCTCAGTATCACTCCCACTCCCTGACCCTCGGTCTCATAGGAATTGTTGAAAATATCAGTGGCATCTGTCACACCCGTGACTCCTACTACAAATCTCGTGGCCGAAGTGCCCACTCTGTAGAGCTGGTTCTGCACTGCCTGATAATCTGCGAGTGTAGGCTGATAGGTCTGCGAAGACGGCTCCGAAGAAGTGCCGGACTCTGTGCTTTGTGTACCATTTTCACTATATGCATCACTGCTGTCATCTATGCCAGACTGCTGTGTGGCAGTCTGCACATCATTATTATTTTTTCCATCTGAAGCTTTTTTTGATTGTCTGTTGATAACCGGCAGAAATATAGCAAAAACAATGCTTGCAGCCACTGCAAATGCCACTCCGCAGAGTGCTGCTGTGCCTGCTTTTTTTGCAAGTCTTTTTTTATTCAGCGGTTTATCCTTTATCTTTTCTCTGATAAATTGCTCCATATTGTCACCCTGATTAGATGTCTTTAGTTACTATCTTACATTATATTCTGAATTATATTGCGTTGTTGCAACCAGTGCGAATATAGATTTTTGAATACGCGGCATTTGAGTACGGGCGAGTAGCGACGGTTTCGTCATGTCATGTATGGCATGTACCCGCCGGACTGCTGCGGAAGCCCTTACTTTTTGGCTCGTTTAACAAACTGGTTCGTTATGTATTAAACTTTATGTTATCATCTTGTAATTATCATTTAATACATATTTATTATGGTTTTTTTGAAGATTTTCAGCTATAATATGATAAGCTATACAGTAAATATGAATTTAATATTCAACTACCGAAATATAAGGATATAGAAATGAATAAAAAAGTTTACAAAACATTGGAATATAACAAAATCCTCACCATGCTAAGCAGCTACGCAGCATGTGATGAGACAAAGAAGCGGTGTCTTTCGCTTGAGCCTATCACCGATTTATACGAAATCAGACATCTGCAGACCACCACTGCCGATGCACTAAGCCGCCTGTATAAGGACAGCGGAGTGTCCTTCGTTGGCATACACAATGTACATGCTTCCCTAAAGAGGCTTGATATCGGTGGTGCACTGAATACGACCGAGCTTCTTCGCATCTGCAGTCTTTTGGAGGTTGCAAAGCGCGTGAAGGCTTATGGCAGAAGCGCCATGGATAATGAGAAGCAGGATTCACTCTCCGGTCTGTTTGCAGGGATTGAACCGGTTTCTGCGCTCTGCGATGAGATTAAGAGGTGCATTTTATCCGAGGAAGAGATTGCCGATGATGCGAGTCCTGAGCTTTTTAAGATAAGAAAGAGCATACGCGGCATGAACGACAGAATCCATGCGCAGCTCACCAAGCTCATGAACAACAGCACTACGAGGACATATCTGCAGGATGCGGTTGTGACCATGCGCGACGGCAGATATTGTCTGCCTGTAAAGGCTGAGGCAAAGGGCAATGTACCCGGCATGATGCACGACCAGTCATCTACCGGCTCTACCCTTTTTATCGAGCCGATGGCTGTCGTCAATTTGAATAACGAGCTCAAGGAGCTTTTCATAAAGGAGCAGGAGGAGATTGAAAAAATCCTTGCAGCGCTCAGCGACAAGGTTGCCATGAATGCAGCTGCTTTGGAGCAGGACTACGAGATTCTTTCAGAGCTTGACTTCATTTTTGCAAAGGCAAATCTGGCTAAATCATACAACGGTGTGGCACCGGAGTTCAACACCGAGGGACATATCAATATCAGAAAGGGCCGTCATCCGCTTTTGGATGCTAAAAAGGTGGTCCCTATAGATGTACGGCTCGGCGAGGACTATAAGCAGCTCATCATCACCGGACCAAATACCGGCGGTAAAACGGTTTCACTAAAGACTGTCGGACTTTTGACTCTCATGGGTCAGGCAGGTCTTCACATTCCTGCGGCTGACAGGTCAAAGCTCGCCATCTTTGAGGACGTCTTTGCGGATATAGGCGATGAGCAGAGTATTGAGCAAAGTCTCAGTACCTTCTCGTCTCACATGACCAATATCGTAAAAATTCTTGAAAAAGCTGACGACAGAAGCCTTTGCCTGTTCGATGAGCTCTGCTCGGGAACCGACCCGACAGAGGGTGCGGCACTTGCCATCTCAATTTTAAACAGGCTGCACCAGTATGGCGCCATCACCATGGCCACCACACACTACAGTGAGCTGAAGGTGTATGCGCTTTCCACAGACGGTGTGGAAAATGCCTGCTGCGAGTTCAATGTGGAGACTTTAAGTCCGACCTACCGCCTGTTAATCGGTATTCCTGGCAAGAGCAACGCGTTTGCGATCTCATCAAAGCTTGGTCTGGACGAAAGCATCATCGAGGATGCAAAAAGCAGAATTAATGATAACGACCTTGATTTTGAGGATCTGATTGCAAGCCTCGAGTCACAGCGACAGACTATTGAAAAGGAACAGCTTGAAATCAACAGCTACAAGGCCGAGATTGAAAAGCTCAAGAAACAGCTCGAAGAGAAAAATGAGCGCATAGACAAGAGCAAAGACAAGATTTTACGCGAGGCAAATGAGGAAGCCTACAAGATACTGCAGGATGCAAAGGAACTTGCCGACAAAACCATCCGCAATTTCAACAAATACGGACAGGGACAGGCTCCTATGAGCCAGATGGAAAAGGAGCGCTCTGCCCTTCGTGACAAGATGAATGACAAGGAAAAGAAGCTGTCAGACATCAAGAAAAAAACACTGCCAAGGCAAATCACAAGGCGCCTAAGAAGCTGCGCATCGGTGATTCTGTGCTTGTACTCTCCCTCAATCTGAAGGGAACTGTCCACACTCTGCCAAACGCCAAGGGGGATTTGTATGTGCAGATGGGTATATTGCGCTCGCTGGTTAATATTAATGACCTCGTGCTCTTAAACGACGATGTCTCTCCTGCCAAGAAGTACGGCGGCAGCGGAAGCAAGATAAAGATGAGCAAGTCAATGTCAGTTTCATCAGAAATCAACCTGATTGGAAAGACTACGGATGAGGCACTTGCTCTCTTGGATAAATACCTAGACGACGCATATATCGCTCATCTTTCATCAGTGCGCATCGTCCACGGCAAAGGCACCGGTGCACTGCGAAAGGCTGTGCATGGACTCCTTAAGAGGACAAAAACTATTGCGGAATACCATCTCGGTGAGTTTGGTGAGGGCGATGCCGGAGTAACCATCGCAACCTTTAAATAACGACAATGTACTTTTACGGAATATAAATAATTTTTAAGAAGGAGATTAGAAATGGCTGTTAAACAGAAAATACTGATAGTAGACGACGACAACAATATTGCCGAACTTATATCTCTATATCTGACCAAGGAATGCTATGACACCAAAATCGTAAATGACGGTGAGCAGGCGCTTATCGCATTTGAGCACTACAAGCCAAACATGCTTCTTTTGGACCTCATGCTTCCGGGCATAGACGGCTATCAGGTATGCCGTGAGATACGTGCAAAGTCCGATGTGCCGATTATCATGCTCTCCGCAAAGGGCGAGGTATTTGACAAGGTTTTAGGCCTGGAGCTTGGCGCCGACGACTATATACTCAAGCCCTTTGACTCAAAGGAGCTTGTGGCAAGAGTCAAGGCCGTGCTCAGACGCTTCCAGCCTGCAAAGCCGGAGGCCTATGCTTCCGTAGATATCAAGTGTGTGGAGTACCCAGGGCTTATTGTAAATCTGTCGAACTACTCTGTCACTTATGACGGACAGCAGATTGATATGCCGCCAAAGGAGCTTGAGCTTTTATATTTTCTTGCCTCATCTCCAAATCAGGTGTTTACAAGAGAGCAGCTTCTGGACAACATATGGGGCTATGAATATGTCGGCGACACCCGCACTGTCGATGTGCATGTAAAGCGTCTCCGCGAGAAAATCAAGGACAAGCCAACCTGGCGCATCGCAACTGTCTGGGGTATCGGATACAAGTTTGAGGTAAAATAATAATGAAGCACACCATCTACTCTAAGCTGTTAATCAGCTACCTGATTTACGGTGTCATCGCTTTTTTTCATTATATGCACCTTTACACAGCATCTCACCACAGACTATATCGAAAAGCAGGAAGCATCCAATCTCTACAGGGAAGCCTCCATCATAGCAGGTGACTATGCCAGTGAATACTTTGGCTCATCCATGTCGCTAAGCGATTTCCAGAATCACATGAAAATCGTAGCCGACTATATGGATG
>VOFC01000288.1_pt1 | contig 134001 bp, 178 predicted proteins | sample 5384161 | NCBI WGS metagenome assembly VOFC01 (sample SAMN12384722, study PRJNA508395) | human gut metagenome | isolation source: healthy gut B | host: Homo sapiens
CTCAGGGACAGATTCAGGGTACATGGATTGCCGAGGAGAACGGAGTAACCAGATGAGCTACATCCGCATTTTTTGGTGCCTCCGGACGGAATCGAACCATCGACACGGGGATTTTCAGTCCCCTGCTCTACCGACTGAGCTACAGAGGCAAAAAATTGGCGACCCGGAACGGGTTCGAACCGTCGACCTCTAGCGTGACAGGCTAGCGTTCTAACCAACTGAACTACCGGGCCAAATGTGGTGGGAACAACAGGGCTCGAACCTGTGACCCTCTGCTTGTAAGGCAGATGCTCTCCCAGCTGAGCTATGCTCCCATTTGGTAATTGTTGCCTTTGTTTCGGTCTGTAAAGACTCAAAAATACATATTAAATTATCAATTTGTTGAGAATAAAAAAGCACTTGACTTACAAGTGTTTTTATTGGAGCGGATGACGGGGCTCGAACCCGCTACCTCCACCTTGGCAAGGTGGCGCTCTACCAGATGAGCTACATCCGCATTTTTGGTGCCTCCGGACGGAATCGAACCATCGACACGGGGATTTTCAGTCCCCTGCTCTACCGACTGAGCTACAGAGGCAAAATTTGGCGACCCGGAACGGGTTCGAACCGTCGACCTCTAGCGTGACAGGCTAGCGTTCTAACCAACTGAACTACCGGGCCAAATGGTGGGAACAATAGGACTCGAACCTATGACCCTCTGCTTGTAAGGCAGATGCTCTCCCAGCTGAGCTATGCTCCCATTGCCTTTGTCGCTTCGCTTTCGTTTGTCGTATCTCTTAGCGACAGGTACTATAATACACCATATCGGCTCAAATGTCAACACTTTTTTGAATTTTTTTCAAAAAAACTTTACAAAAGCAAAGCAACACGATATTTTACGACAATTTACTCTTTTGACTTTTTGTCTTTGGAAGTGTTATCCTTGGAATTTTTCTCTTTAATAATCTTCTCAAGGTCTTCTTTATTAAAGATATACTTCTTGTTACAGAAATGACAATTAGCCACTACTCTGCCGTTTTCATCAGGCATTGCACGAATTTCATCGTCGCTCATTGTACAGAAAAGTCTTTCGAGTTTTTCTCTTGAACAAGTGCAAACATACTTTACAGGGTACTCGTCAAGCACTTCTACTTCAAAGCCTGCAAGAGCGGTTTTGCATATATCAAAAATACTCATTCCCTTTGCAAGCATAGTTGTAACAGGCTCGAGAGTTTCGAGATTCTTTTCAAGTTTTTCAATTGTATCTTCAAAAGCGCCCGGCAAAAGCTGAATAAGCAATCCGCCTGCGAGCATCACTTCGCCGTCCTCTTTATTAATAAGAACGCCAAGCGCACATACTGTGGGAATCTGCTCACTTGTTGCAAAATAATTGGTAATATCCTCGGCAATCTCTCCGCTTACAAGCTCAACCTGACCGATATACGGGTCGCCTGAACCGTAATCACGCATTACATTAAGCACACCGTTTTTACCTACTGCTTTTGAAACATTGATTTTGCCGTTGTTATAGTATTCGGTAGGGCAATTTGCGTTTCCTACATATCCACGAACATTACCCTTACTGTCCGCAACCGCTATTACGGGGCCGAGTTCTCCGTCACCCGATACTCTAAGGTTAATTGATGCGTCTTTCTGCTTGAGCATTGCGCCCATCATAGAAGTCGCACACAAAAGTCTGCCGAGTGCCGCAGTAGCGCTTCTTGAAAGTCCGTGAATTTTCTGTGCCTTAAAAACAATATCGGACGCATCAATAGCCGATGCCATTACTGCACCGTCCGATGTTATACATCTTATAATTTTATCCATATTATTCTCCCGTTAACATTCCTTATTGATTGGATTTTTCATTCTTGCCACAAAAACAAGCCTTTGTTCGTCGGCTTTCGGTTCGTCAAAACTCATATCTCCATATACAGCCTCAAGTTCAAAGCCCGCATTTACAAGCATTTCCGTCAGTTTTTCTCTTGAATATCCACGCTCCGAAAAGCTCTCGCTTGTTCTATAATAAATGCCGTTTTCTTCCTCAAAAAAGTCAAGGTCAATATCCGTCACGCAGTTTTCCCGTAAAGTATTCTGCCACACGCAAAATACCTTATCGGTTTCATATACAAATGTATTATTCGCAAGCACCTGTTCGTGTTTATAAACGGTATTGACATCAAATACAAACAAACCGTCTTTATCCATAAAGAAAGCTACACGCTCAAAAGCCTTTGTCACATCTTCTTCTTTTGTAATGTGATTTATGCTGTCCAGCGTACAAATACAAGTATCTATAGTGCCGTAAAGGTTAAGATTCTGCATTTTCTGCTTTAAATATAAAATATTAAGCCCTTTTTCGCTCGACTTTTGCATTGCCTCGCTAAGCATTTCCGCACTTGCGTCAATTCCGTAAACATCAATGCCCTTAAGTGCCAACTCCGTAGTAAGACTGCCCGTACCGCAGGCAAGGTCAAGCGTAATGCCAAATTCGTGATTATGCCTTTTCATAAGCTCACAAATGTAGTCGCTTCGCTCTTTGTAGCCGACATTTTGCATTAATACATCATAATAATCGGCAAAAATATTGTAACTCATTTGTTTTCCTCTTTGGCGATTTTGTCGAGTACAAGTGTGTAACCGTAGGTATCGTTATCAAAAAGAGCACGCTTTACACGACTGATTGTTGCGGTTGACGCACCCGTTTCTTTTACAATTTCAGAATAAACCTTTTTTTCTGTAAGCATTTTTGCTACAACAAGTCTTTGTGACATAGCCTTAAGTTCAGGACTTGTGCATAAATCTTCAAAAAAGCGATAACACTCCTCTTCGTTTTCAAGAGAAAGAATTGCTTTAAAAAGAAAATCAGTATCACTGTTTTTTAACTTAGAGTTCATAATTTCCGTTCTCCTTTGCAAAACATTGCAAATATTTTTATACACTAAAATGCCTGTGAAATTCCTATTTCAGCCGCAACCTCCATCTGAGTTTTGCCACGAAAAAACCTCATTGAAAGAATCCGCTTTTCCCTGTCCGAAAGATTTGTAATTGCCTCTTTTACGGCAATTTCTTCAAGCCATGTTGAATCGTCATTCTTATCGCCTATCTGATCCATTACATATATAGTATCGTTTCCGTCCGAAAACACGGGTTCATAAAGCGACACCGGCTCGACAATTGCCTCAAGCGCAAGCACCACCTGTTCCTTTGGCATCTCCATAATTTTGGCAATTTCTTCAACAGTCGGCTCACGGTTATTTTTATTTGTGAGCTGTTCTTTTATCTGCATTGCACGGTAAGCCGTGTCCCTCATTGAGCGTGAAACCCTGACTGAGTTGTTGTCACGCAGAAACCGTCTGATTTCACCGATTATCATAGGCACTCCGTAGGTGCTGAATCTTACATCAAGAGTCGGATTAAAATTGTCAATCGCCTTGATAAGCCCGATTACACCCACCTGAAACAAATCGTCGGGATTTTCGCCCCTGTTTGTAAATCTTTGAATTACGGACAGCACAAGCCGCAAATTTCCGTTAATCATCTTGTCTCTTGCCTTTTTCTTTTCGGCAGGAGAACCGTTTTTGATTATATTAAGCAGTTCCCGTTTTTCGCTTTCTTTAAGCAGTTTAAGCTGTGATGTGTTTACTCCGCAGATTTCAACTTTTTCCGTATTGCAAAAAGAATTACCCCCCGAATCTGAATTTTAATCGGTTTTGTCTTTACAATAGTTATTGACGGTTTTATCGCTTTTTATACTTTGAGTAATTTTAAAAAAAGTTTTCTAAACTTTAAAATTGTACATTGACAATGGTACAATCAAATGGTACAATTTAAGTGTAGAATTAGCCATGTTATACAAATTCGCATATAAATCATTAAAAGGAGGACGGCTATGTTTACAATTGATTTCACAAGCCGTGTGCCGATTTACGAGCAGATTTGCAACAATGTAATCAGACTTGCATCGGCGGGTGTGTTCAAATCGGGTGACAGACTGCCGCCTGTACGAACGGTTGCAAAAGAAATCGGAGTAAACCCGAATACCGTTGCAAAGGCATACCGCACGCTTGAAATTGACGGCTACATTTACTCAACTGTCGGCAGAGGAACATTTATGACTGACAAGCTGACAAAAGACACGGCATACAGAGATATGGCTCTGAAAGCATTCAGAGAAGCCACCAAAAATGCAGAACTGTACAGCGTTCCCCGCCAACAGCTTATTGACATTATTGACGCCATATACGAAGGAGGCGGTAAGAATGATTGAGGTTAATCACATAACAAAAAGGTTCGGCAAGGTAACTGCCGTTGATGATTTTACGCTCGACATAAACCGAGGCTCCGTACTCGGCATTGTCGGAAGCAACGGCGGCGGAAAATCAACACTTCTGAGAATTTTGTCAGGTGTGTTTGATGCTGACAGCGGTGAAGTTAAAATTAACGGTCAGAACATTTATAACAATCCGTCTGTTAAGGGCGAATGTTTTTTATTCCCGATTTTCCGTATTTTTCAAACAGCGCAACACTCGAAAACACGGCATATCTTTACCGCAGTCTTTACCCGAATTGGAACGAGAATGCTTTCAGACAATTTTGCTCCGTGTTTCCTATTGACCCTGATGCAAAAATAATTGATATGTCAAAGGGTATGCAAAGACAGGCGGCGCTTATTTTGGCGCTTTCAACCTGTCCGAGATATTTATTCCTTGATGAAATTTTTGACGGACTCGATCCGGTTGTCCGCCGTCTTGTAAAAAGAAAATTCTCATTGACAATGTTTCCGCAAACGATATGACCGTTGTCATTGCGTCACACAATCTGCGTGAGCTTGAAGAATTGTGCGACAGAATCTGCCTTATCCACAAGGGCAAGTTGCTTCTTGAGCGTGAAATTGACGAAATCAAGCTTGGACTCCGCAAGGTTCAGGTTGCGTTCACGGAAGTTCCCGACAATTCTTTCTTTGAAGAAATCAATGTTATCAATTTGTGGAGAAACGGAAATATATTCAACCTTACAATCAGAGGAACGGAAGATGAGTTTATGCCAAAGCTTGAAGAGCGTAAACCTCTTTACATTTCAGCCGTTCCGATGACATTGGAGGAAATTTTTTATAAGTGAAATGGGGGCAGCAGGTTATGACGCAGAAAACATCATTTAAAAGCAGAATGAAACAGGCATTTTCATTCTTCCGCAGTGACCTGAGAGCCTGTACTCCGCTGCTTGTGGTATTCGGACTTATCTCGGCTGTAACGGTTGTAATCTGCTACACAATATGCGTTGTGCTTGGCGATGATATGACCTTTACAGGTGCATTGTTAAGCCTTAACTTTCTGGGAGTTACAAACTCAGGCACAGGCATAATCGAGATTTTCCAGTATTCATCGGCAAACCTCATTTATCTTATTTCAATAATATTTACAATCATCTACACGGTGCGAATTTATTCGTATTTGCACAATAAACGCAAGGCTGATTTGTACGGTTCTCTGCCGATTGGCAGGTCAACGCTGTTTGTCACAAAAACAGCGTCGGCATACCTCATGTCAATTATCCCGACATTATTCTTTCTCGGAGTGATTTCAATTATCACGGTCTGCACGGGAAATTCCGTAATAAGCGAGCTTAGTTCGATGTTCCTCAAAATATGCCTCGGAACACTTGCATCAATCTCGTTTTTCGGTCTTATTGCAATTTGTTGCGGAACAATGCTCAACTCCGTGCTTATGTTCATTGCGGTTTGCGTGGCTTATCCGCTTTCCGCAATCTTCATCAAAGGCATTGTTGTGGGTTGTTTTGACGGCTTTTTTATGTCGGCATTTTCAAAGACAGCATTATCATGAACGCACTCAATCCGCTTGCCGCATATGACGGAATCAACATTATTTACTGGCTGATTTTCTCGGTTGCTTGTATTGTCCTCGGTGCTTTTCTTGCAAAAAAAGAAAAGCGGAAAGAGCGCAGTCGGCATTTGCATTCCACCTTCCATGCTACATAATCAAGGTACTTGTTTCGTTCCTTGCAGGTATGTTCCTCGGTGTGCTTTTTGCCTCGGTAAATGTTCTGGGCGGATATGCGGGTTTTGTTTTCGGATTTATTCTTGCAAGCGTTCCCGTTTACATAATCGTTCACCTTATTTTGTATAGAGGCTTTTCAAAGCTTATCAAAACTTCGATTCCGCTCGGTGCGTTAATTATTGTAAGCTGTGTCGGAGTTGCACTCTGCTGTTTTGACGCATTCGGCTACAACAGTTATGTACCGAAAACTCAGGATATCAAGAGTGCCGGATTCTATGACGCAAATTCAAACTATCAAGCAAAAAGGCAGTGCTGTCGGCAAAAATCTTAAAGATATGGCTGATGATATTACAGACAAAGACACAATCGCAAATATCCTGGAGGCACATTACAAACTTGTAGACAACCGCAATTATTCGGTAAAGAACAAGTTCAAAAACACTTGGGTTTCAATGTTCAAGGACAATGTTCCTGTATTCAGCGAGATTTCAAAAAATCCCGATTACGCATTTGCCTACACTCTCAACAACGGTAACATCGTTACAAGAACATACAGCTCTGCATCGGCTTTTGAAGAAACAGAGAGCTATCTTTCAAGCTCCTACAACGAACTTGACACATCCGACATCATTTATTCAAAGGGCTATATCAAGGCATACAGTCCGCTTGTAAAAGCTGATTACAAGGATATTAACACATTTATCGTTGCAGGCTTTGACGGCAAAGCAACTGACGATAAGCATCCTGATTTTGTATCAAGCAAAAATTATTTATATTGATGATGACGGAACAGTAGGTTATTCTAAAAATTACAAAAATACAGCCGAAAAAAAAATTAAAGAGGCTTTTCTCAAAGACCTTGATAATTGCAGTGACGAGGACTTTGCGAAAATAGATCAAATGACCGAGTATGCAGATCATGCGCTTGATGTTGCCTATGTCAATTACGGTTCATACGAAAGCTTTATAGAATCCGAACCCGATGCTGTATGTGTGATTGCGATTGCAACAGGCGATGTTAATTCGTATTACGATGGAATAAGAAATATGGATTCTTACAACGGCAATACTGCTGCAAGGACACAGGTTGTTTATACTGTTCCCAAAAGCTTTAAAAACACTATAAAAGCGTTGCAGGAGCTTGGTATTCTGAACAGCAAGCTGTATATGGACAAGGATTATCTGCCGGGTGATTCAACATCTTATAAGGAATACACAGGCGAATATTACTACGATGATTACACCTCCTCATCCGATTTGTATGACTATACAGACGATTCTTATATTGACGACAGTGAATATTGATACAGGCATTACACTACAGGAAAGCAGGATTTTAAATGGAACTTTACAACGGACGACCAACCGACTTAACAGGCAGAGAAGACCGTGAAATCAGAGTATATGACCTTCTCGACAGCCTTGGAATTGAATATCAGCGAACCGACCACGGACACGCTGACACAATGGAGGCTTGCAACGAGATTGACGCTGTGCTTGATGTGCTGATTTGCAAGAATCTTTTTCTGTGCAACAGGCAGAAAACCGACTTCTATCTTCTTATGATGCCGGGTGACAAACCTTTTTAAAACAAAGGAGCTTTCAAAGCAAATCGGAAGTGCAAGACTTTCGTTTGCGACTCCCGATTTTATGCTCGAATTTCTCGACATCAAGCCGGGTGCGGTGAGCGTTATGGGGCTTATGAATGACAAGGACAACCGAGTAAGACTTCTTGTTGACGAGGATGTTCTCAAAGGGCGAATATGTCGGCTGTCATCCGTGTGTAAACACCTCAAGTTTAAAAATCAAAACAGCCGATGTTTTCGGAAAGTATCTTGATGCGGTTCACCACACCGCAACAACCATAAAGCTTATCGGTGAAGATTAAGTATAGAAATCATTAAAGTATTAAACGGCAACGGGATGAATTTTTCCGTTGCCGTTTAATTTTTTACAGAACATAACTGCCCCCGAACCTTTGAAAGATTCGGGGGCAGTTGTCTGAATATTAAGAAAAATGAGTGTCAATTATTTGATTTACTTTTCAATCTTTCTTCTGTAGCAAACGAACATTGCACCGCTTGCAACGAGCATTACAAGTGCAACCGAAACAGCAGTCATCGGGTTGCCTGTCTGAACTGCACCGTTGCCGCCTGTTGCAGATTTTGTTACTGTATCCTTTGTTGCAGTATCTTTTGTTGAAGAAGTTACGGCAGACTTTGATACATTGTATTTTACTACAAACGAAAAATCAACATCTGTCATATATTCTTCATCCTCGTCAAGGCCAAGGAGTTCATTTACATCAATTTGGCAACCAACTTTAAACTTCTGATCCTTATCATCCGGGAAGTCAACACATACATCATCAACATAGATATCTTCTGTACCGTCAAATTTGATTGTATAAGTTTTGCCTGTTACGATATCCTTAACAACAACTTCCATACCCTTGTAGTCAGGAGTAAAACCGTAAATCGGCTCATCATCATAATCGTAATCAGCCAAATCTACGATATCAGCCTTTGTGTAGTTCACCTTTTCGGGTGCTTTTACAGAAACCACTTCGTAACGGTCATTGTCATCGGGTAAATCGGGATTAAACGGATCGTCAAGATATTCAAGCATAATCTTATAGTTTGTCTGTGCATCCTGATATGATACATTTACAGTATACTCTCTGTAAATCATATCAACTAAAACTTTAAGAGCTTTTTCAAGGAGTGCATAAAACTCATCTTCGGTCATATCTTCTGTAAACTCAGGCATATTTTTCTCATATTCAATCAATGCCTTAATTACTTCGCCGTAATTAAACGGATCAGCAAGCTCAGCTTTGCAGTCCTTAGTATCAACCTTTTCGGTTGTACCGTCACTGTAAACTGCTTCAATTTCCATACCTGTAAGGTTAAGTTTGAGTTCAAGATTGCACTGACTGAAATACTTGATTAGGCTTTCTTCTGTTGCATTTTCGTCTGCAATTTTTGATAAATCAATATCCGGTTCAATCACATCCTCTGATGTGTATGTAAGCTTGTCGGGGAGCTTTGTAATTTTAAGCTCTGTTACCTTTTTGCCTCATCGGGTGACGCTGTGTCGTCTGTCTGTGCAAACGCTGTGAACACGCATGAAAATGCAAGCATCAAAACGATTGCAAGAGATAATACTCTTTTCATAAATTTTTCCTCCTGAAAACTAAAATCATTGTATGATAAAAGCATATACAATTACAACGCTATTGTAGCACACTATTTTGCAAAAAATCAACTGTTTCAACAAATAATTGTCGCAAAAATTCTTCACTTGCTGTTTTTATGAATTTTTTATATAGTATATTATTGCATTTGAGATTTAATTATAATTGTTCAAAATAAATTTGTACTTATTGCAAATTTTCTATTGTAAAATTCTGTCATTGCTGATATAATTGTAGGTAGAATTAAAAGATTACCGAATACCCGAAAATCGGCATAAAATCTACCCAGCAAATATGGTGATTAAATTGAAAATTCTGCTTAATCCAGACAAAGAAATTGTAAAAGAAGTTCGCAAACAGCTTATACGCACGGGCGGTTATTGTCCGTAGATGTTAATCAGAAGCCCTGCAACACTGTGTATGTGTGAGGATTTCAGGGCAAAAATTGCCGATCCCGAATTTGAGGGATACTGCCATTGCCTGATGTATTATAAACAAAAATAGAATTTTATACATAACAAAATAATAAAAATCGGAACAGCCGTGATTGGGTTTACGGCTGTTCCGATTTTTCTAGGCAAAAAACTCAATCGAGTGAAGTAAATCTGAACTTAAATGTTATAATACCGTTTTCAAATTCGGCTTTATATTTGAATCCATGCATTTCAAGTGCGGATTTTACTATTGAAAGTCCTATTCCGCTGCCGCTCTTATTATCTCCCTTTGCGGCTCTGAAATAAGGCTGCCACAGTTTTGAGAGATTTTCCCTGTCAAATGACGAGCATTGATTGCTGATTGACAACACATCATCCGAAACATTAATTGTGATATCAGAACCGTAATCGGAATATTTTTCGGCATTGTCAATCAGATTTTCAAGCACCGTTTTAAGCATGGCAGGGTCAGCCTTAATTTTTGCCTTTGAGTTGTAAATAAAAATAATTTCGTGTTCTGTGTGAACATAATAATTTTCAAGAATTTTCTCAATAAACGGTTTAAAGTCAAAAACTTCGCAATTCAGCTTTAATGCGGGCGAATCGAATCGTGACAAATCGAGCATTCTGTGAATAAGAATGTCCATTTCCTCGGTCTGTTGCTGAATGATTTCAATGTTGTGAAGTTTCTTTTCGGTGTCTTCCTCATTTTTAAGATTTTCCGCAAAACCGCCTATGACAAACAAGGGGGTTTTGAGATTGTGCGCAATTGCATTTGTCATTTCAAGACGGGTTTCCTCCTGTGCGGTTCGCCTTTTAAAATCTTTCCACGAGAAAATTTCAACCGTAATCACCACCGCCATTATCGTAAACGCAACGGCAAATATCGTTATAAACTTCCATAGGCAATCATCAAGCAGATTTATTTCTTTTAAAAAGTAATATGAAATACTCTTGTAACCTCTTTATATTCATTCGGCGAGTTGTTTATCATATGATTTTCGGTATAATAAAGGGAATCTCCCATTAATACATAATATTTAAAAATCCCGTCAGGAACTGCCCCAGTCTCATCATAGATGTCTGTAAACAGACTGTTGTCACTCAGGATGTCACTCAGGATTTTTTCAACATCTTTTTTGGGAGTATTTCGGTTTGCTTTTTCCAAGGAAAAAGTCCTTATCAATTATATTGCGGTGCATCTCGTCATTTTCAAATTGTTGGGATTTTAATTCTTCTTTGGTCAAGTAATTGTATTTTTTTTAGGTCAAAGCTGTACTTTTTGATTGACTCGTCCTGAACATACCAGTCATTTCTTTATTGCTTTTTACGATTTCGAGCTGACTCGGCACATAACCGTACTTTGCCGATCCGTAAAATTTTTTGCAAATTAAAAGATAATAGTTTCCGTCTTTGTCGGCAGGTGTGTTAAGATAATTACAAATTTCTTTATACTCATTATCACTGAGCAAATTTTTTAAGTACATCAAACCTAATATAATTTTCTGTACCCATATCCAATATTCCGCCGTTGATATCATTATAATGGACAGTCAGTACATTGTCTGTCGTAATCGTCATATCGTTATCATAGGTTAATTGAAAGTATGTATTGCCCTTGTCAACATTTTCATTAATCAGCGCCACATACTCATTGTAGGAATTATTCGGACTTGTTACGATGCCGTTTTAATATAGTCCATCTTTGTATTCAGTTCATTTACTGCGTTGGCTATGAGTAAATCCCTTGAACTGTCGAGTATTGCAAGAGAGGTAAAAACCGTTCCCAGCAGACACACAATTATTGTTACGGAAATTATAATGTAATGAAACTTTTTTCGCCGTTTGATATATCTTGATTTCATTTTTTATCCTCCGCCTTATACCCGCGCCGTATTACAGACGCATTTTCGCCCAACGCTTTTCGGATATTTTTGATATGCGTGTCAAGCACTCTTTCATCAATCATTGTGTCATAGTGCCACACGGCTGTGATGATTTTTTCACGGGACACAACGCTGTTTTTTATTCTCTAACAGAATTTTAAGAATAGCATATTCCTTTGCGGTAAGGGTTACTTCTTCACCGTCGGACACAACAACACCGTTGTTCGGATTTAGCGAAACATTCCCCACCGTAAGCAAATTGTGCCGTACAAGTCCTTTTGAACGCTTGATGAGGGCTTTCACCTTTTCATAAAATACGGGCAGAGCAATCGGCTTTACAATGTAATCGTCACAGCCGAGAGCGTAGCCGTTGAGCATATCAGCCTCGCTTGTTCTTGCCGTGATGAACATAATCGGCACATCGCTGTATCTGCGGATTTCTTTGCAAAGCGTAAAACCGTCCATTTCGGGGAGCATTACATCAAGGAGCAAAAGGTCATAGCTGTTCTCATATGCCTTATCAAGTCCCTTTAAGCCGTTTTCCGGAAGGGTGATATTAAATTTTTCTTTATCTCTCTTTTTGAAAAATATTCGACAAGCATTTCACGAATATTTTTATCGTCCTCAACCAAAAAGAATGTTGTACATTTTCCTCACCGTACTTTGATTGTAATACATTAATCTGAAGTTGATATGTAGATTTCTGTATATTTAAAATTCAGTTTCTGCCATAACTAAAACGGCGGATGCAATTTTCAGCATCCGCCATTTTTATGTATCTTATTTATTGACAAAATATCTGATGATATCCTGACGGGTTACGATACCGATAAAAGTACCGAGGTCATCGGTTACGGGGATAAAGTTCTGATTCATTGCCCGTGCAAGAAGCTCGTCCATACCTACCGAAATTTTAACCGCCGGATTAAAGTCGTGACGGAGTATGTCACGGATACGAAATTCTTCCTGTTCTTCAATATCGCCCGAAGTCTTTTTGTCAATTATATGCCACAAGAAGTCACCCTCGCTCACCGTGCCGACATATTTTCCGTCACGGGTTATAACAGGGATAGCGGTGTAGCTGTGAGCACGCATTTTTCAAGTCCCTGTCTTAGGGTATTGTCCTCATAAATATATTTTAAAAAGAATCTTTATGCTTTAAAAGCATAATAACATTCATCTTTTCACCTCCAGTCAAAAAACAAATATTTGTCAGCCAAAGGTCATTATAGTACCAAACAAACAATATTGCAATATCTTTTTACAATATTTTACACAATTATTGCATTTTTGATTTTACATATTTGTTTGTAACATAAAGCTGTCCGATAAGGTAAACAACACCTGCCGTGAGCAAAAGTGTTTTAACCTGCAAAAGTCCGCTCATTATGAAAATTACTGCGGTCACGGCTGTAAGAAGATATGCTTCCATATAATCATTACATTCGTAGTCTATGTAATAAAGGGTTTCGTTTTGCACTACAAAATTTGTCGGGAAATAATCTATATTCGTGTTATTTGCGTAAAGCAGTTTGCACATTGCTTTTTACCTGCTCCGCATATTCTGACTTTACTCTGTCCGCCTTTACCATATCAAATATTGTGTCGCCCTCTATGTACTCCTTTAATATCCGTTCGTTTTCAATATCTATGTCGAGCATTTTCGGCATAGTTATTCCGATTTTTTTAAGGCGGTTATAATCATTTAATTCGGATTGAATTTTGTCGCCAAACTGATAATAGCTGCACGGCTCGTGATGAATCTGCTTTAAATTTATGATTTGAACATCCTTGTTGACGCTGTTGTCACGCTGATATATGTGCGGTCAAAGTATGAGAATTTCAGCTTTATTGAGGCTTTGAAGGTCGCATTTGTCGGAGTATTCTTCAGTGCGATTACACCGTCAAGTACAGGCGGACAGCCTATGCAGCTTTACCTTATGTCAAAAAAGAACATAAGCGTAGGTTTCGGTTCGGCTTGTATGACGCAAAAGTTCATTGTGTATCAGATAGTAATGACCGCTGTCAGCGTTATTGCCGTTATCACAAGGTTCAACTATTTCAGCGATGCTTTTACAAACATCTGGTCAACACTTTTCATTATTTTCGGATTTACCGTTCAGCTTGCAATGACGGCTTTGTTCCTGCTTGTTTCATTCAGCCACAAGGTTACAAACAAGCTCATCAATCTTATTTATAAGATTATGAAAAAGTTCAAGTTCATTAAAAATCCCGAAAAGAAGGTTGAAAGACTTCACAAAGAAGTTGATATGTTTCACGACACAAACAAACAGCTTTTTTCAAGCGTAAAACGGCTTGTTGTAATTTATGCACTTGTATTCATTCAGGTAATTTTAATTCTTTCAATCCCCTACCTCATCTATGTTTCATTTGGTATGGCTCCGATTGCAAGAGCGGCAGGTCAGCCGACACTTTCATTCTATGATTCAATCTGTATTCAGTCATTCGTGCTGTTCACGGCAAACCTTATCCCGCTCCCCGGTGCATCGGGCGGTGCGGAGCTTGCATTCACAATGTACTTCGGTTCATTCTTCAAAATCGGTGCTATAAGCAAAATCAAGCCGGCAATCCTTATGTGGAGATTTATTACATACTACGGAGCAATGCTGATTTCTGCCCCGTTCTCCTACTTCACAAAGGGTAAAAGGCGTGACGATGAAATAAAACAAATTGAAGAAGAACTTGAAACGGAAATGGATAATAAAAACCGGAAGAAAAAGTAACTCAGTAGTATTTTCATAAATATCTCTTTCAAAAACGGAGCAGACACAATTCAGTCTGCTCCGTTTTTTGTTGTATGACAAACCGTTAGCCATTTTTTACGGTCAATTGTTGAAAACAATTTGTAGTGGCGAACCGTGTTCGCCGCTACAGTATATCATCAAACATTCTGTTTAAGGCAGGTTTTCAGGTCATCTTCTGCGTTGCTGATTGGACGCAAGCCGAATGTTTCTGACAAATACTGCAACACATTCGGGCTTAAAAATGCAGGGAGTGTCGGGCCGAGGTAGATATTCTTTATTCCGAGGCTTAAAAGTGCCAGCAAATCGGCAACCGCCTTTTGCTCATACCACGAAACAATCAGCGACAACGGCAAGCCGTTTACATCTGTATCAAACGCATCGGCAAGTGCTACGGCAATGCAGATTGCGGAGTAAACATCGTTGCACTGACCGATGTCGAGTAATCTCGGCAAGCCGTCGATGTCACCGAATTCGAGCTTGTTAAAGCGGTATTTTCCGCAAGCGAGCGTCATAATTATGCAGTCTTTCGGCACTTTTTCAGCAAACTCCGTGTAGTAATTTCTGCCCGGTCTTGCACCGTCACAACCACCAATAAGGAAAAAGTGTCTGACTTTTTCCGCTTTTGACGGCCTCGACAATTTTATCGGCATATGAAAGCGTAGCGTGATGACCGAATCCCACAAGAATTTCGTGCGGTTCAACATCTTCCTTAAAACCGCCGAGTTCAATTGCCTGCTGAATAATTTCGCTGAAATCTTTGTCGCCGTTTTCCTTTTTGCCGATGTGCTTAACACCCTCCCAGCCGACAACATTTGTACTGTAAATTCTGTCTTTGTACGAATCTCTCGGCCGCATAAGGCAGTTTGTCGTCATAAGAATACAACCGGGGATATTGTCAAACTGCTTTTGCTGATCTTGCCATGCACCGCCGAAATTGCCGATAAGATGCGGATATTTTTTTAAACCGTCATAGCCGTGACACGGCAGCATTTCGCCGTGAGTATAAACATTTATGCCCTTGCCCTTTGACTGTTCAAGGAGCATTTCAAGGTCTTTCAAATCGTGACCCGACACAATAATAAACGGACCTTTTTTGATGTGAACATCAACCTTGTGCGGTGACGGATTGCCGTAGGTTTCAGTGTTTGCTTCATCAAGTTTTTTCATAACTTCAAGAGCATTTTCACCCGTTCTCATCGTCATTCTGATAAGCTCCTCAACCGTGAGCGAATCATCCGTTGTCGCCTCAAGTGCAGTGATGTAAAAATCGTCAACCTGATCGCTAAAATAGCCGAGTTCACGAGCCTGATGACCGTAGGCGCTTATGCCTTTGAGACCGTAAACAATTGTCTGTCTTAAAGAGCGGATGTCGGGGTCAAGCGACTTTTCGTACATAATTCCCGCAAGCGGTGCGTCTTTGAGCATTTCCGACTTTGTTTCGGGAAGATTGTAGGTTGCGTGCATAGTATGATTTTTGATTTCGCCCACAACTTCACGAAGTTTTTCCTTGATTTGCTGAGATTCACGCAAAAGCGACACATGCACATCGGCATCAAAGTTTACATTCGTCAGCGTTGTAAAAAGGCAGTTTTCCACAAAGCGAACAATGTCCTTGTCAATGTGCTGACCTTTTTCAATAAGCACCTTGCCGTAACAGCTTATGCCCTTCAGCTGAAAGATAAGTAAATCCTGAAGATTTGCAATTTCGGGAGTTTTTCCGCAAACACCGAGCCGTGTGCAACCCTTTCCGTTCGCAGTCTGCTCACACTGATAGCAAAACATCTCATAACCCAAGTCCATATTATTACTCATAAAAAATTACCTCCGAAACATTCTGCAAATATTATCTGCAAATTTTCGGAGGTTTATTCTTAATTTGGATTTTTAATAAACACTGAATGAAGTGCTCTCACTCTGACCGCCGCCTGAAACAGTTATCGGATAAGTTCCCGATTTTGTTCTTGTGCCGACTTTCCAAGACCACGATGCGTTGCCATTGCTGTCGGAAGTAACATCTTCAAGTCCGCTTGCCGTTGATATTCCGCTGTTATACACAACTGTGATTGAATATGTTGTGTTTGGAGCGCCGTGAATACTAACGCTCGCAAACGAACCTGCACTTACGCTTGATGTAACATTTGTAAATTCGAGCGTTGTTTCAGCCTGTGACGACTTATCCTCATGCTTTTCTACAACCTTTTTACAGGTTTTTAGTGGGTTTCTGAGTAGGTTTTTCTGTAGGCTTTTCAGTCAGTTTCTCGGTGGTCAGCTCTTCCGTTGTAGGTTCTTCGGTTGTCGGCTCTTCCGTAGTCACTTCGGCAGTTGTTTCGTCTTCAAAAACAGACGAAACAATGTCATCAACAGTATTGCTTGACTCTGATGCTTGGGAACATCCCGAAAATGTAAGGAGCAATCCCAGTGTTACCGCAACAGCTAATGTTCTAAATTTTCTCATCTATTGTCACCTCATACAATTATTTTATTTAATAATAGTACAATTTGTTTTATTTGTAAAGAGCTTTTTTGTGCAAATAATCAATAATTGTTATTTTTTAGAACATAACTGTGTAAAAAAAAGAACAGCCAAAAGGCTGTTCTAAAAAAAAATGTATTAGATTTTTATTTTAAAGATTTGCAAAAACCTTTGTGCCTTTATTCTTAATCCAAAACCAAACCGGAAGGCTGATGAGGATAAAATAAAATGCTGTGCAGGCGAGGAAAATTTCTGTCGAAATTTCAATTTCAAAGCTGAGAAGAACCGGATACGCAATAGCAGGTACGCATACGGCAAGAACTGAAAGCAATAACGAAAGCATAACGCTTGCACTCTGTTTTACTGCCTCAGCGGTTGTATTCCAGTCAAGCTTTGGCTTTTTCAGGTCAAACATAAGTCCGAGAAGTCCCGAGAACAACGAGAAAATTATCGGAATAAGAATTGTGATAATAATATTAACCGGTTTCATTCCGAGCATTATTGAGAGAACAACCGAGGGTACAAGTGAAACAACACCGTTTACAATAAAGTGAAGTTTCAGCTTTTGCGTAAGCACCTGCAACTGTGATACAGGAAGCGACTGCATAAGCCAAAGGTTTTAGCTTCCATTGAAATTGATGCCGCAGAAATCGGTCCAACTGCAATAACGAATGAAATTATCAGCGGAAGATATACTGAAATCATTTCAATCAATGTACTTGGAAATTGCTTCAGCGTATTAAGCTGGAACACCGCATAAATTGTTCCGCCTACCATAATTAACGCACTGAGTCCGCTGTTAAGCATATAGGTCGCGTTGCCTGTGAACATCATTCTTTCTTTGCGTAAAAGCGCCTTTGATGCAGAACTTACTTTCAGGGTTTTCTCCTTATACACGGCTTTCTTCGCACCCTTTTTCGCTGTTGCAAGCTTTATGAAACTGTGAGAAAGCACCGCATAAACAATTGCAAAGAATGCAATAATTACTACAGCAACACCAAAAAGCGGCAACAATTCGCCCGATGCGCCAAGTCCTGTGAGATAAAGCGGATATGCACTGTCCATTATATTTGCACCGATACCAATTGAATTTGCAGCGAGTGTTTTTACAAGGTCCCTCTGCCTGATAATAAAGGTAAAAAATACAATGCAAAGAAAACAAGTGAAAATACGATTGTCACAACATTTTTATGTCTTGTCCTTGATGTTACAAATGCAATCAGCCAGCCGAGAATGCACGAAACGCTCAGGCTTAAAAGCGGAACTAAAAGCAGAATCACAATCTGACTTACTACAAGCGAAAACCGAAACAGACGCATTTGTTGCATAGGCCGCAAAAGCAGGGACCTGTACAAGTGCACAAAAGAGAAGATTTTGTGCATACAGTGGCAACATTCTGCAAAAGAGAATACTGCGAGGCGGAATAGGCATTGAAAGCAAAAGTTCATTATCCTTTGCCTCATAAAGCTGTGAGAGCGAAAGGAAAATACAGCCTATTGTGCTGATTACAAACGACGCACCCATAACATAGAGAAAATACAACCAACTGAATCCCGATGTTGCAAGCATAGGTGCCATCATGCTGAACATATTGTAGAACATAAATGCAAATACAACACCGACAAAAGCGAGAAGAGCAAGATAAACAGCTGGTGAGTTAAACGAACTTTTTTTGCCGTTCCTTTTTCTTGTTTGACGAATTTGCGGTGTACCGTGCAAAGCCTTTTGAAATTGGAGTTTAATTAAGGTTTTAAGCATCTTTCTCCTCCAGTTCAAGGAATACATCTTCAAGCGAATCATCGCCCTTGACCTCATCCATTGTACCCGACTTGATAAGTTTGCCGCTTTTGATGATAGCAACCTTGTCGCAAAGCTTTTCGGCAACTTCAAGCACATGGGTTGAGAAGAAAATTGCACCGCCGTTATCGCACATCTCTCTCATCAAAGTTTTGAGAAGGTGGGATGATTTTGGGTCAAGACCTACAAACGGTTCATCCATAATGATAAGCTTTGGGTTATGTATGAGTGCGGAAACAATTGCAAGTTTTTGTTTCATACCGTGAGAATAGCTGTCAATTGTCTGAGCAAGTGCATTTTTAATTTCAAACATTTCAGCATATTTACTGATTCTTGCCTGACGGTCAGACTGGCTGATTCCGAAAATATCGGCAATAAAATTGAGGTACTTAATACCTGTCATAAACTCATAAAGATCGGGATTGTCGGGAATGTAAGCAATTTTGCGCTTACATTCAAGAGGTTTTTTTTTACCGACACACCGTCAACATAGATTTCGCCCTCTTCAAAGTTGAGAATCCCACAGCAGGATTTGATTGTTGTTGTCTTACCTGCACCGTTGTGTCCGATAAAGCCGTAAATCTCGCCTTTTTTGAATATGAAGTGACAAATCGTCAACAGCCTTTTTGTCACCGTATTTTTTAGTTAAATGTTCTATTCTGAGCATAAGCGCTCCTCCTACAGCCAAATAAATTACGCAAATTATACTACACAAAATATTCTTGTGTCAATATGTTATAAAAATTCAACAAGTTTGAATTACAAACCAATAAATCTGCGAAATTTGGATAACAGAAACCATTTTTGATGAAATGTAAAATCTATTGAAATATTTTGCATTACGAATCATCTTGAATATGTGCAGGAATGATTTATAATATTAGTACAGATTATTTTTTGGAGGTTTATCTTGGCAAAGTTCAAAAGAAAATATACACTCGGGGAAGAAATTTTCAACTCTGTATCACACGGAATCGGTGCAGGTCTGTCGATTGCGGGAACGGTTGTGCTTATCGTTACGGCGGCAATCCACACAAATGCGTGGGGTGTTGTCAGCTCATGCATTTACGGTGCATCGCTCATCATACTCTACACAATGTCAACTCTGTATCATTCTTTTACAAATGAAAAGGTAAAAGCATTTTTCCGAATAATGGATCACAACACAATTTTTCTGCTGATTGCAGGAACATACACACCGATTACTCTTTACTACCTCAACGGTGTGACAGGTTGGATTCTGTTCGGAATTGTGTGGGCATCGGCAATTTTCGGAATAGTTATGAACTCAATCAACCTTGAAAAAGCAAGGATTCCGTCAATATTCTGCTACATAGGAATGGGTTGGGTAATAATCTTTGCAATAAAACCGCTTATGGAACATATGCCGTCAATTTCGGGAATCTTCCTCATAATAGGCGGAGTATTCTACACGGTGGGGATTATATTTTACGCAATTAAAAGGGTAAAATATTTTCACTCGATATGGCACTTATTCACGGTTGCGGGAAGTGTGTTCCATTACTTTGCAATTCTTCTCGGATTTTTCCGTATTTAACGGAAGCGAAAGCTGACCGCATAAAAATCCGCAGGTAAATCTTTCACACGCAAAAAAAATGGGCTACAGAAAAACCTTTCGTTTTTCTGTAGCCCTAAATTTTATAAAAAGATTTGTTTAGTTTACGGGAACGCCTACGGAAACCTCTCGTACAGACAGAGCTTCCTTTGGAAGTGTGTACTTCTGCTTGTAAGCCTTGTAATCTGCGTTGTACTGAATATCATCGGAATTTTTGAGTTCGTGGAGATATTCGTGTGCGTCGTAGCCGTTGCGATTGATTTCAATAACACCGATTGCAATGTTTGAGCAATGGTCGGAAACTCTCTCAATATTTGTGATAAGGTCAGAGAATACAAAGCCGAGTTCGATTGTACAGGTACCGTTAGTAAGACGCTTAACATGGGCGTCTTTAAGCTTATCACGCAGACGATCGATAACCTGTTCAAGCGGTTCAACCTTTGAGGCAAGTGCAAGGTCATTATCGACAAAAGCAACAGTAGCGTTGTTGATAATTTCACGAAGTGCGTCAATCATAACGGCAAGTCCTGCTTTCGCCTCTTTTGAGAACGAAATGTTCTTTTCGTGAATTTCCTGAGCAACCTTTACAATGCTTACCGCATGATCGCTGATACGCTCAAAATCACCGATTGTGTGAAGAATGAGCTGAATAGTTTTACTGTCGTCAGCCGAAAGCTGTTTGGAACTGAGCTTTACAAGATATGTTGAAATAACATCCTCATAGGAATCAATCATATCTTCGTTTTCATGAATTGTTTCCGCAACCTTTTTCGTCATAATGGTCAACAAGTTCAAGTGCGCCGAGGAGCGTACCCTCAGAAAGACGAGCCATTTTTTCAGCAAGTGACTTTGCACGCTCTGTTGCAACAGAGGGAGTGTTGAGAAAAACGCTCATCAAGGAACGGAACATCCGAATCCTCTTCCTTGTCCTTGATTGTAAGGCAGGCAAGCTCTTCAAGATACTTGTTGAACGGAAGAAGAATTGCAGTTGCAAGCAAATTGAATGCTGTGTGGATAACCGCAATGTTCTCCGGACCTACGATATCATTAAAGGAAACCGTAGTTGATAAAGAGGTTAGAACCGTAGAACAATGCACAAATTACGAGTGTGCCGATAATATTGAAGTAAAGATGTACAAATGCGGCACGCTTTGCGTTTTTCTTTGCACCGATACAGGAAATAAGTGCGGTTACGCAAGTGCCTATATTCTGTCCCATAACAATCGGGATTGCCATCGAATAGCTGATTGCGCCTGTTTTGGACAATGCCTGCAAAATACCGACAGAGGCGCTTGAGCTTTGTATAACTGCGGTCAGCAATGCGCCGGCAAGAATACCGAATACAGGGTTGTTAAAGAGTGTGAGGAAGCCTGTGAATGTCGGATCATCCGAAAGTGGTTCAACAGCCGCACTCATCTGATCCATACCAACCATAAGAATACCGAATCCGAGGAAAATTGTGCCGAGATGTCTCTTCTTTTCCGAATTGCAGAACATAAGAAGAATAATTCCTACAAAGGCAAACACGGCAGAGAAAGACGACGGCTTTAAAAGCTGCATAACCAAACTGTCGCCCTCAATACCCGAAAGGCTGAGAATCCAAGAAGTGATTGTTGTGCCGACATTGGCACCCATAATAATACCGATTGCCTGGCGGAGTTTCATAATTCCCGAGTTTACAAAGCCGACAACCATAACGGTTGTTGCCGAAGAGGACTGAATCACCGCAGTAACAGCCATACCGAGAATGAATCCTTTCATGGTGCTGTTAGTCATTTTTTCCAAAGTTTTTTCAAGCTTACCGCCGGAAAGGCTCTCAAGACCGTCGCCCATTGAATTCATACCGAACAAAAAGAGCGCCAGACCGCAGAGCAGTTGTAAAACCATAAACAAATCCATAAATACATACTCTCCTTTATCATCAATAATATTAAACTAAAGTCATAGGATTGTCAATGAATTGTAAAGAATTTGTAAAGTCTGAAAGCTTGGTGAATATCTTTGAAATTTGTCAAAACGGAGTATTTTTTATGTGAGATTCGTGAAATGGTATTGTTTAAGCAATAAAAAAGCGGTACTGCACAATATAGTATGCACAGCACTGCTTGAAATTTATTTTCTCTGCAAAGGATTGTAAAAATATTCACATCAGAACATTGCGGTAAATGTTGTTCCCTGTTCACTGCTTTCAAGAGAAATCTCTCCGCCGTGTCTTTCGGTAATGTGCTTGACAATTGCAAGTCCAAGACCCGTGCCGCCTGTTTCCTTTGAACGGCTCTTGTCAACACGGTAAAAGCGTTCAAACACACGCTTGTGGTGCTTTTCGGGGATACCGATTCCCGTGTCGGCAACTTTAACAAACGGATGTTCATTGTCATCACCTGTTATTATTTTTACCGAACCGTTTTCACGATTATAACGGATTGCATTGTCACAAAGATTGTAGATAAGTTCGTAAATCTGATTACGGTTTCCGCTTATGACGGCAGTTTTTGTATCAACAGTGATTGTAATTCCATGCTTTTCGGCATTTGAACGGAGATCCTCGGCAACCTCGGCTGCCACCCCTGCAAGGTCAACAGGGGCAAATTCTTCATCGCTGAATTTTTCGTCAAGCTGCGAAAGCTCCATGATATCGCTTATAAGAGAGAGAAGTCTGCCCGATTCCTTGTGAATTTTATTTGCAAAATTCGGGATATCATCGGGCTTCACAAGACCGCTTGCAATGATTTCTGCATAACCCGAAATTGAAGTCAACGGAGTTTTCAGCTCGTGAGTTACATTTGCCGTGAATTCACGACGCATCTTTTCAGCCTTTTTCTTAGCCGAAACATCAATAATAAGACAGATTGCACCGTTTTTTTCACCGTTTGAATAAACAGGATTGGTGATAATCTGCAATGCTCTTCCTTTTACGGTTGTGTCGCCGTTTTTACTCTCGCCCGAAAGAGCCTTGTCAACGCAATCGTTAAGAACCTCGTTGCGTGAAAACGCAATCAAAGTTTTGTCGGTAACACCGTCATCATCGGCACCAAGAAGCTTTGACGCCGAATAATTGCTCATAAGCACCTTTTTGTCAACATCAATAAGAATAAAGCCCTCCGCCATATTTTCGATAAGCGTTGAAATTTTATCCTTTTCAAACTGCAGTCTGCGCATCTGACGCTTGATTTGTCTTTGCTGGCTTGCAATTTTCTGTGAGAGTGGCAAAAGCTCATCATACGGCGAGCCGTTGCCGTTGTCCGCCATTTCCTTAATCGGTTCAATGATTTTCTTTGTGGAACGCTTTGCCAGAATTGTGCATACGACAAATACACCTATCATAATTATAAGAATTGACGGAATAACAAAAAAGGAAAGATTCCGTAAATGCTGTCAATTGTCTTTGCAACACGGATTACAGAACCGTCTGCGGTTTTTTCTGCATAGTAGTATGTTATTTTATTCAAAGTTTCCGACATTCTGTGGCTTGAACCGTTGCCGTCCTTGATTGCCTGTTCAAATTCGGGGCGGTCGCTGTGATTCGGCATAGAATTAACATCTGTGTCAACGCTGTCGGATACAACCGAACCGTCACTTTTTATGAGAGTAACACGAAAATCGCCTATTCCGTAATATTTTGAAAGGTCGATTTCGCTGTCGGAATTATAAACGCTGATGATTTTATCGGTATATTGCCGAACCTCTGCCTCCTGTTCATCGGAAAACACAAACCAGAAAGCGGCTGTTGAAAAAACAGCCGTCAGAAGAATGGACACCACAGCGATAACCGAAAAGTTTTTTAAAAGCTTTTTACTCAGTTTCACTTTATTCCCCCGCCTTATATCCGACATTTCTCACGGTTTTGATAAGGTTTCCGCAGCTGCCGAGTTTTTGTCTGAGGGTTGTAATGTGCATATCAACCGTTCTGCTCTCGCCCTCAAAATCATATCCCCACACATTGAGAATGATATTTTCACGGGTAAGCGCCATACCTTTATTTTTGAGAAGATACTTTAAAAGTTCGTATTCTTTGAAGGTGAGGTTACATTCCTCACCGCAGCTTGTTACAATGTGCTTGGAATCGTCAAAAACAATCTGACCGAGCTTTATTACATCCTGTCTGTCATCAACAGAACATCTGCGGAGGATTGCACGGACTCTTGAAATAAGCTCAAGGACTGAAAAAGGTTTTGTAATATAGTCATCGGCACCCATGTCAAGGCCTTTGACCTTATCCATTTCACTTCCCTTTGCAGTAACAAGGATAACGGGAACATTTTTTGTCACGGCGTCCCTGCGCATTTTTTTCAAGCACGGAAAGTCCGTCAAAATCGGGTAACATAACATCAAGAATTACAAGCTGAGGAATTTCGGCTGTACAAGCCTTAAAAAAGCTCTTGCTTTCACCAAAGCTCTGAACCTCATATCCGCTGCTTTTCATGGCATAAGATTCAAGCTCTCTGATATCGGTATCATCTTCAACAATGTAAATTAACATCTAATACTCTCCCTCAACAAATGTGTATTTAAATGCACCGCAAAGGGGCGCCTGCACTTAAATTAAAATCGGAACATCCGCCATAATTATAGACTTTTTTTTGCAAAAATGTAAAGTTTAATAAAACAAAAATCAGGAGCATACAGCTATGCTCCCGTTTGTTAAGCAAAATATATCAGTCGGACAAATCGCAGCTGCCTGTAATTGAAAAAGCAACCCACTCTGCAACATTAACCGCATGGTCTGCAATTCTTTCAAGATACTTTGCAATCATAACGATATCGAGAGCCTCTGAGCCGAGTTCCTTATTCTTATGAATGAGTTCAACCGTTTCATTCTTTGAACGGTTAAAAAGTTCGTCAACGATATCATCCTGACGGGCTACCTTTTTGGCAACCTCAATATCGCTCTTAACAAAAGCGTCAATAGCCTCCGTTACCATTTTTTGAGGCATTGTCTGCCATTTCCAAAATGTGAGTAAGATTGAACACCTGCTTTTTGTCCTTGATGTAAACAGACATTTCAGCAATATCAACTGCCTGATCTCCGATTCTCTCAAGGTCGGTAATCATTTTAAGTGCGGCGGAAACATATCTGAGGTCGTGTGCAACCGGTGCCTGATGAAGAAGAAGGTGCAAACATCTGCTTTGGATGGATTTTTTTCCGCCTCGTTAATACGATTTTCATGTTCTCTTGCGATATCAAGCAAATCTTCGCCGTCAACAATCATCTTCATTGTATTTTTGATTGCCTGTTCAACAAGACCGCCCATTTCAATAAGGCTGTCGTTAAGCTGTGTAAGCTCTTTATCAAAATATTCTCTCATTAGCCAAACCTTCCCGTAATGTATTCTTCGGTACGCTTATCCTGCGGATTTGAGAAAATTGCGTCGGTTGAATTACATTCAACCATTTCACCGAGTAAAAAGAACGCTGTTTCATCTGAAATACGCAAAGCCTGCTGCATATTATGTGTTACCACAACGATTGTATAATCGTTTTTCAGTTTAAGGCAAAGCTCCTCAATTTTACCCGTTGAAATAGGATCAAGTGCAGAAGTTGCCTCGTCCATAAGCAGAACTTCGGGTTTTACGGCAAGTGCTCTTGCAATACAAAGTCTTTGTTGCTGACCGCCCGAAAGACCGAGAGCGCTCTTTTTGAGCCTGTCTTTAAGCTCATCCCAGATTGCGGCATCACGCAAGGATTCTTCAACAATCCGGTCAAGTTCTTTCTTGCTTTTGATTCCGTGTGTGCGAGGACCGAAAGCGATGTTATCGTAAATACTCATCGGGAATGGATTGGCTTTCTGGAACACCATACCAACCCTTTTGCGGAGGATGTTTACATCCATATCTCCGTAAATATCCTCGTTGTCAAGGCGAATGTCGCCTGTTATCTTACAACCCTCAACAAGGTCGTTCATTCGGTTGAGCGACTTTTAAAAGAGTTGACTTACCGCAGCCTGACGGACCGATGAAGGCTGTGATTCTGTTTTTTCTTCATACGGATATTTACATCCTTTAACGCATGAAATTTTCCGTAGTAAAGATTCATGTTTTCTATGGTAAATTTATCCATTGTAAAATAATTATCCTTTCCTGTTACTTCTTGTTGTTTCCGAGTTTCTTTGCAACAAATGCCGAGAGTGTATTGATTGCAAAAACAAGTACAAGAAGTACAACTGCGGTACCCCATGCCTGATCTGTATGAAGTCCTTCGTTGGTAAGTACATACATATGAACGGCAAGTGACCGTCCCTGAATTGAGAGAGGCCTGCCGCATAGCCTGTTGCCGAACCGTAAGTATAAATAAGTGCGGCTGTTTCGCCTACTATTCTGCCGACAGCAAGAATGATTCCGGCAAGAATACCGGGCATCGCACTCGGAAGAATAATTCTCATAATTGTTCTGAGCTTGCCCGAACCGAGTCCGTAACTGCCCTCACGGTATGAATCTGGAACTGTGAGAAGTGCCTCCTCGGTTGTACGCATAATTGTGGGAAGTACCATAATTGCAAGCGTAAATGCACCGGCAAGAAGTGAATAACCCCAGTTAAGGGCATACACAAAGAAAAAGCATACCGAAAAGACCGTAAACAATTGACGGAATACCGGCAAGGGTTTCTGCCATTGTTCTGATTACCTTAACAAGCTTGTTGCCACGCTTTGCGTACTCGGCAAGATAGATTGCCACTCCCACACCGAACGGTACTGAAATTATAAGGGTTACAAGCGTAAGAACAATTGTGTTGATAATTGACGGCATACACGATACATTGTCGCTGTTGTACTCAAGTGAGAACAGCTCGGGGGTAAGGTTCGGAACACCTCGCACAAGAACATAGGCAATGATAAATATGAGAGCCGCCGCTGAAAGTGCCGCCGCAAGACCTACAAGAATGAGCAGTACAAGTGAAAGGGGCTTTCTTTTGTAGGCCTTCATTCTCTGTTTAAACGATACTTTGTTGATTGCCTTAATCTGTGACACATCAACCAAAGCGGCATCGTTTTTTATATTATCGCTGTTAGCCACGCTTTTCACTCCTACTCTTTATAGCCTGCATTGAAAGTGTGATGAGCAGAACAAATACGAACAGAACAACACCCGTTGCAATAAGTGCCTGACGGTGCAAGCCTGTTGAATAACCCATTTCAAGAACAATGTTTGCGGTCAGGGTACGAAGTCCGTCCGTAACGCTGTGCGGAATCTGAACCTGATTGCCTGCAATGAGTACAACTGCCATTGTTTCGCCCAACGCTCTGCCTATGCCGAGAACAACTCCTGCAAGAACGCCTGATTTTGATGCCGGAAGAATTGTCTTGAACACACTTCTTTCCTTTGTTGCTCCAAGTGCCAGAGCACCTTCGTAGTAGCTTTCGGGAACTGCCTTGATTGCCGACTCCGACACACCGATGATTGTCGGAAGAATCATAACTCCGAGTACGATTGACGCCGCAAGCCAGCTTGAACCGTCACCGCCGAAGTTATCACGGATGAACGGTACAACTACCACAAGTCCGAAGAAGCCGTAAACAATTGACGGGATGCCTGCCAAAAGCTCTGTTGCCGGTTTAAGCACCTTGTAAAGCGGTGCAGGACAAAATCTTGCAAGAAATACTGCTGTGAGAATTCCTATCGGGACGCCGATTATGATTGCTCCCGCAGTAACATATATGCTTGCGATAATCATATCAAAAATTCCATATGATGCAGGCACATTCGTAGGCGCCCATTTCTGTCCGCCTACGAAATCAAAGAAGCCTATTTCTGCCATTGCAGGAACACCGTTACAGAATAAGAATATACAGATTATGACAACCGCCGCTATACTTGTTACAGCTGTGAGGAAGAAAACTCCCTGCATTGCCTTTTCACGAAATCTGTTTAATCTCATTTAATTATGTCACTCCAAACAGTTGTTTCACCTGTGTAAATTGATTTTACCTGATCAAGTGTGAGGTCATCACATGTGTTTGCATTGTTTACGATTACTGCGATACCGTCTTTTGCGATTGTTTCAACCTTGAGTGCGCTCTTTTTCTTCATCCTTAAGGTCACGAGACGCCATACCGATATCACATGTACCGCCCATAGCTGACTGCATACCTGCCGATGAGTCGGATGTCTGGATTTCAACCTTAACGTTTGTGTTTACCTTCTGATAAGCCTCGGCAAGCTTTTCCATTACAGGTGATACCGAAGATGAACCTGCTACGCTGATTTTGCCTGACGGCTTCTTACCGCTGTATGCGGCATTTTCCGAAACTGTTACATAACCGTTGTCTGAAACAATCTTCTGACCGTCTGAGCTCATTATGTAATCGACAAAATCCTGAGCAACATCGCTGAGTTCGCCCTTGTAAGCAATGTTGAACGGACGGCTTACTGCATAATCGCCTGACTTTACATTATCGGCTGTTGCCTCAACACCGCCGATTTTAAGAGCCTTTACCGTATCGTTGAGTGAACCGAGTGAAATGTAACCGATTGCCGCATCGTTATCCTTAACATTTGTGATAACAGCCTCTGTGCTGTTGATTGTTACAGCCGAAGCAGTTGTGTTGTCTGTCTTGTTGTCGCCGTCCTTAACAAGAACGCCTGTAAGCTCTGTGAATGCGTCTCTTGTGCCTGAACCTTCTTCTCTTGTTACAACAGAGATTGTTTTTGATGCGTCAAACTTTGCGGCATCCGAACCTGCATCGGATGAGCCGTTTGATGAAGAGCCTGCACCGCCGCAGCCTGCAAATGCAGAAACTGCAAGAACACCGAATAATGCTGTTGCCGTAATTTTTTTAGTCATAGATTTCATTTGAATTTTCTCCTTAAATTCATATCATTTGTGTACCTCCTTTTCGTACAACATCAGTCTATGACTGTTTTGTAAAATACGCTGTTTGTCAATTGTAAAAAAAAGTGTAAATAAAAATATAGGTTTTGTATGCTGAAATAAATTTTTACAAATTTGCGTGACAAAGCCTTTTATTTGTGGTACAATATTACAGAAGTGTGCAGGATGTAAAATAATTCCTGCAAATTTTCAAAGTGAGATTACATTCTGTTTACAGAGAAATATTATTCCAAGGAGGTCATTTTAGTGGCTGAAAACAAAATCCCATACAAAATATACCTTGACGAAAGCGAAATCCCGACAAAATGGTACAATGTTCGTGCAGATATGAAAAACAAGCCTGCACCGCTTTTAAATCCTGAAACACTCAAGCCTATGACACACGCAGACCTTGCTCCCGTGTTCTGTGATGAGCTTATTGACCAGGAGCTTGACGATACAGACGCATACATTGACATTCCGGAAGAAATTCAGGACTTCTATAAAATGTACCGTCCATCTCCGCTTATAAGAGCATATTTTCTTGAAAAGGCTCTTGACACTCCCGCAAAGATTTACTACAAATTCGAGGGCAACAACACAAGCGGAAGCCACAAGCTCAACAGCGCAATTGCTCAGGCTTACTACGCATAAAAAGCAGGGACTTAAAGGTGTTACAACCGAAACAGGCGCAGGTCAGTGGGGTACTGCCCTTTCAATGGCTTGTTCATATTTCGGCCTTGACTGCAAGGTATTTATGGTAAAGGTTTCATACGAGCAAAAGCCTTTCAGAAGAGAGGTTATGAGAACCTACGGTGCAAAGCGTTACTCCGTCACCGTCAACAACAACGGAAGTCGGCAGAAAGATTCTTGAGGCTCACCCCGGTACAACAGGAAGCCTTGGCTGTGCTATTTCTGAGGCTGTTGAGGTTGCAACTCATACAGACGGCTACCGTTATGTACTCGGAAGTGTGCTTAATCAGGTACTTCTTCATCAGTCTGTTATCGGTCTTGAAGCAAAAGCCGCTCTCGAAAAGTACAATGTAAAGCCTGACATTATCATCGGCTGCGCCGGCGGCGGTTCAAACCTGGGAGGTTTGATTGCACCGTTTATGGGTGAAAAGCTCCGTGGCGAAAATGACTACAAATTTATCGCTGTTGAGCCGGCATCATGCCCGAGCCTTACAAGAGGTAAGTTTGCATATGACTTCTGCGACACTGGTATGATTTGTCCTCTCGCAAAGATGTACACGCTCGGCAGCGGATTTATTCCGTCAGCCAACCACGCAGGCGGACTTCGTTTCCACGGTATGAGTTCAACACTTTCTCAGCTGTATCATGACGGTCTTATGGAAGCAAGAGCAGTTGAGCAGACAAGCGTATTTGCAGCAGCAGAGCAGTTTGCAAGAGTTGAGGGTATACTCCCGGCTCCCGAAAGCAGCCACGCAATCAGAGTTGCTATTGATGAGGCTCTCAAGTGCAAAGAAACCGGCGAAGAAAAGACAATTCTCTTCGGTCTTACAGGTACAGGCTACTTTGATATGGTTGCTTATCAGAAGTATAATGACGGCGAAATGAGTGACTACATTCCGACAGACGCCGACCTCCAGCAGGGCTTTGACGGCTTGCCAAAGGTTGACTAATGCGAGTGCCTCGCACCCGGTTCGTGTAGACAGTTTGTTATATTCAAACTTTTGTCACCCGAGCGTAGCTTGGTTGTCAATTTACGAACTAACACTATATTAATATTTATCGGAATATAAAAAAAGAAAAGAGGTCAGTAATCGCTGACCTCTTTGTTATAGGAGATGATTTTTTGAAAACACCTGTTCTTGAAAGTGAACGAGTCATTTTACGCCCATTAACCGTTAACGATGCGAAAACGGCATTTAACAACTGGACAAGTGATAATCGAGTTACAAAGTATATGCGGTATAATTCTCACACAAGCCTTGATGATACAATTGAATGGCTTAAAATGGTTGAATATGCAGAAAATTCTGACAAGCAATACGATTGGGGATTTATTGACAAAAAAGAGGGTACTCTTTTTCGGCAGTGGCGGTCTTGTATGGAATGATGATGAACAGATGTACGAAATCGGTTACAACTGTATGTTTGATTATTGGCACAAAGGCTTTACAACTGAAATAGCCGCAGTAATTCTTAATTTTGCAAAGAACGCTTTAAAGCAAACAAAGATTTACGGTTGCCACGCTGTTGAGAATGTAAACTCGGGAAAAGTTATGATTAAAAATGGATTTGTACCTACCGGATATACTACCGTAACAAACTTTGACGGCACAACTAAAAAGGCACGAACCTACATTTTAAACTTTTAACTATTATACGCAATGAGTATATTTGATGCACAGTTTTCTTCATTTAAATAACAAGTCAGTGTGTTTTATTCGTTTTGGTTTTGCAACCAAAACGATTGGCGAACACTGTTCTCCCCTACATTATTTCGGTAACTGTATCTCATTTATACAGTTTGTTTTCATCATAAATTTTCTGTCATTACTTGGCGGGCGTCCAATGAACGCCCCTACTGGATTGTGGAAACAATTGCAATGCTACGCTCGGGCATAATTTGTTTTTTACATTACAAACTGTCTGCCCGACATTAATTTTCCATTTTCAATTTTCAATTTTACATTTAATTAAAACTGTCTACACGAACTGGGAACGGCGGCTCGCCGTGCGGGCGGATATTGTCCGCCCATACGGTTCTAAAAGAAAAATTACAAAAACAAAAAACGGTTGGATTACTTTTTTCGTAAATCCAACCGTTAATTTTTTTATTTGGTAATCTAAAATCCGAACTTATTCTCTGCCGGCACGAACGCTTGCGGAGGAAGTATATACACAAAACCGAGAAGAATATCGGTTGCTATGTCGAACACTTCAATCACAAAAACGACCTGTCCGTTGACAACATTAAATATGATGTTAAGCACTCCGATAAGCACAAGCACTACTGCGAGTTTGCCCGAAGTTTTCAACATTTTTTGCATATCCGGCGGTGATGTCTTTTTTGAAACGGCTCTCAGTCCCATTGAACCTACTGCGAGCTTCAGCACCATTGAAACGGTGACAGTCACGATTAGCAGATAGTCGAATACCGATGCCGATCCGCCGTCAAATGACGGGATAATCGTATTAACCAGCTTGTATGCAACCAAAATTCCCGAAAATATAACTCCGAGAAACATTACAACTGCCGTTACTTTGATTTTTTTCTTTCATAAGACACACCCCCGTGAAGGTTTAAGTTATCAGCCGATAAGCTCCTTGATTTTTGACTCTGCAAGAGCAGGATCTGCCTTACCTCTGCTGTTCTTCATAACATTTCCGACAAGCGACTTAATCGCCTTTTCCTTGCCGTTCTTATAGTCCTCAACAGCCTTTGGATTGCTCTCAACAGCCTGCTTGCACAAATCGTTGAGTGCGTTTTCGTCAAGACCGCCCATATCGCTTTCGCTGATAAATTCAAGAGCACCCTTGCCGCTGTCAAGCATTTTTTCAAGTGTTGCCTTCGCAAGGTTGTTGCGGATTTTACCGCTGTCAAGAAGTTTTACAAGCTCGTTAAGCTGTTCGGGAGTAACCGCAACATCAAAGATTTCCTTGTCAGCCTCAGTTTCTGTTCTGCGGAAAATCTGACCGATAATGAAGTTTGAAACTGTCTTTGGTGACTTAACGCCCTCGCAAGCCTTGTCAAAATACTCGCTGATTTTGCGGTACTTTGTAAGAAGCTGTGCATCCTTTTCGGGAATTGCAAGTTCATCAATATATCTTCTGCACTTGTCGGTAGGAAGCTCAGGCATTGCAGCCTTGATTTCTTCAACAACATCTTTCGGAACATGGATAGTAACAAGGTCGGGATCACGAAAATAACGGTAATCGTGAGCGTCCTCTTTACTTCTCATTGAAGATGTTGTGTTGGTTGCATCGTCATAACGGAGAGTTTCCTGAACAACACTTCCGCCGTTTTCAATGAGGTCAACCTGTCTTTCAAACTCATACTCCATAGCTTTTGCTATGTTGTTGATTGAGTTCATATTTTTAATTTCGGTTCTTGTACCAAGCTTTTCGCTGCCCTTTGGACGAACCGAAATGTTTACATCGCAACGCATTGAGCCTTCCTGCATCTTACAGTCGGAAATTCCGATGTAACGCATAACCTGCTGAAGCTTTTCAACATACTCTCTTGCCTCGTCAATTGAACGAATGTCAGGCTCTGAAACGATTTCGATAAGAGGAACACCACCACGGTTATAGTCAACATATGTGTCGCCGTGCTGATGAATGAGCTTTCCTGCGTCCTCTTCAATGTGAATGTGGTGCAAACGGATTTTTCTGCCGTTTGAAAGCTCAACATAACCGCCTATAATAAGCGGAGCATAAAGCTGGCTGATCTGATAAGCCTTTCAAAGGTCGGGATAGCAGTAGTTCTTTCTGTCCATTTTTGAAATCTCTGCGATTTCACCGTGAACTGCAAGACCTGCACGGATTGCATAGCGAACTACCTCACGGTTAAGCTTTGGAAGTGTTCCCGGCAGACCGATACACCTGGGACAGCAATGGCTGTTTGGCGCACCGCCGAATTTTTGTAGTACAGCCGCAAAAAGATTTTTTGTCTTTGTGGCAAGCTCAACATGGGTTTCAAAACCCGCAACTAATTCGTAACTCACAGCCTAACACCCCACTTTGTATCCTTAAAGTTTTCAGCAGCAGCCTGCTGATATTTGTATGCCGCATTAAGAATTTCAGCCTCGCCAAAGCTCTTGCCGATAAGCTGCATACCAATCGGCATACCATTTGCGTTGAATCCGCACGGAACCGAAACACCCGGCAGACCTGCAATATTGACAGGTACAGTGCAGATATCCGTAAGATAGGTTTCAATCGGATCGCTTACAGCATGTCCCTTTTCAAATGCTGTCATAGGAACTGTCGGAGCAAGGATTACATCGCACTTTTCAAATGCGTTGTTGAATGCCTTAACGATAGTGCCGCGAAGATTCTGAGCCTTTTTGTAATAAGCGTCATAGTAACCTGCGGAAAGAACATAAGTACCGAGGAGGATTCTGCGTTTAACCTCTTCGCCGAATCCCTCCGAACGTGTACGGCAGACCATATCGTGAGTGCCGTTGTAATGCTCGGTTTTGTAACCGAAACGGATACCGTCATATCTGCCGAGGTTTGAAGATGCCTCGGCACAGGCGATGATATAGTAAACAGGAAGGGCAAATTTGAGTTCCGGCAGGTCAAAGTAAACAATCTCCGCGCCCATTGACTTGTAGATATCGGCAGCCTTTAAGACAGCCTCTTTTACATCGTCACGGACACCCTCAAGATATTCCTTTGCAATACCGATTTTCATACCCTTGATGTCATTGTTGAGTTTTGAATAAGTGTCACCGACAAAGCCCTTTGAGGTTGAATCATTTTTTCATCTCTCTTTGAAATTGCATCAAAAACAATGGCTGCATCCTCAACAGACTTTGTAATCCATTCCAATCTGGTCAAGTGAACTTGCGTATGCGATAAGTCCGTAACGGAAACCGCACCGTAAGTAGGTTTAAGACCTACAATACCGCAGAATGATGCCGGCTGACGGATTGATCCGCCTGTATCAGAGCCAAGACCGTAAGCGGCAATGTTTGCGCCTACCGCACTTGCAACACCGCCTGATGAACCGCCTGAAACATAGTTTGAATCAAACGGATTCATTGCACCGCCAAAGTATGATGTTTCGCATGAAGAGCCCATTGCGAACTCGTCCATATTCGTCTTGCCGAGCATAACTGCGTTTTCGCCTGCAAGAGTTTCCCAAACGGTTGCGTTATAAATCGGCTTATAGCCTGTGAGAATTTTTGAACAACAGGTTGTTTCAATTCCCTTTGTTGAAATATTGTCCTTGAGCGTCATCGGAACACCCTCGAGCATACCGATTTCCTCGCCGGAGGCAATTTTTTCTGTCAACAGCCTCGGCAGTTTTCAGAGCCTCCTCGCCTGTTACGTTAACATATGCGTTAAGCTCGCCGTCAGCCTTTTCGATTTCGTCAAGATAGCTTTTTGTAAGCTCGGTACATGAACACTCTTTTGACACAAGCATTTCATGAATTTTTTCAATAGAACCCATTTTTACACCGCCTTACTCTCTGTTTCTTACAAGGAAGTGATCCTCTGCCTGCTCGGGAGCATTTGAAAGAATTTCCTTTGTATCGTAGGACTCAACAACCTCATCCTCACGAAAACATTTGACAGATTGTTAATATCGTCAAACTCCTCGCCGTCTGTCGGAGCGTTATTGATTGTGTCGGCAAAATCTATGATTTCCTGCATTGACTTTGTAAGGCCGTCAAGCTCCTCTTCGGGAACAAAAAGCTTTGAAAGCAACGCAATGTTTTCAACATCTTCTCTTGTTACCATAAAAACCGTCCTTTTTAAAGAAAATAGGGCAAGTCATATAATGTATAACTCGCCCTTTGAGTTTGAATATATGACTGCAAATGCAGTTTTTATCTTAATTTAATATGAACCTCACGGAGCTGCTGTTCTGTTACCTCACCCGGTGAACCGAGGAGAAGATCCTGTGCATTAGAATTCATCGGGAATGCGATAACCTCTCTTATGCTCTCGTCGCCTGTGAGGAGCATTATCATACGGTCAACACCGGAGCCATACCTGCGTGCGGCGGAGCACCGTACTGGAACGCATTGTAGAGTGCAGAGAACTTAGCCTTGAGGTCATCCTCGCTGTAGCCGGCAAGCTCGAACGCTTTCTTCATAATTTCAATATCGTGGTTACGAACAGCGCCTGATGAAAGCTCTACACCGTTGCAAACGATATCATACTGATAAGCAAGAACCTCTTCGGGATCCTTGTTAAGAAGGCTGTCAAGACCGCCCTGCGGCATTGAGAAAGGATTGTGTGTGAAGATAATTTGATTTGTTTCTTCATCTCTCTCAAACATCGGGAAGTCAACGATAAAGCACATTTCAAAACGGCTTGTATCGATAAGGTCAAGACGCTTTGCAACCTCTGTTCTGATCTGACCCGCAAGCTTTGGAGCTTCCTGAGCAGTATCGGCGATAAAGTAGATTACATCGCCTGCTTTTTGAACCGTTACGGCTGATAAGTTCTTCACGGTCGCCCTCTTTAAGGAACTTGTCAATCGGACCGTCAAATGTGAGGTCATCTCTAACCTTAACATAGCCAAGGCCTTCATGCCGATTGAAAGAGCAAACTCCTCCATCTTCTTGAACCATTTCTTTGACTGACCTGCGGCGTTCGGAACATTGATTGAACGAACTGTCTTTTTGCGGAACGGAGCAAAGTCTGTTTCCTCAAACATACGCTGATTTCAACAATTACGAGCGGATTGCGGAGGTCAGGCTTGTCTGTACCATACTTGAGCATACTCTCTGCATACGGAATACGGGCAAACGGAGGCTTTGAAACCTCTTTATTTGAAAACTTCTTGAATGTTTCGTAAAGAACCTCTTCAGCAACAGCAAATACATCTTCCTGTGTTGCAAAAAGCCATTTCAAAATCAAGCTGATAGAACTCACCCGGTGAACGGTCTGCACGGGCGTCCTCATCACGGAAGCAAAGGCGCAATCTGGAAATACCTGTCAAAACCTGACACCATAAGGAGCTGTTTAAAAATCTGAGGAGCCTGTGGGAGAGCATAGAATCTGCCCTTGTGCTTTCTGCTCGGGATAAGGTAGTCACGAGCGCCCTCCGGAGATGAAGTTGAAAGGATAGGAGTCTGAATCTCCATAAAGCCCATTTCGTTCATCTTGTTACGCAGAAATGTGATAATCTGCGAACGAATCATAATATTATTGTGAACCTTCGGGTTACGGAGGTCAAGAAAACGATATTTAAGTCTTACTTCTTCGTTGGTATTTGTAGAGGTTGCAACCTCAAACGGAAGAACATTCTTACACTTGCCGAGAACCTTGATGTCCTCCGTGTGAACTTCAACGAAACCTGTTGCAATCTTCTTGTTAATTGTTTCTTCGTCACGCTTAACAACAGTACCGCTGAGAGTTACTGTACATTCCTTGTTGATATCCTTAAGAAGTTCATCGTTGTGAACAACAACCTGAAGCACACCGTACTGATGATCACGGATATCGAGGAACATTACACCGCCGTGGTCACGGATATTTTCAACCCAGCCCGCAACTCTGACCTGCTGTCCGATATTTTTTCTCTTAACTCACCGCAGGTGACTGTGCGGTATTCATTAGCTTTTATCATTACTGTAACTATCCTTTCACAGATATTTTGCCTGTCAGCCTATTTATTTAGCCTATTCTTCTGTATTATAACACAATTGCTGTATTCAATCAATATTTTACAAAAGATTTTTTTTTAAGCATACGGCAAAATATTCCGTTATTCAACGCTTTTAAGACTTTCAACCATATTAACGGCTTTAATCTTAAAGCTCATAACCGCATTTACAAGAATTGAAAACAGGAATGTCAGCCCTGCCGCATAGAGGTATGAAGTGAAATAAATATCTCTTCCGAACATAATGTTGTCAACCTCAACCGTCTGAATGATGAAACCTGTCAAAAGGTTTCCGAGGAACAGACCTACGAAAATTCCGAGGAGAGTCAAAATTATGTTCTCTTTGTAAATGAAAGATGAAGTTTCACGGTTGTAGAATCCGAGAACCTTAAAGGTTGCAATTTCACGGACACGCTCGGCAATGTTGATATTAGTCAGGTTGTAGAGTACAACAAAGGCAAGTGCCGCTGCGCAGATTATCATAACCGTAACAACCATATCAAGAGAGTTGAGCATATTTCGGAATTCGTTCAAGCTTGATGCAATGTAGCTTACCGCCGCAATTTTATCATCGGATAAAACCTGTGAACCGAATTTGTCGCAGGCGGAATCCGAGGTATCTTTGAGTACGACATCAGCCATATTATAGGTGCAGTCACTGCCGAACAAGCTCTTATAGGCGGTTGGCGTCATATAGACAAAATTGTAAAGGTACTGTTCAAAAATTCCGCTGACCTTGACCTCTGCCTTTTGCCGTCAACATTCAGTGTGATTTTGTCGCCCGTTTTTATTCAAGCTCACTGCACATTTTTTTCACTGAGCATTACTCCGCTGTCCGAAAGCTTGAGTTCTTCTTTGCCTTTTCTTGTATGCAGAGAAACAATTTCGTCAAACTTTTCGGGATTCTGCGGTACAACAAGATTTGTGTCGCTGTCCTTAATCTTATTACCGTGTGTTACCGTGCATTCCTGCTGTGAAACAAGCATTGAGTGTTTGACATTGCTGTTTTTATCAAGTGTATCTGTCAAAAACGAAAGATTGTCGGCACTTCCGCTGTCTTTCGGAACAACAACGGCGTCGTATTTATAGATTGTTTCAAACTGATCGTGTGTCATCGGTTCAAAGCTGTTGAGCAAACCGAATGCTGCAACAATCAGAGCCGTACAGCCTGCCACACCGATAACAGTCATACAAAGTCTTACCTTGTATCTGAACAGATTTCTTGCGGTCAGCTTTGAATTAAAGCTCATATGTGACCACAACGGTTTTATGCGTTCAAGCAAAATTCTCTTGCCCGCCTTTGGTGCTTTTCGGGCGCATAACAGCCGCAGGCTTTTCGTGCAGAGATTTTGCACACACTACAACCGACACAACAACCGTGCAGACAACTGCGGCAACAATTCCGAAAATTATGCTTGTATAGTCGGGTATCAGCGTTATATCGCCGATGTAGTACATAATTTTGTAAGCATCATAAATTACAAACGGCAAAGTGAAAATGCCGATTAAAATACCGATTACACTTCCGATAACAGCCGCAAGCAACGAGTAGATTACAAACTTCATTACAATGCTTGTGTTGCTGTAGCCGAGCGCTTTCAGCGTTCCGATTTCGGTACGCTTTTCTTCAATAAGTCTTGTCATTGTGGTTACGCAGACAAGCACCGCTACGAGCAGGAAAAACACGGGGAATACCGTTGCAACAGCCCCGAGTCTGTCTGCATTTGAAGAAAATGTTGAGTAACCCGGGTTGTCGCTTCTGTCAAAGACATACCACTTTGGTTCTGTAAGAGAATTAATTTTTTCCTCTGCATCTTTGATTTTATCCTCTGCCTTTTTGAATTCTTCATCGGCTTTTTTAACGCCGTCATCGTATTCTGTCTGTGCATCGGAGAGTTTTTTTCTCGCCGTTTTCTTTTCCTCGGCAAGCTTTGCAACACCGCTGTCATACTCGCTCTGAGCGTCATTCAGCTTGCTTTCTGCCGAATCAAGCTGTGCCTGACCGTCTGCCGACTGTTGTGCAAGTTCTGCTTTTGCGGCATCAAGCTGTGTCCTTCCACTTGAAATCTGTGAATATGCGTAGTCAAGCTGAGCCTGTCCCTCACTCTTTTTCTGTTCAAAAAAGAGCCTTGCTTTTTCGGAAAGTCGGCTTTCGCTTTCTTCAAGCTGTGCCTTTGCGGAATCGTATGTTGCGTTGAGTTCGTCAAGCTTCTGCTGAGCCTGTTCAAGCTGTGCGTTCAAAACAGCAAGCGTTTCTTCATCTGTCGTCTGACTGATTTGATACTGCAAAGCGGAAACGGCGTCCTCAGCCTGACTTATTCCTGCCAAAAGCTGTGGTTCCTGTTCGGTTTGAAATGTATCCTTTGCCGACTGCAACTGATATTCCGCATTTTCTATTTCAGCCTGTGATTTTGAAATTTCTTTATCAAATTCTGCTTTTGAAGAATTGTATTGTTCTTCGGCAGAATTAAGCTGACTTTCCTTTTCGGCAATCTGAGCCTGTGCATCGGCAATTTTTGTGTTATATTCATTGCGTGAATTTTCAAGCTGTGTCCTGCCGTCCTCAATCTGCTGTTTTGCCGAATCAAGTTTTTTCTGTGCATCATCGGTCTTGGTTTTCAGCTCTTTTTTTGCCGTCATCAATCGCCGTCTTTGCATCGGCAAGCTTCTTTTCGGTTTTTTCTTTATTGTCAGAATACTCCTGTTTTGCATCTGCAAGGTCGTTCTTAGCCTTGTCGATAACCTCGACCGTAAAGCTGTTGCTCCTGTTCTCTCCCACCTTTTCAAAATCGGTGGCTTTATCCTCTATGGCATTATCATAATCGTCCGTGTATGCCAGGAATTTATCCGAAATATCGGTTTTTACATAAAGCTCCGTATAGCGTTCAAAGGCGAAATCTTCGGGGCAAATGTAGAAATAATCCGAGATTTTTCCGTTGCCGACCGTCGTAGTTCCTCGCTGATATGCTATGTAAAGAGGTGACTGCACAAGACCGACCACAGTGTATTCAAGGGTTTTAAGTTCGGTTGAAGTGTCTGTATCGCCCGTCTGTTTTGCAAATCTGATTTTGTCACCGATTTTATAACCCTCTGCCGTGAACGAGGTTGAATCGGCTGCAATTTCACCCGATTTTTCGGGAAGTCTGCCTTCCGTCAAAACAAGCTTGTTCTGAACGGAATTATCACCGTATTTTTCGGGAAGCGCAATGACTCTCATAGTCCTGCCGCCGCTGTTGGCATCGGTCTGAACATCGCAGAAATATGACGGCGTAACAGAGGTTACTCCGTCCGTATTTTTTACCGCCTTTATGTCGTCCTCATCAAATCCAACCGTTGACACAAGTCGGTAATCCATAAGCTCCTGCTCGTCCGTGTAGGTTCTTGCAAGATTGTACATTGACGGAACCGTTGCCTTTATTCCGGCAAAAAATCCCACTCCGAGGGCGATAATCGCCATAATTGAGATGAATCTTGCTTTTGTATTTTTAATTTCTCTGAATGTGTTTTTTATCAAGGATTTAGTCATTGTGACACCACCTTTTCATTTTTACCACTCAATTTCTTCAACATTTTTCGGATTTTCATTGTAAATATCTTCAACAATTTTCCCGCTTTTCATTCTTATAATGTGATCCGCCATCGGCGTTATTGCTCCGTTGTGAGTGATGAGAACAACGGTCATTTTGTCTTTACGGCAAGTTTCCTGCAACAATTTCAGAATCTGTCTGCCCGTGTTGTAGTCAAGCGCACCTGTCGGTTCGTCACAAAGCAAAAGCTTCGGTCTTTTGGCAAGTGCTCTTGCGATTGAAACTCTCTGCTGTTCACCGCCCGAAAGCTGTGCGGGGAAGTTGTTTGCCCTTTCAAGCAAGCCCACGCTGTCAAGAGCAGTTTCGCTGTCAAGAGGATTACTGCAAATCTGAGCGGCAAGCTCAACATTTTCCTTTGCCGTTAGGTTATGAACAAGGTTGTAGAACTGGAACACAAAGCCTATGTCGTGCCGTCTGTACTCAATAAGCTGTTTGTCCTTAAATTTGCTTATATCCTTTCCGCCGACAATGATTTCGCCCTCGGAACAGCTGTCCATTCCGCCGAGAATATTCAGAACGGTTGTTTTGCCTGCACCGGACGCACCGACTACAATTGCAAACTCGCCCTCCTCAACCTTGAACGAAATGCCGTCAACCGCATTGATGACAATCTCACCCGTTTTGTATCTTTTGTAAACATTATTAAATTCTACAAGGCTCATAAAATCACCCTTTTCATATATTTCTTACAGAAAAAATCACTGTGCTTTGCATACTAATTATACCAAATTAATACCGCAATATCAACAGAAATCTTACCGTATTCGTCATCTGTATGTACAATATTTTGAAATTATACATATAAAAAACAGCAGAGGTCACACTAAACCTCCACTGCAAAAAATTATTCATATGTATGGTCACAGACCTCGTTGATTTTATCACGGAGCTTTAAGAAATCGTCAAAAGCATCGGGCTTTCTGCGTGGATCACGCAAAATTGCCGCAGGATGAAGCATTGCCATCATAAGCACACCGTTTTTTTCTCAATCCACTGACCGTGTTCCTTTGTGATTTTGATATCCGATTTAATAAGCCTTGCCGCCGCAATTCTGCCGAGACAGACAATAATTTTCGGCTTGATCATTCTCACCTGTGTTCTGAGCCACTCAATACACATTTCCTGTTCTTCGGGCTTTGGATCACGGTTCTTCGGCGGACGGCACTTTACCATATTAGCAATGTAAATATTCTTGTTTCTGTCAAGGTCAACAGCCGCAAGCATTTTGTCAAGCAGTTTGCCTGCTCTGCCGACAAACGGTTCGCCTTGAAGATCCTCGTTTTCGCCCGGACCTTCACCGATGAACATAACCTCTGCATTTTTTCGTTGCCGACGCCCACAACAACATTTGTGCGAGTTTCGCAGAGTTCACACCTGTGACAGTTTTCACAAGCCGATTTTAATTCTTCCCAGGTATTATACATAATTTTCTCTCCCAAAATAAAGATTTAAATTTATCAAAAATGTTGAAATTCCAAGAATAAAGTAGTAAAATAAACACGAAGCCGTACGGCGAATTCTAATTGAATGGTGGTACACAAAATGAAAGTAATGGTTGAAACATCAGCGCATCATGTTCATGTTACCAAAGAAACTCTTGAGGCTCTCTTTGGCAAGGGCGCAACTCTTACAAACAAAAAGAATCTTTCACAGCCCGGACAGTTTGCCTGTGTTGAAAAGGTAACTGTTGTAGGTCCGAAAAGTGAAATGAAAATGTCAATTCTGTCCCGAAAGAAGTGCAGATCAGGTTGAAATCTCTCTTACAGACGCTCGTAAGCTCGGCATTGCCGCTCCTGTCAGAGAATCAGGCGATATTGCAGGCACACCCGGTTGCAAGCTTGTCGGTCCCGAGGGCGAAGTTGAAATCGAATGCGGTGTAATTGCCGCTAAAAGACACATTCACCTTGATCCGAAAACTGCCGAGGAGTTTGGTCTTAAAGACAAACAGCTCGTTTCGGTTAAGGTTGGCGAAAATACAGGCAGAGCAACAACATTCGGTGATGTTGTAATCAGAGTAAACGCAAACTACGCTCCTGCAATGCACATTGATACAGACGAATCAAATGCCGCAGGTCTTGGCGGTACGGTTGACGGCGAAATCATCGCATAATTTCGATTTAAACCAAATCACATTTTTGGGACAGTCTTTAAAGGCTGTCCTTTTGTTTTGCCCCAAATCATAAAATTTCTTTTTCAAAAGGAAATCGGTTTGCATATCGTCACCGATGACAAATGTGTGATGTGAAAATTTTTCATATCCTTTTGATTTGTAGAATTTCTTTGCAGGCTCGTTATGTTCCCATACACCGAGCCATATTGTTGAAAGTTTTTTCTCACTTGCAAAATTCTCCGCAATCTGCATAAAGGCTGAGCCTATGCCCTGTCCTTTGGCACTTTTCAGAATATAGATGCGTTGAATTTCAAGCGCATTGTCAAGGCATTTTTCAGTCTGCGCATTGCCGATATTCAGTTTTAAATATCCGAGAGGAGTACCGTTTTTGTACGCTATAAAGGTTACACTTTCGGAGTTTGCAAGTTCTGCTGACAGCTTTTCCGCTGAATAGGTTTCTGCAAGAAATTTTCGCATATCCTCCTCATCGGTTGAATCGGAGAAAGTTTCGTAAAAAGTTGTTCTGCAAAGATATTGCAGGTCCGTAAGCATATCAATGGTGCATATTTTTATATCAATTTTGCTGTTCATATTATCAAAGTCTGCTCAAAAATGTGTGGAGAAAATCGGGGAAAATTTCTCGCCAAGATTTTTCATTGTGAGCGTTTTCAAAAAGAATGACCTCGTTCATTCTGTCATACGGGTAGAAGCTTTCTTCCAAAAGTTCGTAGAGCATTTCGGTGCTTTCAAAAATCATCTCTTCAAACTCGTCACCGTTACCCGTATAGATGTAGAGGTACGGCATATTTTCAACAATTTTTGTCGAAAGATATTTCGCCCAATCCTCTCTTGTGTAACAGAGAAATGCAGGAGAAAACACACCTGCATAGCCGAATTTTTCCGGGTGTTCAAAAGCCGAAAAAAATGACATAAGTCCGCCCGATGAACTTCCGCAGACGGCAACATTCTGTCTGTCGGTGCATACGGGGAAATTATTTTCAACATACGGAATGACGGTATTCATAAGAAAATTGTCAAAGATTTCGCCCTCGGGTTTGAAATCCTCACAGAGCATTTCAAGGTGCTGAACCACACCGATTGATTTCGGTGTAAGTTCGCTGTCACGCCAAGCATTACCGTTGTCAATACCTACGATTACAGCGTTGCCTACACCGCTTTTCTGCTCATTTTCAACAGCTTTCACAACCTCCCACGAACCGTGCGGAGTTGAATTATCGTCAAAAAGATTCTGTCCGTCTGTCATATAGACTACGGGAAGTTTTTCACCGTCGGAATGTGACGGAACATAAATCCAGACGGTTCTGTCGCCCTTGTCGGGATACGGAAGTTTTATTGTATGCAACTTTGCGTCAGCCATAAAATCACCTATTTTTTAATTATCTAATAGATATTAAACCATAAAAACAGCTGTGTTGCAACCTAATTTTTTACGGTTGCATAAATACAAAAAATTCCCGTAAATAATATCTACAGAGGTGATTTGTTATGACTAACGATATTGAAATGCTCAACTGCGTTTTGCAGAATGCCGAAATGGGCTGTCAGGGAATTACGAGCGTGAGGAAAAGTTTGAAGGACAGCAAGGTTGACGGTGTTTTGTGCGAACATCTTATTAAATACGGAAAGCTGTATCATTGTGCAAATAAAATGTTGCAAAATCGTGGTGCAGAGCCACACAGAGTGAGTAATATGACAAAAGCAATGACACGCTATGCCGCACAAAGGGATTTGAAGCGTGACTCATCATCTTCGCACATTGCCGAAATGATGATAAAAGGCAACACAATGGGAGTGAATAAAATGTCACGCAAAATCCGAGAATATAACGGCAATGACCCCCATGTCAGCCTCCTCGCCAAAAAAAGAATGTTAGAAACCGAAGAAGAAAACATAAAAGAAATGTCCGCATTTTTGTAAAATCAACAAACCACAAAACAGCCACAAGACAGATAATTCGTCTTGTGGCTGTTAATATATTAGAGGCTTTGTCAAGAAAAGTGCGTAAGTTTTTTTAAAAATCATAAAAAATTATGTTAATGCCTTAAATCATATGCTCGTTTTCGATACGGGCACTGATTTGTTTGCAGGCAGTTGATTTCTGACCATTGCCTTATTAGAACTCAATCCATTTATCAGACTCATTATCAGAGTTTAAAACTGACATCTTTTTCGCTTGAACCTCACCGGATTCTAAAACATAGTGACCGTTTTTATAACCTGTTTCAACTTTTCTTAGTGCTTCTTCTTGACTGTTTGCTTTAACTTCAAAATTCTGCACAACAGTTTCTTCTATTGCGATAACATAATTTTTCATCAAATCACCCTCGACTGTTCAATTTTACTCTCATTTTCATACTGCTTTACAAGAGAGTCATAATCTATAAACTCAACTATTTTTCTTATGGGAGTGTATATTGAAGAACTTATAATATCATCAAACTGTCTTTTCTTTCCTTTGATGCAACGATACAAAATCTTGCTCTAAAATCTTGTAATTCATAAAATTTATTTAACGAATTTTTTATATCAGTTGTATGTTCTACTTCATAAAAGGCACACGGCATTTTTCTTTCATTAAACCATACTGTATCCACCGTTTTGGCTTTTCTAAGTATTTCAGGATAGGTAAATTCGTACATATTATGAACTGTAGCTACCTCGCATAACTTTTTTCTCTAAAAACAACTTATTCTTATCTTGTGCTGGCACATAAGTTTCCAATTTTCTGATATTGCCGATTTCTGCAATTATACCTTGAAAATATGAATGAGTAAATTCATTTAAGCTCTTTTCGCTTTTACTTTGAATTTTAAACTTTTTGTTGACTTCGTTTTCATATTCTTTTAACGCCCACAAGCCTGGTTGTATTCTAAAAAATTCATCATTTTTTTGAACAATTGCCCTGATTGTTGCGGCAGGTGTTTTTGTTCCCCAACTTGAATAATCGACAAGTTTATTCAACTGTTGAAATGTTGCATAACCACCGTTAGCCCTCATTGCCTCGATAACATAATCCTTTTGTAACATAGAAAATCACCATAGTCATTATTACTGATATACAATAAAATTATATATCAACACTAAAATAAAAGCAATACAAATAAAAAAAAACACCCGAAAGGAATTTTTTCAAAAACCTTTCGGGTGAAATTTTTTATTTAGATAAAGGTTGCACCAATTATGATGCGTTAAGCACAGTCGGGCAAATTAAGCCTTAGGGACCTGCTTCAACGAGAGCCTTACCTGCTTCGTTGCCTTCGTACTTAGCAAAGTTCTTAACAAAACGGCTTGCAAGATCCTTAGCCCTTCTCTTCCCAATCAGCAACATTTGCATATGTGTCACGAGGATCGAGGATGCCTGAATCAACGCCGGGGAGCTCTGTAGGAACTTCAAAGTTGAAGTGTGGAATTGTCTTTGTAGGAGCCTTTGTGATAGAACCGTCGAGGATAGCGTCGATGATACCACGAGTATCCTTAATAGAGATACGCTTGCCTGAGCCGTTCCAACCTGTGTTTACGAGGTATGCCTTAGCACCGCTCATTTCCATCTTCTTAACGAGCTCTTCAGCATACTTGGTAGGATGCAGTTCCAGGAATGCCTGACCGAAGCAAGCGGAGAAGGTAGGAGTAGGCTCTGTGATGCCGCGCTCTGTACCAGCCAGCTTAGCTGTGAAACCGGACAGGAAGTAATACTGAGTCTGCTCAGGTGTGAGGATTGAAACAGGCGGAAGTACGCCGAAAGCATCAGCTGAAAGGAAGATTACATTCTTTGCAGCAGGAGCTGAAGAAACAGGGCGAACAATGTTGTCGATGTGATTAATCGGATATGATACACGAGTGTTCTCTGTTACAGTCTTGTCGTTAAAGTCAATCTTGCCTTCCTTGTCAACAGTAACATTTTCAAGAAGAGCGTCTCTTCTGATAGCGTTGTAGATATCAGGCTCTGACTCTTTGTCAAGGTTGATAACCTTAGCATAGCAGCCGCCTTCAAAGTTGAATACGCCGTTGTCGTCCCAGCCGTGCTCGTCATCACCGATGAGGAGTCTCTTAGGATCTGTTGAAAGTGTAGTCTTACCTGTACCTGAAAGACCAAAGAAGATAGCTGTGTTCTCGCCGTTCTTATCTGTGTTGGCTGAGCAGTGCATTGATGCGATGCCCTTGAGCGGGAGGTAGTAGTTCATCATTGAGAACATACCCTTCTTCATCTCACCGCCGTACCATGTGTTGATGATAACCTGCTCACGGCTTGTGATGTTGAATACAACAGCTGTTTCTGAGTTAAGACCGAGCTCCTTGTAGTTTTCAACCTTAGCCTTTGATGCGTTGTAAACAACGAAATCAGGCTCAAAGTTTTCAAGCTCTTCAGCTGAAGGAGTGATGAACATATTTGTTACAAAGTGAGCCTGCCAAGCAACCTCAACGATGAAACGAACAGCCATTCTTGTGTCCTTGTTAGCACCGCAGAAAGCATCTACAACATAAAGCTTCTTGTTAGAAAGCTCTTTCTTTGCGATTTCCTTAACTGCCTTCCAAGTTTCCTCAGATGCAGGGTGGTTGTCGTTCTTGTACTCGTCAGAAGTCCACCAAACAGTGTCCTTTGAGTTCTCGTCCATAACGATGAACTTGTCCTTAGGTGAACGACCTGTGTAAACGCCGGTCATAACATTAACTGCGCCAAGCTCAGTTTCCTGACCAACTTCATAACCCTCGAGTTCGGGTCTTGTTTCTTCTTTGAAAAGCTCTTCATAAGAAGGATTGTGAACGATTTCAGTGGTACCTGTAATACCGTACTTTGTTAAATCAATCTTTGCCATTTCAGTATCAACCTTTCTATGTTTTCTGAATTCACATAGATAGTGGAATTGCGACAAATACCCCTTGTCAGCGTTAATATCCAACACCCTATGTTCGTTAATAGTTTATCACAAAAGAATCGGCTCGTCAAGCAAAACAGTAATCAAAAGCAGTTAAAACAGACATTGTGATTATATTGTCCATACTCTTTTATTGTAAGATAAAAAATTGAATTTATGCTAAAGCAAAAATGACAAATTTTAACAATAAACGCAAAAAAGTCCGACAGAAATCTGTCGGACTTAAAATGCAAGCTATAAGTAAAATTACTTAAGTTCTACTTCAGCACCGGCCTCTTCGAGCTTAGTCTTAATAGCTTCAGCGTCTTCCTTAGAAACGCCTTCCTTGAGAGCCTTAGGAGCACCGTCAACGAGTGCCTTTGCTTCCTTAAGACCAAGACCTGTTACTTCACGAACAACCTTGATAACAGCAATCTTGTTGCCGCCTGCAGCCTTAAGAACTACATCAAACTCTGTCTGCTCAGCAGCAGCAGCGCCACCGTCAGCAGCAGGACCAGCAACTGCAACTGCAGCAGCAGCTGATACACCAAACTCATCCTCTACAGCGTGAACGAGCTCTGAAAGCTCAAGAACTGTGAGGCCTTTTAATTCTTCAATAATAGCAGTAATTTTCTCTGATGCCATTGTAATTTACCTCCAATATGATAATTAGTAAAATTTTAATTAATTGCAGCCGATTATTCTGCTGCAGGAGCTTCTGCCTCAGCAGGAGCCTCTTCTGCTGCCTCAGCAGCACAAGCTTCAACGCCGCCCTTGTCAACGATAGCCTGTACGGCACGTGCAAAGGATGCTATAGGTGCCTGGAATGCACCAAGAACATTTGCAAGAAGAACTTCTCTTGTTGGGAGCTTTGAAAGGGCAACGATTGTGTCCATATCAATTACGGCACCGTCAAGATAAGCTGACTTAACCTTAAAGTTGTCATGATCCTTAGCATAGTTGCAAAGGATTCTTGCAGCAGCAGCGTACTCGCTGTCGCTTGTAGCAATAGCTGTTGTACCCTCGAGAACAGGCTTAATGTCATCAAGACCTGCTTCCTCGCAAGCACGGGAAAGAAGTGTGTTCTTTACTACAGTGTACTTAACATCGTTCTCACGAAGCTCTTTTCTGAGCTTTGTATCGTCCTCTGTGTTAATACCCTCGTAGCTGACAACCACACCTGTGATTGAGCTTTTGAGTCTTTCTGAAAGCTCTGCAACAATTGCTTTCTTCTGCTCTAAAACACTTTGACTTGGCAAGATAAATTCACCTCCAAAATATTTGTAACGCAGTTCATAAAAAACAGCCGTCCGTTTTACCTCGGACGGCTGCAAAAACACAAAACAATGTAATTTGCATCTTCCTCGGCAGGCAGGAAAAACCTTTACGCTTACGCACCTGCTGTCTTTAGAACAGCGAATTTTATATATTCACACTATTGTGTAAATAACTGAAATTAAGCACCAAACTTAGCAGGGTTGATGCGAACGCTCGGACCCATTGTTGAAGTAATGGCAACTGAGCGGATGTACTGACCCTTAGCTGCAGCAGGCTTAGCCTTTACGATAGCGCCCATGAGAGTGTCAAGGTTTTCACCGAGCTTCTCAGCGCCAAAGCTTGCCTTACCGATTGGGCAGTGAATGATGTTTGTTTTGTCAAGACGGTACTCAATCTTACCTGCCTTAGCTTCTTTAACAGCCTTGGCAATGTCAGGAGTTACAGTACCTGCCTTTGGGTTTGGCATAAGACCGCGGGGACCGAGGATTCTACCGAGACGACCTACAAGACCCATGCAATCGGGAGTTGTAATAAGAACATCAAAGTCCATCCAGTTCTCCTGCTGAATCTTCTGTGTCATATCCTCAGCACCGACAAAGTCAGCACCGGCTTCCTTGGCAAGCTCTTCGTTAGCGCCCTTACAAATTGCAAGAACTCTAACCTTTTTACCTGTACCGTTAGGGAAGAACAACCGCACCTCTAACCTGCTGGTCAGCATGACGGCTGTCAACGCCGAGCTTCACATGAAGCTCAACTGTTTCGTCAAACTTAGCAACTGCAGTCTTGATAACTGTGTCAAGTGCCTCGTTTGTATCATATAATTTAGTTCTGTCAACGAGCTTAGCAGCGTCAACATATTTCTTACCGTGTTTCATCAGTCTTCCTCCATTGTTAGGTGGTCAATCGGAATTATCCTCCCACCCGGAAATAATTAGTCAACTACTGTAATACCCATGCTTCTTGCTGTACCGGAAATCATGCTGATAGCAGCATCAAGTGAACCTGCGTTGAGGTCAGGCATCTTCTGCTCTGCAATCTTTGTGATCTGCTCACGAGTGATCTGAGCTACCTTTGTCTTATTAGGTACGCCTGAATCGCTGTCGATACCGCAAGCCTTCTTAAGAAGAACCGCAGCAGGCGGAGTCTTTGTAATGAAAGTGAATGAACGGTCTGCATATACAGTAATTACTACCGGAATGATAAGACCGATATCATTCTTTGTACGCTCATTAAAATCCTTTGTGAACGCAACAATGTTTACACCGTGCTGACCGAGAGCCGGACCAACAGGTGGTGCCGGAGTAGCCTTTCCGGCGGGAATCTGCAGCTTAATTAAGCCTACAACCTTCTGAGCCATTGTGTTTGCACCTCCAAAATTCGTGGTAAATTGCGGGACGCCACTGTGTAGGGTCCCCTCCCACAGGGAGCGTTACACTCCCAATAAAAAGCCAATCGGCTGATTATTATTTGATTAATCTTCTATCGGTTCAGCCTGAGCAAGCTCAAGTTCAACCGGAGTTTCTCGTCCGAACATAGAAACAACTACACGGACATAATCTTTGTCAGCATCAATTTCTTCAACAACACCGACAAAATCCTCAAGCGGACCGTCTATAATGCGAACTGAATCGCCGACAGAATAGTTAAGCTTAACGCTTCGTGTTTCAACACCCATTCTGTAAACTTCCGCATCTGTAAGTGGTACGGGCTTTGATCCGGGTCCCACAAATCCTGTACAGCCTCTGATGTTGCGCACAACATACCAGGTTTCGTCTGTATAGACCATCTTAACGAAAACATAGCCCGGAAACAGTTTGTTTTCAACCTCTTTGGTCTTATCGCCGACTGTTTCGGTTACGATTTCAACAGGAACTTTGACATCAATAATCATATCCTGAAGATTTCTGTTTTCGGCTGTGGTCATAAGATCTGTTGCAACCTTATTTTCATAACCCGAATAGGTATGAACAACATACCATCTTGCTTCTGATTCTGCCATAACAACTTTCTTCCTTTCGTGATTCAAGCAATGTCAGATACGAATCAGGCGGTTGTGTTCATAAAAAGACCAACGAGAGCGTACAAACCCTGATCAAGGGCAAAGATAAATACGCCTACAATAGCTACCATAGCAATGACAATACCAAAGTTCTTTGTTGTCTGCTTCGCTGTGGCCATGTGATCTTTTTGATTTCACTCTTACAGGAGCCGAGGTACTTTTTGAGCCTTTTGAAAACATTAGGCTTTTTAGCAGTCTTTTTAGCAGCTGCTTTTGCATTTTCAGACTTTTTCTCAGCCATGATGTACCTCCGTTATTTTGTTTTCCCTGTGAAGCGTGTGTTTTTTGCAGAAACGACAATACTTGTTCATTTCCAGCCTGTCCGGATCGTTCTTCTTGTTTTTCATTGTGTTGTAATTACGCTGTTTGCACTCTGTGCAGGCCAATGTGATTTTTACTCTCATAACGGCACCTCCCGGTTTTTTCGGAATATTTTAGCCTCCCTCAATAGGGCACAAAAAAATAAGCCCCTTTCAGAGGTAAGGTTATTCTACCATATATAAAGGCTTTAGTCAAGCCTTTTTTTGCAATTTATCCGCAGAAATTCTGTGTTTTCTGCGATATTCTAAAACCCGCCCGTCAAGACGGGATTTTACGGTGAATTTCAATTAAATCAGTTCTTTGTAAGAGTGTTTGCCTTTGCCTTAACTTTCTTAACTTTTTTCAGGCTTTACCGTCTTGCCCTTAAAAGCTCTTGCATTTAAAGCGGCAACCTTGAGTTCGTCGTTGAAATGCTCATAAAGTGCATTATACTCAGTGTCATCAAGTGAATTGAGCAAAACGATTGTGATGATTGCCCTTGTGTCAACATCACCGTTGTTGTACTGAACATTGAACACATTTGCAAACTTCTCGATTTCATTCTTATTTGCACGCTTAATATACATGGGAATCTTCGGAGCAATATGCTCTTTTGCGAATGTTGCGCCTCTGAACGGGAAGTAACAATCTTCCTCGTTTTTAATTTCCTCACGAAGCTCGGGGAAATATGTTACAAAACGCTTTGCGAGAAACTTCGGATCTGCGGTTCCGTCGTCATCCTTTTTCTTTTTCTGCTTAACCTGCTTTGCCCTTTTGATTGCAAGTGTACCCGAAACGCCTTCGATAAAGTCATTTGCGATACTGTCGGCATCCTTCTGTGTGCCGACTGTTTCATCGTAAAGCCATGTTGCAAGTGTTTTCCATTCGTTGTCGGGACCTTCATCGGTCATTGTGCAGGAACGGAGCACCATCTGTTCCTTATCCTTATAATATACTACCGAATATGCAAGTGCCGCACTTGTAAAAAGCGAAACAAGCTCGTTGTCGTTTTCGGCAACAACCTTCTGCTTTGTATAATTCTGTTTTACAAGTTCTTCTTCAACCTTGCCGACGATATAATCAAAAGCTTTTTTAAATTCCAACTTAATCTTCCTCTCGGATTAGTCTGTTAGAATTCATTATACAATCAAATAACAGATTTGTCAAAGGTTTTGACTTGCAAGACGCACATTATTGTGTTATTATTTAAGCTGTATATTAATGTAAAAAGAAGGTTTTATTATGTCTTGTCAAGATGCTATCGGAGTTTTTGACTCTGGATTAGGCGGACTCAGCGCTGTAAAAGAGTTTTTGCATGTGCTGCCAAACGAGAAAATAATATACTTTGGAGATACGGGAAGAGTACCCTACGGCAACAGAAGCCGTGAAACAATTTCAAAGTATGCCCTTCAGGACGCAAATTTTCTGTTGAAACACAATGTCAAAACAGTTGTTGCAGCCTGCGGTACGGTAAGTTCGGTTGCAGGCGATATGCTTGAAGAAAAGCTTTCCGTTCCGTACACGGGTGTTGTAAACCCGACCGCATTCATTGCCGACCGAAAAACAAAGAACGGCAAAATCGGAATTATCGGCACTGCCGCAACCATTTCGAGCCACAGCTACAAGCTCCGTCTTGAAAAGCTTAATCCGAAATACAAGGTTTATGAGCAGGCGTGTCCGCTTTTTGTTCCGCTTGTTGAAAACGGTTTCATCTGTCGTGACGATCAGATTGTACGGCTTGTCATCAGAAGATATCTTTCCGAACTCAAGGAAACAGGCGTTGACACCCTCATTCTCGGTTGCACTCACTATCCGCTTTTGCGTGATGCAATTGCTGACTTTATGGGTGACGGCGTTACGCTTGTTGATTCGGGATATGAAACTGCAATCTATTGCTCAAAAATTCTCAGAGAAAACAATCTGCTCAACACAGACGGTGTGCATCAGACTCCCGAATTTTATGTAAGCGACACTCCCGACGGATTTAAAAGCGTTGCAGGACTGTTTCTCGGCAGAAATATGGAGCATACTGTTACACAAATTGACATTGAACAGTATTAACGAGGGAAGATATGACAGATAAGGAAAAGAAAAAATGCAAATATATGATTTCCATTCTGGGCGAACAGATTCTTGACGATGAAAGCGACCGAATTGAGGTTCTCACAGAGGGAAATTTTCTGATGAAAAAAGACCATTGTTACATAGGCTACAAAGAATATGACGAGGATGCACCGCAGAGCTTTTTACGACAATCTCATCAAAGTTCAGGACAATACGGTGACAATTACACGCAAAGGGTCCCATGCGTTCACAGCTTATGCTTGAAAAAGGCAGACGGCATCAATGCCTGTATCAGACGCCTGCAGGCGACCTTATGATAGGAGTTTTCACAAAAACGATGAACAACTCCCTCACCAAAAACGGCGGAACGCTTGAGGTCAGTTACACGCTTGATTTCAACAATGACCTTGTGAGCGAAAACAAGTTTAAAATTACGGTTGAAGAAAAAAAGAAAAGTTTGAAAATGAGGTAGATTGATATGGATACATACGCACTTGCTGTACAACAGCTAAAAAAGCAATTGAAAACGCTATTGAAAAGGCAATATCAAACGGTGAACTTCCACAGGCGGAGGCCGCTCCGTTTATCATTGAAACACCCGCAGACAGAAGCCACGGCGACTTTGCAACAAATGCGGCAATGGCAGGCGCAAAGGCATTCCGTATGCCGCCTTTCAAAATTGCACAGGCTATCACATCAAACCTTGACCTTGAGGGTACAATGTTTGACCGCTTTGAAACAGCAGGTCCGGGATTCATCAACTTCTTCCTCGGCACTGAATTTTATTCGGCTGTAATCAGAGAAATCCTTGCCAATCCCGAGGCATACGGCAGAAGTGAATACGGCAGAGATGAAAAGGTTATGGTTGAGTTTGTATCAGCCAACCCGACAGGCTCCTATGCACATGGGCAACGCAAGAGGCGGCGCTCTCGGTGACTGTCTTGCCGCTGTTCTTGACAAAGCGGGCTACAACGCATGGCGTGAATTTTATGTAAACGACGCCGGCAATCAGATTGAAAAGTTCGGCTGTTCACTTGAAGCAAGATATCTTCAGATTTTCAAGGGCGATGAGATAGAGTTCCCCGAGGACGGCTATCAGGGTGAGGACATCAAAGACCTTGCAAAAGAATATGCTGACCTAAACGGCGACAGCCTTGTTAATGTAAGCGCAGAAGTACGCAAAAAGGCTCTTGTTGACTATGCACTTCCTAAGAACATCAAGAAGATGCAGGCTGATATGGAAAAATACAAGATTTTCTATGACAAGTGGTTCTTTGAAAGCGAGCTTCACAAGAGCGGTGCTGTTAAGGCTGTTGTTGACCTTCTCACGAAAAAAAAAGGACTTACCTATGAAAAAGATGGTGCCGTTTGGTACAAGAACAAAGAGGTGCTCACACAGAAGCTTCTCAAAGAGGGCAAGTCACAGAAATACATTGACAACCTTGAATTAAAGGACGATGTTCTCATTCGTCAGAACGGCAACCCGACATATTTTACAGCCGACATCGCATACCACAAGAACAAATTTGACCGTGGATTCACAACTCTTATTGATGTTTGGGGTGCAGACCATCACGGTCATGTTATGAGAATGAAAGGCGCAATGGACGCTATCGGCTATGACGGTGACAAGCTCAACGTTGTTCTTATGCAGCTTGTTAAGCTTGTTAAGGATGGTGAGCTTGTAAGAATGAGCAAGCGTACCGGCAAGGCTATTCAGCTTGGCGATTTGCTTGACGAAGTGCCTGTTGACAGCGCAAGGTTCCTCTTTAACACCAAAGAGGCTAACACACAGATGGACTTTGACCTTGACCTTGCAGTAAGTCAGGACAATCAGAACCCTGTTTATTATGTTCAATACGCACACGCAAGAATTTGCAGTATCTTCAAGTCACTTGCAAAAGAGGGCATTTCTCCGAGAGAATGTACAGACGCAGAGCTTGCGCTCCTCACAGCTCCCGAAGAAAAAGAACTCATCAATCATCTTGCGTCATACACCAACGAAATCATCAGTGCGGCAAAGGATTATGATCCGACCAAGGTTACGCGCTATGTAACACAGCTTGCAACACTTTTTCCACAAATTCTACAACGCTTGCCGTGTTAAGGGCGAAGAAGAAGGTCTTATGCAGGCAAGACTTGCACTTTGCAACTGCGTAAGAGCCGTTATCAAAAATGTTCTTACAATGTTCAACATCTCTTGCCCCGAAAGCATGTAAACCGAGTACCTCGGTGCGTAGTTCGTGTAGATAGTTTTATTAATGCGAAGCTTATATTTCCCGAGCGTTACTATTGTATATCTTGTGCTTTATTCAACCGAGTACCTCGGTGCGTATCGTGTAGATAGTTTTATTAATGCGAAGCTTATACTTCCCGAGCGTTACTATTGTATATCTCGTGCTTTATTCAACCGAGTACCTCGGTGCGTAGTTCGTGTAGATAGTTTTATTAATGCGAAGCTTATATTTCCCGAGCGTTACTATTGTATATCTCGTGCTTTATTCAACCGAGTACCTCAGTGCGTAGTTCGTGTAGATAGTTTTGTTAATGCGAAACTTATACTTCCCGAGCGGAAGTTTACAAATTGAAATTTAAAAATTGAAAATGTAAAATGGATGTCGGGAAGACAGTTTGCATAATGCAAAACAATGTCTTCCCGACTGATTTTTATTTATATCCAATTGTCATGCCTTATGGGGGTTAAGCCCTATTAATAATACAAATTCAATGCATAATAAAGTCCCGAAGTACACACAATACCTCGGGACTTAATTATTATTACTGTGATTATGATTTAAAATCATTCAGTAACAAATTGCTGACCGACTTTTTCCGTAACCGTTAAGACCTATAATATACTTTTGAATTGAAGTCGCATCCATAACAGAAATAGCGCCGTCACTATCAACATCTGCAACTGACTTACTGTCTGCTGTAAGTTCTTCAAGACCGACAATTTACTTCTGAATATCGGTAGCATCGATTACGGTAATATCACCGTCAATGTTCACATCACCGTAAACAAGAGCATTTTTGTTTCATCCTCAACCGCAAAAGCGCTGAATACGCTTACTGCCATAAGAACAAACAATGTCGCAATACTAATAAGTTTTTTTTTGCCATACCAAAATCCTCCTTAGAACAGTGCATTTTCAACCAATAATACACCGAAATTGAATTTGATAATCAACATTATATAAACATCGAACGAGAAAACAAGAATATACTTTTACTTCTCTTTGTCGTTTATAACCGTTCGGTTATCTTATAAAGTATTTTATCACAAAGACTACTGTTCTGTCAATAGCAAATAAACAAAAAGATGATAAATTGTTTTATTATAAACAAATATGAGAATTGTATGAAGATAACAATTTAACAAATAACGAATAACAACAATGTGTTTTATTACATTAATATCTTCTATACATACAATAAGGTTCACATCACACTAATTTATGCATCACAAACGCAATAGCAATACTGAATTTTGCCACTGTTATAACCATTTAGTTATCATACGAAAATTTCGTTGCAAAGAATGTTATTCTGTCAGTATAAATAAATAAATAAAAAGGGTGATACAATGCCTTATTATAAAAGGATAAGGGAGTTGCGTGAGGATCACGATATGACGCAGAATGATGTTGCAGAATACCTCGGCATGAAACAGCCGCAGTACTTTAGGTATGAAAACGGAAACCGTGACGTGCCGACTGAGGTGCTTATTTCTCTTGCAAAATTGTACAAAGTTTCAACCGACTACATCCTTGAGTTGAAACACGATACAAATTAAACACGCTCAAAAGTAAAACCCCGAAGTCTGTAAAAACTTCGGGGTTGTTATTTTCATTCGGCTATTCAACTAACACTTATGCAGCTGCAAACTTTTTCGCCTGTTTTGCCGTATCCGTCAACATTTACGATATACTTTTGAACAGCTGTTGCATCCTTAATTGTAATCACAGCGTCAACATCAACATCTGCTAACTTCTGATTTACATTATCGAGATGTGCCATATTTACTATGTATTTTTTGCACTATTGTTGCGTCAACAATAGTAATTATGCCGTCATTATTCACATCGCCGTAAATCATACTTTCCAAAGGATCAGAACATTCAGCAAGAATTTCTTCAACCTTGGACAAAATTGTATCCTTATCAAGATAATCACTGCTATCAAGAATACTTTCTGCGGCAGTCTTCACATCTTTTGGACTTACAAGCAATGCATTAAGAAGATTCTGTGTGTAGGCACTTTTTCAGGAAAATCATAGTAATTAATAAGGTACTGTGCAAGGAGTGTTTCATCAGTCACACCCTCGGTAAGTGTAGTTCCGATTACATTGCCTGTTGTAGTTATTCTCTTTTCCGGACCACAATCCTTGTTCTCAGTCCAAACTGCCTCAAGTGCGACTTTTTCAGAATCATCAGGATTTTCAAGCTTATTGCCTGTACAATATAGTGTATCACCAATGCACTTGCCGTCCATAACTACATTATATGTCTGCACACCCGTGTTTGCACTGAAAATTACGCAATAACGCTTTCCGTCTGAAGGAGAAATTGTGTTGCCTGTTTTTGAAAGGTCATATGCGGCAATTCCTGTATCGGGATCATAGACACATTTTTCTGATCTTGTCTGCCACATAGGCCATACACCTGTACCGTCAGCAGCCCATACATGGCAATAAATATTTTTTACATTTTCCCAACCTGATTTTTTAACATCAAATTTGATTTCCTTTACAGCAGGCTCGGGTGTTGTCGGTTCAGGAGTTGTTGTAGGTTCTGACGAAGGCTCATCGGGAGTTGATGTATCATTAAGCTCATAAAGCACTCCGTTTTCCTTTGCCATTTCATAATTAGGAAGTCCGCCGTATTCATACTTGCCTGTTTTCTCGTTCTTGCCGTAGAAGAAATAATATTCTCCATAGTAAAATTTCTTACCTGAAACAAGATTTTCAGCAGCATTGTTAAGGTCAACAATATATACCATATTGTCAAAATTCATTGCGATGCCCCAATCGGGATCTTCATAAAAATTGTCGGCAAAGTTACCTAAGAATGATTTATCATCACCATTTAAAGCCGCTTTTGCCTTTGACCAAAATTCGCCGTCAAGCATATTGTCATAGTAGTCATCGTCGCCCTCTGAATAAGATCCACTTATGATGTCGGCGGTTTGATTTGCAGCCATAAACTGACCCTCACTAAACTCATATGTTACATTTCCGTAATCATCAACTATTCTTTCACCGCCGTTAAGAGCATTGTTGAAAATAACAGCAATTACATCTGTCGGGAGATCAACATAATAAAGATTCGATTCAGCATCAGCAACCTGCATTTTGTAACCCGGCCACGCAAGACGCTCTGTTCCCTCGACAAATCCATCAGTATCAGATCCATTCCACCAAAAAATTCCCGCAGAATCTGCACCGTATTTTGCGCTCTTCCAAGAATTAGGCATTGCAAAATAAATTCTGTGTGTTTCTACGCCCTCACTTGGGACATAACGACCGTCGCTGTCAACTGCCGCAGATACTCCTGAAATGCCGACTACGGCGATAGAAAGCACCATTGCGATTGACAGAATCATACTCATAATTTTTTTCGTCATTTTAAAATCCCCTTTCTGATTACGGTTTAAAAAATATTCAGTATATGTATTGTGAATTGCAAAATTGCACTGCAATGCACTTCTAACCTCATACATATAATACAACTAATACAATATTTTGTCAATAGAATTTAAGACAATTCATACATTTTTTTGTAAACTTTTACCATAAAACAAAATTTTTCCTTTGCATATAATTTAAAATTCTGCAAAAAATAAAACCACCTCACGGAAAGGTGGTTTTTATTTTGAGTTTTTACGATGTTAATCATAACGAGGGACAGCACGAAAAATATCCGATTGAGTTGCCCTCACGGAACAGCAAAAAGGAAATTTCCCCTATTGTTGATGTTACGGAACACGAGGTTTATCCGCTTGAGTTTGCAAACTGTCACAGGACAAAGCCTCATTTTGACACAAACGGTGACATCACCGAGATTGTGACTACCGAAACAGAAGCTGAAACGGAAGAGCGAACCACTCACGAACAGCATAAGTAGGGACATACAAAAGTCTTGTGTCGGAGCTTACTGCTCCGACATTTCCTTTTATGCCGAGTTGCGAACAGATTATCCTCGCTCTGAGCTGATGAAAACCGTCTGTCACAATCGTAATATCGGTATTAAGGTTGTTGTCCCCAATTATTTTCATTGAATTTCTTATATTCTCGGTTGTGTTGGTTGACTTGTTCTCCATATAAAGTCTTGAAGAATCAATTTTTGACTCCGTCAGCACATTGTACATACATTGTGCCTCACTCATAATCTCGTCACTTCCCTGTCCTCCGCTGAGAACGGCATTTGCGTTCGGAGAATCGTCAAGATATGATTTTGCGGCGTCAATTCTGCCACGCAAAATTACCGACGGTCCCCACGGCTTAACCTGAGCACCGAGGACAATTGCAGTTGAGTTTTCGGGCGGTGCCTGACAGGTTGCCCACACCATTGCAGAGGTGACAATCGCACCGTAAACAGCAAAAGCAATAAAGCCGATATTCACTACACGAAAAACTATTTTAGTAAACAAATGCTTAAAACAAAATGTCTTTATTGCTCCGTGAACGGGCGGAATTAACACGCACAAGAGCCATAGGCACAAAATAGTTCCTGCAATATTACCCGGGTTGATAATTCCGTGAGTCATAGGGATTACGAAAAATCCGAGAAACACAACTGCTGCGGCAATGCCGATTATGCGTAAAATTAACATCACCATTTTCAAAATATCACCCGACCTGTTAAATTTCTTTCATCTTGTCAAACTCGTTATACATATTTTCAAGTGTTGACAAGCGGTCAATAAACGGAGTGTCAACAGCGCCCTCAAAGCACGATTCTTTCTTGCTTTTGAGAACCTCCATTGCAGATTTGTCGGGATTGTTGATTGTTCCGGCACCTGCAACACAACCGCCCGGGCAAGCCATACCCTCAAGCAGATAGCCGTTGTACTTGCCTGCCTTTGCCATACGCAAAAGCTTTACACACTCGTCAAGTCCCTGTGCATTGGCAACCTTGACCTCTCTTTCGGGATCAAGCTTGTGGATTGCATTGACAACAGCCTTTGCAACACCGCCGCTTACGGCAAAGCCTCTGCCGTCTGCGCTTGAGAATGAAAGCGGTTTTTCGTCAACCTCAACAGCGTTAAAATCAACCTCTTTTGCGGCAAACATTCCAGCAACTTCTTCAAAAAGTCAGCACAAAGTCGATATCACTTCGGATACTTCTGCGGCTTGCCTCAAGCTTTTTAGCGGCACATGGCCGATAAACACAACTCTGCAATCGGGATAATGCTGTTTTGTAAGTCTGCCCGTGAGAACCATCGGAGTGAGTGCCATTGAAATGTACGGAGCAATGTCGGGGAAAGTTTTCTTCGCCATAACGCTCCATGCCGGGCAACATGAAGTCGCCATGAAAGGCTGTTTTTCGGGAACCTCTTCCATAAAATCCTTTGCTTCTTCAACCGTACAAAGGTCGGCACCTACCGCAACCTCGACAACATCTGTAAAGCCGAGAGCCTTAAAGGCATTTCTGATTTTATTTGACGGAAGACCCTTGAACTGACCTGCAATTGCAGGTGCAACGGCGGCATAAACAGGTGTGCCGCTGTTGATTGCCATAATAGTCTGAAAAATCTGACTTTTGTCAACAATTGCGCTGAACGGACAGCTTACAAGGCACATTCCGCATGAAACGCACTTGTTATAGTCAATATCTGCTCTGCCGTGTTCATCGCTGTGAATAGCTTTCATACCGCATGCGGCGGCACACGGACGCTCCTGCTTTATGATTGCATTGTACGGGCACGCACCCTGACATTTTCCGCATTTGATGCATTTTTCATCGTCAATATGTGATTTCCCGTGTACAATCGAGATTGCTCCCTTCGGGCAAACCTCTGTACACGGGTGTTCAAGACAGCCCTGACATCCGTCTGTCACAACCACTCTTTTTTCAGCACACTTATGACAGGCGAATTTTATTATATTGATTAACGGCGGATCGTAAACCTTTTCGTCAATCATACTTTCTTCAACACCTGTTGAGATAGGCGCTTGTTTTGAAACGGGCAAAAGCGGAAGTCCCATTGCAAGGCGAAGTCTTTCGCCAACAATGGCTCTTTTCGAGAAATATACTTTCACGGTATGTTGAAATTTCACCCGGGATAATTTCATACGGAAGATTTTCAAATTTTGAATAATCTCCGCCCTCGTATGCAAACCTTGCAACCTCGGTGAAAATTTGATTACGGATTTTTGTCTTTGACGAATACAGTCCTCTCAAGGCACTCATCCTTTCACTGTGTGTATTTTATTTTCAATTCAATCATTCACTAAATTCAAATCTCAGCAACGCTCTGCCTTGCTTGCAATTTGTACATAGGAGCGTTAGCTCCTCAGAGGTTCAATGGAACATTGAATCTCTGAATTGCAACATAATGTTGCAATTCGTACTTAGATTATACACTACACTATCCTTGTTTTCAACAGATACAGGCTTATTTTGCAAAAATTTTGCGATATTATTTACATAATATCAAACTTTATCCCGAGCGATTTTGTCACATTTATTGACTTTAAGTGAATATTGTTATAAAATGGTGTCATACTATCAAAAATTACGAGGTACAAACCTATGAAATGTCCTAATTGCGGTTTTGAAACCGAGTCTGCGTTTTGTCAGATGTGCGGAACAAAAATTTCCGAAGCTTTACATACACAGAATAATGAAACAACCGAAACTGAGTACACCTCGCCTTTGCCGCAGACAGGCTTTGAACAGGCGGATGGCTTTGCACCGCAGTTTCAAAATGAAATGCCCGAACTTGAAATAAATCAGCCACCCATTCCCTACATTCCGCCGGCAGAACAGCCGATTGATAAAAAGAAAGCTTTTAAAATCGTGAAAATTGTTGCCGCCTGTGTGATTGGTGCGGTCATTATTGCAGGCATTGCAATCAATGTAACTGCGGCGGTATCGGGCAACAGCAAGTCAATTTTCGGTAACAACTCCATTAGTGACTGGGTGAATCGTCCTGAAATGCACGACGGGGATTACAGCACATATAATTAAAAAATAAAAAAATAAAACGGTAGGAAAGGCATTGCAGTTTTGCAAATTGTCTTTCCTGCCGTTTTTATGTTTAGGTTTAAAATAAATTATTCGGGTCTGCCGATTTTGCGGAAACGCTCATAGCGTGCATTCAAAAGCTCTTCGTCATCCAGGGCAAGATTCTTTTCAAAAGTTCTCTTAATGAGCATTTTAAGACTTTCAAACATAGCCTGATCGCCTGCCTTTGGCTGACGGATGATTCTCTCGATTACACCGAGGTCAAACAAATCCTGTGCGGTAAGCCTGAGTGCCTCTGCCGCATCAGCCGCCTTTGAGCTGTCTTTCCAGAGAATTGACGCACAACCCTCGGGAGAAATTACCGAATAAACGGAATTTTTCAAGCATCCATACTTCATCGGAAACTGCAAGTGCAAGCGCACCGCCGCTGCCGCCCTCACCGATAAGAACAGTAAGTACGGGAGTTTTGAGAGTCATCATTTCCATGAGGTTTTCGGCAATAGCCTGTCCCTGACCTCTTTCCTCCGCACCGATTCCGGGGTATGCACCGCTTGTATCAACAAGGCAAAGAACAGGTCTTCTGAACTTTTCAGCCTGTTTCATAAGTCTTAATGCCTTGCGGTAGCCCTCGGGATGAGCCTGACCGAAGTTGCGTTCAACACGCTCTTTTGTATTTCTGCCCCTTTTCAATTCCGATTACAGTAACAGGAGTGTCAAAGAGCATTGCGAGTCCTGCAACAACTGCTTTATCATCGGCATATCTGCGGTCACCGTGAAGCTCAATGAAGCTGTCACCGAACATATGGGCAATATAGTCAACCGAGGTCAGCTTGTTAGCATCTCTCGCCGCCATAACCTTTTCGTAAGCTGTCATTTTTAAGCCTCCTCACCGCTGTAACCGTGCAATTTAAGCAGTTTTACAAGTGTAGATTTCAAATCATTTCTGCTGACAACCGAATCGATAAAGCCCTTCTGAAGAACAAATTCCGAGGTTTGGAAATCCTTGGGGAGCTTTTTGACGAATTGTCTGCTCGATTACTCTCGGACCTGCAAAGGCAACAAGACAATCGGGCTCGGCAAGAATAATGTCGCCCTCCATTGCAAACGATGCCGTAACACCGCCTGTTGTCGGGTCTGTAAGCACCGTGATGTAGAGATTACCTGCGTCGCTGTGTCTTTTTACCGCACCGGAAGTTTTTGCCATTTGCATAAGCGAGAGGATGCCCTCCTGCATTCTTGCACCGCCTGCGGCAGTACAAACAACAATCGGCATTGCATTTTCGGTTGCATATTCAAACGCACGGGTGATTTTTTCGCCCGTGATTACGCCCATACTTCCCATCATAAAGGTCGGATCCATAACGCAGAGAACGGCATCAATGCCGTTCATCTTACATTCTCCGCAGATAACAGACTCCTTAGCACCTGTTTTTCTCGCCTTTTCAAGCTTTTCGTCATATCCCGGAAAATCAAGAATATTATGGCTTGAAAGGTCTGCATCAAACTCAACAAAGGTATCCTTGTCGGCAAGCATTTCAACTCTGTCTCTTCCATTCATTCTGAAATGGTGGTTGCACTTTGTGCAGACATGAAGATTTTCCTCCATATCAGTCGTAAGGAGCATAGTGTTGCATTTGGGGCATTTTATCCACATTTCTTCGGGAACGAAGGGAACATTTTTGCTCTCGCCCTCATCGGACTCAAGCTCATTCTTCGGTTTTCTGAAAGCAAACAAATCCATATCTTTTACTTCTTCCTGTCGGCGTGTTTCTCTTCAAACTCTGCCATAAAATCTGTTGTATATTCACCGCTCACAACTGTTCGTCCGAGAGAATCTCGGCAAGAAGGTCACGGTTAATGTCAATTCCGTCAATGGTAAGCTCGGAAAGAGCCATTTTCATCTTTCTGATCGCCTCGGCACGGCTTCTTGCCTGAACAATCAGCTTGCCGATCATCGAATCATAGTACGGAGGAACAAAATAGTCCTGATAAATCGCCGTATCAAATCTTACAAATGCACCGCCCGGGGTGTGAAGTCTTGTAATTCTTCCGCAGCTCGGTCTGAATCCCTTTTCCGGATTTTCGGCATTGATTCGGCATTCAATTACATTGCCGTGTGTGAAGATGCTGTCCTGAGTGCGGGAAAGCTTTGCACCTGCGGCAATTCTTATCTGCCACTGAACAATATCAAGACCTGTTACCATTTCCGTAACACCGTGTTCAACCTGCAGACGGGTGTTCATTTCCATAAAGTAGAAGTTGTTGTCCATATCAAGCAAAAATTCAACTGTGCCTGCATTGACATAGTTGACTGCCTTTGCCGCCTTAACAGCCGCAATCATCATCTCTTTACGGGTTTTTTCTCATCAAGAGCGGGGCTTGGACTTTCTTCAATCATCTTCTGGTTCTTTCTCTGAACAGAGCATTCACGCTCACCCAGACAAACAATATTGCCGTATTTATCACACAAGAGCTGCATTTCAATGTGTTTTACAGGGTGAATGAATTTTTCTATGTAGCAGGCACCGTCACCGAATGCTGACTGCGCCTCGCTTGAAGCTGACAAAAATGCCTCTTCAAACTGCTCAATTGAATCGACACGGCGAATACCCTTTCCGCCGCCGCCCGAACGAGCCTTGATGAGAAGCGGAAAACCGATTTTTTCAGCTTCCTCTTTTGCCTGTTCAACGCTTTCAACAATATCGCAACCGGGGTTACGGGAACACCTGCGGCACGCATAGTCTTTCTTGCGTTGTCCTTGTCGCCCAAAAGCTTTATCATTTCGGATGAAGGACCGATAAAGTTGATGTTGCACTGTTCACAGAGCGAAACAAACTTGGCATTTTCGGACAAGAGTCCGTAGCCGGGATGAATAGCCTGAGCACCGCTTTCAACGGCAACGGTGAGAATTGCAGGCATATTGAGGTAGCTGTCGGCAACACGGTTACCGCCTACGCAGTAGCTTTCATCGGCAAGCTGAACATGCAGGGAGTCCTTGTCTGCCTCAGAGTAAATTGCTACTGTGCTGATGCCCATTTCACGGCAGGCACGGATAATTCTTACTGCAATTTCGCCTCGGTTGGCAATCAGAATTTTTGAGAACATTTTTTCACTTCCAGTTATTTATCGCATTACGGCTGTCTGCACCCAAAACGGCACAGACAGCCTTTAAAATCACTTATTTTCAACAAGTGCAAACGAAAGCTCGGCACTTACACAGAGCTTGCCGTCAACATAACCCTTTGCGTCAATAAAGTAGAATGCACCTCTGCTCTTTGTGAGTGTGCAGACACTTTCAAGAGTGTCGCCCGGTTTCACGGGATTTCTGAACTTAACATTGTTCATCTTTGTAAAGTAAGGTGTGCAGTTCTTAACCTTGTCTGCAAGAAGGCAACAGCTTGCCTGTCCCATCATTTCGCAGAGAATAACACCCGGAACAACGGGGTTACCGGGGAAATGTCCCTGTAAAAAGAACTCGTCACCTTTGATTGTATATCTGCCCTTTGCCGTGTTTTCGTCAACACTTTCAGCCTCTTCAACAAGAAGCATATTGTCACGATGCGGCAAAATCTTTTTAATTTCTTCCTGATTCATACTGTCCTCCGATTATTTAACCTTGAATAACGGCTGACCGTATTCAACAAGATCTCCGTCCTTAACAAGAACTTCAACGATTTCATAGTCGTCCTCAGCCTGAATTTCGTTCATGCACTTCATAGCCTCGATAATGCAAACGGTTGAGCCCTTGCTTACTTTCTTTCCGACAGGAGCAAAGGAGCCTTGCCCGGTGCCGATGCGGCATAGAATACGCCGACAATCGGAGCGTTTACAGTCTTGGCGTCTTCCTCTGGAGCGGCAGGCTGAGCCGCAGGAGCCTGTGGCTGAACAGGCGCAGGAGTGGGAACATCTGTTGCAGTCGGCTGATATGCACCGATTGGAGACGCATTAAAAATCTGCTGTGCCGGATGTTCTTTTTCAAGATGAATCTTTGTACCGTCCTCTTTTTCAATTTCAAGAACACTCAAAGAAGAATTTTCAAGAAGGGAAATATATTCCTTGATTTCTTCAATTTTATTCATAGTAATTCCCTCGCTTAATATTTTTTAAATACAAGACAAGCGTCATGTCCGCCAAAGCCGAGGTTGGTTGAAGCGGCAACATTTACATCACGCTTAACTGCTTTGTTAGGTGTATAGTTAAGGTCAAGACCTTCATCGGGTTCGTCAAGGTTGATTGTCGGCGGAATAACACCGTCATTGAGAGCCATAACAGAAGCGATAGCCTCAACTGCGCCTGTTGCACCGAGAAGATGACCTGTCATTGATTTTGTTGAGCTGATATTTGCATCATAAGCCTTTTCACCGAGAGCAGTTTTGATAGCCATTGTTTCGGTAAGGTCGTTAAGATGTGTGCTTGTGCCGTGAGCATTGATGTAAAGCTGTGCGTCATCGGCAACATTTGCCTCCTCAAAAGCAATCTTAATTGCTCTTGCAAGACCTGCACCGTTAGGATCGGGAGCTGTAACATGATGTGCATCACAAGTATTGCCGTAGCCTGAAAGCTCTGCATAAATCTTAGCACCTCTTGCAACTGCGTGCTCATACTCTTCAAGAACGAGCATGCCTGCGCCCTCGCCCATGATGAAACCGTCACGATTCTTGTCGAACGGACGGGATGCGTGCTTTGGATCATCGTTTGTTGAAAGAGCTTTCATATTCTGGAAACCTGCAATTGTGAGAGGAGCAACAACTGCCTCTGCACCGCCTGCGATGATAGCGTCAGCGTAGCCGTCCTTGATGCAGTGGAAAGCCTCACCGATTGAGTTTGTACCTGTTGCACAGGCGCTCATAACCGAAAAGAGACACACCTTTTGCGTTAAAACGGATTGCAACATTGCCTGTTGCGATATTACCGATCATCATCGGAATGAAGAAAGGAGAAACCTTTCTCGGGCCTCCGTTTTCCATGCCCACTGTATTCTTAACAAAGGTCTGCAAACCGCCGATACCTGCGCCGATATAAACACCGAAACGGTTCTCGTCAATCTTGCCTATGATACCGCTGTCGTCAACAGCCTGCTGTGCCGCTGCGATTGCGTACTGTGTATATGGATCAAGCTTTCTTACTTCTTTTTTCTCAATATACTGTGTGGGATCAAAATCCTTGACTGTACCTGCGATGTGAACCTTGAGGTCACTTGTATCGAAAGCTGTGATTGTTTCGATACCGCAAACGCCGTCAACCATATTTTTCCACATTGTAGGCACATCGTTACCAATCGGTGAAATTGCGCCCATACCTGTTACAACTACTCTTCTGCTCATTATATCCTCCAAATCAATTACATTGCAAGTCCGCCGTCAACTCTGATAACCTCGCCTGTTACATAAGCGGCATCATCAGAGCAGAGGAAAGCTACTACATCTGCAACATCATCGGGAGTACCGATACGCTTTGCAGGAATCTGTGCTTTCATTGCGTCCTTTACCTTATCGGGAAGTACACTTGTCATATCTGTTGCAATGTAACCCGGAGCAACTGCATTAGCCGTAACGCCTCTGCCTGCAAGTTCCTTTGCAACCGACTTTGTAAGACCGATAATACCGGCCTTTGATGCAGAATAGTTAGCCTGACCTGCGTTGCCGGTAAGACCGACAATTGACGCTGTGCTGCAGATTCTGCCGTAACGCTTTTTTCATAAAGTGCTTGTATGTATGCTTAATCATGTTGAATGTACCCTTGAGGTTTACATTGATTACAGCATCAAAATCTTTTTCGTCCATATTTAAAACGAGCTTATCTCTCGTGATACCTGCGTTGTTTACAAGAATTTCGATACTGCCGAACTCCTCAATGACCTGATCGACAACCTTCTTTGACTCTTCAAAGTTTGAAACATCACAGAAATACTGCTCAACCTTTGTGCCGTACTGTGAAAGCTCTTCCTTGGCCTTAATGCCCTCGTTTTCGTCACCAACATAGAGAATTGCGATATTAGCACCCTCTTTTGCAAGCTTTGTTGCAATTGCAAGACCGATACCTCTTGAGCCGCCTGTTACTACGGCTGTTTTATTTTCAAATCTCATTATATTATACCTCCGAACAGTATCAAAGTTCAAGTGCGTCAATATCAGCCGCAGTTTCAACCTTGAATGCCTTTACATCTCCGTTGATTCTCTTTACAAGACCTGTGAGAGTTTTGCCCACACCAACCTCAATAAAGGTGTCAACGCCGTCATTAATCATATTTTCAACAATAGTCTGCCATTTTACAGGATTCTCAACCTGTGCTTTGACAAGCGTTTTGAAATCGCCCGAATACGGCTGAGCCGTGTAATCGGAATAAATCTGAACCTTTGGCTGAGCAAAGTCAACATTTTCCATATACTTTCCGAGTCCCTCTGCGGCATCAGCCATAAAGGGAGAATGGAACGCACCGCTTACTGCAAGAAGTTTTGCCCTTCCGCCCTCTGCTTTAACTGCCTCGCAGAAAGCGTCGGCATTTTCACTTGTTGTTGCAACAACAGTCTGAGCCGGTGAGTTGTAGTTTACGGGATATGTTTTGTCAAACCTTGAGCAGATTTCTTCAACCTTCTCGGGAGTAAGCTTTAACACGGCAGCCATTGCACCTGGATTTTCCGTTGCGGCTTTGTCCATAAGCTCGCCTCTTTTGCAAAACGAGTCTGAAAGCCTCTTCATCGGAAAGGATTCCCGAAAAAGCAAGTGCAGAAATCTCACCGAGTGAAAAGCCTGCTACGCAATCGGGAGTGATACCCTTTTCAACAAGAGCTCTTGCGGCCGCAAGGTCGGCAGTAAAAATACACGGCTGTGTATTTACTGTCTTAGAAAGCTCCTCCATTGTACCCTCAAAGCACTGCTTTGAAGTGTTTTCTCTTATAGAATCAGCCATTTCGTAAACAGCCTTTGCGGCAGGCGAATTATCGTAAAGATCCTTGCCCATACCGCTGTACTGTGCGCCCTGACCTGAAAAAATAAATGCTATTTTACCCATTTTGTTGCTCCGTTCAATACTTCTTCTGCCTGTGAGAACATCTCTTCAATCATTTCTCTTGCCGGCTGTTCCTTTTTCACCATACTTGCAACCTGTCCTGCAAGAACGGTACCCTGAGAAACATCGCCCTCTCTCACAGCTCTTCTGAGTCTGCCGAGTCCCATATTTTCAAGCTCCTCATCGGAAACATTAGCCGAATCGTACTCAGCCTTTGTATATTCACGGGTAAACGAGTTACGGATTGAACGAACAGGATGACCGAGTCTTTTTACCTGTTACAACCGTGTCAATATCTCTTGCTTTGAGAATTTTGTTCTTATATTCCTGAGAGATAGTACATTCCTTTGCAACGAGAAATCTTGTGCCGACCTGAACGCCCTGAGCGCCGAGCATAAATGCTGCGGCAATCTGTCTGCCGTCTGCAATACCGCCTGCGGCAATTACAGGTATATTTACTGCATCAACAACCTGAGGAACAAGAGCCATTGTTGTGAGATCACCGACATGACCGCCTGACTCGCCGCCCTCTGCGATAACGGCAAAAGCACCGTCTTTTTCCATTTTTCCTTGCAAGCGCAACGCTCGGAACAACAGGAATAACCTTGATGCCTGCCTCAAGCCACTTTGCCATGTACTTGCCGGGGTTGCCTGCACCTGTTGTGATGACCTTGATGCCCTCTTCAACTACAACATCGCTTACTTCCTCTGCAAACGGACTCATAAGCATGATGTTTACGCCGAAAATTTTATCGGTCATTGTTTTGCACTTTCTGATTTCCTCACGGAGCTGTTCGCCGTTGGAATTCATAGCTGCAATAATGCCGAGACCGCCTGCATTTGAAACACCTGCGGCAAGCGATGCATCAGCCACCCAAGCCATGCCTCCCTGAAAAATAGGGAACTCAAGACCGAGCGACTGGTCAATGACAGTAGAAATCATATGTAATATCTCCTTTTCTGCATTTTTACTTGATTTTCAGAAACAGAAAATTTGCAAGATTTCATTATTTTGAAAAATTTACGGCAAATTCTGCACCTGATACCATACTTTATGGCATATCAGTCTGATTTTACTCCAAAAGCACAGAAAAGTCAATATAAAAGCACAGAAAAGTCAATATATATGAAGAATTATCTTACCATTAAGCCTTTAACTGCAATAGTCCTCAAGAGCCCTCATAAGGTTTTTCTTTTCCCTTTATTTCAATTCCTTTTTCAAGGTAAAGTGCGTCGCCTTTCGGAAGATTTGATACTCTGCAGTCGGTTGTCAGATACGCTTTGTCCTCGCCTTTTTGTACACTACAATATACCCTTTTTCGGCTTTTATGATGTAGTCGCCTTCCGTTGTACCGTTATTCTGCGACGACGAATAATTGCCTGTTGCAGAAGGTGTTTTCCGCAGAATTCACGGGAGCAAAAAGCGAGCTTATCATCATACACGCAATTAGAATCACACCTGTTAATCCAACTATTTTTTTCATAATACAGCACTCTTTCCGTCAGTTTTACTTTTATTTTTTCCCGAACCAACGGTTATATTCATCATTTTTATAAAATTCCAACCAAAAGGCCGCCTTAATTCTGCATATTTTTTAAGAGAAATTTGCATTAATATATTTATTTTTTTCTTTTCAGGTGATATAATAATCAAATGAGTATTTCTGCTTGTAATTTTGAACATATATGTTATTATATAATTTATGTATTACAGCCGGCGCACTGCGTTTGTGCAAATCACTCAGACAAATTACAAACCGACGGTTGTTCGTTTAACCGTAAATTGTGAATTGATAAAGGAGATAATATGCGAAACAAGCGTGAAACTGACATCAGTCAGTATAAGAAGGATATTCAGCAAAATGAATTATCCGAAAAAAGCTGACGGAGGTGTAAAAAGATTTTTCAGGGGTTTTGGCAAGTTCCTGATTACCGTTTGTTCGGTATGCCTGGTTGCTCTGCTTATTACGGGCATTTCACTTGCTGTCTACATTTTCACCATTGCGTCCGAGCCTACGGGCATCGACCTCAAGGCAAAGTCTATGAACCAGACAAGCCGAATATATATTCAGAATGAGGATACAAAGGAATTTAAGGAGTATCAGAAACTATACGATACCGAGAACAGAATCTGGGTTGACAATCAGGATATTCCTCAGGCAATGAAAGATGCGGTTGTCGCAATTGAGGACAAGCGTTTCTTTGACCACAACGGTGTTGACTGGGGCAGAACTCTTTCCGCCGTTGCAAATCTTGCAACCGGTTCGGACTCATACGGCGGTTCAACAATTACCCAACAGCTCATTAAGAACATTACAGATGACAACGAGGTTTCAATTACAAGAAAACTTCGTGAAATCACAAAGGCACTAAAGCTTGAGCAGGAATACACAAAGGATCAGATTCTTGAAGCCTATCTCAATGTTGTAAACTTCGGCAATAACTGTCAGGGTGTTGAATCGGCGGCTCAGCTTTACTTCGGCAAGAGCATAAAGGACTGTTCAATTGCGGAATGTGCGGCAATTGCGGGAATTACACAAAACCCGTCAAGATGGAATCCGCTTGTTTTCCCCGAAAACAACAAGGAGCGCCGTGAAATCGTTCTCAATGAAATGTATGATCAGAAAAAAATTTCTAAAGACGAATTTGATGCGGCTATGAAAGAAAGTGCCACAATGACATTTGTCGGCTGGCAGGCGTCCGATGACGATGACAATGATGACGAGGCTGATGTTCAGAACTGGTATATTGATCAGGTCTTTCGTGATCTTCAAAAGGACATTGCAGAATATTACAACATAAGCGAATCTGCGGCATCTTCAAAGCTTTACACAGAGGGACTTAAAATCTACTGTGCAATGGATGAAAATGCTCAGACCTACCTTGAAAATGCGGCACTCAATATTGATAAATCAAATGATTCCGACCTTCAGATTGCGTCAACAATTATGGGATATGACGGCAGAGTAATTGCAACAGTCGGTTCTTCAACAAAAAAAGAGGGCGCTCTCAGCTGGGACAGATCCTACAACTCCGTACTTCAGCCGGGTTCTTCAATCAAGCCTGTTGTTGTTTACCCTTATGCAATCGAATCAAAGAAGCTTTATTTCTCATCAATGGTTCTCGATGAACCGCTTGACAACTATCGTACAAATGAAAGCGGTCAGCTTGTTTCGGGTCCCTAACAACGCATACGGCTACTACAACGGCAATATGAGTCTTCCCGATGCAATTGAGTGGTCATCAAACGCAACAGCCGCTCAGACCATGGAGCTTATCGGCGGTCCGAGCGTTGCATATCAGCAGGTTGTTACAAAAATGGGATTCCAGAATCTTACGGAACAGGATGCACAGAATACGGGTGCTCTTTCAATCGGCGGTATGAACGGCGGTGTTACAGTAAGAGAAATGGCGGCTGCCTACACATATCTCGGCAACGGCGGTCTTTACTACGAACCGTACACATACTACTATGTAACCGACTCAGAGGACAACATAATCATTGATAACCGTGACGCAGTTCCGAAACAGGCTTATTCAGCCGAAACAGCAGGAATCATAACCGACTGCTTCACTACAATGTTACAAACAGCGCTCACACAAACGCACATTACGCTCAGATTTCAGGCTGGGACATTATCGGCAAAACAGGTACAACCGATGACGATAAGGATTCATGGTTCTGCGGATGTTCACCATATGCCGTAATGGCTACATGGTGCGGTTTTGATAAGCCTAAAACCATTTCCTACAGCGGAAGAACAACGGCAACAAAATTCTTTGCAAATGTTATGGGCAAGTACCTTAAAGGCAAAGAAAAACAAGGAATATAAAATATCCAATAACCTGATTGAGGCAACATATAATCCTACAACGGGACTTATTGTTTCAACAGATAATATTTCGGGACGGTATGTGGGCTACTACACCGAGGACAATATGCCGAGTTCGGGAGGTTCATATTACAGCGGTAACTATGAATACGGCTCAGATGTCTCAGACTCCTCAAGCTACTACAATCCCAATTACGGCGGTGACAACAGCGGTAGCAATTACGGCGGCGACACAAGCAACAGCGGAGGAGATAATTCAGGCGGCGACACCTCCGGCGGAGGAGATAATTCAGGCGGAGAACCTTCCGGCGGAGGAGATAATTCAGGCGGAGAACCTTCCGGCGGAGGGGAATCCTCAGGCGGAGGCGAAAGCTCCGGAGGCGGTGAATCGTCAGGCGGCGGTGAGGAAGCTCCCCCCTGCCGCAGAATAAAATAACAGGTTAAAACCAAAAACTCGAAAGGAAAGGTTTTTAGATATGGTTTCAATAGCAATTATGGGTCACGGTGTTGTAGGTTCGGGCGTTGCCGAAATCTTTACAACACACAAACAGAAGCTTTATGCAAGCATCGGTGAAGAGGTTTATGTCAAGAAGATTCTTGACCTTCGCGAATTCCCCGACAGCCCGCTTGCAGACAGATTCAAAAAAACTTTGAAGATATCATCAACGACCTCGAAATAAGAGTTGTTGTTGAAGTTATGGGCGGTCTTAATCCTGCTTATGACTTTGTAAAGAGATGTCTTAAAGCAGGTAAGAGTGTTGTTACTTCAAACAAGGAGCTTGTTGCCGCTCACGGTGCAGAACTCCTTGAAATTTCAAAGGAAACAAACACAAACTTCCTCTTTGAAGCATCGGTAGGCGGCGGTATTCCGATTATCCGCCCGATGAGCCAGTGTCTTGTTGCAAACAATGTTGACGAGATTGCCGGTATTCTTAACGGTACAACAAACTTTATCCTTACAAAGATGATTGAAGACGGTATGCAGTTTGACGATGCGCTCAAACTTGCTCAGGAGCTTGGCTTTGCCGAGAGAAATCCTGCCGCTGATATCGAAGGTCACGACGCTTGCCGTAAGATTTGTATTCTTGCATCTCTTGCATACGGAAAGCATGTTTATCCCGACTCTGTACATACAGAGGGCATTACAAAAATTACACTTGAAGATGTAAGATACGCTGAGGCTTTCCATTGCGTAATTAAACTTATCGGCAGTGTTAAGCGTCTTGCGGACGGCAAGATTGACATTATCGTTGCTCCTATGCTCGTTCCGAACAAGAGCCAGCTTGCTAACATTGACTATGAGTTCAACGGCATTATGGTAAGAGGCGACTGCACAGGCGATGTAGTATTCTACGGCAAGGGTGCAGGCAAGCTTCCTACAGCAAGCGCAGTTGTAGCCGATGTAATCGACTGCTGTAAGCACCTCAAGACAAGAAAGTTCCTTTACTGGGCAGACGGCAACGGCAAAAACATTCTTCCTTGGGAGGAGTCAAGCCGTGCCATGTATGTTCGTGCAAACGGCAGTAATGTTGCAGAAAAGGCAGAAAAATTATTCGGTGAGGTAACAGTAATCAATAAGGCTGACGCACCTGCCGACGAAAAAGCATTTGTTGTCAAGGCTATGCCGTACAACGAATTTGCCGAGAAGATTGCTCAGCTTGAAGCTGACGGTGTTTCGGTACTTTCAAGTATCCGTGTGGCTGATTTATAATTTTACAGAGGGAGTATTAAGTACATGAGTTTGATAGTTCAGAAATTTGGCGGCAGCTCTGTTGCCAATGCCGAAAGAGTAATGAATGTTGCATCAATCGTAACAGACACTTACGCAAAGGGCAATGATGTTGTAGTTGTTGTATCCGCTCAGGGCGACACAACAGACGATCTCATTGAAAAGGCAAACGAAATCAATCCAAAGGCTTCAAGAAGAGAAAAGGATATGCTTCTTGCCGCAGGCGAGCAGATTTCTATTTCACTTCTTGCAATGGCAATCGAAAAGCTCGGTTACCACGCTGTTTCTCTTCTTGGCTGGCAGGCAGGTTTCAATACCACTTCTGCTCACACAAGCGCAAGAATCAGAAAAGTTGAGCCTGACAGAATTAAGAAAGAGCTTGACAAGAAGAACATTGTAATCGTTGCAGGCTTCCAGGGCATTTCAAAATACGGCGATATTACAACACTCGGCAGAGGCGGTTCGACACAAGCGCCGTAGCTATTGCGGCTGCAATGCACGCTGATCTCTGTCAGATTTTCACCGATGTTGAGGGTGTTTACACAGCTGATCCGAGAAAGGTTAAGAACGCTAAGAAGCTTCAGGAAATCTCTTATGACGAAATGCTTGAGCTTGCTACACTCGGTGCTCAGGTTCTTAACAACCGTTCGGTTGAAATGGCTAAAAATATAATATCGAGCTTGAAGTACTTTCAAGTATGACAAAGGCTTCGGGTACAATTGTAAAGGAGAAAACTAAAATGGAAAAAATGTTAATCAGCGGTGTTGCTAAAGATACAGATGTTGCAAGAATTTCTGTTATGGGTGTTCCGAATATCCCCGGTCTTGCTTTTTAAGATGTTCTCAAAGCTTTCTGCTAAAGATATCAATGTTGACATTATTCTTCAGTCAATCGGTCATGACGGCAAGAAGGACATCAGCTTTACAGTTGCCAAGAACAGAGGCGAAGAGGCTGTTGCTCTTATGAAGGAATACACAGAGAACCTCGGTGCAGAGGAAATTCTCTATGACGATAAGGTAGCTAAGATTTCAATTGTCGGTGCAGGTATGGAAAGCCACGCAGGCGTTGCTACAAAGATGTTCGAGGCTCTTTATGACGCTCAGGTCAACATCAGATGATCAGCACAAGCGAAATCAAGGTTTCGGTTCTTATTGATTCAGCAGACGCTGACAAGGCTGTAAGCGCTATCCACAGCAAATTCTTTGATTAATAGAAGAGCCGAGGTTCGCAGCCCTAAAATAACGACCGGCGAGGACTAAGCCGTGAAATTTACGCAAGTAATTGAAACGGATTAGACGAGTGGAAGTTATTTTAGGAATAGCGGAGAACAACGAGGCTTGACATTAGAAGACCGAGGTTCGCAGCCCTAAAACTTTTTATAACGCAAATGAAAATCCCTGTCCACAATGGACAGGGATTTTTTTGTATCGGTAAACTTTGTTTTTCACATTATAAAGCTGTCTGTACGAATTTGGTACAGCGATTCACCGTTAAATTTAATGATAGTAATATCCTGAACTGGAAAATTCGTTGAAGATACTGATACCGCAGACTGCAAGTATAATTGAAATAACTACCACAAGCACAACTCCGATAAGAGCCAGGATAAGAGCGGCTCTTGCGTAGTTTTTGAGTGACTTCTTTGTTGATGAGCTGAACGCCCAGACAAAGAGCATAATGAGGTTTACAATCGGCAGACAGGTTAAAAGCATAACGCCGATCCAACCGCCTATGCTTACAGGCTGAGTATCCGGAGTACAGTATGGCGGTGCAACGGGCGGTACAGGCTGTGAGTTATATGTCTGCTGATACTGCGTGTTGTACTGCTGATTATAGCCGTTGTTGTAGCTCTGATATTGATTGCCGTACTTGCTTTGATTTGCGCCGTAATCATTGTTCGGTGAGTTTGTAAACTGCTGACCGTATGAAGTTTTGTTAGGCTGTGGTTGCTGATAATAAGTTTGATTTGGCTGACCGTACTGCTGAGAATACGGATTCTGCTGTGGCTGACTGTCGGCAGTCGGCTGTGCGTTATCAACCTCAGGCTGTGCAGTCTGCACATTCTCGTAAGGGTTCTGTGCAGCATCTTCGGTTGAAGCATTTTCAACAGGCTGTGTTTCAGGCTCCGGAGTCTGCTCAACAGGTGTTCCGCAGTAAGTACAGAACATTGCTCCGTTGTCAATTTCGTGATTGCAATTTTTACATACCATATATAATCGCTCCTTGCATAATATTCTATAAATAGTATGCTATCATTTTACACTATTTGCCTTACAAAATCAACAACATTCCACGCAATAATTCAATAATATTACAAAAAGCGACAGTTTTACGGCTGTCGCTTTTTATTACACTCCCTTTTCATAAGCTTGTGGGGAATTATTTTATTTTCTTTGAGTGACGCTTTTACATCTATAATACGCTGATTTGACGAGCCTCTGAACGCAAGGCTTATATCGTGAAGAGCCTCAACAAATTCACCGTCAACAAGCACATCAATCATTGAAAGCATTTCATCCGTACATTCACACCTTGCTCTGCTGTCGGAAAGAAGCTCCTTGTCAAACAAATAGCCCGAATAACACCAAATTGTTTTGTCGGAATATTTTTCTCTGACACGCTTTAAAAAACGGCACTAAGGCTCTTTGATTTGAAGGTTCAAAGGGTTCTCCGCCGAGCAATGACAAGCCGTCAATATATGACGGTTCAAGCTCTTTGAGAATTTTATCCTCAACCTCTTTTGTAAAAGGTTCGCCGTAATCAAAACTCCATGTCTGCGGATTAAAGCAGTTTTTGCAATGATGCGTACAGCCGGATACAAAGAGCGATACTCTTACTCCCTCACCGTTTGCAATATCGCAGAGTTTAATTTCTCCGTAATTCATCAAAGGTGAAGCACCCTTTCCTCAATTTCCTGTGTTCTGCCCTGATTCCAGAACTGTGTTCCGATGTATCCGCAAGTACGTCTTGCAACATTCATCTTATCTTGATCACGGTTGCCGCAGTTAGGACACTCCCCACACAAGCTTGCCGTCATCGTGAACGATCTTGATTTCTCCGTCATAACCGCAAACCTGACAGTAGTCGCTCTTTGTGTTTAGTTCTGCATACATAATATTATCATAGATGAACTTAATAACCTGTAAAACAGCTGGAATGTTATCCTGCATATTCGGAACTTCAACATAGCTGATTGCACCGCCCGGTGACAAAGCCTGAAATTCGGATTCAAGCTTCAGCTTGCTGAATGCGTCAATATTCTCGGTAACATGAACATGATAGCTGTTTGTGATGTAGTTTTTATCTGTTACGCCCTTGATAATGCCGAAACGCTTTTGAAGACACTTTGCAAACTTATATGTTGTGCTTTCAAGAGGAGTGCCATAAAGGCTGTAGTCAATGTTTTCAGCCTTTTTCCACTTTGCACAATAGTCGTTTAGTTTCTGCATAATCTCAAGGCCGAGTTCTTTGCCCTCTTTTTCGGTGAGTTTTTTTTGCCGATAAGGCTGTAAACGCACTCCCAAAGACCTGCATAACCGAGTGAAAGCGTTGAATAACCGCCGTGGAGAAGCTTGTCAATCTTCTCACCCTTTTTAAGTCTTGCCAAAGCACCGTACTGCCACAAAATAGGAGCGGCATCCGAAAGAGTGCCTGTAAGACGCTCGTGACGGCACTGCAATGCTCTGTGGCAAAGTTCCATTCTCTCGTCAAAAATCTTCCAGAATTTATCAAGATCCTTGCCTGCGCTGAGTCCGATATCAACAAGATTTACCGTCACAACACCCTGATTGAATCTGCCGTAATATTTCGGCTTGCCGTTTTCGTCAACATAAGGAGTAAAGGAAGCTTCTGCAACCCATACAGGTAAAAAGCAATGTCCCTCGCCGTTTTTATCAATTTTGCTTTGGAGCATAACCTTCTCCGAGATATAATCGGGCACCATACGCTTTGCGGTGCATTTTGCCGCAAGCTCCGTTAAATACCAATACTCGCCGTCCTCGGTTATATTGTCCTCCTCAAGCACATAAATAAGCTTCGGGAACGCAGGGGTTATCCAAACGCCCTTTTCGTTTTTACGCCCTTGTGACGCTGTTTGAGAGTTTCTTCGATAATCATGGCGAGGTCGTGCTTTTTCCTGCTCGTTCTTTGCCTCGTTAAGATACATAAACACGGTTACAAACGGAGCCTGACCGTTTGTTGTGAGCAAAGTAACAACCTGATACTGAATGGTCTGAACACCACGGTTTACTTCTTTGCGAAGTCTTTGCTCAACGATATCGTTGATTTTCTCTTCTGTTGGATGAACACCGAGTTCTTCGATTTCCGCAAGAGTTTCTCTGCGGATTTTCTCACGGGAAACCTGAACAAACGGTGCAAGATGAGCAAGGCTTATGCTCTGCCCGCCGTACTGGTTACTTGCAACCTGTGCAATAATCTGAGTTGCAATGTTACACGCCGTTGAAAAGCTGTGCGGTCTTTCAATAAGCGTATCGCTGATCACGGTGCCGTTCTGCAGCATATCCTCCAGGTTTACAAGATCGCAGTTGTGCATATGCTGTGCAAAATAGTCGGAGTCGTGAAAATGAATTATACCTTCCTTATCAGCCTCAACGATATCAGCCGGCAAAAGCATTCTCCTTGTAAGGTCACGGCTGACCTCACCGGCCATATAGTCACGCTGAACGCTGTTGACGGTAGGGTTCTTATTTGAATTTTCCTGCTTTACTTCCTCGTTATTGCACTCGATAAGCGAAAGAATTCTGTTATCGGTAGTATTTGCCTTACGAACAAGCGAACGATTGTAGCGGTAACGCACATATCTTCTTGCAAGCTCAAACGCACCCTTTGCCATTAGCTGATCCTCAACCATATCCTGAATTTCTTCAACGGACACTGCTCTCCTGATTTTGTTGCACTTATATTCAACATAGTCGGCAACATCCTCAATCTGTTCGTCTGTAAGGAACTTGTGTTCCCCAGAACCGTTTGCCTTTTTAACGGCATTAATAATTTTTTCAATGTTGAAATCTTCTTCTGAGCCGTTACGCTTAATAATTCTCATAATCCTTCCCCTTTTATTATTTTGCGGTACTTCCTTGGTAAAAATATCCTATATCTGTTAATCCGAATAAAAAAATAAATTTTTCAATAATGCCGTTTAAAAAATGCGTTGTGCAATAAAATTGCAAGGAACCAAACCTTCCTTGCGATGTAAGACCAATTATACAATAATTGCAATATAAATACTGTTGCACAGGCAACAATTATGTGATATACTATACTATATCTTGTGGCAAGATAAAAAACGCCACACATTATGGAGTGTTGCAAATGATAGAAGAAATAGGCGGTGCAAGGCTTAAAAAATCAGATTTCATCGGGATAAACGAGTGTTTTAAACCTATTGAAAAAGAGAGTATAAAAGGGGTGAAATCATAACTACATATTCACCCGAAAATGACACAATTTGCATCATAAACGAAGGAACTGTTTATCTGACAACCGACAATGCCGAAAATCAGCGGAGAATTATTTCTTTTTTATGAAAAAGGGCGACATAATCGTCACCTGCATTGTACCCGAATCAGACAACAGAATTTTTTATCTGAGTGCCAAAACAAACTGCAAAATTGATTTCGTGAAATACTCAAAATTTACAGCCTGTTGTGAAAAGCATTGCAGTAAACACCAGCGGATTATAAGTGCATACATCAAAAAATCTCATAAAAAAAGTCTTGCTCACACAGACATTCTCTGTCAGCAGACGCTGAGGAGCAAGCTTTTGACTTTTTTTGAATACATTAAAACCGAAAAAGGAAAAAACACCTTTTATCTTCCTCTCCCTCTTTCCGACCTTGCAGATTACCTTTCTGTTGACCGAAGTGCAATGATGCGTGAAAAATAAAAAAGATGAATGAGGAAAATATTATAATCTCCGAAAAACGAAAAATCACAGTCATTGAAGATTTGTCAGAATGACACATAACATATATATGTATAAAAAACATAAAAAACAAAAAATATAAATGCGTGATTTCGCCGTTTTGAGCCTGCAAAAAAACTTGCAGGCTTTTTTTGTACACAACGATTAATATTGTAGTATAAAAACACCTTGCAGTCAACACGCTAAAAGAATTATAGTCAAAATAATTAATTTGACTGATTTTGAATGGAGATAATCAAAAACACCAATTTTAATTGCAAAAACGGTAAAATTATACTGTTTTTGAATAATGCTCGACACTTTTTTGTTAGCTAATTTTGCTGTCTTTAAATTTTTTCTGAATTTTTTGACCGATTTTGCTTGACTTTTTAAAAAACGGGTGTTATAATATAGTCAAGATAGTCAAAATAGTCAAGAGGTGAGGATAATGCTTACACAGGACAGATATCGTGCAATACTTGATTTGCTCGAAGAAAAAGTTCGGTCACGGTGTCGGAATTAACAAAGTTGCTTGACTCATCCGAGTCAACAATAAGAAGAGATCTTTCCGCTCTTGATGAGATGGGAAAGCTCACAAAGGTTTTCGGCGGTGCAACTTCAATCACCAGAAACGAGGGTGTTTTTGAAGATGCGGTAAGCAATCGTGAAACCGTTATGAGCGATGAAAAAGATGCGGTTGCAGAATACTGTGCAAAGCTTATCCATGACTCTGACTTTGTTTATATTGACGCAGGAACAACAACATTAAAGCTTGTTGACCACATTACAAATACAAACGCAACATATGTTACAAACGGCATAACACACGCCAGAATGCTTATCCACAAGGGTATGCAGACATATATAGTAGGCGGAAAAATAAAACCGCTTACCGAGGCTGTTGTGGGTGCCGAAGCAATAAAAAGCATAAACTGCTTTAACTTTACAAAAGCTTTTATGGGAGCAAACGGAATTGACATCAGTTCGGGATTCACAACCCCCGACATTGAAGAAGGTCTTATAAAGGAAACGGCAATCAACAAATCTTATATGGCATTTGTTCTTGCAGACCATTCATTCGTGCGTACTTGCCGAACTCGGTATCAAGAGCACAGCGCTTGGTTTTGTTGCAGGATTTACCGGAGAGGCTATTGAAAAAGGTCTTAAAAATCCTAAAATCACAGCAGATTTTATCACACTTAAAAGCGGAATTTCAAGAATAAACATTAAAATCAAGGCAGGCGAAGAAACCGAAATCAACTGTCAAGGACCACACATAGATGAGGAAGAACTTTTGAATCTGTTTGATAAAATCGACAATATTCAGAGCGGCGATACACTTATCATTGCAGGAAATATTCCAAATACATTGCCTGACGATGTTTATGAAAGAATCATCGAAAAACTTGACGGAAAAGATGTAAGAATTGTAGTTGACGCAACTAAAAAGTTGCTTGTTAATTCACTAAAATACAAACCGTTTTTAATCAAACCGAACCGTCAGGAGCTTTCAGAAATTTTTGACACAACAGTAAAGACAGAAAGCGATGTTGTCAAATATGCGCAGGAATTGCAGAAAATGGGTGCAAAAAATGTTCTCGTTTCTCTGGGCGGCGACGGTGCATTACTTGTTGACGAATTCGGAAAGGTTCATAAAGAGGGCGTTATTAAAGGTCACAAGGTACTGAATACAGTAGGCTCGGGTGACTCGATGGTAGCAGGCTTTGTAGCCGGCTGCATTGACAAAAATGATTACGCCTATGCGTTAAAGCTCGGCAGTGCCTGCGGAAATGCAACAGCATTTTTAAACGGACTTGCCACAAAAGATAAAATTGATGAATTGCTCGCTCAATTCTGAGTGGGTAGAAATAAATAAACTAAAAAGGAGAAAAATTTATGCGTATTACTGATTTATTAAAACAAAGTGCCATAGAGCTTAATGTATCAGTGGCAAACAAACAGGCAGCAATCGACAAGCTCGTTTCATTGCACGACAAGAGCGGAAACCTTGTAAACGCAGCCGAGTATAAGAAAGGAATCCTCGCAAGAGAGGAAATGGGAACAACAGCAGTCGGTATGGAAGTTGCCATTCCGCACGCAAAGAGCACAGCAGTTAAAGCTCCTGCACTTGCTGCAATTACAGTTCCTAACGGTGTAGATTATGAGGCTCCGGACGGACAGCCTTGCAAACTTATTTTTATGATAGCGGCTACAACAGACGGCGATGTTCACCTTGAGGTTCTCGCAAGACTTATGCAGCTTTTAATGCATGAAGATTTTACAGCGAAACTTAAAGCCGCAAAAACTCCGAAAGAATTTATCTCTATTATTGACGCAAAAGAAACAGAGAAGTTCCCCGATGAACCAAAGGCAGAAGTTCCTGCAAAGAAGGGTTACAGAGTTCTTGCTATCACAGCTTGTCCAACAGGTATTGCTCATACTTATATGGCGGCTGAATCACTCCAGAAAGCCGGCGACAGCCTTAACATTCCGATTAAGGTTGAAACAAACGGTTCGGGCGGTGCAAAGAATGTGCTTACCGAAGAAGAAATTGCAAATTGTGACGGTATCATCATTGCCGCTGACATCACAATAAATCTTGCCCGTTTTGACGGCAAGCCCGTTTTACAGTGTGCCGTTTCAGACGGTATTCATAAGCCGGAAGAGCTTATCAACAAGATTGTAAACAAAGAAGTTCCCGTATATCATCACAAAGGCGGTTCTGCAGATGCTCCAAGGAAGAGAGGCGGCGCTTACGGTCACCTTATGAACGGTGTATCACATATGCTCCCGTTCGTTGTAGCAGGCGGTATCTTCATTGCAATTGCATTCCTCATTGATATTGCATGCGGTGTTAACGCACAGGAGGTTGGCAGTGCATTCGGTACGGTAACTCCAGCAGCCGCATGGTTTAAGACACTCGGCGGTGTGGCATTTAACCTTATGGTTCCTATTCTTTCCGGCTTTATCGCAATGTCAATTGCAGACCGTCCCGGCCTTCTCGTTGGTCTTGTAGGCGGTTTCCTTGCAACATCAGGCGCAACCTTTGCAGATCCGGGTGCTGTTAACACAGTTCCGTCAGGCTTCCTCGGTGGCTTGCTTGCAGGTTTCGCAGGCGGTTACTTAATGCTTGCTATTGAAAAAATGTGCGATAAGATGCCTAAGGCTCTTGAGGGTATCAAGCCCGTTCTCATCTATCCGCTTCTCGGACTCGGCGGTATTCTCGTTGTAATGTGCGCAGTCAACCCGTTCATGGGTATGATTAACTCAGGTATGTCAAACGGCCTTAACGCTATTGCCTCTAACCCTGCAATGATGGTTCCGCTCTGTGCGCTCCTCGCAGGTATGATGTCTATCGACATGGGAGGCCCTTTCAACAAGGCAGCTTATGCATTCGCAACACTTAACCTTGCAAACGCAGACGATCAGGCATACATCATTATGGCAGCAGTTATGATCGGCGGTATGGTTCCTCCAATCGCAATCGCTCTTTCAAACACATTCTTCAAGAATCGTTGGACAGACGAAGAAAGAAAGAATGCTCCCGTAAACTATGTAATGGGACTTTCATTCATCACAGAAGGTGCAATTCCTTACGCAGCAGGTCATCCGCTTCAGGTTATCCCTTCATGTATCGTTGGTTCTGCAGTAGCAGGCGCATTTTCAGCTCTCTTTGGCTGTAAGCTTATGGCTCCTCACGGCGGTATCTTCGTATTCGCAACAATGCAGGGTACATGGTATTTCTACCTCCTTGCTCTTGCAATCGGTGCAGTAGTTTCAATGTTTATGCTTGCACTTCTTAAAAAACCTCTTAACAGAGAGATTAAAAAAGTTAAATAAATTTCACAAAAAATCTTCCATTCTTTCTTAAAATATGATAAAATAAACTTAATTCAGACAGGGAGCAGCCCTCCCTGTCTAACACAAAACTATTATAAAGGGGTTTTCTATTATGGTATCAAAAAAACTTACATTAAATAATGCATCAGGTTTTCATATGCGTCCCGCATCAGTATTTGCAACAGCAATGGCAAAGTTCCAGAGTGATGTTACAATTGATTTCAACTCAAACAAAATCAATGCAAAAAGTCTTTTAAATATTATTGCAGCTTGTATTAAGTGCGGCAGCGAGTTTGTAGTAGAATGTAACGGTCCTGACGAAGAAGAGGCTCTTGCAAAGGCAGTAGAGCTTATTGAAGGCGGACTTGGTGAATAAAAACGGGAGCGTGTCTTTTGGCACGCTTTCTTTCTAAAATTTGAAAGCAGGTGAGGTTATGTTACACGGAACACCCGCTTCCGAGGGTATCGGACTCGGAAGAGTAATGATTGTAGAAGAAGCAAAACTTGAATATAATAATGTAACTGTTACGGATACCGAGGCAGAGGTTGAGCGTTTCAGAAATGCGGTTAAAATATTTTGCGACAATACTGCGGCACAGGCAGATGCGCTGAAAGCGTCGGCAGGTAAAAAAGAGGCAGAAATTCTTGAGGGTCACATTCAGATGATGAAAGACCCGTATATGTGCGGCGAAATCGAAAAGTTGATTGATAACGGTCAGTGCGCCGAGGCTGCACTTGAGTATATGTGCGATATGTTCATCTCTATGTTTTCTGCCACAGATGACGAACTTACACAGCAGAGAGCGGCAGATGTAAAAGACTTAAAAACAAGTATGCTAAGCATTTTGCTCGGAGTAAAAGAAGTAAAACTTTCGGCAGCGCCAAAGGGCACGGTAGTTGTCGCAAAAGAACTTACTCCGTCCATGACAGCAGGCATCAATAAAGAAAATATTGTCGGAATTATTACCGAAACAGGCGGCAAAACATCTCATTCGGCTATCCTTGCAAGGGCACTTGAAATTCCCGCCGTGCTAAGCGTAAACGGTGCGGTTTCAAAACTTTCGGCCGGTGCTTATGTAATCGTTGACGGCAGTGAGGGCGTAGTAATTGATGAGCCGGATGACGCTGTTATTCAGGAGTACGATACAAAGAGAATTAATTTTCTTAAAGAGCGCAAAGAACTTGAAAATTTCCATTAAAATGTTGCTTTATAATAGAAATGTAATATTTATCAAAAAGTGAGGACTTTTTATGCCATTAATTGAAGTAAAATGTAAAAACTGTGGTTCTTCTTTGCATATTGACTCAAACACAAAAACTGGTGTTTGTCCATTTTGTAACACGCAATATTTTTCAGAAGATACTGTAAATAATTACAATATAGGACAAGCAAACATTCATATTGATAATAATGCCATTGTTGAAAATCTACTAAAAATGCAGAAACAAATCTTTCTATACTTAAAGATTATGAAAAATCAGCCGAACTATTTAAAAAGTTACTGAGTCTGCACCTGATAATTATAAAGGGTGGTGGGGCATTATTAGAGCTAAAACAAGAGAATTTCACAATTTTGACAGTTCTACACTCAATCAATTAAATAAATACGCAGCCTATGCTATAAATGTTGCCGATACAAATACAAAAACAGCACTTAAAGATAAATGGTTAAAATATCTTATAAAAAAACAAAGCTATATTACAAGGAAAGATTGATTCTTTAGATAATGATTGCAAAAAATTTAACAACACAAAACTAAATACCACAAAAAAAATTGCAACCGATAATTAAACAAAAGGAAGAAATCCTAGAAAAATATCAATTACCACTAAAGTTATCAAACGGAGTGCTTTTTTGTCTTTATAATTATTACACTCACATATATAATATTTGGTACATTAGATAATGAAATGTATCCTGCGACAATTATCAGCCTTATAGCAATGGTAATAACTATAATTTGCATAGTCATTTCACGTAAAAAAAAAGAATTTTAGCAGAAAATTTAATCGAACCAATAAATTCTGAAATTAATAAAACCGAAGATGAAATAAGTAAGTTACAAAAAGAAATAGATACTGCGAAATCACAAATTTCAAATTTACAAGCTGAAATAAATTTAATAAATACCTACATCAATATCTAAATAATTTTCAAAAACACCTGTGGAATCATTAAATATTTCCATAGGTGTTTTTTATGTAAACTATACGTAGGCAACACTATCCCTTTTTGAAAAGACGCAGCCGCAGTAGTTTTGGCGGTAGAGGTCATATTCTTTTGAAAGGATGATTGAACGCTTGTAGCCTTCACGCTTTTTGAAGTCGCTGTACAGCCACGGAATGCCGTACTTCTCGGCAAGCTCCGCACCGATTGCATTAAGCAACTGCGCATTTTTCAGCGGACTGATTGTAAGCGTGGTTGTGAAATAATCAAAGCCGTGTTTCTTTGCGTAGCGTGCAGAGGATTCAAGTCGCAGTCTGAAACATTTTTCACACCGCTTTCCGCCCTCGGGTTCATTTTCAAAACCTTTGACATACTCAAAGTAATCCTTGGGCAAATATTCGCCCTCGACCACCTTTACAGGATGTTCAAACGGCATAAGCGACACAAGACGCTTTTCTTCGCTCAGGCGGTAATTATACTCATCCGCAATCGAAATATTCGGATTGTAAAAATAGACCGTGATATCAAAATATTTTGAAAGATACTCAAGGCAGTAGGACGAACACGGGGCGCAACACACATGCAAAAGCAGTTTTGGGACTTTTCCCTCCCCCGTTATTTTGTCAATTACCCTGTCGAGTTCTTTCTGATAGTTTATCTTGTTCATACTATTATATAAATTTGCAAATGTATTCAAAAAAGTTCTTCTGCTGTGTCTGCAACAAACGGTGCACCTGCGTTCATAAGCTCGTTTTTTCCCCTGAATCCCCATGAAACACCTGCCATTTTTACACCTGCATTGTTTGCCGTAAACACATCGACATCGCTGTCACCGACATAGAAACATTCTTCGGGAGTTACACCGCTCATATCGAGGAGTGCAAGCAGAGCATCAGGCTCGGGCTTTGTCTTGTACTGTGGTTTCTGTCCCCATGCCTGAGTAAACTTGTGATTTGGAAATGCTTTTTTTTAGCATTTTATCAACAAATTCATCGGGCTTGTTTGAAAGCACACCTGTTTTCACACCCTTTTCTGCAAGCTTTTCAAGCATTTCAGCACAACCATCATATGCGGCAGTGTGGTCGTTGCAATGAACGGCATAGTGTCTGTCGTAATCAGCCTTAACCTTTTCAAAAAGCTCGTGGTCGGTCCACGCATCTCCCATCGCCCTTCTGATGAGCATTTCTCTGCCGTTTCCGACATATGTTTTATAATTTTCAACCGGCTTTTCTTCAAGACCGTTAAGCTTCAGACCATAGTTCACACTTATAGCAAGATCGGTAAGCGAATTCATAAGCGTGCCGTCAAGATCAAATACTACCATTTTTACCATAAATATCACCTTAGTTTAATCCTTTTTCCTGTTCAAAGAGTATTGCTCTGCATGGTGCCGCCTCAACTCCGCCGAGCTTTATCGGAAACGCACACAAATCATATTCGCCGTCAGCCACTCCCGAAAGATTGAGATTTTCGAGAACGGCAATATCCGCTCTTCCGAGTTCAAGGTGTGTTTTAACTTCATCAAACGGAGGTGCGATTGACTCGGCATCCGTACCGACAAGCACCACCCTGCTTTGTGCAAGCACAATTGCGGCAGAATGTGAAAGGTATGTTTTGCCGTTCCCACGAAAGAGTATGCGTTTTCGGCAATACGGCAACAGCTTGTCCATATCTTCGCCCGTCAGCACACACCCTTGACCGTTATTACGGTGCATTTTCCGTAGAAAGTGTTGAGCCTTAAATCGGTTATCCCCTTGCCGTCAGGGCAAAAGTGGAGAGGAGCGTCAATATGCGTGCCTGCATGAACGCACATAGAAATCTGCGAAAGATTGCACTCGTCATCTTCATCAATACTTCTCAGCGGAGTCACAACAGTTTCGGGATCGCCCGGATATGTTTCGGTTGTAAGAGTGTCTCTCGAAATATCATGAATATACATACATCCTTCGCCTCTTTTTCTTTTTGAACATTTTTAATTCACGCAGAGCATCAGCTCCTCAGAGTCTAAGTAAAATATAACTCTGCTTAAATTCAGAACGAACCCACAGTATGAGTAAAGCGGAACATCTGCACTATGATTATACCACATATTACTGCACTTTGCACCTTTATCGGCAAAATTTCCTTGTTTTACGGCAAAAAATAACCCCACAGGAAAAAAACCTGTGGGGTAAATTGCAATTGTGAATTTAATCAACAGCGATTAATTATTCAACAGAAATCGGTAAACCGACATTGCCTGTTTCGTAACCGCCAACGATGTACTTCTGAACGATAGTAGCATCCTTGATTGAGATTCTGCCATCCTCGTTAGCATCACATGCCTTGAATGCGTTTGCATCATCAGCAGCAATACTCATAAGGTTGATAGCAATCTTCTGAATTGTTGTAGCATCTACAACTGTAATTGAGTAGTCACCGTCAGCATCGCCGAGAAGCGGAACACGGGCACCGTCAATCTTAATATTAGCCTTAGCACCTGAGCGTGACGGATAATCAAACTTAGTAAGATCAAGTGTGATTGTTACATCAACGAGTGAATCTTCCGGATAACCGGCAGAAACTGTGTTAAGAAGCATATTTTCACCATTGAATGTAAGGTCAAAATCTTTGCCTATAGTAGCTGCGCTCTGCTCAGGAAGACCCCAGTTAGCAGCCCAATCGTCGTTAACTGCAAACTTGAACTGGTATGCAGCATCAGCAGATTCAACACCTGTGTATGTAATCTGATAAACCTTGTCAGCAATTTGAGTCATGTGGTTAACCTCAGCGTCAACACCCCATGCTAAACCGTTAAGCCAGCTGTTTTCACCGTTACCAACAACTGTAATGCTGTTAATTTCAAGGTCTGTAACCATTTTAACACCGTCACCTGTTACAGTAATCTTGTTTGTAGCAGGATCGAATGTTACAGTAACATCACAAGCACTCTCTACATCGAAAGTTACATTGTTGTCTGTACCGTCAAGACCGATCCACTTCTGCTCGTCGCCTGTGTTTGCAACGACCTTGAGCTGATAGCTTTTGCCCACCGGAACAGCTGTAAATGTCTTTGTATAAACATCGCCGCTCTTTGTCATTACATTTTCGGGAGCGAGTGCAGGAGAACCCTGCCATTCATAACCTGTGAGTGACTCAACACCTGCTACAACATACTGTGTTGCATCAGCAGGCTCTGTTGCAGGTTCTGTAGTGGGTTCTGTTGTGGGTTCAACAGTTGTAGGCTCAACAGTTGTGGGCTCAACAGTTGTAGGCTCAACAGTTGTAGGTTCTTCTGTTGCAGGAGCTGTTGTACCTGAAGGATCAACACCGAGAAGTGTAGCTACTGTTGTAAGCGGAGCACAGTCGGGATAAGCTACGGGATCAGCAAGCTCTGTTGCATACATTTCAGCATAAGCGTTGTAAACATCCATTGGCTCAGCCTCAACCTGTGCACAAATGTCAGCTACAGTTTCGGGAGTGTAGTTTTTAGCATTCTTAACAGCCCAGTTGAAAAGAGCCTGTGCAACCATTTCTGCTCTTGAAAGGTAAATCGGGAATCTGCCCTCAGTTACATGACCGAGTGATGTGATTGCAGCCTTTGGACCGTAGTTATCGCTGTTATTCTTCCATGTTGCAGCAAAGTCACGCTTTGATGAATCTTCGGTATTCTCAACTGTACCGCCTGTGAGGTAAATTGTGTCGCCGAGACAAGGCTTGCCGAGTGTTACATTACAGGTCTGGTGACTCTGTGATTTAGTATCAATTGTTGAGAAAATTACAGCATAGTCAGCGTTGTCTTTAAGACCGCCGTGATTTGTACCGTCAGCTGACTTCAATTTTGCAGTATCGAAGTAGTAAAGACCTGTAGCAGTATCCTTCTTACATTTCTCTGCCTTACCCTGCCAAGATGTTTCAGGTAAATCATCGCCTGCTACAGCGTAAAGGTGACAGTATACTGTCTTTGTTGTTCCCCAATCTGCAGGAGATTAGATGCGTCAAAATAGATTTTTGTGTCGGTTTCTTCAGCTGATGCAGAGAATATGGTCAAGCCTGAAAAACAGGATACAGCCATAAGAACTGCAAGCACCAAACTGAGAACCTTGGATGATTTTTTTCATCGCTAATTCCTCCTTTTTTGTTACTCAAATTTCGAGTAATTACATTATATATCAAAATGCTCACATTTACAAGTGGTTTTTGGCAAGTTTGTAAATTTTTTTCTAATTATTGTTTTAAACCCATTGTTATGCGCTAACATTTGGTGTTTTCACTTGACAACAGTTGCAAATAATTGTATTATTTTAATGGTTATTTTTATCTATCTATCTGTTAAGAGAGGTTAAGTTATGGAAAACAGCAAAAAAAACCATGGATAAAATCGTTGCCCTGTGTAAAAACAGAGGCTTTGTTTACCCAGGCTCCGAAATTTACGGCGGTCTTGCAAACACATGGGATTACGGTCCGCTCGGTGTTGCACTTAAAAACAATATCAAAAACGCATGGCTCAAAAAAAAGTTTGTTCAGCAGAACAAATATAATGTAGGTCTTGACTCTGCAATTCTTATGAACCCACAAACATGGGTTGCATCGGGTCATCTCGGCGGTTTCTCAGACCCTCTTGTGGATTGTAAGGAATGTAAAAACCCGTCACCGTGCCGACAACCTTATTGAAGATTTTGACGGTACAAATGTTGCAGGCTGGACAAATGAAGAAATGATGAATTACATCAAGGAAAAAGAGATTCCGTGTCCTAACTGCGGCAAGCACAACTTTACCGATATTCGTCAGTTCAACCTTATGTTCAAAACATTCCAGGGCGTTACAGAAGACAGCAAGAATGAAATTTATCTTCGTCCCGAAACTGCTCAGGGTATCTTCGTAAACTTTGCTAATATTCAGCGTACAAGCCGTAAGAAAGTTCCTTTCGGTGTTGCTCAGATTGGTAAATCTTTCAGAAACGAAATCACACCCGGTAACTTTATTTTCCGTGTTCGTGAGTTTGAGCAGATGGAGCTTGAATTCTTCTGCAAGCCGGGCACTGACCTTGAATGGTTTGAATACTGGAGAGGTTTCTGCCGTGACTGGCTCTATTCTCTCAATATTAAGGAAGAAAATCTCCGCCTTCGTGACCATTCAAAAGAGGAGCTTTGTTTCTATTCAAAAGCCACAACAGACTTTGAATATCTCTTCCCGTTCGGTTGGGGCGAGCTTTGGGGCGTTGCCGACAGAACAGACTATGACCCAGCACAGCACAGCAAAACAAGCGGTAAGACACTTGAGTATTTTGATCCGACAACAAACGAGAAGTACATTCCGTATGTTATTGAGCCGTCACTCGGTGTTGAGCGTCTTTTTCCTTGCTCTTGTTGTTGAGGCTTATGATGAGGAAGTTATTGACGAAAAGGATACTCGTGTTGTATTAAGACTTCACCCAACACTTGCTCCGTACAAAGCTTGCGTTCTTCCGCTTTCAAAGAAGCTCAACGAGCAGGCCGGCAAGGTTTATGAACAGCTTTCAGCCGACCTTATGACTGATTATGACGATGCCGGTTCAATCGGCAAGCGTTACAGAAGACAGGACGAAATCGGTACTCCGTTCTGTATCACATATGACTTTGAGTCTGTTGACGATGGTTGTGTAACAGTTCGTGACCGTGACACAATGCAGCAGGAAAGAGTTGCAATTGACAAGCTCAACGATTATATTGCTGAAAAGATTAAGTTCTGATTTTAATATGATATCAAAAGGACATTCCAAATGGAATGTCCTTTTTTATTGCGTATTGCATTCATCGGATGCCGAAAAATTTTCTATCAAGATTGAATTTATAAATGGCACAAATTAGTAGCGGCTAACCTTGTTCGCCGCTACAGTATGACAATTATTTTGCGGCATTTATATAATCTGTCTTATCACAAATATTGTGCCGTTACTTAGCGGGCGCCCAATGAGCGCCCCTACTGATAATAACCGATAACAAAAACAGCGGATAACCTTAAAATTCTGGTTATCCGCTGTGTGTTTTATTCAATATAATAATCTGAATTCAATCAAATTACTTTGAGAGGTTTGTGAGAACCTTTTTGATTCTCTCAACAGCCTCAATCGTGTTTTCTCTGTCACCGAATGATGTAAGGCGGAAGTAGCCGGCACCGTTTTCGCCAAAGCCCTCACCCGGAGTACCTACAACATTTGCCTCGTTGAGGAGGAGGTCAAAGAATTCCCAACTGCCCATATTGTTCGGACATTTGAGCCAGATGTAAGGTGAGTTCTTACCGCCTGTGTAGTAGATGCCGAGTTCATCAAGAGCAGATGCGATAATTCTTGCATTTTCCTGATAGTAAGAAATGTTCTCCTTAATCTGCTTCTGACCTTCTTCGCTGAATACAGCGGCAGCAGCACACTGAACAGGCCATGAAACGCCGTTGAACTTTGTTGCCTGACGGCGGTACCATGTTGCATAGATATTGTGACCGTCACGCTCAAGCTCCTTAGGAATTACTGTGTAACCGCATCTTGTACCTGTGAAGCCTGCTGTCTTAGAGAGTGAGCATATCTCAATAGCACACTTTCTTGCACCTTCGATTGCAAAAATTGAACGAGGAAGATCCTCTGTGATGAATGCCTCATAAGCTGAATCGTAGAGGATTATTGCATCGTTTTTGAGAGCATAGTCAACCCAAGCCTTGAGCTGTTCGGCATTGTATGCAGAACCTGTCGGGTTGTTAGGTGAGCAAAGGTAGATGATGTCTGCCTTTACATTTTCATCAGGGAGAGCGGCAAAGCCGTTTGCCTCATTTGATGTAGCATAAACAATTTCTCTGCCTGCCATAATGTTTGAGTCAACATATACGGGGTAAACAGGGTCTGTTACGAGAACAATATTATCCTTTGAGAAGATGTCGCCTATGTTACCGCAGTCAGACTTTGCACCGTCTGATACAAAGATTTCGTCAGCGCCTACTGCAACACCAAAGCTCTTGTAATAATCTGAAATAGCCTGTCTGAGAAACTCGTAGCCCTCATAATCGGGATAGCCCTTGAAGGTTTCCTTGTGAGCAAGATCCTCTGCGCCCTTTTTCATTGCCTCAACAACAACAGGAGCAAGCGGAAGGGTTACATCACCGATACCAAGCTTGATAACCTTTTTATCGGGATGAGCCGCAATATATGCATTTGTCTTTTTTGCAACATCTGCAAAAAGATAGTTAGGAACGAGATTGTCAAAATTTCTGTTAATCTTCATTAAAATCAGTCCTTTAAATCTGAAAGTTAAGTGGAAAAATCAATTACTTTTCAAGTGATGCCTTAATAAATTCTCTGAAAAGCGGATGAGCACGGTTCGGGCGTGACTTGAATTCGGGGTGATACTGAACAGCAACGAAGAAACGGTTGTCGGGAACTTCAACAGCCTCAACAAGAAGTCCGTTAGGTGAAGTACCTGTAATCTTCATGCCTGCATTTTCAATTTCCTCTCTGAAATCGTTATTGAACTCATAGCGATGACGGTGACGCTCGGAAATTTCATGCTGACCGTAAGCCTTAGCCATAAGCGAATCGGGCTTGATAACGCACGGATATGCGCCAAGACGCATTGTGCCGCCCATATCCTCAATGCCCTCCTGTTCAGGCATAAGGTCAATAACATTATGCTTGCCCTCTGGTGTAAACTCACCGCTGTTGGCGTCAGCATAGCCGAGAACATCTCTTGCGTATTCGATTACTGCAGTCTGCATACCAAGGCAGATTCCGAGATACGGTATATCATGCTCACGGGCGTATTTTGCAGCCATAATCTTACCTTCGATACCTCTGTTACCGAAGCCACCCGGTACGAGGATACCGTCAACATCACCGAGAAGCTCGTCAACCTTGTACTTTGTAAGAAGTTCGCAGTCAACCCACTTGATTTCAACGTCGGCGGAATTTTCATAGCCACCGTGACGAAGTGCCTCTGCAACAGAAAGATATGCGTCATGGAGAGCAACATACTTACCGCAAAGAGCAATCGTGCATTTCTTTGTGCGGTTGTTGATACGGCTAAGCATTTCTTCCCACTCGGAAAGGTCGGGCTTTTTGTCCGTTACAATATTGAGCTCACGACATACAACATTTGAGAAATTGCTCTTTTCAAGCATAAGAGGTGCCTGATAAAGCGTTGGGAGAGTAATATTTTCGATTACACAATCCGGCTTTACATTGCAGAAAAGTGCAATCTTGTTGAAAATGCTCTCCTCAAGAGGTTCGTCACAACGAAGAACGATGATATCGGGATTGATACCGAGTGAACGAAGCTCCTTTACAGAATGCTGTGTCGGCTTCGATTTGTGTTCCTCACTGCCCTTGATATAGGGAACGAGAGTTACATGAATAAAGATGCTGTTCTCTCTGCCGACTTCAAGAGATACCTGACGGATAGCCTCAAGGAACGGCTGGCTCTCAATGTCGCCGACCGTGCCGCCGATTTCGGTAATTACAACATCGGCATTGGTCTTTTTCACCTACATTGTAGATAAAAGACTTAATTTCATTTGTGATGTGAGGAATTACCTGAACTGTCTTACCGAGGTAGTCGCCGTGACGCTCCTTTTTCAAGAACATTTGAGTAAACCTTACCTGTTGTGAGGTTTGAATACTTGTTAAGGTCCTCATCAATAAAACGCTCATAATGGCCGAGGTCGAGGTCGGTTTCTGCACCGTCCTCCGTTACATATACCTCGCCGTGCTGATACGGGCTCATTGTACCCGGATCGACATTGATATACGGGTCAAGCTTTTGAGCAACAATCTTGAGCCCTCTTGCCTTTAAAAAGTCTGCCGAGAGATGCGGCTGTGATACCCTTGCCAAGACCGGATACGACACCGCCTGTTACAAATATATATTTTTTATTTTTCTTATGTTCGGTTATCTCCACGATTACACCTCAACTTCGCCTTCAAATACTTTTTCCGCATTACCTGTCATATATACCGTTTCATCAGTATAGTTGATAATAAGATCGCCGCCCTTGAGCTTAATCTTGATGTCTTCGCCCTTTTTGCAGAAACCGTTTTACAAGCGGCAACCGCAACGGCACAAGCGCCTGTACCGCAAGCCCATGTTTCGCCTGAGCCACGCTCCCACACTCTCATCTTGATTGTATGGTCATCGAGAACTGTTACAAATTCTGTATTCACTCTTTCAGGGAAGAGCTTATCGTTTTCAAACTCCGGTCCCCTACGGTTTCAATATCAAGATTATCAATATCGTCCATGAATACCACGCAGTGTGGGTTGCCCATTGATACGCAGGTGATGTTATAGTTCTTGCCTGCAATTTCAACAGGTCTGTCAACAACCTTGTCACCGTCAAGAACAACAGGAATTTCCTTCGGATCAAGAATAGCCTTGCCCATATCAACTCTGAGGCGGTTAACCTTTCCGCCTGAAGTATAAGCCTTGAGTTTCTTGATACCGCTGAGTGTTTCAATTGTAATTTCGTCTTTTTCGTTGATATCAACCATACCGTGGTCATAGAGGAACTTACCTACGCAACGGATACCGTTACCGCACATCTTACCCTCTGAACCGTCAAGGTTGTACATTTTCATCTTTGCATCTGCAACCTTTGAAGGGCAAACAAGAATAATACCGTCGCCGCCGATACCGAAATGTCTGTCGGAAAGTCTTACGGCAAGCGCCTCGGGGTTGCTGATTTCCTGATCAAAAAAGTGCTGCAATAGATATAGTCGTTGCCTATACCCTGCATCTTAGTGAATTTTAACATCTTTTCCTCTCTCATGTGGTTAATGTCGATAAGCTCCGTGCTGTGCTGTGAATAGTGGCTCTTGAGGCAATCTGCAAGTGCGTTTGCCATATCAAGAGATGTAAGACACGGAATATTTCTTTCAACTGTCTTACGGCGAATCTTAACGCTATCTCTTGTAGGAATTCTGCCCTTTGCAGATGTTGAAATAACATACTGAATCTTGCCCGATTCAATGAGTGTAAGAGTATTGTTTGTCTTGGACTCGTGAATCTTCTTTACGCTTACGGCGTCAATACCGTACTTCTTGAGTACATCCGCTGTACCCTCTGTTGCGTAGATTCTGAATCCGAGGTCGTAGTATTTCTTTGCGATTTCACCGATTTCAGCCTTATCCGAATTACGGACTGTGATGAACACACCGCCCTTTTTCTTCATCTTGTAGCCTGCACCGATGAGTCCCTTATAGAGAGCCTCCTCAAGTGTGCCTGCAACACCGAGAACTTCACCTGTTGACTTCATCTCAGGACCGAGGTGGTTATCAACATTGATAAGCTTTTCAAAGCTGAATACGGGAACCTTAACCGCAATGTAAGGACTCTTTTCTGTAAAGGCCTGTGCCGTAGCCCATATCTTTGAGCTTTTCACCGAGCATTGCTCTTGTTGCAAGGTCAACCATAGGAACGCCTGTTACCTTACTGATGTAAGGGATTGTTCTTGAAGAACGGGGACTTACCTCGATAACATAAAGTTCGTCTTTATAGATAAGGTACTGAATGTTTACAAGTCCCTTTGTACGGAGTTCGATTGCAAGGTTCTTTGAGCTTTCAATAATAATCTGAGTCATTCTGTCTGAGAGATTCCATGCCGGATAAACCGCAATTGAGTCGCCCGAGTGAACACCGGCACGCTCGATATGCTCCATAATACCCGGAATAAGAATATCTTCACCGTCACAAATGGCGTCAACTTCAAGCTCTGTGCCCTGAAGGTACTTATCAATAAGAATCGGATTTTCAATATTCTGTGCAAGAATGATTGCCATATACTCTTTGACATCATCTTCGTTGAATGCAATAATCATATTCTGACCGCCGAGAACATATGATGGACGCATAAGTACAGGATAGCCGATTTTATTTGCAACCTCAAGAGCCTCGTCTGTTGTCATAACCGTTACGCCACGGGGACGCTTGATGTGATACTTTTCAAGAAGCTCATCAAAGCGTTCTCTGTCCTCTGCCATATCAATGGCATCGTATGATGTTCCGAGGATATTTACGCCGTGGTCGCTGAGGTATTTTGTAAGCTTAATAGCTGTCTGACCGCCGAAGGCAACAACAACGCCATATGGCTTTTCTGTGTTGATAATGCCCATAACATCTTCATTTGTGAGTGGCTCAAAATAAAGTCTGTCGGCTGTATCGAAGTCTGTAGAAACTGTTTCAGGGTTGTTATTTACGATAACAACATCAAAGCCAGCCTCTTTCAATGCCCATACGCAGTGAACGGAGGCATAGTCAAATTCGATGCCCTGACCGATTCTGATAGGACCCGAACCAAAAACGATAACTGTTTTCTTATCGCTCTTCTGCTCTTTGATGAATTCCTCAGCTTCGATTTTCCTTATCAAATGTTGAATAGAAGTAAGGAGTTTCAGCCTTAAATTCAGCAGCACAAGTATCAACCATCTTATAGACAGGAACGAGTGGGTTTTCAACCTTTTTGCCTGTGATTTTCTCAATAGTTCTGTCGAGGAATCCATTGTTCTTGGCACGAACATAGAGATCCTCCGTAAGCTCGCCGTTCTTGAGTTCGTTTTCAACGGCAATAAGATTTTTGAGCTTTTCAAGGAACCACTCGTCAATGAGAGTGATGTTGTGAATCTGTTCTACTGTAATGCCTCTCTTGAGAGCCTCATATACGCAGAAAATTCTTCTGTCATCGCAAACGCTGAGTCTGTCATAAACCGATGCGTTTGAAAGCTCTGCAAATTCCTTGTCATTGAGAGTATCATGAGAAATCTCGGCACCTCTTACGGCTTTCATAATAGCCTGTTCAAATGTCGGAGCAATAGCCATAACCTCGCCTGTTGCCTTCATCTGAGTACCGAGTGTTCTCTTTGCATATACAAATTTATCGAAAGGCCATTTCGGGAATTTTACAACAACATAGTCAAGCGCCGGCTCAAAGCAAGCGTATGTTGTACCTGTAACGGCATTTTTGATTTCATTAAGTGTGTAACCGATAGCAATTTTAGCGGCAACCTTTGCAATAGGATAACCTGTTGCCTTTGACGCAAGTGCCGATGAACGGGATACACGGGGATTAACCTCGATAACCGCATATTCAAATGTTTCGGGGTTGAGTGCAAACTGGCAGTTACAACCGCCCTCTACCTTAAGTGCAGAGATAATGTTGAGAGCCGCACTTCTGAGGCATCTGATATTCCTTGTCGGCAAGTGTTACCGTAGGAGCGATAACGATACTATCGCCTGTATGAACGCCTACAGGATCGAAGTTTTCCATTGAGCAGACAGTAATAACATTTCCGTCGCTGTCACGCATAACCTCAAACTCGATTTCTTTCCAACCTGCGATACACCTTTCAACAAGAACCTGAGTGATAGGAGAAAGTTCAAGTCCGTTTGCAGTAATTTCACGAAGTTCGTCCTCGTTATCGACAATACCGCCGCCTGTACCGCCGAGTGTGAATGCAGGACGGATAATTACAGGATAACCGATTTCATCGGCAAACTTAACAGCTGATTCAACATCTGTAACAACAAGTGACGGAATAACAGGCTGACCTATTTCAATCATTGTGTCCTTAAAAAGCTGTCTGTCCTCTGCCTTGTCGATTGTTTCGGGGTTTGCACCGAGAAGCTGAACATTGTATTTATCAAGGAAGCCCTCCTTTGCAAGCTGCATTGAAAGGGTAAGACCCGTCTGACCGCCGAGGGTTGAAAGAAGGCTGTCAGGGCGTTCCTTTTGATGATTCTCTTAACTGTTTCAAGTGTCAACGGCTCAATGTAGATTTTATCAGCCATTGCGTTATCAGTCATAATTGTAGCAGGGTTTGAGTTTACGAGAATAACCTCAAGTCCTTCTTCTTTAAGCGCACGGCAAGCCTGTGTGCCTGCATAGTCAAATTCGGCAGCCTGACCGATTACGATAGGCCCGAACCGATTACCATAACTCGTTTGATATTCTTTTTGAGTGGCATATAATCATTCCTCGTTCAAGTAATTATTGTATCTGTTCTTATGCTGAATAGTAATCCGAATTTCGGACTCTTATTTTCTGTTGTTCTTCATCAATTCAATAAAACGGTCAAACAAAAATGCTGTATCGTGAGGACCGCCGCAAGCTTCCGGATGGAACTGAACCGAGAAAGCAGGCATATTTGTGTAGTTTACGCCCTCGCAGGTGTTATCATTACCGTTTACAAAGCTTACTTTTGCCGTTTTCGGGCATACTGTCGCTTACAACAGCGTAGCCGTGGTTCTGTGATGTGATGTAAACTCTGCCTGTTTCAACCTCTTTTTGCAGGCTGGTTTGCACCTCTGTGACCGTACTTGAGCTTTTCTGTTTTTGCACCCTGTGAAAGCGCAAGGAGCTGGTGACCGAGACAGATACCGAAGGTCGGAATCCCGAAGTCACAAAGCTTTTTGAGCTCTGCAATAATCTCTGTGTTGTCCGAAGGATCTCCGGTCCGTTTGAAAGCATTACGCCGTCGGGATTCATAGCCTTAATTTCATCCGCTGTTGTGTGGGCGGGAACGACTGTAAGGTTACAACCTCTCTTAACAAGCTCTCTGCCGATGTTATGCTTTGCGCCAAAATCCATGAGCACAACATTGAGGTCGCCGTTTTCAGCATCAAAATGCTCTTTTTTCTTTTATAGTAGTGCTTTCAACAGCCTCTGTAATAACATAGTTCTTAATCTCGTCAAGTTCTTCCTTTGTTACATCGGGAGAATAGGAGATTTTGCAGTTCAGAACACCGTATTCACGCACAATTCTTGTGAGCGCACGGGTGTCAATTCCGTAAATGCCGGGAATTCCCTGACTTTAAAAAGGTGTCAAGATCACCCTCACAACGGAAGTTTGAAGGAACTTGGCACCATTCTCGTACAATAATATAACCTTTCAGTGACGGAGAGTCACTCTCAAAATCGGCAGGGATAACACCATAGTTGCCGATTAAAGGAAATGTCTGAATAACCACCTGACCGTAATAGCTGGGGTCGGTGAGTGTTTCAAGATAACCTGTCATTGCTGTAGTAAAAACAAGTTCTCCCGTAGTTTCTTTTTCGGCACCAAACGCCTTGCCCTCAAAAACTGTTCCGTTTTCAAGCGATTAAGTATGCCGCACGGCTCATAAAAAAACACATTCCTTTCAATAAACTAAAAAAATCGCAGTCAGTTCTCATATGTTCTGATAACCTGCTTTGCAACCTCAAGCTTGCTTGTTCTGAGATCCATAGCCTGTTTTTCAAGATAGCGATGCGCCTGATCTTCGGACATATTAAGGCAGGTAATAAGCAGGAACTTTGCTCTGTTTATTATCTTCATATCCGCAACCATATGCTTGAGCTTTTCATTTTCCTCAATCACACGGAACATACGCATCTTAAAACATTCCGTAAACTGCAAAAAGTGGTGAAACAGGTGCTTGTTTACGGGCTTTGCAATAACAAGAACACCGTGCTCCGTGAGTGCGTCATTCACATAATCCGCATTTCGCTGCGGAACGATAATCACAACACTTGAACGGGTTGTTCCGGCAAAGTACTTTGAAAGCTCAATGCCGTTTTCCTTTTCAAGCGGTGCATTGACGCAGATGAGGTCAAAAACCTCACCATTTGCAAGCTCCTTAGCCTCCTGTGAGGTTTGGCAGACGGAAATCTCCGTATAGCCTTCGCTTCCGAGCAATTGTGACAAAGAAACGGCACTCTGTTCAGAGTGTGAAATCAACAAAGCATTTTTCAAGAACCTCACCACCGCATATTGTTTCATTCATCTTATTATTTTACAAGATTAACCCCTATTGTTATTTACTTAAAGGAATTATGACAATATTTTTTTTTACAATTTTGTAAAAACATTTTCATTGCAAATTTGTTTTACACTTTTCAACATTTTTCGGGCTTTACAACAAATTGTCTTTTCATTATTATTTATGGTTTTAAGCTGTATAATTCAAATATCCTTCATAGTGTAAACTTTGATTTTTGACACTATATTATATATAGTATAGAGCCAAAACGCCCCTGAACAGCTATTGCCGTTCGGGGCGTCTCGGTTTATGTGAATTAAAAAGGATAGGTTAATTAAGCTATTGGGGATTATTCAATATCCTGCATAGCGTCGTAGCCTGTTTCGCCTGTTCTAACCTTAACAACATCTTCAACATCATAGATAAAGATTTTGCCGTCACCGATGTGACCTGTGTAAAGTGCCTTAACAGCCGCATCAACAACTGCCTTTACAGGAACCTTGCAAACTACGATTTCAACCTTCATCTTAGGAAGGAGGTTACTTTCAATAGCAACACCACGGTAATACTCTGCTTTACCCTTCTGAGCACCGCAACCGAGTACCTGAGATACTGTCATACCTGTGATGCCGAGCTTATCCATTTCTTCTTTAAGAGCTTCAAGCTTTGACTGCTTGAGAAGAATGTCAATCTTAGTAATCTTTGTGCCGTCGGTAGCCATATCATACTTGCCGGCAAGCTGAACGGGAACTGCCTGAGTTACAGGAACATTGCTGTCAACATCAAATGTTTCATCAAGTGAAGCTGTACCGACACCGATTGGCATAAAGTCTGCATATGCGCTGATAAGACCGTGCTCGCAGATATCGAGGCCTTCATTTCTTCGTCCTTTGTAACACGAAGACCTACTGTCTTTTGATGATTGTGAATACGATAATCATGCAAACAACTGTCCAAGCTACGATTGTAACAATACCGAGAGCCTGCTTACCAAGCTGAGCAAAGCCACCGCCGTAGAAAAGACCTGTAACACCGTTCTGACCGTTACCTGTTGCGAAAAGACCTACTGCAAGGCCGCCCCACATACCGTTTACGCCGTGTACCGAGAATGCGCCGACAGGATCATCTATTTTAAGCTTGATATCAACAAATTCAACTGCTACTACGATGAGGATACCTGAAACGATACCGATAACTGCTGCGCCGATTGCGTCAACATCTGCACAACCTGCCGTGATTGCTACAAGACCTGCGAGTGATGCGTTAAGACACATTGAAACATCAGGCTTGCCGTTCTTGATCCATGTAAAGAGCATGGTTGTTACTGTTGCAACTGCCGGAGCAAATGTTGTTGTAAGAAGAATCTGACCGAGACGAGCGCCGTCTTCAGCAGCGGCACCGTTAAAGCCGTACCATGCAAACCAAAGAATGAATACACCGAGAGCACCGAGTGTGATGCTGTGACCGGGGATAGCGTTTACCTTGCCGTTCTTGCCGTATTTACCGATACGGGGTATCCGAGAATGATTGCGCCGACAAGTGCCGAGATACCGCCGACCATATGAATTACGATTGAACCTGCAAAGTCGATACAGCCGAGCTGTGCAAGCCAACCCCTGACCGTTCCAAACCCAACCCGCTTCAATCGGGTAAACAACGAGTGAAATAATTGCGCTGTAAACACAGTATGCCGAGAATTTTGTACGCTCTGCCATAGCACCTGAAACGATAGTAGCTGCTGTAGCACAGAATACAAGCTGGAATACGAATGAGTTCCAATCAAAGTTCATCCAGTCTGTGAACATATTGAGGTTGGGAACACCGATGAATCCTGCAACATAGTCCTCAGACATCATGAGTCCGAAGCCTAACAAGCTGAATACAACCGTACCGATACAAAAGTCCATCAGGTTTTTCATAATGATGTTACCTGCGTTTTTAGCTCTTGTAAAACCGGTTTCAACCATTGCGAATCCGCACTGCATAAAGAACACGAGTAATGCGCCAATCATAAACCAGACGCCTGTGCCTCCGTAAATTAGTTCTGCCATATAAATCTCTCCTTTTTATCAAAATAACAAAAACGGCGTGGAGTTGACAGTTTAATTCTGTCAATCACACGCCGTTGTGTTACCTGTTATACAATATAAATAATGTTATTTAGTATAAATAGAGGTTCTATCAATCACACACCGAAAAGAAGTTCGCCGTATGAAGGATAAGGCCAGTATTCCGAAGCTGTTTCTGTTTCCATTGCGTCACCGACAGCTCTGAGTTCCTGCATAAGTGCAAATACTGTTTCTCTGTAGTACTTAGCATACTTGAGGTTGTCATCGCTGTAGTCACTTGCCTTGATAACAGCCTCTTCAAGCTCTGCAGTTTTCTTTTGAGAAACATACAAGTTTGTTTGAAAGGCTTGTAATAAGGTCTTCCTCAACACTTGTAGGAATAGCGTCTGAAAGTGCCTTCTTGGCAAGTGCTGTATCCGTAAGATCTCTTACATATGATGTAACGGCAGGAAGAATGTTCTTCTTAGCCATATCAATCATTGTGAGAGCCTCAATGTTAATCTGCTTAGAATAGCTTTCAAGCTCAATTTCATATCTTGCACGGATTTCGTCTGCCGAAAAAATCTTATTTTTAAAAAAGAGGTAAACATTCTTCTTGTGAAGGAAGTGTTCCATTGCGTCAGGAAGTGACTTGAGGTTAAGAAGTCCTCTTCTTTCAGCCTCTTCAACCCACTCGGGAGCGTAGTTGTTGCCGTTGAAGATAATGTTCTGATGCTCTGTGAATACTTTCTTAACAAGAGCCTTGATAGCTGCGTCCATATCATCCGCATCTTTAAGCTCATCGTAGAACTCTGAAAGTTCTTCGGCTACCATAGTGTTGAGCATATAGTTAGGGCAGGCAATGTTAAGTGAAGAACCAAGTGCTCTGAATTCAAACTTGTTACCTGTGAATGCAAAAGGTGATGTACGGTTACGATCCGATGTGTCCTTCATAAAGTCAGGAAGAACATCAACGCCTGTTCTCATCTTCTGCTTACCCTTGCTTACATATTCTCTGTCATTGATGATTGAATCAACGAGTTCGCCGAGGTCATCACCGAGATACATTGAAATGATTGCAGGCGGTGCTTCGTTAGCGCCGAGACGGTGGTCGTTACCTGCCGATGCAACCGTGATTCTGAGAAGATCCTGATACTCGTGAACAGCCTTTACAACTGCTGCAAGGAAAAGCTGGAACTGAAGGTTGTTTTCAGGAGTCTTGCCGGGCTCAAGAAGGTTTTTCGCCTGTGTTGGTTGAAATTGACCAGTTGTTGTGCTTACCGGAACCGTTAACACCTGCAAACGGCTTTTCGTGAAGAAGACAAACAAGACCGTGTCTTTCGGCAACCTTCTTCATAACTTCCATTGTAAGCTCGTTGTGGTCGGTTGCAATGTTTGTTGTTGTGAAGATAGGAGCAAGCTCGTGCTGTGAAGGAGCAACTTCGTTATGCTTTGTCTTTGCAAGGATACCGAGTTTCCAGAGTTCCTCGTCAAGGTCTTTCATATAAGCAGCAACTCTTGTCTTGATTGCACCGAAGTAATGGTCATCAAGTTCCTGTCCTTTAGGAGCTTTTGCACCGAAAAGTGTTCTGCCTGTATAAATAAGATCCTCTCTCTGATCGTAAGCGTCCTTATCAATAAGGAAGTATTCCTGCTCGGACTACTCTACTGTTGTTGTAACTCTTGTAACATTTTCTTTGCCGAGAAGATGAAGAATCTTTACAGCCTCTGTATTTATTCTCTCCATTGAACGAAGAAGAGGAGTTTTCTTATCAAGAACCTCGCCTGTATAAGAACAGAATGCTGTAGGGATGTAAAGGGTTCCGTCTTTGATGAATGCCGGTGATGTCGGATCCCATGCTGTATATCCTCTTGCCTCGAATGTGGCACGAAGACCGCCGCTTGGGAAAGAAGAAGCATCAGGCTCGCCCTTTACAAGTTCTTTACCTGAGAACTCCATGATCACCTGACCTTCACCGTTCGGTGCGATAAAGCTGTCATGCTTCTCAGCGGTGATACCTGTCATCGGCTGGAACCAGTGTGTGTAGTGGGTACAGCCCATTTCAACTGCCCAGTCCTTCATAGCAGCCGCAACAACATTTGCAACGCTGAGGTCAAGCGGTTCACCGTTCTGGATTGTCTTTTTCAAAGCCTTGTAAGTTGACTTTGGAAGTCTTTCCTGCATCTTCTGGTCATTAAATACCATGCTGCCAAAAATTTCGGGAACTTTTGCCATTTTAATTCTCTCCTATCCATTTTGAAAATAAATTTTAATGGTCTGATTTTTGCTTTATAAAAACAGAAAAAAGGACACTGTAAGCCTCAGCTCACAGCGCCCTTGCTGTCTTTGATGTTGTTAGTATATTCCACTTTTGCGAATTTGTCAATACATTTTTTGAAAAAAGTTTTGAAATTGCAAGTTTTATTAAATTTCCTGCAAAATTAAACTGAAATACCAATAAGAGTTGCATATTTTCTACAACAATCACAGTAAAATGAAAGTTTTACTCTTAAAAGTTGCAATTTTCCTTTATTTTCCCTTGACAAAGCACAATGTATAGTTATATAATCTAAGTGCTGATTTTTCTTGATCAACGATGACAGGGCATTTCAGAACATCAGCCGACCTGCACATTCACCTTTGCAGGATATAGCACAGGCTGAGCATAGCGGTTTTACCGCTGAGAAGAGATTGGGCATTTTACAATTACATATATATGATTGATTATTAACCGGCAGAACATTAATTGCCACTTTAAACCGATAAGTTTACGAAAGCAAACTTCCTTTTACATATATATGTATATAAAAAGTCCGCTGAATAATTTTTGTGATTAACAGGAAAGGGTGATCATTAATGGAACAGACAGTCAGAGAGAACAACAAGACTCTGTATTCTCCGAAGTTTGAACATGATAACTGCGGTATCGGGAGCTGTTGTTAATATTAAGGGTATCAAGTCACACGACACCGTGGCAAACGCTCTGACAATTGTTGAAACTCTCGAACACAGAGCAGGTAAGGATGCCGAAGGCAAAACAGGTGACGGCGTAGGTATTCTTCTCCAGATTTCACACAAATTTTTTAAGAAGGCAGCTGCTGAAATCGGCATTAAGCTCGGTTCCGAAAGAGATTACGCTGTAGGTATGTTCTTCTTCCCTCAGAATGAGCTTGCAAGAAATCAGGCAAAGAAGATGTTTGAAATCATTGCAGAAAAAGAAGGTCTTACAGTTCTCGGCTGGAGAAATGTTCCGTCAAAGCCCGAGGTACTCGGTCACAGAGCTGTTGAATGTATGCCTGCAATTATGCAGTGCTTTATCAAAAGACCTCACGGCGTAAAGAGAGGTCTTCCGTTCGACAGAAAGCTCTATGTTGCAAGAAGAGTTTTTGAACAGAGTAATGAAGACACATATGTAGTTTCGCTTTCAAGCAGAACTATTGTATATAAAGGTATGTTCCTTGTCGGCGATCTCCGTAACTTCTTCCTTGATCTTCAGGACGATGATTACGAGTCTGCAATCGCTATGGTTCACTCCCGTTTTTCAACCAACACAAATCCAAGCTGGCAGAGAGCTCATCCTAACAGAATGATTGTTCACAACGGTGAAATCAACACAATCAGAGGCAACGCTGACAAGATGCTTGCCCGTGAGGAAACAATGCGTTCGGAGCATCTCAAGGGCGACCTTGACAAGGTTATTCCTGTTGTAAACACAGAGGGTTCAGACTCTGCAATGCTTGATAACACACTTGAATTTCTCGTAATGAGCGGCATGGAGCTTCCTCTTGCCGTTATGATTACAATTCCGGAGCCGTGGGATAATAACGGCACAATGAGCCAGAAGAAAAAAGGACTTCTATCAGTATTATGCAACAATGATGGAGCCGTGGGACGGTCCCTGCGTCAATCCTTTTCTCTGACGGTGATGTGATGGGTGCGGTTCTTGACCGTAACGGTCTGCGTCCGTCAAGATATTACATCACGAATGACGGCAACCTCATTCTTTCATCGGAAGTCGGCGCACTTCCTATTGATCCCGCAAAGATTGTTACAAAGGAAAGACTTCGTCCGGGCAAGATGCTCCTTGTGGATACGGTTCAGGGCAGACTCATTGATGACGATGAACTTAAAGAGTATTATGCGTCAAAACAGCCTTACGGCGAATGGCTCGACAGTAATCTTGTTTGTCTTAAAGACCTCAAAATTCCTAATATGAAGGTTGAGGAGCATTCATATAAAGAAAGACAAAAACTCCAGAAGGCTTTCGGATATACCTACGAAGATGTTATGACATCAATCCTTCCTATGGCAAAGAACGGCACAGAGTCAATTGCCGCAATGGGTACAGACAGTCCACTTGCAGTTCTTTCAAAAGAACCGCAGCCGCTTTTCAACTACTTCAAACAGCTCTTTGCACAGGTTACAAACCCGCCGATTGACGCAATCCGTGAGGAAGTTGTAACATCAACAACAATTTATATCGGCGAGGACGGCAACATCCTTGAGGAGCGTCCCGAAAACTGCAAGGTTATGAAGATTCACAACCCGATTCTTACATCAACCGATATTCTCAAAATCAAGAATATGCACATTCCGGGCTTTAAGGTTGCGGTTATCCCGATTCTCTACTACAAGAACACAAGACTTTCAAAGGCTGTTAAACGACTTTTCATTGAAGCTGACAAGGCTTACAATGACGGTGCAAATATTCTTATCCTCTCCGACAGAGGAGTTGACGAAAACCATCTTGCAATTCCGTCACTTCTTGCAGTATCCGCTCTTCATCAGCACCTTGTTGCAACAAAGAAGAGAACCTCACTTGCAATGATACTTGAAAGCGGTGAGCCGAGAGAAGTTCATCATTTTGCAACACTTCTCGGCTACGGTGCAAGTGCAATCAACCCGTATCTTGCTCAGGAAACAATTCACGAGCTTATCGGTGATGACCTTCTTGACAAGGACTACTACGCAGCAGTTGACGATTACAACAGCGCAGTTCTCCACGGCATCGTAAAGATTGCGTCAAAAATGGGTATTTCAACAATCCAGTCATATCAGGGCTCACAGATTTTTGAGGCTATCGGTATCGGCAAGGATGTTATTGACGAATACTTCACAGGCACAGTCAGCAGAATCGGCGGTATCACAATCAAGGATATTGAAGAGAATGTTGACAAACTTCACACAGCGGCATTTGATCCGCTTGACCTCGGTGTAAGCGATGAGCTTGAATCCCGTGGTTCACACAAGTTCAGAAGCGGCAAAGAAGAACACCTCTACAATCCGCAGACTATATATATGCTCCAGCAGGCAACAAGAACAGGCGACTATGAGCTTTACAAAAAGTATTCTCATATGATTTCCGAAGAAATGGATCCTGTAAATATCAGAGGTCTTTTCGACTTCAACTTTGCAGAAACTCCTGTTCCGCTTGATGAGGTTGAAAGCGTTGATTCAATCGTAAAGCGTTTCAAGACAGGCGCTATGTCCTACGGTTCCATCTCACAGGAGGCTCACGAAACACTTGCGATTGCAATGAATCAGCTTCACGGCAAGTCAAACTCCGGTGAGGGCGGCGAAAGCCTTGAAAGACTTCTCACAAAAGGACAGAAGGTTGACAGATGTTCTGCAATCAAGCAGGTTGCGTCAGGTCGTTTCGGTGTTACATCAAGATACCTCACATCTGCAAACGAAATTCAGATTAAAATGGCTCAGGGTGCAAAGCCGGGCGAAGGCGGACATCTTCCGGGCAAAAAGGTTTATCCCTGGATTGCAAAAACCCGTCATTCAACACCGGGTGTATCGCTCATCTCTCCCCCACCGCACCACGACATTTACTCAATTGAGGGACCTTGCACAGCTTATCTACGACCTCAAGAATTCTAACAAAGACGCAAGAATCTCTGTTAAGCTCGTTTCGGAATGCGGTGTAGGTACGGTTGCCGCAGGCGTTGCAAAAAGCAGGTGCAGGCGTAATCCTTATTTCAGGTTATGACGGCGGTACAGGCGCTGCTCCGAGAAACTCAATCTACAATGCAGGTCTGCCGTGGGAACTCGGTCTTGCCGAGGCTCATCAGACGCTCATTATGAACGACCTTCGTAACAAGGTTGTTATTGAAACCGACGGTAAGCTTATGAACGGCCGTGATGTTGCAATTGCAGCAATGCTCGGTGCAGAGGAATTCGGTTTTGCAACTGCTCCGCTTGTAACTCTCGGTTGTGCAATGATGAGAGTATGTAACCTTGATACCTGCCCGTTCGGTGTTGCCACACAGAACCCCGAGCTCAGAAAAAGATTCTGTGGCAAGCCCGAATATGTAATAAACTTTATGAAGTTTGTAGCAAGCGAACTTCGTGAATATATGTCAAAGCTCGGTGTAAAAACCGTTGATGAGCTTGTCGGAAGAATTGACCTCATCAAGAGAAAAGAAGGCATCACAGGACAGGCTGCCGAGGTTGACCTTTCTAACATTCTTGATACAAACTTTGTTTCGGAAAAGGTTGAATACAACAAAAAGAGCCTTTATGATTTCAAACTTGAATCAACACTTGACGAGAGAATCCTCTGCAAAGAATTTGCAAAGGTTCTTGCAAAAAGGCACAAAGAAAAAGGTTGAAGTCAATGTTAAGAACACAGACCGTTCATTCGGTACAATCTTCGGTTCTGAGGTTACAAGAAAGCATTACAACAACCTTGATGACGATACATTTACAGTAGTCTGCAACGGTTCGGGCGGTCAGAGCTTTGGCGCATTCATTCCAAAGGGACTCACACTTGAACTCGTTGGCGACTCAAACGACTACTTCGGCAAGGGACTTTCAGGCGGTAAGCTGGTAGTTTATCCTCCGAAGAACTCAACATTTGACGCAGGTAACAACATCATCATCGGTAATGTTGCACTTTACGGTGCAACAAGCGGCAAGGCATTCATCAACGGTGTTGCAGGCGAGCGTTTCTGCGTAAGAAACTCAGGCGCAACAGCAGTTGTTGAGGGTGTCGGCGACCACGGTTGTGAATATATGACAGGCGGTCGGGTTGTTGTTATCGGCAAAACAGGCAAAAACTTTGCCGCAGGTATGTCCGGCGGTGTTGCCTATGTTCTTGATGAAGAAAGAGATCTTTACACAAAGCTTAACAAGGAAATGGTTCTCTTCTCTGAGGTAACAGAAAAGTACGATATAATCGAACTCAAAACGCTTATAGAAGAACATGTTGCAGCAACAGGTTCACAGAGAGGCAAGAAAATCCTTGATAACTTTGACGAGTATCTTCCGAAATTCAAGAAGATTATTCCGCACGACTACAAGAGAATGATGGCTGCAATTGCCGCTTATGAAGAAAAAGGTCTTACAAACGAGCAGGCACAGATTGAAGCTTTCTACGAAATTGTGAATAATAAATAAGGAGGGGGATATTTATGGGAAAGCCAACAGGATTTATGGAATATAAGCGTGAGGATGCCCCGGCATACTCCGTAAAAGAAAGAATCAAAAATTTTGACGAATTTCACGATCCCCTCAGCAAAGAGGATCAGCAAAAACAGGGTGCAAGATGCATGGACTGCGGCGTGCCTTTCTGTCAGGCAGGAATGCAGATTGGTTCTGCATTCTCAGGCTGTCCGCTTAACAACCTCATTCCCGAATGGAATGACCTCATCTACAAGGGCAACTGGGAACAGGCTTACAACCGTCTTAAAGTTACAAACAACTTCCCCGAATTCACATCCCGTGTATGTCCTGCTCTCTGTGAAAGGCATGCACCTGCGGTGCAAACGGTGACGCTGTCAGCGTAAGAGCCAACGAATACGGAATCATTGAAAATGCCTATGAAGAAGGTCTTGCAGACGCAAGAATTCCAAAGGTAAGAACAGGCAAGAAAATTGCAATCATCGGTTCGGGTCCATCGGGACTTGCCGCTGCCGACCAGCTCAATCAGCGCGGTCACTCTGTAACGGTATTTGAACGCAATGACAGAGTAGGCGGTCTGCTTATGTACGGCATTCCGAATATGAAGCTTGAAAAAGATGTTATCGAACGCAAGATTAACATTATGGAAGAAGAAGGCGTAACCTTTGAAACCTGCTCAAATGTCGGCAAAGACATCAAAGCAAGCGAAATTCTCAAGGACTTTGACCGTGTAATCCTTGCTTGCGGTGCATCAAATCCGAGAGATATCAAAGTTCCCGGCAGAGAGGCTAACGGCATTCACTTTGCCGTTGACTTCCTCAAATCAACAACAAAGTCACTTCTTGACTGCAACCTCAGAGAGGGTACATTCATCAGCGCAAAAGGCAAGAATGTAATGGTAATCGGCGGCGGCGACACAGGTAACGACTGCGTCGGCACAAGCATCAGACACGGTGCAAAATCCGTTCTCCAGCTTGAAATGATGCCTAAACTTCCCGACACAAGAAGTGCCGATAACCCATGGCCGCAATGGCCGAGAGTCTGCAAAAACAGACTACGGTCAGGAAGAAGCTATTGAAGTTTACGGTCACGATCCACGAGTTTATCAGACAACCGTTAAGCAGTTTATTGCTGACAAGAACGGCAATCTTGTAGGTGCGGAGCTTGTTAAGCTTAAGCCCGAAAAGGATGCTAAAACAGGCAGACTTATGATGAAAGAAGTTGAAGGCTCAGAATACAAGGTTGATGTTGAACTCGTACTCATTGCGGCGGGATTCCTCGGCAGTGAAAACTATGTAACCAAGGCATTCGGTGTTGAAACAAACGCAAGAACCAATGTTGCAACGGCAGAAGGCTCACACAAGACAAATGTTGAAAATGTATTTGTTACAGGCGATATGCACAGAGGACAGTCACTTGTTGTCTGGGCGATTCGTGAGGGCAGAGATGTTGCCAAAGAGGTTGACGAAAGCCTTATGGGATACACAAATCTTTAATTGATTACAAATAACCTGATAATCCTCATTTTTCGATATACCGGTTAATAATCAGAAAGCGCAGGAGCGGATTTCCCTCCTGCGTTTTTCTTTGCCATTTAGGGTTTGTTTCTGTTGCATATCAATATGATTGATGATAAAATAAAGGATATATACAATGCAATAAAATGTGAGGAAATATTATGAGTAACAGACCTGAAACCAATAAACAAAGCTGTCCCGTTTACAAAAAATGCGGCGGTTGTCAACTGCAAAATCTGTCATATCCCGAACAGCTTGAATTCAAGCAGAGGAAAGTCGAAAAACTTCTCAAACGCTTTTGCACCGTTGAAAAAATTATCGGAATGAAAACTCCCTACCACTACCGCAACAAGGTTCAGGCGGCTTTTTATACGGACAAAAAGGGCAAAATCATTTCGGGTGTGTATCAGTCGGGCAGTCATCATGTTGTCGGAATTGACAGCTGTCAGACAGAGGATGTTATTGCCGACAAAATCATCGTTGCAGTACGCAAGCTCCTCCCCTCTTTCAGAATGACAACCTATAACGAGGACACAGGCAAAGGTTTTCTCCGTCACATTCTTGTGAAAAGAGGCTTTGCGACAAATCAGATTATGCTTGTGCTTGTGACAGGTACACCTGTTTTTCCGTCAAAAACAATTTTGTAAAAGCGATTCTGAAACAGTTTCCCGAAATCACAACCATTGTGCAAAATATAAACCCCTACCGCACCAACCTTGTACTCGGTGACAATCAGAAAGTGCTGTACGGCAAGGGTTATATTGAGGATATTCTCTGCGGTTGCAGGTTCAGAATTTCGCCGAAAAGCTTTTACCAAATTAACCCCGTTCAAACCGAAGTTTTGTACGGCAAAGCAATTGAATTTGCAAATCTCAAAGGCAACGAAACCGTGCTTGACACCTACTGCGGAATCGGCACAATCGGCATAATTGCCGCCAAAAACGGCGCAGGCAATGTTATCGGTGCAGAACTTAACGGCGATGCCGTGAGGGATGCAATCGTAAATGCAAGAGCAAATAATCTGAAAAATATCCGTTTTCTACAAAGCCGATGCGGGCGAGTTCATGAGAGAAGCTGCAGACGAGGACGAAAAGCCCGATGTTGTGTTCATGGATCCGCCAAGAGCCGGCAGTGACCGAAAATTTCTCGACTCACTAATCAAAATGTCTCCGAAAAAGGTTGTCTATGTTTCCTGCAACCCCGAAACATTGGCAAGGGATTTAGCCTACCTAACCCAAAACAGCCCCTACAAAGCCCAAAAAATCCAACCCGTAGATATGTTCCCCACACCGCACACATTGAGACGATAGTACTGCTTTCCCGCAAAAAGCCAGACGGACATATCAACGTAAAAGTTGAGTTTGGTGATGGTGAGGGAAAAGTTCCGCTTGATAATATCGCTAAAAGAGCCGAAGAATACAAGCCCAAGGAACGAGTGACCTACAAAATGATAAAGGAGTACATAGAAGCAAAATACAGCTTCAAGGTACATACGGCATATATCGCAGAGGTAAAAAGAAATTTAGGATTGCCGATGTACGATGCACCTAATATGGAAGAAGAGTTGAAACAGCTGAGAAGGCATCCGACGGCGGAGAAAGTGGAAGCGATAAAGGATGCATTAAGATATTTTGAAATTATGGAGGAGATTTAATGAGTAGTTCTATCTTTTTGAGTTATCCAAGACCATTTAAAAAAAGGCAAGAAGAATTTATTGAAAGAATAATTCATTATTTTGAAGAAAGAGAGTTACAACCAAGAACGTTAGGGGTGACAGATTATGATATGGATGCGCCATTAACAGCAATAAGAAGGTTGATGTTAGAATCAAATGGATTAGTAACAATAGCGTTTAGAAGAAGTTTAATTAAACAAGGAACAGGAAAACCGATTAGTGATATTGGCGAGGAGGAGTATGATTTATCCAATAAATGGTTAACTAGTCCATATTGTCAAATTGAACCGGCTATGGCTTTCCAATTGGGATTGCCTGTTTTAATACTGAGAGAGAAAGGGGTTATTGCAGAAGGAATATTAGAAAAGGGTGTTCTTTGGGGTGTATATGCCAGAATTTGATTTGAATTGCAATTTAGATGATTATTTTAAATCTAAAGAATGGATACAAATAATTCAAAAGTGGGAAGGTTATGTCAGAAAAGTTGTGGATAACAAAGGGAAACCTCCTATGCTGTATTAAATGTTGTTTATGCAGTAGTCTATTACACAAACGGATAAGAAACATTGGAGACCAAGTAGCCTATATAAAAGAGATATCATTCGATATATTAGATTACTATAATATGATCAATCCGCAAATGACCCATTATCAATTGGTAGAATCCTCTCATACTTATGATGTGGTTTTAGGGAAAGAGAAACAACAAGTATTTAATGTTTCACAAAGTATAGGTGCAAATGAAGTCGATAGATTTCAGGTGAAGCTTGCAAGTTCTATAGCAGAAACGCGTATGGTTACGATTTATTACTTAACATTATCGATTATATATGATGAAGATAACAAAGTAGTAAAATCAGAGAAATATCTTTGGGCTGTTCCATCTATTAGTGAATATGCAGCATGTTACATAAGCCATACCAGCATGGAAATTGCGAAGAAAAATTATTTAAAATTAAAGAAAATGAATAACTACGATGCAATTAAAAGCAATCATTTTATAAGTATTCTTAAGAGTTATGAAGAGAATAAGTCAGATTTTTTGATTAAACATTAAGGATAAATGTAGTAGGTTATTGATTACTGCTATTCATATTATAAAGATAATTATATTTTTTCTGTTGATTTGTGGGGATATGTCTTAAAATGACAATTAAGCAATATAAAATTCGGCTTGTTTGCTGACTTTTTCTAAATCTAAAATTATATATTTAACCATCAAAAGCACTCGGGTATATCTTACGGAAACATATCTACCGCAAAATTTCGTTCAGGTTGTAACCTCGGATTAGATAGCACAAATTGAGTGAGTGGATTAGATGTCAGGGTGTTTGGAGAGAATTTTATAGAACAAAAAGCTGACAGGCAATCCTGCAATTCGACCGTTTTGAGGGGTTCATGAACAGTGAAATAGATGTTAATAGAAATTAGATAAATCGGAATTTATGGAGGAGACAATGATGGATAAAAAGACACAAAAATAGGAGTGATTTGTTCAATTGTACAGATTATATTAAGCATAATATGCTTGATTTATAATGCGATAAATCAAGAAAATATTATAATTTGGGTATTATTTTTATGCTCTGGAATTTTATTGTTAAGCTCGAATATTAGTAGAAACAATAAAAAAAGAAGACGAGTGAGGAAGTGCAAATTCCAGTTTGTAGGGATGACATGAAAAATGAAGTTTAAGGAACAGAGCTTTACCCTGTTTGCCTATACAAATGATAGAGCAATTCAAGGTTATCACAGGCTCGAACCACTAGATTTTTTAAGGGAAAAGGTGCGTTCCACCATTCCCTTGTACAATAAGGCTTGAGTATGTTTTTCGTTGAACAACCGAGCCACATCGAGACCGTAGTCTTGATGTCAAGAAAATAATTAAAATATAAAATTCGGCTTGTTTTGACTTTTGCAGCAGTTTAAATTATACGCACAACTGCTGCAAATGCTTGGCTGTATCTTGCGGAAACATATTAATGTTAGGTATCTAAACAGCACAAAACAATTCGAATTAGATGCAGTGGCTCTGTTTTTATCGGGATACCCCTATTTATTGACATTGAGCCTGCTTAGTTAGCGTTATGTTAGACAACTGTTAGACAAGCAGATTTTCAGAGGGGTTTTATCCCTGCTGAACGCAAAAAGAAAAACGCCCTAAACTTCAATGTTTAAGGCGTTTTTTAAGCGGTGGGAGAAGATGGATTCGAACCATCGAAGCGAAACGCAACAGATTTACAGTCTGCCCCTTTGGCCACTCGGGAATTCTCCCCTATCAAGTTTTCAAAAATCAAAGCCTACTGCCTAAACAGTAGGCTTCAATGGAGCTGGTGGACGGACTTGAACCCCCGACCTGCTGATTACAAATCAGCTGCTCTACCAACTGAGCTACACCAGCGAATTTAGCTTTCGCTCTTGCATTCACTCTTTAATTTCGAGTGCTTATATAATATATCACATTCTTCATCATTTGTCAACACTTTTTTCAAATTTTTTATTTTTTTGAAGCATTTTCATTTTTTGAAGATGTCCTCGAATGAGTCAGCTTGACTATTATATCATCCCCAACCCTATTCGTCAAGGGTTTTTGCAAAAAAAATTTTTCATTGTATTTTTCAACAAAATATCCTATGAATTTTTTGTCGCTCCGTTGCTAAATCGCAAACCTTTCGGTTTACAGCTAAATTAAATTCACTTTTGCTGTCAGCCAGGACAATTTAGCTATCCACAGGATAATTTAGCTGAAAAAAGCACGCCCCCGTAGGGTGTCACACTTTCATCTTATCACTACTTCTGCCCGAAGTACTTTGTGCGGATTTAAACTTTCCGCCTCGCTTGTTGCGTCCTGTGCATAGCTATGCCTCCATAAACGCTCCTCCCTAAAAATGCCCCACAGGGGCATTTTCTTTTACGGTCGGCTTCAAATCCCTTCAGATTCTAAACAGACCAAAAAAAGACACCCCGTAGGGTGTCACACTTTCATCTTATCACTACTTCTGCCCGAAGTACTTTGTACAGACCTAAACTTTCCGCCACGCTTGTTGTGTCCTGTGCATAGCTATGCCTCCATAAACGCTCCTCCATAAAAAATGCCCCACAGGGGCATTTTTCTTTACGGTCGGCTTCAAATCCCTTCGGATTCTAAGCAGACCAAAAAGACACCCCGTAGGGTGTCACACTTTCATCTTATCACTACTTCTGCCCGAAGGGCTTTGTGCGGATTTAAACTTTCCGCCTCGCTTGTTGCGTCCTGTGCACAGCTATGCCTCCATAAACGCTCCTCCCTAAAAAAATGCCCCACAGGGGCATTTTCTTCTGGTCGGCTTCAAATCCCTTCGGTTCTTGGCAGGTCAAAACTAAAAGCACCCATGAAGGGTGCTTTTAGTTTTGGCCTGCCCGAAGGGATTTGAACCCCCATTCTCCGGAATCGGAATCCGTTGCGTTATCCAATTGCGCCACGGGCAGATGTATGCGGCAGGGTATTTTGCCTGCCGTTTTTCATTTTTAATTCGCATAATCTTTCATCTGAAAATCAACTGCAAAAACTGCTGTGCAACAGTCTTTAGCTTATATTATGCGGTTATTATACAACAATTTTTTACTTTAAGCAAGGGGAATTTGTCACTCCTCCCGACTGTAAGGCAATCATTCTGCCATACTTTCGAGTTCTTCCCAGATTTCGTACTGCTCCTCCTGCTGTTTTGCAAATCCTCGAGCAGTTTTGAAAGCTCCATAAGTTTTTCGTAATCTGCGGCAACTTCCTCGCTTGAGAGGAGCTCCTGTGTTTTGGCGATTTCTTCGTCAAGTCGCTCAATTTCAGCCTCTGCCTTTTTTAAGCTTAGTCTGTCTTTTGCGTTCTTCACTCTGCTTTTGCTTTTGCAAAAAGTAATCATTCTGCGTTTTTTCTTTTTTATCTTTCTTATTCTCAGTAGGAACAGCACCCAATTTTTCGGCTGTTGTGCGTTCAAGATAATAATCGTAATTACCGAGATATTCCTTTACTCCGTTATTTGTAAGGAGTAAAATTCTGTCGGCAATTTTATTTATAAAATAACGGTCATGGCTGACAATCAGCATTGTACCGCTGTAGTCAAGCAAAGTTTTTTCAAGTTCTTCCCGTGACGATGCGTCAAGGTGGTTTGTCGGCTCATCGAGGAGCAAAAAGTTACTGCCTTTTAGCATTAGTTTCAAGAGAGAAACTCTCGCCCTCTCGCCACCGCTCATTTTTGAAAGCGGTTTAAACACTTCGTCACCTTTGAACAGGAATGACGCAAGCGCACTTCTGACTTCGGTCTGCGTCATATTCGGGAAGGTGTCCCACACCTCATCAAGTGCGGTTTTTGACAGGTCAAGATTCTGCTGCATCTGATCAAAATAACCGATTTCAACATTTGCGCCGTAGTCATATTCACCGCTGTTCATAGGAGTTTTCCCCGTTAAAATTCTGAACAGCGTTGTTTTACCGCAACCGTTGCCGCCGATGATGAACACTCTCTCGCCTTTTCTGATATGTATATCAACATTTTTGAAAAGCTGTTTGTTGTCAAACGACTTGGCAAGATTTTTACAGATTAAAACATCGTTGCCGCTTTCACATCTCGGCTCAAAATGCATACGCATTGTTTCAAGCTCGCTTTCGGGGGCAACAAGCCCGTCTTTGATTCTGTCAGCCTCTTTCTGCTTACTTGCGGCTGTGATAAAGTTGTGTGCCTGTCCCCAGCGTTTTTGCTGTTCAACAATGCCCTCAATACGCTTTATCTCCTTTAAATCGTGTTCATATTTATTTTTAAGCGACTCATTCACCGATTCCTTCTTCTTGACAAATTCCGAATATGAGCCCTTATAAACCATAGCACGGTTGTGTTCAAGTTCAATCGTCTTGTTGGTTACATTATCAAGAAAATAACGGTCATGGCTGATGATAATCATTGCGCCTTTGAAATCTCTCAAAAAGCCTTCAAGCCATGCGATTGCGTCAATGTCAAGGTGGTTTGTCGGCTCGTCAAGGAGGAGCATATTGCTCTGCGACAGCAACAGCTTTGCAAGGCAGAGCTTTGAACGCTGACCGCCGCTTAAATTGCCGACAGGCATTGTAAAGTCATTTTCGGAAAATCCGAGTCCTAAAAGTGCGGAACGGGTTCTGCTTTTATAGGTCAGACCGCCTGCTCTTTCAAACTGTTCAATAAGCATGGTCTGCCTTTCAACAAGCTCGTCAAGATTTCCCGACTTGTTATCAATCTGATGTGCAAGTGTGGAAATTTCGGTTTCCATATCCGAAAGATAATCGAACACGGAAAGCAGCTCGTGATACACATCTGCCCTCGGATTGTTGCAGGCATGCTGTTCCATATATCCCGGACGGACATTTTTTGAAAAGGTAACAGTTCCCGAAACAGGGCTGATTTCACCGTTGAGTATCTTAAAGAGAGTTGTTTTACCGACTCCGTTAGCTCCGATAAAGCCCACCTTATCTCTTTCTTCAACATCAAACGAAACATCGGTAAAAAGGTTTCTTTCGATAAAAGTCATTGTAAGATTTCTTACTGATAATGCCGGCAAAACATACACTCCCTTTCAAATTCGCTACCCACTATTGTACATTAAAATCGACAAAAGAGCAATACAAAATTGAAAATATGCCATAGGTTTACAAGGGCATAAGACACAATTCCGACCGTTAAAAGCATTTCAGCCGTTTTGCTCCTGCCGATTTCGGCAAGCTTGTAAATCAATGCACAACCCAGAATAAGCACAAGCGGCAAAATTCCCTTGATTAACAATGTCAGCCAAAAGTTTTTCAAGCACAGGCTGCATAACGGGATTTGCCTCAACAAAATGTCCGCTGCCGATGAGCGCCTCTGTACAAATCCAGTCAACAATATTGAGAAAATAGAGTAAGCCGAGTTTGTAATAAAACGAACGGCTCTCATGACCTTTTTCATTGACGATATTATTGACATCAGATTCATTTGCCGATTTCAAATTAAACACAACGGTTTTTTCGAGTCCGGTTTTTTGTCTGTCATACACAACACCTCAACGGTATTTTTTCCCGCAGAGAATGTTATATTCACACAAAAGAAAAAGAGCCTCCTCTCGGAAGCTCAATTTGAAACGAATTATTCAAAGTTAATGTCGCCCTCATATTTCTTTTGAAAAGCTCAAATACCTTGTTAAGAGTATCTTCATCGTCAATGCTGACATATTCCTCTGTATCTTCGTCAATCTGATTAATCTGAAGAATAACAACCTCGTCTGCATCTTCGTCATTTTCGATGAGAACAATGTACTCTGTACCCTCAAACTCGATTACATCAAGAAATTCAAATTCAACTTCCTGACCGTTTTCGTCCTCAAGAGTGATGAGCATACCCTGATCTTCTTCGTTCATAAGCTCGTTTTTGTATCTGCCATAGCGTATTCCTTTCCGAATGCGTTTAACGCCTCATAAAATAAATTAAGTTTAGTATAACCCAAAACATCGGCAAAATCAACACTTTATTGATATTTTACATTTAAAGGTAAAAGCCAAAAACAGCTGCGATTGCTCGCAGCTGTCCTTGGGTTTAGAAGTTTTGAAATTAACGTGAAAACCGTAGATATTTAAGTCAGTGTTTTCAGAATTAACCTACTTTGGCGTTACCTGTGTCGCCGAACATATTAAGTCTGAAAAAGCTTGCTCTCGTCGTTCTTGTTTTCGCAAATAATACTTGCTTCTGCAATCCTGCCGCCTTCGATAAGTCTTGTAAGACCGACAAGCTGGCAAAGCTTGCTGCGGAGATTGAGTCTGTCGCCTTCGCTTGTAACGAGATATACATTGCCCTCGCAGGTATCGAGCACGGCGAGGAATTTGGTTACATCAACATTGTGTAAGCTAAGAATTGGTGTCATAAAATTTCCTCCATTCAATTCTTTAAAAATATAAAGTTTTGTTTTCGTGCGCCATTTACCATTTGGCAAAATCATGATCAATTTATCGACTATGTGATAATTCAATTTTACTCGAGTAAGGCTAATTGGAAATCAGCCGATAGTCAAGCGGACTATTTACTTGACAATTATTATTATAGTCAAACATTCGGAAAAGTCAACAATTTTAGCGATTAATTTTTGTTCACAAATACATTTAGGTGTCAGTTATGCACAATAAATTGTTGTGTTTTTTGTACAATATGCTTTGTATTTGCTTTTATAGAAATATAGTTTTAACACAAGCATAACATTTGATTGTGTAAATTCAACAACTTGTTTCTTTTTCAGCATTATATAACTGCTGTTTTTTACAAACTTAATTTAACAGGCATATTGAGATTTTGCTCATTTTAAGTTATAATCTATGTTATGAAGGCTGATATCAAAAAGGATGCAGGATTGCTCGAATTAAATTTTCAATAAAAGCAATCATACAAATAAGAAAGGAATCATAAAATGCTTAACGATTTTTACAAACAGTTCAAAAGCGGAACAGACATACGAGGAGTTGCAAGCGAGGGTGTTGAGGGACAAAGTGTAAACCTTACCGACGATGTTGTTGCCGATATGGCAGACGGCTTTGTGCTTTGGCTTTCTAAAAAGTTTCAAAAAGCCGAGCGAGCTCAAAATCTCTGTCGGTCGTGACAGCCGTATTTCGGGACCGCATATAATGAAAATCACAACCGAGCGTTTTAAGCGTTGCGGTGCAGAAGTTCTCTGCTGTCAGCTTGCGTCAACTCCGTCAATGTTTATGACAACCGTTGACCTCGGATGTGACGGTGCTCTTCAGATTACCGCAAGTCACCACCCGTTCAACAGAAACGGTCTTAAATTTTTCACCCGTGAGGGCGGTCTTGAGGGCAGTGACATTGAGGAAATTCTTCTCTACGCACAAAACGGTGAACATCCCGAAGAAAGCAACGGCGGAAATATTACGGATGTTGACTATATGAGCGACTACGCAAAGGGACTTTGCGAGAAGATTAAAAAAGGAAGTTAATGCAGAAGATTACGAGCATCCGCTCAAGGGCTTTAAGATTGTTGTTGACGCTGGCAACGGTGCAGGCGGATTTTATGCCGACAAGGTGCTTTCTGTTCTCGGAGCAGACACAACAGGCAGCCGTTATCTTGAACCTGACGGAATGTTCCCGAATCATGTGCCGAATCCCGAGGCTAAAGAGGCAATGGATTCAATCTGTGAGGCTGTCAGAGAATCGGGCGCAGACCTCGGCGTAATCTTTGATACGGATGTTGACCGTGGCGGTGCTGTTGACAGCAAGGGCAACGAAATCAACCGAAACAGACTTGTAGCCGTTGCGGCGGCAATTGCTCTTGAGGGCAATGACGGCGGTATGATTGTTACAGACTCAATCACATCAAGCGGTCTTAAACAGTTTATTGAAAATGACCTCGGCGGAAAGCATTACCGCTATCGCAGAGGCTATAAGAATGTTATCGACAAGGCTCTTGAGCTCAACGCTCAGGGCATCAACTGTCCTCTTGCAATCGAAACATCGGGACATGCCGCAATGCGTGAAAACTACTTTCTTGATGACGGTGCATATCTCTGCACAAAAATTATTATCAAGGCCGCTCAGATGAGAAAAGAGGGCAAGGAGCTTGATGAGCTTACCGCCTCACTCAAAGAACCGCTTGAAAGCACAGAAATCAGATACAAAATTCTTGAAAAAGATTTCAGAGCCTGCGGTGAAAAAATTATTGCCGACCTTACAAAGTATGCCGAGGAGCAGGACGGCTGGTGTGTTGCCGATGATAACCGTGAGGGCGTCAGAGTTTCGTTTGACAGGGATAACGGTGACGGCTGGTTCTTGCTCAGACTTTCGGTACACGATCCGATTATGCCTCTCAATGTTGAAAGTGACAGCGAGGGCGGTGTAAAAATCATCTGCGACAAGCTTGGTGAATTTTTTAAAGACTACAACAGGTCTTGACCTCTGATATTGGATATTTTGCGTTTTTATTGATTTTTATTGTCGCAACTACGGGTTGCAACCGAGAGTTGCGACAATGGAACCCGAAATGTATTGTTTTTGGGGGCAGGCAACCGATATAATTTTCTCACAAGGTAAAACCCTAAAGCAATATTTGAGGAGGAAATTTTATGAACATTGAAACTGCCAACAGACTTTTGCAGTACAGAAAAAAGATGAATCTAAGCCAGGAGGAGCTTGCCTCAAGAATAGGTGTAAGCCGTCAGGCTGTGTCAAAATGGGAGCGTGCAGAGGCATCGCCCGACACGGATAATCTTATTCTTCTTGCCGACATCTACGGTGTTTCGCTTGATGAATTGCTTAAAGGCGAAAAAAGAAACCGAAAGCGAAACACAGTCGGAAGAACCCGAAAATAATGCCGAAAATAATCCCGACAGCGACACAACATACAAAAAAATCAGACAAGGTTTCGTTCAAACACGGAATCCATGTTGACTCAAAGGACGGTGATTCTGTTCACCTTAATTTCAGGGACGGAATCCATGTTAAAGATAAAGACGGTACAAAGGTTGATGTCGGCTGGAACGGAATTCATGTTGAAGAAAACGGCAAAACAAAAGTCTATACAGACGAAAACGGAAATGTTATGTATGATGAAAGCATTGAAGAGCATAAACATTCAAAGTCGCACCGCTTTTGGAAGCACTTTCCGTTTTGGTTGATTGCCGTTATCGGATTCCTCGCTTGGGGATTCAGCGGAGTATTGCTCGGTTGGGTACTCAGCTGGGTATGCTTTCTGACAATTCCTCTCTATTACACACTTGTTGACGCAATCTACAAACGCAAGCCGAGTCATTTTGCTTATCCCCTGCTTGTCGTTATTGTGTATATGTTTTTCGGATTTCTCGACATCTGCGGCGGTTGGTCATTTGGTTGGATTGCATTTTTAACAATTCCGATTTATTATGAAATCTGCAAGCTTTTTCAAAAGCGAAAGAAAAAGCTCTGACGATTAAAACTGAATTAAATACATACAAAAACACGGCAGTTTTTTTATCAACTGCCGTGTTTTTATCATTACGGTATATTAAGGAATCATAATTGTATCGGTTGTGTCGAGCTGTGAAGTTCTCATTGCGGGCTTGCAGAGTTCAATCTGCCTGCCGTCTTTGATAAAGAGCGGAACTTCATTGAGAGCAACCTCAATATAATGAGTACCCTTGCTCATTTTTTTTTTTCTGTCGTAATGCTTGTACCGCTGAGTTTTACAAAAGTCATGTTCTCGGGGAGATAAACATATCTTCCGCCTACATTCTGCTCATATACAGGGCAAATCATGCACTCGTCACCGAGCATAAGCTGTGTTTCACATTCACGGGCAATTTTATCATCGGGATAATCAAACGAGAGCGGTCTGAAAATCATATCATTTTCTTCGCTTGCCTTTTTGAATGTTGTGTAAAGGTACGGAATAAGTCTGTAACGAACCTCAACAATATCCTTGAAATCATCGCTATTTTCAAAGCTGTAGCACTCCTGATTTCTTGTGCCGAGAGCGGCATGGTTACGCATAAGCGGAGTAAACACACCGAGTGCAAGGAAGCGAAGAACAAGGTCACGGGTTGCGTTTTCGTTAAAGCCTCCGAGATCTGCACCGCAGTAAAGAAAGCCGCACATATTTGCCGACGGGAGCATTTTGAGGTCAAGAAGAATGTGCGACCACCAAGAGTGGTTATCGCCGAACCAGATACCGCTTGAACGGTGAGCGCCTACATATGACGCACGGGAGAACATAAGAATTTTTTTCTTTACCGAACTCCTCCGCAAAATATTCGCCGGCGGCCTTTGTCATATTAGCACCGTAAATGTTGTGAACCTGATCATGGCAAACCTGTTTGCCGTCAACTGTATGGTAAATGCTTGAATAATCCTCGGGACTGTTTGAAAGACCTGCGAATGTATCCTTGAGCTCAAAGAATTTTGAAAGGTCAAGGTTCTGCCCTTTGAGAGAAGCCGCCTTGTCAAGTGCTTTGTTAAGTCCTTTTTACCGAATAGAAAATTGCAGGCTCGTTCATATCGTTCCAGAAGCCGTCAATTCCCATATCTGTGAGAATTTTATATTTTGAGCCGAACCACTTTCTTACATCCGGTCGGAGAAAATCGGGAAAGCCAACGATACCGCCATACACCGCCCTCAAAATCCGTGCCGTCCTCGTTTTTACAGAAGTATCCGTTCTTTCTGCCCTCTTCATAGATATCGTAGCCGTTCTCTTTTTTAACGCCTGCGTCAATAATCGGAATGAGGTGGATTCCTTCTTCCCTTTTCTTTGAAACATAGTCCTTGAAATTCGGAAATTTTTCATCATCAACAGTAAAGTCCTTGTAACGCTCCATATAGTCGATGTCGAGATATACGCAGTCAAGCGGAATTCCTGCCTTGTTGTAACCGTCAACAACAGCGTCAACAGCTTCGGCATTGTGATAGCTCCAACGGCTCTGCTGATAGCCGAATGCCCAAAACGGCGGAACATAGCTTGTGCCGATTGATTTTCTGAACTCTTTTACGATTTCAAGAGGCTTTGTGCCGTCGATGTAATATATATCAAAATTCGTGCCGTCAATTGTGATAACGGTTTTGTTTGCGGTTGTGTAGCCGATGTCCCAACGGATTTTTGACGGGAAGTCGATAAAAATACCAAAAGTTTTTGAACCGCTGAGCATAAGGAAATTGTGAGCGGCATAGAGGGATGACTTTGTTTCGGTGTGGAACGGGTCATCACTGCAAAAGCTGTTATACACCCAACCACGCTTGTTGATTCCTCTCGGAGCTTCGCCGAGACCGTAGACGATGTCGCTGTCTGCCATATCAAATTCAAAGACAAAATTTCCGTTTTCAAACTTGCCGCCGAGCGGAAATTCCGCAATAGGCAGAGCGTTAAATTTTTCAACAACAGCCTGCGTATCAATCGGGTTGCCCGATGTAAACTTTTTAATCATTAAAGCACTTCCTTCTTTATTAAAATTTTCCGATTTTTTCAAAGCGTTCTGCAAAATCTTGCCGACACGCACTTGCAATTTTAGTATAACATTAATTTTGATTATTGCAATGGCAAAATTTATTTTTGTATTATTTTATTTTTACACATTAAAAAAGCACCTTTACGAGCCTGTAAAGGTGCAAATTTTATTCTTTTACGCTTTATCAGTCAAAAATATCATTCTTGCTTTCAGACTTGCCGTCTTGGTAAATCTTGAGGTTTCCCGTATCATCACACACACCGAGAAAAACATCTTTGAGCCGTTTGCGGTTGTTGTCAAGCTGTTTTTTGAGCCATTCAAGATTAAAGCCCGATTCGGCAAGATTTTTCTCGAGAATTTTTCCGTCCGTAATAACCACGGACTCGGGTCTGGTTTGGTGAACAATGATTTTTAAATCATCCGGAGTTGCAGGGCGCTTTTTGTCCTTTGGCAGAACCGACAAATCGCCGTTCTGTTCAAGAAAACCCGTTTCGACATCATCAAGACTGAAATATCCCTTTTCACGCATTCGTGTAAGAAATTCGTTTATATCAATTTTTGCAACCGAAAAATTCTTTTTGTACAACTTTCCTCTGTCGAAAATCACAATAGACTTGCCTGTTAAAAATCTTCGTAACATTGTTGATTTTTGCGAAAGCCACGAACAAAAGCATAACAATTATTACATAAACAATGAGTGCCGCAAGACACGCCCAAAAGTCTGACATTTCGGCTGTTGCCATCTCCGCTGCGATTGAACCGATTGTGATTCCGTTGATGTAGTCAAAAAGATTAAGGCTTGACATCTGCTTGTTGCCGATGAACTTTGACAGCAGGAACAATACTGCAATTGAAACGGGCGCCGTTATTAATGCACGCAAAAAGTCCATAATATCCCTCCGATAGGGTTATTATGGACTTTAAATTATTTTTTATTCCGCAAAATTACCAAGGCTTAACTGTGCCTGTGATTTCCGAAACGCTCTTGATCCCGTTTTTGTCGAGCCATTCGTTCATACCGTCGGCAATCTTAATAGGCGCATACGGATCCGTAAAAAGGACAGTACCGATTTGAAGTGCGGTTGCGCCTGCCATCATCATCTCGATTGCATCCTGCCAGCTTGAGATACCGCCCATACCGATAATCGGAATTTTAACTGCGTTTGCAACCTGCCAAACCATTCTTACTGCAACAGGGAAAATTGCATAGCCGCTCATTCCGCCTGTGTTGTTGCGGATAATCGGTCTGCGTGAGTTGATGTCGATACGCATACCTGTGAGCGTGTTAATCATTGAAATTGCGTCTGCACCGTTTGCCTCTGCCGACTGTGCGATTGATGCAATGTCGGTAACATTTGGGCTGAGCTTTACGATAAGCGGTTTTTTGCAATACTTTTTGACAGCCGCAGTAATTGCACCTACGGATTCACAGCTTGTGCCGAACTGCACTCCGCCGCTCTTGACATTAGGGCATGAGATGTTGAGCTCAATCATATCGACATCGGTTTCGCTGAGTTTTTCAGCCATTGCACAATAATCTTCGGGAGTGTTGCCGGCAATGTTTGCAATGATAACCGTATTCTGCTTTTTGAGCCACGGCAAATCCTCATTGATAAAAACATCAACACCGGGGTTTTGAAGTCCTACTGCATTCAAAATGCCGGAAGGAGTTTCGGCTACTCTCGGAACAGGGTTGCCGTCACGGCGGGTAAGTGTGATACCCTTGCATGAAATACCGCCGAGCTTTTCAAGGGGATAAAGCTCTGAATATTCCATACCGAAACCGAATGTTCCCGATGCGGCAATGAGAGGATTGTTAAATTCCACTCCACAAACTTTTACAGATAAATCAGCCATTGAAAACTACCTCCTCAGCATTAAATACGGGGCCGTTTTTGCAGACATGCTGCATAATTTCTTCACCGTTTTTTCTTACCTTTACTGCGCACACAAGGCATGCACCCATTCCGCAGGCCATTCTCTCCTCAAGAGAAATCTGACACGGCTTTTCTGCCTCTTTGCAAACATCGGCAATAGCCTTGAGCATCGGGGTAGGACCGCATGCACAAACCTCGTCAACCTCTGAGATTTTTTCTTTGAGAACATCTGTTACAAAGCCGTGGATTCCCGCACTTCCGTCATCTGTTGTCAGCACAAGCTCTGCACCGGCTTTCTTGAAATCATCCTGTAAAATGATAAGGTCTTTGTTTCTGAAGCCTGTGATAACAAGCGGATTTTCACACTGCTTTGCTGTGTAGAGCATCGGAGGAACGCCTATACCGCCGCCGATAAGGCAGTAACGCTTGCCCTTTTTCAATTTTAAAGCCGTTGCCGAGAGGAGCGAGAATGTCAACACTTTCGCCTTTTTTCATCTCGGACATAATTTTTGTTCCCTCACCCTTTACCTGATAAACAAGGCGGAGAACACCGTTTTCGCTGTCACAAACCGAAATAGGTCTGCGCAGAGTTTTTGAAGGCACATAAACATGGGCAAACTGTCCGCACTTTGCAAGCGGAGCAAGCTCGTCATTTTTTACCCTCATATCAAAAATGCCGTCTGCAATCTGTTCGTTTGACAAAAGTTCAAACTTCTGAACATCATACTTTTTCATAATATCATTCCTTTGGTTAGCTTTATTTAATAAAATCAATTTTTAAGCAGAGTGTCCCTGCATTGCGGACAAAAGTGAGCATCTCATCACATCGCCGTTAATCAACATATTCAAGTTCAACAGTCAGCACACCTAACTCATCCTTGCGATAAACATAACAGCTTTCCGCAAGCCTTGGTGAATAACCGTTAATCTCATTAGCCTCTGAAACCCAGTTATAAAGATAACCGTCATTCATAATCCTGTCATACATATAATCGAAATCGGTATTCTTATCAACAACAATGCTGAAATATTCATCTCCGTTTTTGCAGCATTTGCAATAGCTTGGCTTACATCATCGGCATTATCAGGATCTGAAACAGTCGGGTACTTATAGTTAAAATAGTTGTACTTTTCAGCCGTACACTTTGGAACATAAAAATTACACCCTGTAGCAACGCTCAAATAAGTTTGTGAATTAAGCTCGGAATACTTATATGACAGCTTATGATCCTTGAACATAAGGTCATCGGTTAGGTTAAAATAATCGTTTTCCGCATAATTATTTTCGCCGTCGGTATCATTCCATGTAACATCAATTTGGTACCAATCGCCGCCGATTTTTACACCGTTCCATGCGTGATTGTCTGAATCGGCTGTTCCCGAAAGTAATACGCAGTCAATATTCGCCTTGTTGCACAAAAGCTGAAAGGCTCTTGCGTAACCCTCACACACGGCTTTGCCGTCAACCAACGCACCGTAGGCATCGTTTTCATTGCCCTGAACATCATTGTTTTCAGCCGCTGCATCGTCATACTTGCAGTTATCAATTATATAGTTGTTAATGTATTCTTCTCTTTCAAAATCATTGCCCGAGGGCAAATTCTTCAAAACAGAAGCAACGGCAATATTGAATTTTTTCTTGGCGGCTATAAGCTTATCATTTTGAACAGTATAATCAAGCTTTACGCTTGTTGTGTCACCATACGGAACAAAAAGACTTGACCCCTTGAGCCAAAAAGTTTCGGGGTGGTCGTTTTTGTATGCCTCAACAGCCTGTGTAATCTGATAATCGGAAAGCGAGCCTGTTGTTGTAATGTTCGGTGCATACACTGTGTCAACGCTCTTTGCAATTCTCATATACAGTTCTTTTTACATAATCATCGGTAAGCGTCTCGTAGGCATAATCGGTTTTTACATCTGCATAATCCTTGTCGTTTTCAACATCTTGTGCACTCGGAGTTGTAACGGATTTTTCTATGATAGAGCTTCTCTTTGGTTTACTGCTTTCCGAATCATCCGTCAACGAACACGAACAGCCGAAAAATACAACCGCACAGGTCATTAAACAGACTAAGGCAGTTTTATATATTTTCAAAAAATCATCTCAATTTTTGTTTTGGGTTATTTATTTCATATACAGAATACGGCAGCAGCCAAAGTTGACTGTCGCCGTATGGATTTGTCATGTTCTATTTTACTTTATTTTCGCCTTGCAGTCAATGTTATAATCAATCATGTAGCATTTAATTAATATATTCAAGTTGAAATGTTATCAAATTAGACTTTTCATCATAAAGCATATTGCAAGTATCATTCAACTTTGGTGAATCAGAGTTAATTTGGTTAGCCTTTGTAAGCCAATCATACATATATCCATTCCGCACCTCATCATACACATCATCGTAATTTACATTTTCATCTACTATAACTACGAAATGCTCTTCTCCGTTCTTTGCCGCTTTTTGCAATTGCTGTGCTGACATTATCGGAATCATCAAGATTAGATACTGTAGGATATTTATAATTATAACAATAGTTGTGATAATTGTATTTCTCAGCAGTACATTTCGGAACATAGAAGTTACACCAAGATTCCAAATTCAAAAAAAAGATTCTGCATCAATCTCCGAGTATTTTGGAGACAGCGTGTGCTCCTCATACATAAGACTGTCGGTAAGATTAAAGTACTCATGTGAATCATAAATAAAATCATCAACATCGTCCCAAGTAACATCAATCTGATACCAATCTCCGCCAATCTTCACGCAATTCCATACATGATTGTCTGAGTCAACGATTCCCATAAGTTGTATGCAATCAATATCAGCCTTATTACACAAAATCTGAAATGCCTTTGAGTAACCCTCACATACTGCCTTACCGTCAACCAACGCACCGTAGGCATCGTTTTCATTGTCCTGAACATCATCGTTTTCAGCCGCTTCCTCATCATAATCACAATTATTAATTATATAATTATGTATATATTCTTCTCTTTCACATTCAGTGCCATAAGGGACACTTTGGGAAATAGTATCAACAGCTGTATTAAACTCTTTTTTTTGCAGTAACAAGTTTATCACCGCTCATAGTATATGTAAGCCAAATTCCTGTTTCATAATCAAAATTTTCGTATTCATAGTAACTTTTAAGCCAGAACACTTCAGGGTGGTCATTTTTATACGCTTCCACAGCCTGTGTTATTTGATATTCACTAAGATTCCCTTCAGCGTAAAATGACGGTTCATATTCGGAATCAATATTATCACTTATTTGATTGTACAGCTTTTTTCACATAATCATCAGTAAGTGTGCTATAGGCATAATCTGTTTTTGGCTCATTATACACACACGGCTCTGTCGGTTTAGGTTTAGATGTTGTTTTTACACTTGTACTGCTTTTTTCGGAAGTAGTTACAGATACACTCGATTCTTTGTTATCATCCTCAAGCAATGAACACGAACAGCCAAAAAATGCAACCGCACATCATTAAACAAACTAAGGCAGTTTTATATATTTTCAAAAAATCATCTCAATTTTATTTTAAACTATTTATTCCGTATACGGAATACGGCAGCAGTCAAAGTTGACTGTCGCCGTATGGATTTGTCATGTTCTATTTTACTTTATTTTCGCCTTGCAGTCAATGCAAATTTGAGCATTAAACTACTTTCCTGTAACATGGGTATCACCAAAAACCTCGGCATAAACATTGTTGTCGAGAATCATTCTTGAAACGGTAAAGAGGTTGTTGCATCTGTTATTGAGTTCGTCAATATCATCCTTGCCCTTTGCGCCCTTGAAAGCGGTGTATTTGCCTGTTGACGCATTGTATTTTCCGTTCTGGGAAATCCAGCTTCTGTCGGCAAACACAACGAACGGTTCTTTGTTTCCGAAAACATCCGTACCTGCCAACATTCTGCTGTCATATTCAAGACCGAGCATATTTGAAAGCGTGGGCAGAATATCAAGGCTTGAACAGTATGTGTTAACCTTGACGGGCTCTTTCATTGAACCGCTCCACAACAGCCATGCATTTTTGTACTGTTCAAAGGTTGTGTCAACATTGTGCCCCGCAAGTTCAGACACACCGTCAAATTCATCAAGCGAATACGGATAATGGTCGTCCGTAAGGCAAATAAAGGGTGTTGTCAAGCTTGCCTGCTTTTTCAAGTCTTGCAAGAAGATATTCCATTGCCTTGTCAAGCTCAATGTTTGCGGCAAGATAGCTCTTGACCTCATCGCTGTATTTCAGGTCTTTTACAAGGTCTGCGTTGCGTTCGCTCATGGTGTTGTATGAATATCCGCCGTGACCGCTGACCGTCATATAATAAACGCTGAAGCTGTCGGAATTTATGTAATCGTCAACCGTTTTCTGCATCATCTTGAGGTCGGAATTTGGCCACACATTTTCACCGAGGTCAAGACCTTTTCCGATTGCAGAATAGTCATAGCCGATATTTGTAAGGTACTTGTCCCTGTCATAGTAATCATATGTGTGATTGTGGTAAGCGTTAACTGTTTTGTAACCGAGTTTTCTGCTCTGCTCACCGAGAGTGAACGGGAAGCTGACATTATTTTCGGCTGACTTTGAAAAAGCTCCACACACCGGATTTTGGAATCAAGCCTGTAAGATTTGCATATTCACCGTCAGTAGTGCTTACACCCCACGCAGGCGAATAGTAATTTTTTAAATTGAAATCCCTCGTTATACATTTTCCAGAGCGTCGGAGTCAGGTCCTTGTCAATTGCATACTGTGAAAAGCTTTCGGCTGTAATGAAAATTATGTTGTAGCCCTTGAACATACCCGTGTATTCGTTGGTATAGCTCGGTTCTTCGCTGTCAAAATATTCATAAAGCGACTTTAACTCATCATTATTTGTATTCTTTGTAAGCTTTGAAAAATCAGCACTCATAATCTGAGCTTTCTGCTCTGTTTTTGTAATTTCATCGGCAGTTGATTCTTTATTTTTCGGCTTGCTGTAAATGCAAGCGATGCTATTGATAAGCTTTGCTTTATTGCACTTACAGACGATAAGCTTAATATGAGCAGAGATGATTTTAAGATTTTTATAAAGCCCGACAAGGAAAACCGTACTCTTACAATCACGGATAACGGTATCGGTATGGATAAAGACGACCTTGAAAACAACCTTGGCACAATCGCATCTTCGGGTTCATACAAGTTTAAGCAGGAAATGAGCGAAAAGCAGGACGATATTGACATTATCGGTCAGTTCGGCGTCGGCTTTTACTCCGCTTTTATGGTAGCAAAGAAAATTACCGTTGTTACTAAGAAATACGGCTGTGACACAGCTTACAAGTGGGAATCTGACGGCGCAGACGGTTACGAAATCACCGAAACAGAGAGGGACGAAATCGGTACAACAATTGTACTTAAAATTAAGGACAATACTGAGGAAGAAAACTATGATGAGTTCCTTGAGCAGTACAGAATCCAGGGACTTATCAAGAAGTATTCCGACTATATCCGCTATCCGATTATGATGGATATGACTCACAGCAGAGTTAAGGAAGAAACCAAGGACAGCGAAAAACCGGAGTATGAGGATTATACAGAAACCGAAACTCT
>VOFC01001193.1_pt1:0-77500 | contig 134001 bp, 178 predicted proteins | sample 5384161 | NCBI WGS metagenome assembly VOFC01 (sample SAMN12384722, study PRJNA508395) | human gut metagenome | isolation source: healthy gut B | host: Homo sapiens
ACATAAGAATTAATAAACAAAGCTAAAAAATAATTCTGAAAAATAGTAAATAAAACTAACAATCAGGAATTATAGTTTATTATAATGAATTAAAAATTCAGAGTTATAATTTTTATAATGTATCTTAAAAGATAGCAGGATAGTTAAGAATTATTGTTAAGAGTGAGATTACTATACCCGCTATAATTTGTTTCAATTATAATCCCCCTATTATTAAAAACAAATATGAATGACAGACTATTAATAGCTGATGAATAACAGAGAAAAATCTATTGTGTGTACATTAATACATAGATAATATGAGTTACGGAGGTGTAAATGAAATATCTAAAAGTAAATACAAATCTTGCAGAAACGCTTACCAGCATAGAAGAAAAGCAGGCCATGCATGATGACTATGCAAAGCTGGTTCTTGCTGATCCGCAAGTGCTAGCCAATATTGTAAAGGTGATTGTGCCAGAGTTCAGGTCATATAGTATAGATAAGATAATTCCATGCATAGGCGAAACAGTAGTATCACTAAGATTGCCTGAAAAACTATGTATAAGGATAGAAAGCGTAGGAACAGAGGATATAGATGCGGATGATGGGAAAATAGTTTACGATATACGATTTCCATTGTATTATAATAACAGAACAATAAAGTTCCTTGTAAATGTAGAGGCACAGAGAAGCACGTCTAATAATAAACTTGGATATCACATAGAATCAAGAATAGCTTATTATATGGCAAGAATGGTATCTTCCCAGAAAAATGTGGAGTTCATAAAGTCGAATTATGATGAGTTAAAGGATATATACAGCATATGGATATGCATGGATACGCAGGATGGAGAAGATTCTATAATAGAGTTAGGAATACAGCCAAAGCTTCTTTATGGAAAAAAGTAACTGGATGCCAAAGCGTAGTATAATGAATGGTGCTATAATAAGAATAAGAGATAGCAAAAAACAGGGAAGAATCTAAGAATAAGTTGATAGCAATGCTGGAAGTGCTGCTGTCGAGCACAAAGAAGAAAGAAAAAAATGCAGCAGCTAGAAGGCTATGGACTGAAAAATGACAACAGAACTGGAAGGGTGTGTGAGTGATATGTGTAATATAAGTGAGGCTATATTAGAACGAGCTCTGGAAGAGGGTCTAGAGAAAGGAATAGAGCAAGGATTAGAGCAAGGATTAGAGCAAGGTCTAGAACAAGGAATAGAGAAGAATCAGTTAGATAATATAGTAAAGTTGATGAAAAAACTAAGCCTGACAGAAGAAGAGGCAATGGACATGTTGGATATAGCTGAGGAGAATAGGAGAAGGTATCATGATATACTTAAGAAATAAGAGCAGATAGGAAGAATATATCTTAAGGTGCGACAGGACAGTAATAACAGTAAGGATTGAATATAATATTTATGAAGCGTGTGTATGAATAATGACATACGCTTTATTTAATACTTTTTATATTGATTTTGTATAAGATAAATAAATTAAAACTGTGAATTGTGCTGAAAATATTTAAAGTGCATAAAAGAGTAAGCATAAACGACTTTTCGACTTTCAATCCTTACATCATAATAATTACAAAATAAAATATGTTATTTTAAAAGCTCTTAAATCAAGGTGTACCGGTATACAACAAAAATTTAAGAGCTTTTTTATATTATTTTCATCAGTTTTGTACAAAATATCCAAAATAAAACTAGCTATACCGCCGAAAATGTGGAAAATACCCAAATAATCATTGATTTTTGTGGACAAAAATGAGATACTAGATGCAAAGTTCGGTTGAGGTGACTTCGCCGGATACAACGGGTATACCGTAATATATTAGGAGGTAAGTTATGAAGAGACAGACAAAACGCAGAATAATGGCGTTAGTTATGGCTGCATTGATGGTAGTTGGATTGATTCCTACTGGATTCGCAGCTAAGGCAGTTTCAGCAGCTAATAATGTGTATACATTTGATGCATCAGCAGAAACAGCTATAACAACAGCTGAAAAGAAAAAAGCGATAGCATCAGGTAAGTATGGTACAGAAGGATACTTTACATTATCAGGAACAGTAACAAGAGGAAACAGTGATACATTTTCAGCAGAACTTGCAAAGGGAGCTGATGACAAAGAAGAAGGAGCACTTACATTTACAGTAACAGGAACAGCGGATGTTGTAGTTACAGCAACAAGTACAGGCAGTTCTAATACATCAGATCTTGCGTTAGTAGATGCATCAGGCAATAAGATTGATGGAATAAAGGCTGTAACAGGAACAAAGCCAGTAACAGAGATTAAGTACACTAATCTTACAGCAGGTACATATTCAATCATAGCACCAAAGGATGGAGAGAATAACAGAGGTGTAAGAGTTCTTAGTGCAGTAGTTACAGAAATTGCAGCAGCAGTAGTTACATCAGATTATACATTTGATGCATCAGCAGAAACAGCTATAACAACAGCTGAAAAGAAGACAGCGATAGCATCAGGTAAGTATGGTACAGAAGGATACTTTACATTATCAGGAACAGTAACAAGAGGAAACAGTGATACATTTTCAGCAGAACTTGCAAAGGGAGCTGATGACAAAGAAGAAGGAGCACTTACATTTACAGTAACAGGAACAGCGGATGTTGTAGTTACAGCAACAAGTATAGGCAGTTCTAATACATCAGATCTTGCGTTAGTAGATGCATCAGGCAATAAGATTGATGGAATAAAGGCTGTAACAGGAACAAAGCCAGTAACAGAGATTAAGTACACTAATCTTGTAGCAGGTACATATTCAATCATAGCACCAAAGGATGGAGAGAATAACAGAGGTGTAAGAATCCTAAAAGCGGTTGCTACTCAGACATCAGGTGGAGAAAGACCAGCAAGAGCTGACTGGAGCGGTATAGCTGCACCAGTACTTGGTGAAGTAACATCAAAGGATGGTAAGATAACAGTTCCATTTACAATGGTTATTGGTTATGATGGTGCTGATAGTGTTGTAGTTACTATGACAGATGAAGCAGGTAAGGAAGTAGCTTCAGAAAGTTATGCAAAGGACACAACAGGAGCAAATGTTACATTTACTCCAAGTGCATCAGGTAAATATACATTCTCAATCAAGGCAGTTCGTGATGGCGAAGCAGACAAGACAGGAGCAGAAACAAAGACAGCAGATTTTGTACTCCCATTAGCAACATCTGCTATAGGCAGCATTTACAACAAAGGTAACGGAAGTGTTGCTGTAGAATGGTCAGCAGTTAAAGAAGCTACATCATATGCTGTTGAATACTCAAATGATGGCAAAAACTGGGCATCATTAGATGCAGCAGATAAGACAGAGGCTACTATAAAGGGACTTACAGTAGGTTCTGAATATTCAGTAAGAGTAGTTGCTAAGAGAGGTGAAGACTCAACAACATCTAAGGAAGCAACAATCAAGGTAACAAAAGAAGCACAGCAGAAGTGGGGACAGATTACTTATGGTAACGGCGCAAGCTCATCTAAGGACAGCTTCACAGGTTCTGCTAATGAAGGCAAGGTAACAATTAAGAGTAAAAGTGGTAAGTTAGTACCAGCTTCATTTGATGGTTTATCATTCTACTATACAGAAGTTCCTGCATCACAGAACTTCACATTAAGAGCTAAAGTAACAGTTGATTCTTGGACATTATCAAACGGACAGGAAGGCTTCGGTCTTATGGCAGCTAATAAGTTAGGTGGTTCTGGATGGAACAACTCTTATATGGCAGTAGCTTCTAAGACAGAATATTACTGGAATGAAGAAACAAAAGAAGTAACAACTGATAGTTCGGCAACAAAGATATCTCAGAAGCTTGGTCTTGCATCACAGGAAAAGACAGGCGTGACAAAGGACAACATTGCTGCTATTGAAGCTAATGATACAGCAACTGTTCAGGCGAACTTTAAGTCAACATCTTATCCACTTGAGCAGAGATATCCAGAAGCTAAGAATATAATAGGTAACTCTACTAATACACCAGCAGATGCTGGAGATATAACAGAGATGTACCTTACAATCCAGAAGAATAATACAGGTTACTTTGTAACTTATGAGTCAGCAGATGGTTCATATTCAACAACAAAGAAGTATTATGATACTGAGGCACTTGAAAGAATTGATTCTGATTATGTATATGCAGGTTTCTTTGCATCAAGAAATGCAACAGCAACATTCTCAGATATAACATTTACAACAATTGATCCTAAGGAAGATGCACCAGCAGAAGAAAGACCTATTGAAAAGGTGTCAGTTAACACATATGTACAATCTGCTACAGCAACAGGTAGTGCTGATTATGAATTCTTATTCTCAGCAAACTGTGATGGTACATTATCAATTGAGGATGCTAATGGAGAAGTTGTTGTTTCTGATGTAGAAAGTAAAGGCAGATACACTTGTTAAGCCAGCTAGTGTAACACTTAACAAGGGTAAGAATGAATATAAGATAAACTTTACACCAGCAGAAGGATATAAGCCAAATGGCGAATATTCAGCAATGGAATCTTATGAAACAGTAGTTATTGATCATACAGTAACTTATAAGACATTCGGTGAAGCAGGTCAGTCTATCTGGGTTGCACCAGATGCAAAGGGTTCAGGTTCTAAGGAAGATCCTATGAGCATCTATGATGCTGTTAAGTATGTAATGCCTTCACAGCAGATTGTTCTTACAGAAGGTACATATAAGCTTGAATCACCATTAAAGATTGCAAGAGGTATCAATGGTACAGCAGATCAGATGATATACATGGTAGCAGATCCAGATGCAAAGACTCGTCCAGTTATTGACTTCCAGGGACTCTGTACAGGTATGACTATCGGTGGTGATTACTGGTACTTCAAGGGCTTTGATGTAACAGGTTCAGCAGATGGACAGAAGGGACTTCAGGTTTCAGGAAACCACAACACATTAGACCAGATTGAAACATATCACAATGGTAACACAGGACTTCAGATCAGCAGATTAAATGTAACAGATACATATGCTGAATGGCCTTCATACAACTTAATCCTTAACTGTACATCATATGGTAATGCAGATAAGGGTTATGAAGATGCAGACGGATTCGCAGCTAAGCTTACAGTAGGTGACGGAAACGTATTTGATGGCTGTATCGCTCATCATAATGCAGATGATGGATGGGATCTTTTCGCAAAGGTTCAGACAGGTTCTATCGGCTCAGTAACTATCAAGAACTCTATAGCATATGCTAACGGATATCTTGAGGATGGAACTAACGCAGGTAACGGTAATGGATTCAAGATGGGTGGAGACAGCATGCCCTGGTTCACACGTACTTGAGAATTCAATAGCATTTGCAAACAAGGCAAAGGGTATTGATTCTAACTCATGCCCAGATATCAAGGTAAAGAATTGTACATCAATTAACAATCAGGGTGCTAACGTAGCATTCTATACAAATTCAGCTAAGAATACAGATTTTGAAGCTACAGGAGTAATATCATTTAGAACAGCTAAAGAAGATGTTGCAGAAAATATCAAACCAGTTGGTTCACAGGATTTAACAAAGATATATAAAGCAACAAACTTCTACTGGGATACAGCTTCTAAGACTTCATTCAACACACCAGCAGCTGGTGAAGCAGTAACAACAGTTTCAGCAGACTGGTTTGCAAGTCTTGATTACTCATCTATATTAGATGGTAATAAATCAGTAGCAGGTATTGTAAGAAATGCTGATGGTACAATAGCACTTGGTAACATCTTTAAGCTTACAGATAAGGCTCCAGCAGGAGTTGGTGCTGATTTCTCAATAGAGAAGTTAACTAAGTCATCAAATCCTACAATCGGTACTCCAGTACCTACAGGAGATAAGGCTAATACAGCACTCTATGTTGTATTAATCGTACTTAGTGTTCTTGCCCTTGGTGGTGTATGCTTCTATGAAGTAAAGAGAAAGAAGAACAGTGTTAAATAAGTTTATATCCTAATATACCTAATATATAGTATAAGACAGCCGTTTTATGGTTAATCCATAAAACGGTTTTTTTTGTAGAAATTGCTTTTGTAGAAATTGCTTTTTGTAGAAATTTTTTTATAGAGAATTATGTGTTATTTGAATGTGCTTTTTTATAAAAAGTACATATAAAATATTTTACAATAATTAAATACGATAATTAATCAAAAGTCATATAAATGATAAAAGATATTATAAAATGATTGTATCTATCATAATTTACCTAATTATTTTAAGTGGATTTTTTAGAACTGATGTGATAAAATCTAAAAGTATAGAAGGTGAAGACGATGAGAGGTGTCGGGTTATGAGTGAAGTTTCTACAATGGAGAGAGTTATTCGTTCGGATGTTTCTAAGGATGAATGCAAAAAGATAGAGAAGGTGCTTAGAAAGAATAATATTTCATATTTTGAGAGATGGAAGTTTCATACAGGCCTGTTAAGATTCCTTAACAATGATAAGAATGCGAAGTGTGACATTCTTGTTCATATGGATTCTTTTGAAAAGGCTAAGAATTTATTGGAACAGAATCATGAGAATATTGGGTAGGATTGTAGAAGTGCGTAGCAATAAACAATCCGTAGGTATCAGAGTCGGTGGTTTTTGACCAGGACATCATAATAAGACTATAAAATAGCAAAGTAATAGGATTATAAAATAAGATCATAAAATAATAAAGATAATAAAGATGTTATATGGTGATACTATATGTACACATGGTACAGACAAGCTGTGATATGAATGAACATTGGATTCATATTACAGCTTTTGTTAAATAATATCTTTCATCTTAATTATAGAACTATTGATGATAGATAGAATAAGTAAATGTCGAATGGAGTTATTATATGATAAAACATAATTATGTCAGTAAACTAAAGAGTGCAATGAGAGAAAATATTAAAAAGAATATTAAAAAGAATATAGCAATGTTAGCATGCATAACAATGTCAGGTACGCTCCTGCTTACAGGATGTGGAAAATCATCAGAGACAGCGGCTGATATTGATAACAAAAACAACAGCAGTGAAGTTGTAACAGAGGAAGTAACAACAAGAGATGTACATCCTTATGATATAACATTGACATTTACAGGAGATATTAATCTTGCTGAGGGTGAGCCGACAACAAAGGAACTGGATAAAAATGATGGAGATATAACAAAGTGTATATCGCCTGAACTCATAAAATATATGAAGGCTGCAGATATAACGCTTGTAAATAATGAGTTCTGTTATAGTGACAGAGGGCAGCCATTGCCTAATAAAATGTGGACTTTCAGGGCTAAACCAGAAAGAGCGAAGGTGCTTAATTTGCTAGGCGTAGATGTTGCACAGCTTGCCAATAATCATGTATATGATTATGGTGCCGATGCCATGAATGATACATTTGCAGCACTTGAAGCTGCTGGAATACCTTATGTAGGAGCCGGTAAGAATCTTGATGAGGCCATGAAGCCATATTATGCAACAGTTGATGGTAAAAAGATAGCGATAGTGGCAGCTTCAAGGGCAGAAAAATATAAGATGACACCACAGGCAACTGATTCTACACCAGGAATTCTTAGATGCTATGATACAGAGCTGTTCATACAGACTATTAAAGAAGCAAAAGAAAATGCCGACTATGTAATAGCGGTTGTTCACTGGGGGACAGAGCATACAACAGTTCTTGAAGAGGTTCAGAGGTCAACAGCGAGAGATTATATAGATGCTGGTGCAGACATAATAATAGGTGGTCACAGCCACTGCCTTCAAGGAATAGAGTATTATGAAGATAAGCCAATATTCTATAGTCTTGGAAATTTCTGGTTTGATGAATACAATGTTGACACTATGCTTGTTAATATAAGGATAAGTGGTGATGATGATACAGAGGGAAAAGTAGATGTATCAGTAGTTCCAGCAGTTCAGGATGGAACGCTTTCAGGCTGTGTAACTCAAATATGTACTGAGGATTCAGACAAAGACAGAATATTCAGCCTGCTTAACAAAGTTAGTATTAATGCAAATGTAGATGATAGTGGAGTGGTTACACAGGTGAAATGATAGGTGTGATGGTGGGGTCCGCCGGACATTCTTAACGCTGTATAAGAGGTGAAATGATTGGTGTGATAGGTGCGATGTGTGTTTAGAGAACTCATTATTTATTGGTTTTTTCCAAATTTAGATTTATGAAACTGAATACATTATTGTAATCTATGACCCTGTTTGTCTTTGTTACAAACAGGGTCATAAATTCAATCCCATCATCCAGCACAAATATGACCCAGATAGGGAAAAAAAGCAAATAGGGTCACAAAATTAATCCTATCTTCTAGTAAAAATATGACCCAGATAAAGAAAAAAAGCGAATAGGGTCACAAAATCAATCCCCACATTCAGTTCAAATATGACCCAGATAGGGAAAAAAAGCGAATAGGGTCTCAGAATCAATCCCCACATTCAGTTCAAATATGACCCAAATAGGGGAAAAAAAAGCAAATAGGGTCACAAAATCAATCCCATTATCCAGCTCAAATATGACCCAGATAAGAACAAATGCCAAATAGGGTCATAATTTCATTTTAGTAGGGAGACAAAATGGGCTTCAAGTGTAGCACACTCAAGCCAACAGAGTATACCTATGCCTCATCCAGCGACTGCATATAAGCATGCATGGATTCAGCTACGATTTTACTATGTGCAACAGCTTCAACTACGGTTCTTGCACCATTTACAACATCACCTGATGCGAATATGCCTGGTCGGGATGTATGACCGGTTTCATCAGCTTCTAGAAGTCCACGTTTGTTGGCGTTAAGACCTTTAGTTGTATTAACAAGTCTTGTCATAGGTCCCTGGCTTATAGAGATGATAACACTGTCAGATTCATACAGCTTGTCTGTTCCTTCTACATCAGTGAAAGTTCCATCCTCATTCTCAATAATATCCCTGAATATAACACCGTCATCTTTAATCTCAACAGGGCGTTTGTTATATTCAAATGTGATTCCTTCAAGCTGTGCATAGCTGAATTCATACTGGCTTGCAGCAACCTCTTTAGTTATAGAGAAACATGTGAGGTAACGTACGCCTTTTCTTATGGCAGTTCTTGCAACGTCCATAGCAGCATTACCGGCACCGATAACAATAACACGTTTACCAAGCTTATAGCTGTCAGGGTTGTTTAAGTAGTTAATGCCAAAATGAACGTTGCCAAAGGTTTCACCTTTGATATGTAGAGTATTAGGATTCCATACACCTGTACCTACGAATATTGCCTTATATCCGTCACGGAAGAGATCCTCGATAGTTATGGCACCTCCAATAGTTGTATTCGGACGTACCTTAATACCTTTAAGTTCAAGATGGCGGTATTCTATATCATCAAGCACTGCTTTAGGAAGTCTGAACTCAGGGATTCCGTATCTTAAGACACCACCAATCTTGTCTTTTCCCTCAAATATAGTTACCTGATATCCATATCGAGCAAGTATAATAGCGATAGTGATTCCGGCTGGACCTGAGCCGATAATAGCAACACGTTTACCATTGGAAGGCTTAGGACCTTCGGTCATCTTGTTAGCATAAGTTGTGGATATGTAATTCTCTATAGTAGAAAAATGAACTGGAGCTCCTTTACGCCCAAGTACACAGTGCCCCTCGCACTGGTTTTCATGGTTGCAGACAAGACTGCATACAGTCGTAAGAGGGTTGTTTTCAAACAACATTTTACCAGCTTCATCAAGCTTGTTTTCTTTAAGAAGTCTGATAGCCAGAGGAATGTTAGTGTTTATAGGACAGCCCTTCTGACACTGTGGAACCTTGCACTGAAGACAACGATTAGCTTCATCCATTACATGTAATGCCATAAAATACCTGCTTTCTGCGCAGAATGCGCTTTATAATAAAAAGAGCTAAGATGCAACTTAAATGTACATCTTAGCTATATTTTATCATATGGATAAAAATATTAAAACAAAAGATAATATTTTAACGAGTATTAAACAAGTATTTAAACAAGTATTTTAACGAATATTTTAATAAATGTTTTAATGAATATTTATGATGATATTTATCTTAATTCCCTTATAAACATATATAATTCAGAAGCATAAGCAGTAGCTTCATAATCTCTTGAAATGGTTGTGCCATCTTCATACTCAACAGTAAGGGTTAACTGTGTTTTAAGAGAGGACTGGTTATAAAGACGGAAACTTATATAAAGGTGTTCAAAGTCATTATAATCAGCGGAATATCCGTTTGCATGGTCTATATAAAGAAACTTTTCTTTTGAGTTAAATAAGCTGAATGTATGATATCCAAAATCAGCAGATGGTCTGAAAAGAGAATGCTGCATGCCATATTCCTCAGATATTTTATAGTTATTTTCGATAATCTCATCAGGAACAGGTTCGCGTGTAAGTAAATGTGTGTTTTCATCAGATGAGGATAAAGTTATCCGTCTGATTTGTGATGTGCTGTCGGTCAGCTGCAGGTTGAGATCAAAGTATAACACCATGGTCTGGTTATGTCCCTGTGGTCCCCATGCCTGTATGTTGCTGGCATGGTCAGCAGAATTCCTGCTGTATGCAAGTGACAAGCCCTCTTTTCCAAGTTCTTCATTGTTCTCACCAGCATATACTTTAAGAGTTGATGATGATGGACTGCTATGACTGCTATTTAGTGATGGTAATAATATATTATAAGATATAATGCATAATGTAACAGCAGCGGCAATAGCAACAGCGGTTATTATATAGCTTAAGCCTTTGTGCGAAGACTTTTTTCCCATACGTTTTAAACCAGCTTTGCCAGTGCCATAAGGCGTGCGGTTATCCATAGTATGTGAGTTATCCATAGTATGTGGATTGTCCATAGTATGTGAGTTATCATCATCTGTCATTGCAGCCATAAGAGTCCGGTTTATAAGCTCGTCGCTTACATTTATTTTGCTGCAGTCTTTATCGAAGGCATCTTTAAAATTCATAATCGTTCACCTCTTTTCTTAAGATTTCCCTTGCTCTTTTTAGACGTGTTCTTACATTTACAGTAGATATACCAAGAATATCTGATATTTCTTCAGTTGAGTACTGCTCATGATAGAAAAGATATATTACATCGCGGTACTTTTGCGGAAGGGCAGCAACAGTTTCCCATACATACATCGAATCTATATCAAAATCCTTATAAGAGCTGCTGTTTAGTGGTTCGTAAGAATTGTTTGTATACCCCGAAGAATTATTTACTGCGCTATCTGAGCTTACAATAGAAGAATTATCATCGTATTCACAATTATCATTGACACTTTTAATAACCTTTGAATTCCATGAACTTTTAATAGTATTGATACATTCATTCACAGTTACTTTAAGCAGCCAGGCTTTTATGTGCATATCTGATTCAAATGTCTTATCATATGTGTATAATTTGATGAATACATTCTGAAATATATCTTCTGCCTCACTGACGTTTTTGGTTTTAAGAAGCGCCATTCTGTAGACGTCATTACTGTACATCTTAAGAATACGTTCATATTCTTTTGTGTTATTTTTATATCCCATGCTGTTTCCCCCTGCTGTTATCTGGATATTGCTAATATTAACACAAGCATATGTATTATTGTAATATGCTGTGTATAGATAATACAATTACATGAAGAAAAATGTGACAAAAAAATATAGGTATATAAAAATAAATAGGCACATAAAAAATATAGGCATATAAAAATAAATAGTTTGTTAATAAAATATTAATATTTATACAATTTGTTGTATAACATTGTATTTTACTTGTATTTTGTATTCACTTCCCAAGGCTTTAACATATAAAATATATTAAAATGTTATACTTGTATATAAATTTTATATTGGTATAATTGCATAAATACAAAATTAGTATTATTAAAACTGTGAAAATGACCAATAGTCATTTACTTGCACATTAAATGTCTATAAGAATTCTAACAGGAAATAAAATAGAAAAAAAAACAAAGAAAAGCCAGTGTTTATCTATAATAAATGGAAATGTACCATGACTTTTTAATCGGAGGATTATATAAAATTAGCTGAATAAAATTAAGCAATAATTAAAATTGTACTAAATGAGATACAAGAAATTGTATATATTTTAAAATGTTTATAAAAATCATTGTTAAAAAATAAATTATTTGGCTTTACATTTACAAAAAATGGGTATACAATCCGCAGTATGAGAACGAAAGGATAAGGAGATGGTTTTTTGAATGATTTAGCACAGAAGCTTATTGAAGAACTTCAATGTGAGACCGTCTTTACGATTCCTGTTTTGGGTGGAATACCAGTTTCAGAGGCAGTTGTGGTCACATGGATCATTATGGCTGTGCTGGTTATAGTTGCATTTATACTTACCCGAAACCTTAAAGTGGATCATATAAGTAAGAGGCAGGCTGTTGCAGAAAGTATAGTAACAGGTCTTATGAATATGGTTCAGGGAATGGTTGGCGAAAAAGGCAGGAAATATGTGCCTTATCTCACAACAGTTATGTTGTATATTGGCGTTTCCAATATCATCGGACTGTTTGGCTTTAAGTCCCCAACTAAGGACTTAAGAGTCACGGTAGCACTGGCACTTATGAGTATTATACTTATTGAAGCAGCTGGTATCTATCACAAAGGTGTTAAACGCTGGTTACACGGCTTTGTTGAACCGGTTGCAATAGTAACACCTATAAACATTCTTGAAGTAGTAACAAAGCCACTTTCGCTTTGTATGCGACTTTTTGGTAATGTATTAGGAGCTTTCGTTATTATGGAGCTTCTTAAGATGATACTTCCGGTAGGTCTTCCGGTTGTATTCAGTCTGTATTTTGATATATTTGATGGTCTGTTACAGGGCATATGTTTTTGTATTCCTTACATCATTATATATTGATGAGATTACAGAGTAGTGCATATAGCGTATATATGTATGGCACAGTTATATGCAGGATAAAGTCTGATAAGGCTTGTGAAGCCAGCAGAAGATATTATTAGAAAAGAATCTGGAAACTTAAGAAAGAAAAAGGAGATTAGATTATGAGTGGAACAATCATAGCTATTGGCGCAGGTATCGCCGTATTAGGTTCATTTGGTGCAGGTATTGGTATTGGTATAGCAACTGGCAGGGCTTCAGAAGCTGTTGCAAGACAGCCAGAGGCAGAAGGCAAGATTACAAAGACACTTATTCTTGGTAGTGCGTTGGCAGAGGCTACTGCTATTTATGGTTTCGTTATCGCCCTTATGATTATCGTTATGCTTGGCTAATCCGCATGGATTAAGCATAAAGGCATGATGGTATCGTGTGTTTATATCCGGTATTATCCGGGTACATAATAAAAATGTATCTACATTATGATGTATGAATGTACATAAAATAATTGTACATAAAATAGTTGTACATAAGATATATCAGGTAGTATATAAGCATACAGATAACAAAGAATAGACTACGAAGAAAGGCAGGAAAATAAGATCCTCCAGTTAGATGTTTGGAATGTTTTATTTACAATTATTAACCTTTTAATTCTCTTCGTGCTTATGAGAATATTCTTATACAAGCCAGTTCAGAAGATTATTGCTAAAAGGCAGGAGGAAGCTGACAGACAGTTTGGTGAGGCCGCTGCTAAGCAGAGTGAGGCTGAGGATCTTAAGACAAAGTATCAGGCTGTGTTAAGCGATGCAGAGAATGAGAAGAAAAAGGTTGTTTCTGAAGCAAGAAAGACTGCTGATGAAGAATATCAGCGTATAGTTGCAGATGCCCACAAGACAGCATCACAGATTAAGGATGATGCTGAGGCAGAAGCTATAAGCCAGAAGGAACAGATATTAAAGAAGGCAGAAAAAGAAATTGCAGATATGGTTGTTGATGCTGCTGCTAAGGTTGTAGCAAGCAACAGTAAAGATACAAATGCTGCACTTTATGACACATTTTTGAATAAAGCAGGTGATAAATAGTGATACAGACAGCGATTGATTATGCATCAGAATTACATAAAACAGGTATGTCGCACGAAGAGTTATCCACTATTAAGGATATATTCGATGTTGTACCACAGGTTAAGGAAGAACTTAGTGACCCAACAGTATCACTTGAGAAAAAACATCTTGTGATTCAGAAGGTATTCTCTAAGAATGTGAGAAATTTCTTACAGCTTTTATGTGATAACGATGATATAAATTTATTTGATGAAGTATGTAAGGCTTTAAAGGAGCTTGAGATGACTCCTGAACAGAAGGAAAGTACAGCAGTACTTACTTATGTTGAGGCACCATCTGATGAACAGCTTGCAGGAATCAAAAGCTTTATAGCAAAGGAATTCCACAATCCTGATATTAAGTTAGAGATGGTACAGGATTCATCTATAAAGAGTGGTTTCGTGCTAAAGGTCGGCTCTAAGGAGTATGACTGGAGTGAGAAAGCACGTATTGACCAGTTAAAGAGCAGCATAGCAAAGGCTGTAAGTGCTGGTAAGACTACAGCAAGTGAGGAAGGTATACTTTCAATACTTGAGGCTAATATCAAGGATTTCGAGCTTGCAGTTAAGGATAAGGAAATAGGTGTTGTTAACTGGGTTGGTGATGGTATCGCCAATGTTGACGGCATTGACCACGCATTTTACGGTGAAATCGTTGTATTCGACAGCGGTGTAAAAGGTATGGTTCAGGATGTAAGACGTGATGAGGTCGGTGTTATCCTTTTTGGTAGTGATGTGACAGTTAAGGAAGGCAGCAAGGTCGCACGTACAGGTAAGATGGCTGGTGTTCCAGTTGGTGAAGGCTTCCTTGGAAGAATAGTTGATGCACTTGGATCACCTATAGATGATAAGGGTGATATCCAGGCAGATGGTTACAGACCAGTAGAGTGTGAAGCTCCTGGCATAACTGAACGTAAGTCAGTATCCGTTCCTATGGAAACAGGTCTTCTTTCTATAGATTCCATGTTCCCTATAGGACGTGGACAAAGAGAGCTTATCATAGGTGACAGGCAGACTGGTAAGACAGCTATCGCAACAGATACTATCATAAACCAGAAGGGTAAGGATGTTATCTGTATATATGTAGCTAGGACAGAAAGCATCTACTATTGCTAAGCTTGTTAATACATTAAAAACAGCAGGTGCCATGGATTATACAACTATTGTATCAGCAACAGCAGCAGATCCAGCGCCACTTCAGTATATAGCTCCATATGCAGGTACTGCAATGGCAGAGCATTTCATGCATCAGGGAAAAGATGTTCTTATTGTATATGATGACCTTTCTAAGCATGCGGTTGCTTACAGAGCTATATCACTTCTGCTTGAACGTTCACCAGGACGTGAGGCTTATCCAGTGATGTATTCTATCTGCATTCAAGACTTCTTGAAAGATCAAGCCGTCTTTCACCAGAAGCAGGCGGCGGTTCTATTACAGCACTGCCTATCATTGAGACACAGGCTGGTGATGTATCCGCATATATCCCGACAAACGTTATCTCTATCACAGATGGTCAGATATTCCTGGAAAGCTCTCTGTTCTTCTCAGGTCAGAGACCAGCCGTTAACGTAGGTCTTTCTGTATCCCGTGTTGGTGGTGCAGCACAGACTAAGGCTATGAAGAAGGCAGCAGGAAGTATCCGTATCGATCTTGCGCAGTATCGTGAGATGGAAGTGTTTACACAGTTCTCATCAGATCTTGATGAGGGTACTATGAAGCAGTTACAGCATGGACGTGCACTTATGGAGCTTCTTAAACAGCCTATGAGTCATCCATTTAGTATGGCAGAGCAGGTTATTATACTTGTATCAGCTAATGCACATGTATTCAGTGATATTGAGCTTTCTAAGATCAAGGGCTTCAGGGCAGATATGCTTGAGTTCTTCCATAGCCAGCATTCAGAGATAGTTAATACTATTGAATCAACTAAGGATCTTACAGATGAGACGAAGGAAGCTATTATAGCAGCAGCTAATGAGTTCAAGAGTGAAAGATAAGGGGGATTGCTATGGCGAATACTAAAGAAATTCAGGCCAGAATAAGTAGTATTCATGATACGATGAAGATCACCAAAGCCATGTATATGATGTCCTCAGTTAAGCTTAGAAAGGCTAAGCAGAAGCTTGAGAATACCGAACCTTACTTTTATGGATTACAGGATCAGATAAGAAGTATATTATTTCATTTTCCTACTATGCAGCATCTTTTCTTTGATAACAGAAATGTAGATAAGCATGAGAGTGTCAAGAAAAAAGCATTTATTGTCATAAGTGGTGATAAAGGGGTATGGCAGGAGCTTATAACCATAATGTTTTAAAGGAAGCAAAGAGATTGTGTGACGATGCAAAACAGTATAAGATATTTGCCATCGGAGAAACAGGCAGAGCTTACTTTAGCTCACTTGGTTATAATGTGGAGAATTCTTTCAGATTCTCTGCAAATAACCCATCAGTCCATAGAGCCAGAGTTATAACGGAGGATATAGTAGAACGTTATAAGAAGGAAGAAATGGATGAGGTGTATATCGTGTATACTAAGATGGAGCATGGCATGAAGGAAGAGGTTCAGGTTGAGCAGCTTCTTCCTCTTAAGACTAACGAATTCATCAAGGAAGAGTTAGCAGCTAATGCCAGACAGGGAAAGAGTAACGGTACACTTGAGGATTTTGAAGGTAATGATGATTATTTCGTTATCTATCCATCTCCAAAGGTTGTTCTTAATGATCTTGCATATAATTATGTTACAGGTTTCGTGTATGGAGCTCTTGTTGAAGGCTTTGCAACAGAGGAGAATGCCCGTATGGTTGCCATGCAGGCAGCTACAGATAATGCAGAAGCTATGCTTAAAGAGCTGTCTATAGAGTATAACCGTGTAAGACAGGCAGCCATAACACAGGAGATAACTGAGGTTATTGGTGGTGCAAAGGCTCTTAAGAAGAAAAAGATGAAGAAAAAAGCCCAGGCAGGATAAAAAAGGGCTTCAGACTAGGCAGAAAGAGGTGTAATTCACGTGGAAGAGATGAAAGGAAAGATAGTACAGGTTTCAGGACCTGTAGTAGACGTTGAATTTGAAGGTAATTATCTTCCAGCTATCAAGGATGCACTTTATGTAATACAGGACGGTAAAAAGAAGGTTATGGAGGTTTCACAGCATATAGGTAATAATGTTGTTCGATGCATTATGCTTGCAGCAAGTGAAGGCCTTTGTAAGGATATGGAAGTCACAGCAACAGGAAGTGGTATATCAGTTCCTGTTGGCGAAAAGACTCTTGGACGACTTTTTAACGTTCTTGGTGATACCCTTGATGATGGAACTAAACTGGATGGTGAGGAGCACTGGAGTATTCACAGAGATCCTCCATCATTCGCAGAACAGAGTCCTGTAGTAGAGATGTTACAGACTGGTATCAAGGTAATCGACTTACTTGCACCATATGCAAAGGGTGGTAAGATAGGTCTGTTCGGTGGTGCTGGTGTTGGTAAGACAGTCCTTATTCAGGAACTTATAAGAAATATAGCTGCTGAAAGCGGTGGTTATTCTATATTTACAGGTGTAGGAGAGCGTAGCCGTGAAGGTAACGACTTATGGACTGAAATGAAGGAATCAGGAGTACTTGATAAGACAGCCCTGGTATTTGGTCAGATGAATGAACCACCTGGAGCAAGAATGAGAGTTGCAGAGACAGGACTTACTATGGCTGAGTATTTCAGAGATGTTAAGAAACAGGATGTGCTTTTATTCATTGATAACATATTCCGTTTTGTACAGGCAAGGTTCAGAGGTTTCAACAAAGGGTTCTATGGACGTAGGCTGTATATCAGCCGTTGGTTATCAGCCAAATTCTCACATCTGGATGCAAACAACGGTTTTAGGATTGTTGAAACCTGCTGTTGACCCACTTGAGAGTCAACATCAAGAATCCTTCAACAAGGTGAGGAAAGGGTTCGTGTTCAGGACATCAGTACAAGGGCTTCAGGATATTATTGCAATTCTTGGTATGGAAGACCTTTCAGAGGATGATAAGCTTACTGTATACAGAACAAGAAAGATTCAGGATGCTTATCAACGGCCATTCGATTCAGGGTTCGGGAGAAACAACATAAAGCTAAGTTTCTTCTTAAATGATGTTGACATAAAGTATTATGAATTAATAAGTTAAAGTTAGAAAGCTTCTTCGATATTTTATAAGAAATCGGTAAAGAGAATTAATAATAAAGTTTCTTCGATATTTTATAAGAATGTCGGAGAGTTTTTTTGCGTTAATTTTGCGTTAAATTTACATTATTTATTTGTGTTATTTCTGCGCTATCGTTATAAGAAAATGACTAATATATTAGCTAAAATTGACAAAAAACTATTAAACGGCTAAAATATTAGCTATGAATAATATTTTAGATTTAATAAAAACACCTAAGGATGTCAATAATGATATTGTTAAAAGAATGAGGGCAAGAAGAAAGGAGCAGAAGTTAACACAGGCTGAGCTTAGCAGGCGTGCAGATGTGAGCCTTGGTTCATTAAAACGATTTGAACAGACAGGTAACATAGCGCTTGATTCGCTTATTAAGATTGCTTTCGTACTTGGATGTCAGGATGATTTCGAAGGATTGTTTGCTAAGAAGGGGTATTCGTCTATTCAGGAGGTTATAGATGGTCAGCGTAAATAAACTGGATGTTGTGATTGATGGAAACAAGGTTGGAACTCTTGCAGTTGCAGATAAATATCTGTGTGCATTTGAATATACAGATGAATGGCTTATGAATGGATATTCGATAAGCCCCTTTTCACTACCGCTGGAAAAGAAGGTGTTCGTGCCAAAGTCATATGAGCCTTTTGAGGGACTGTATGGAGTGTTTGCAGATAGTCTGCCTGATGGGTGGGGCAGATTGCTTGTTGACCGACTGCTCGTAAAAAAACAAGATAAATCCATATGAAGTTAATTCAATAAACCGACTTGCTATAGTTGGAGCAGGTGGTATGGGAGCATTGGAATATTATCCAGAAAATCAATTCCTAAAAACAGATGAAAAGATGACTCTTGATGAGATAGCTGTAGAGTGCGAAAGAATATTTGAAACTAATAATTCTGATAATCTTGATGAGATATTCAAAATGGGAGGTTCATCGGGTGGAGCACGTCCTAAAGTGTATTATGAGATAGATGGAGAGGAATGGATAGTGAAGTTTCCATCATCTTATGATGTTAAAGATATTGGAAAACAGGAATATGAGTATTCACAATGTGCACGAAAATGTGGAATAGATATGCCTGAAACAAGGTTATTGAGTTCTAATCTTGGCTCAGGGTATTTTGCAGTAAGACGCTTTGACAGACAGAATGGCAGAAAAGTTCATATGATATCTGTGAGTGGCCTGCTGGAAACTTCTCACAGAATACCGAATCTTGATTATAATCAGTTAATGAAACTTACATTCATTCTTACAAAGAGTTACGAGGAAGTTGAGAAAATGTACAGACTTATGTGCTTTAATGTATATGCACATAACAGAGATGACCATTCTAAGAATTTTTCATATATATATAATATAGACGAGAAAGCATGGAAGTTATCTCCAGCATATGATCTGACATATAGTAATTCTATTGGTGGAGAGCATGCTACAATGATTGATGGTAATGGTCGCAATCCAGGAATAGAGGATATACTCCGGGTGGCGCAGAATATACAGATGGATGAAAAAAAAAAGCAAAGAGTATAGCAGAAAATATAAAAGAAATAGTAGAAAATGAGTTACAGGAGTATATACTTTTAATACAGCCTGCGTAAGTCAGAATTAAATATCTGTCTTATGCAGGTCATTTTTGTCCTTTTTTTGCATAATATGTCCTTTTTTTGCATGGACTATTGTATGTGAGAGAATAAAATGATAAATTCACTTAGGAAGATAAATTGCATAATGATTGATGAAAAGATTGCTGAATTAATAGATAATATTGTTATTATGCATATCAAGGATTCAATTAAAGGAGGTTATCAACAGTTAAATATAAATAATAAAACAAAGGAACACTTAAACTTTTAAAGAAGCATATTACATCAGCCTAAAAGACCTAAGTAAGGGGTTATACTTATATAAAGCATTAAGAGGGATTAATATAGAAGTATAGTTACGAAAGAGATTAACGAAAGAGATTATAAGATTAAGTAATAAGCACGGGAAAAATAGATTTATGCCCCTTTAGTTTCTTTTGCATATAGCTGGTATATATAGTATGATGTAAGTGTCAAAAGTATAAATTGCGTTTGTCAAGCAAAAATAAGCAATTTATACTTATTGACATAATAGTATCATAATACATATATGCAATCATAGCTGTGTAGATGAGTTGTGTATGTGACAGTATCAGTTCGGCAAAGGAATAAGGGACATATTTATGCTTAAGATAGCGGTATGTGATGATGAAGAAATATTCGCAGATAGAATTAAGAAGCTGCTGGAAAAACAGCTTATCAATAAGGGAATTGAACATAAAGTAGATGTATATAGCTCGGGAATAGAATTAGCGAAGCTGGGGGATGCTATATCAGAATATCGCATTGTGTTTCTTGATATAGATATGGAAGGAATGAACGGAATCCAGACAGCAGAGGTAATAAGAACATATTCCGATGATATATACATTGCATTTGTGACAGCATATATTAATTATGCACCAGAGGGATATCGTTGCAATGCAATAAGATATATCCTTAAAAACAGCAATCAGCTGGCTGCATCTATATATGAATGTATGGATGCAATACTTGATAAGATAAGCAGCAGCCACAAAACGAAGACTATAGATTTCTGTGGCGGAAGCTGTGAGGTATTGGTAAACCAGATAATGTATATTGAAAGTAATAAGCATAAGCTTCTGTTTCACATAATTGGAAAAGATCCTGAGGATTACAGTATATATAGTACATTAAACGATGTTGAAAAAGAATACATAGAAGCAGATTTTTTGCGTGTGCATCAGAGCTATATGGTTAATATGAAGTATATTAGTAAGCTCGTAAGATATTATGTTATATTAGAGAATGGTGAACGTATAAGTATACCAAAGGGGAGGTATAGAGAGGTTGCTGACAGCTATATAGCATACAGGGGGAAGATTATAATGGGGAATAGTATTAACAGCGTGATAATAATAACTATCGAAATGATAACCTGCAGGATGTTATATGAGTCTTTTGTTGTCCGTAAGAAAAATATAACAGATAAAGTATATAATATGAGCATGGTTCTTCTCATAGGTGTAATGTTTATCATTTCAGGACTCTTAAGACATATATACCAGTAAAGCTGTTGGCTGGGATGATAGCGATAGTTATATATATGTATATTATGGAACAGATAAGTATTATCAAGTCAGCAGCAATAGCCCTGATATATTATTCGGTGGCAATTGTGCTTGATTATCTTGTTATGCTCATTATGATAAGCATATTTGGAAGCTTGGAAAATGTCGGGAATATATCAGAAACTGCTGGTAACTCACTTATTATACTGAGCAGGGCAGTATTTTTATTAATAACGATATTCTTAAGGCAATATAGCCTTAGGAAGAATGTTAACAGAGTAGATGTAAGCAATAGCGATTGCAGAAAGCTTCTGTTTTTCCCAGTGTTTACAGTTTTTATCGTTATAGCACTTAGTGGAACGATGATGACGATGGATGCAACACAGCTTGCTGTCATATATTATGTAATAGCAGTAGGCGTTGTTATTATGGATATCATTATGTTTCATTTTGTAAAGGATATAATAATGAATTCATATAAGCTTCGTGAAAATGAGGTGTTAAAACAACAGGCAGCAGGACAGATAGAGTTATACAGAACTGTATCAGAGAATTTCGACAGGCAAAGAAGAAAAACACATGAGTATAAAAATCAGATGCTGTGTATAGAGACACTTGCTGAAAATGGGGAGTATGATAAGCTAAAAAAAGCTATGTTAAGAGCATAACAGGAAACCTTAACAGGGAACTTGATATGATAGATACTAATAACAAGATAGTTAATGCAGTACTTAATGCAAAGTATCATGAAGCTGTCGATAACAATATACTTATGGTATTCAAGATTAACGACCTTTCGGGAATAAATATATCAGATGAGGATATAGTCCAGGTGTTATCTAATCTTCTTGATAATGCAATAGAAGCAGCCAGGCAGTGCGATATTAATCACAGGCTGATAAAGCTTAAGTTCACATGCGAGGATGCACATACGATATTATCAGTGTCAAACACTTATAAATATGAACCACAGATTACAGATGATGGATATATGATAACAAGAAAGGAAGAAAAGCAGGAACATGGCTTTGGACTTCGCAATGTTATGGCAGTACTTGATAAGTATAATGCAAGGCACGTCATAAGATGTGAGAGGGGAGAGTTTTTCTTTGCTATGATGTTATGATAGAATCTGTCGATATATATATAAAGATAATAGATAAACAGGTATTGGATATGATTGAAATCTAATATCTGTTTTTTAGTATTATTTTGCTGGTTGAATAGTAATAGAAAATAGTCTTTTTTTTGCAAAAATAGTCTTTTTTTTTTGCACACACTATTGTTATGAAGCACAATTGGTGGTAAATATATTTATAGTTTGTACGGATAGTTAATGAATATAGGAGAGATACGTATAAAATAAATACATAGATAATACAAAGCAACATACAGAGGTAAATATTGGTGAAAATAGCCATATGTGATGATGAAAAAGAGTTTCTGGAGAATATAGATTATGCAATAAAAACATATATGAATGAAAAAGGATTAGATTATAATATTGATTTGTATAATTCTGGGAAGTCAATCATGGAATTACAAAAGAATATAGTATTATATGATGTTGTATTTCTTGACATTAATATGCCAGAGATTAGTGGATTAGAAGTAGCAGAATGGATAAGAACATATTCAGATGATGTTAATATAGTTTTTATAACAGCTATTATAAGCTATGCAATTCAGGGCTATAAGTATAATGCAGTCAGATATATACTTAAGAATGAAAGACAATTAAAAGCATCAATATATGAATGTATGGATGCGGTGATATATCGTATGAAGCATATGGGAATTGATAAAAGAATATTTATAAGTAACCAGAAAAAGAAATAAGTGTTAATAAAGTTATGTACATAGAAAGTAGTGCACATAAAGTTATATTTCATATAGAAGGAAAGGAGAGCGAAGATTATGTGGTGAAAAACAAATTAAACAATATAGAAAAAGATGCTCGATGATTGCAAATACATGATAAGAGTGCATCAAAGTTATATAGTGAATATGATGTATGTAAAAAAATAAGTGGATACCGGATATATTTAAAAAATGGTATAGAAATAGGAGTTCTAAGCCGCGTTATAAGGAAGTAAAAAAAAAAGCAATAATGGAATTTAAAGCCATAATATAATCAAATGGAGGAATATAAAAATGAGTGATTTTAAAGTAAATGTACTTAAGGCAGTGAATAATGTAACTAAAAATATGGTAGTAAAAGAAAGAATGAAAAGTGGCCTCAGAATGTGCTGTAATATTTCATCAGCCTAAAAGACCTCATAATTCAAAATAAGTTTTGTTTTATATAGAAGAAATAATGAGAGATTTTCTTTCAAATATAATTGTACAAGGCATAGAATTTTTTTGTTATTTGAAATTTTTTGATATATTTGCCTTAAAAAAAGATAAAAAAGAAAAAAATTTAATAATAGTGATATCAACAATTATAATATATCTACTTTCACATTTTTTAAATAGACATATGCGAATTAAAGTCTTTTTTATAATATTGACAATATGTACATGCATGTATTTAATATATTACATAAGTATAATTAAAGCATTAATGTTGTCAATTATGATAATTGGTTTAATAGGAGTATCAGATTATATTTTAAGTGTTATATTTTTTTTGACATATGGAAATATTAATGGATTTGAATCAATTCAAGAATTAATAGGAACTATGTTAGTAATAATGGACAGATTGTTACTATTTATAATAATAATAAATATAAAAAGAAGTTATTTAAAGAATAAGAAAAATATAATAGATATTAGTAATAAAGAATGGCTTCAATTCCTTATATTTCCAATATTTACTTTGATTACAGTTATAGTGATGACTAATTCAATGGCCGCTTCATATCATGAGGATATAGTTAATGTGTACTATGTTATAGCAATAGGACTTATAGTTCTTAATATGCTTGTATTCCATCTTATTAATGAGATTCTTGAGAATTCCCAGAGAATAAGAGAAGCTGATATTTTAAAGCAGCAATCTATAGGTCAGCTTGAATTATACAATTCATTACGTAAAAACTATGATATACAAAGAAAAAGAACACATGAATATAAGAACCAGATTATGTGTATAGATTCTTTATTAAAAAAGAAAAAATATGATAAACTCGAGGAATATATAAACAGTATATTCAATAGACTTGATGGTCAACTAGATATGGTTGATACGAATAATGAAGTGGTTAATGCAATTATCAATGCCAAATATTATGAGGCTTTACAGAATAATGTATTATTTATTCTAAAAATAAATGATCTCTCACATATAAAAGTGTCAGATGATGATATAGTTACTATACTATCTAATCTTCTTGATAATGCTATAGAAGCAGCAGGACAATGTGAGATAGATAAAAGGACAGTAGGTATAAGGCTGTTATATGAGGATGATGTTCTTAGCATAGCAGTATCCAATTCATATAAAACAGAGCCTGAAATTATGGAAGATGGATATATGCGGACAATCAAAGATGATAAGGAACAACATGGATTAGGAATTCGAAATGTAGTTGCAACATTGGAAAAATATAATGCAGAATATATTATTGATTATAAGAATGGAGAGTTTGTGTTTTCAATAATAATGTAGATGGCAGAAACCAGATGTCTGATGACGTCTGGTTTTTTTGCTATATAGATTGTGGTTGTTATTTAGAGGGTTGCTTTAATATAGTTGTTTTTTGTTCAATATAGTCGTTTTTTGATAATAGGATTGAATTTTGTATTTTGTATGTTAAAATGTAAATAGAAAGAGAATTGTATATATGATTGATGAATTAATAGTAAAAATAGTTGATAGTATGATAAATACAGATATTATATCAAAAGATGACAAGGAAGCATATGTGTATGCTTATACAATTACACTGGAAAAAGTATTGACACTAATTACGATAAGCATAATGGGTGTGGTTTTAAACAGGCTTGTGAATATAATAATATTTTTGTGTACATTTATGTTTCTTAGAAGAAGAACAGGCGGTTTTCATCTTGAAACATTTGGCCAGTGTTTTATAGGAACTAATTTTATATGTGTTATCATTGAGGCATGTGACTTCGTATGGTTAAAGTATATGACACTTGTTATGTTTCTTTGTATGGTATCTGTTTTATACATAATATGTGTTGGTACAGTTAATCATCCTAATCTTGCACTTAATGATGGTGAATTAATGGAAAGTAAGAAAAGAGCAAGAATTGTAGTGGTTTTGGAAGTATTATTAACTATAGTTTTGTGTATTGTGGGGTTGATAGAACAATAACAGGATATATGGCTATGGGTATTAACATATGTGCATTGTTATTGGCTATGTCAAAGATACAGAGCAGGATGAATAAGTAAGATGCTTGGTACATAGAAGGTTATTTGTTAGTTAGATTTCATGTATCTTAGGCATTTGAAGTTGGAAAGGGGTGATAGTAAAAAGGAAAGTATAACGTTTTGGAAAATATTAAACCATTTATGGCAGATTTTTCAAAAATGGTTGTAGAGAAGGTAACAAAAGAAATTAAATCATTAAGAAAATTTTAAAAATTGGAGGTAATTTGTTATGAAAAAAAAGATAGCGAAGGTATGTGCATTATCGGCAGTGTTTAGTCTGTTTTTATCAGTTAGTGCTTTTGCTGGACAGCAGACAAGAAGAGTGGAATATAACAATGAGCCATTTTCATTTGGTTATATGGATGATTACAATGTTTCACATAGTATACGTGGAACTGCCTCAGTACAGGCAAATGTTGGATGGGATGAAGGATCTTCAGGTTGGGTAATATCAGCTAATTTTGATAGACCGGATGTTACTGTTGATGGAAATAGTATAGGTATTGAATATAATAGCAGTACTGTATATAGAGGAAACATGGCTTATCAGGAATTTGAATTGAATAATTCTGGACATTATGTTATCCCATATATTTCATGTGATGAATATGGAGATACATCATTTTGGGTTAATTCAAGGTAAAAGCTTATGAAAAAAGTGGTATTAAGTGCTATATTTTTTATGATGGCTATGTTGGCGGCGTGTACTAAATACCAGATAAATGAGGAACAGTCTGATAATAATAATCCTTTTTCCTGATTATGTATATAATCGAGGAAAAGGAGCAGGGGGTATATGGGCAGTCAGATATGGCAATAGCAGAAAATGGCTATTATTATATAATTGACAATATTTTGTATTTTTATAATATAAATAGCGATGTCAATATGCCGTTATGCTCTAAGGTAAACTGTAATCATGATGGTGAAACATGTGATGCTTATGTTAGTGGAATTAATACAGAAAATGGCACATTTGGATGTAATTGCATGGATGAAAAAGTTATGTATTATAATAATCATTTATATTGTATTGAGGTTACTAAAGACAGGGATTATTATTTATGCCAGTATGATGCTACATTTGGAAATAAAGAACGTATTACAAAGCTTGCATCAGTAAAAGATGAGCAGATAATGGTAACCAGTGTACAGGCAAGTATGATATCAGATGGTTATTTTTATTACTATACATCATTTTTGGATGCTGACTATGCAAAAAATGGTTATATTGCACCATTTTATATATGTAGAATAAGGCTTGAAAGCAATTCATCAAGAGAGGTTCTTGGAGAATTTCAGTTTCCGGGAGATTATGCTATGAAAGCTGGACAGAACAATGGTTTTGGCGTTTATCTTCAGATAATAATATTTATTTTTATGCTGGCGGAACAGCGAGAATGTATTTTTCTGATAATAATGTACAATACCGTGTTTCAAAGTATGATTTAAGTACAGGTCAATATACAGAATTATGGACATATACAGGTGATGACAGAGTAGATGTATTTGGAGAAAATACAGGAAAAGTAGATGGTATGTCAGATGGCAGTTATGTCAGGATGGATAGTAATGGTAATTTCTACATTATGACATCATCAACAGGTAATAATAATGATACCTTAATTAAGGTTAATTTTGATAAAAATACAAGTGAAGTTATTTACACTACAGATATGGAGAAGTTGTATTCATTACAAAGTGATGGTGAGTATTTATATTTTTTTGAGTCTACACAAAGCAGAGAAACAAAGTCATATTTCACAGCAATAGATATGAATGGTACATTAAAAGCACAATATGAAATGGAATATGATGAGGAATTTTTGGAAAAAGCAAAAAATATTATGAGCAGTATCCAGAGGATACTTCTGTTGTTGTGGATGCATCAGGAATCTGTGTATATGGGATTGACGAAAGATATATTCTTATGGGCAGCAATAGTGATTCAGATGTATATAAGAATTTAAAATCTCTTAATAGCAAACCGTATAAAAAGGTGATAACAACAGGCGTAGGAGTAATAAATAAAATGGATTATCTGAATAGTGGCACTGCATCAATAAAACAGATATATCAGAATTTATCATAGTTACAGAGCAGGGTTAAATATAAAATGTTTAATCCTGCTTTTTAAAAAAATAATTACGGGGAGAAGGGATGTTATGGCAGAGCTTAAAAGAATTGTTGGAAAAACATATATAGGTCTGTTAGTATGTTTATTAGTGTTTAATATGCTGATACTTGTCAGCGATAAAACAGATGACCTGCAGGTAACATATGCATATATAGAAATGCTTAATACGGCTGAAGGTGTTAAGTCAGATAGCAAACTGAGTACGGAAGCGGCAACGATAGCGTGGCAGGAATATTTTCAGAAATATGAAATCAATGGCAGTGACAGTTCTGACAAGACAGCAGCTGCTAAACAGGCAAGAGAGAAGTTAATGCAGCAGGCAAAGTATATAGATAATTACAAGGGGATAATTGAGGATAAAAGACAGACAGCAATATTATATGCAACAGCGGGAACTTATAAAAAGAACAGCTTTGAATATAACAACTTATTAAAAACGCAATATGATTTATCACAGATAATAGATGCAGATGTACAATTAAGTAATGGATTGTGGTTAGAAAAATTATATAAGAATAATTATATTCATTTATTAACATTAATTACGTGTGTATATACAGTATATATGTTTTTTTCGGAAAGAAAAAACGGATTATATCATATTGTACATACAGGTCAGAGTGGAAGGGGAGTTCTGTTTGTTAAGAGAAGTATAATATTGTTAATACAGGCGGTAGTAACGAATGTTGCACTGTATACAGAGTCAGCGGTTATGCTGCTTAACAGATATGATGGTGTAAAAGACCTGAATGTTGCAGCCGTAAGTGATGAATATTTTATACTTACTTCTGGTAAGCTTTCAAGAATACAGTTTTTAAGATTAATAATATTATTATCGATATTGGCAAATGTTGTATTATCGCTTGTTTTATGGGCAATTTTATTGTGCTTTGGCAATGTAAATATCGGTCTGTTTTTTTTATTGCTGTATTTGTGTGGCTGATGTGGTGATATATAAGGTTATTTCAGCAAAATCTATATTGCATATATTTAAGTATCTGAATGTATATTATTTATTTTTTCCGAATAAAGCAGCAGAATACTTTAACTGGGGATGTTTTAACATTGCAGTATCTTTGTTAACAACTACGATAACTGTATCGGTATTTATAGGAATACTGGCTTTGTTTGCAAGTGCATATATCAGCATAAGAAAATATTTCACTGGTAAGATGAATATAGTAGAAAACGCTATAGAGTTAATTCTGACATATATTATGAGATTAATGGTAAAGACGAATAATTTCGGTAAAGAAGTTTATAAGATATTAATTTCACAGGGAATAATATGGATACTGCTGCTTCTTGCATATATTGCAGCTAATGTAGAGCCAAGCTATGGGGTTATATATGATGCCAAAAAAGAGTTATATGTTAGGATATTATGAGAAAGCGGAAGGGTTAAGTTATGGTACGGAATTAATAGATATTTATAATGAATATAATGATGAATATGAAGATTTTCTTGATAACTTTGATTATTCTGATGAAGGCGCGAAAACAATTCTTGCTAACAGACAGGACTTATTTAATACTGTAAAAGAGAATTTTAATTATATTAAACAGATGAATGAGAAGGGAATATCAGCCGTTGTAATTAATCCATATGAGTATACAGAAACAATAGGAAACAGAGAGTGGAATAATCAGGAACTTATTGCAATGATAAATGTTATTGCAGCTATTGTTATTTCATGCGGGTTTATAGCATATGAAAAGAAATCAATGGTAAAGAGTCTGGCTCTTACGGGAATGAACAGAAGAAAATGGCTGGTAAAGAAGTTGTTTATCCAGAGTATGCTTAGTCTGCTATTTGCCTGTATTACATATGGGATGTATTATAAGAAGCTTTGTGGTGTATATACATATACCAATATAACAGCACCATTGAAAAGTATAATGCTGTTTCAGAATTACATAATAAACCCACCGATAATAGTATATATTTTTATTGATTTTATGATTAAATATATGTTCCTTTTTGGGAATACAAATGATAATGTCAGTTGTATCTATATATGTTAAATATTCATATTGTTTTATTGCAGGGCTGGTAATTATTTTACCACAATTATTGTATATGCTTGGGTTTAAGTTTATGTATAAAATATCAATAGTAAAGTATATGGCATTTTTCAGATGTTGGATAGAAAGCGGAAGGACGATGACTGTTTACTGGTTTTTGACTGGAATAATTATTTTGATTGGAATAGGCGCAACTATATATATTATGAATGTATTCCAGCATAAGGCTGTTATAAATAAAAATGATAAGGAAAGGAGTTAATTAAAATATGGAATTAGAGCTTATAAATTTAAAAAAAACTTATGGAACAGTACAAGCGTTAAAAGGAATAAATTATAAATTCACATCAGGAATATATGGAATATTAGGTTCAAATGGTGCAGGAAAGAGTACTATGATTAATCTTATTACCGATAATATTTCAAGAGATAAGATTAATGGTGGAAGTATTTTATATAGTCAGGATAAAGAAAAAAAAAAGACATATTGAAGCTTGAAAAAATTTTAGGAAAATTGTTGGATACATGCCGCAGCAGCAGGGATTTTATGAAGATTTTTCGCCTAAAGCATTTCTTAAATATATGGCAGAGATTAAAGAAGTGAAAAAAAAAATTAAAGTATCAGATAAAAATGGAAATACAATTACTAAAAGTGTTAATCAGCAGATAGAAGAGCTTCTCGATGTAGTTAACCTTAGTAATGTTGCATATAAGAAAATAGGTGGTTTTTCGGGAGGTATGAAACAGAGAGTTCTTTTTTGGCGCAAGCTTTATTAGGAGAACCTAGAATTCTTATACTTGATGAACCGACTGCTGGACTTGACCCTAAAGAGAGAATCTCAATAAGAAACTATATTGCAGAACTGTCTAAGGATAAGATAATTCTTTTTGCAACTCATGTTGTAAGTGATATAGAGTGTATAGCCGATAAGGTTATTTTATTAAAAGATGGACAAATTATAGCAACAGGCACTCCTGTAGAATTGATTGAGAATATGTCAGGAAAAGTAGGAGAAATTACTTGTTCTCTTGAGCAGATTAGTGATAAACAGAAAAAATATAAGATAGGTAATATAAGACAAAGAAAAAATGGTTTAGCATTGAGGGTAGTAGGAGATGAGTTACCTGATGAAGCAGTAAAAGTTGAAGATAATATTAATCTGGAAGATGTATATTTATATTATTTTGAATAAATATTAATTATAAATAGGGGGATATATATATATGAAAAAAGAAAAAATATGCAATTATACTAATATGCCTTTTAGTTATAGTAATAGTTATAATAGCAATAAATATAAGGATTCCAAAACGAATCAGTATAAATCAGAATATATCCGAACTTTCTGTTACAAGGGGGAAAGATGGAGTAAAACAGAAAATAGATGATTGTGATAAAATAGCTGGTATGATTAATGGAATACATGTGAGAACATATTCTGTTGTTTCTATATTAAAAGGAGATGCATCGCGTACTTGGTTGGGAGTATTATCTTTCGTATAAAGATAGTGATGGAAAACATAAAAGTATAGTGATATCGCAAAGCAATATAGAGTATAATGGGAAAAGTTATACAGTAGAAGATACAGACATGATTACAGATATTATAAATGAACTCGCTGCTGTATATAGTGAATATGATTCAAAGATAATTAAGTTTAATCTTACAGATTTGAAAAATATTATTATAAAAAGTAATATTACATAAACAAAAAAAGTGACTATAGATGGAAAAACATTAGATGATTGTATTGAAAGACTATCAAAAGATAATATGCCGGAAAAAGCTAAGCCAGACATAGAACGTACTTTATATAAGATTACACTTAATTATAATGATGGAACAAGTGAAGAAATTCCTGTGTATTTTGGAGATGTTTTAATGTATAAAGGAAAATATTATGAACCGTGTCGTAATCTGTGTGAGGTTATAAATGAGCATGTTGGTGATTAATGTATAATGGTATATTTAACTAAAGAGTTGCCCTGCAGCTCTTTTTTTATTGTGCAAAATGTGGTATTCTATTATTTAATGAAGTTTTATAAAGATACGGGATTATCATCCCACTTTTATGCTTATATCGGGGCGGATCCAAAGGTCTTTCGTCCACCTATGAGCAAGCTCATGTGGGTTTAGACCTTTTACCATGGTATCAATTATATAGCAGAAAGGAAAATATTATGCCAGTAACAGATTATTTAGTAAGAAATGCCGAGTTATACCCGGATGAGGTAGCTCTAGTTGAGCTTAATCCTGATGAGAAGGATACTAGAAGAACGACACTGGAAGGAGTTCGATCTGATTCAGCCTATTAATAACATGCCATACAGGCGTGAGATTACATGGAGTGTATTTAACGAGAAAGCGAACAGATTCGCCAACATGCTTATTGGCAGAGGAATCAAGAAAGGGCGATAAGGTAGCTATTATTATGTATAACTGCCTTGAATGGCTTCCTATATATTTTGGCGTGTTAAAGACGGGTGCTATCGCAGTGCCTTTTAACTTCCGTTATGATTCGGATGAGATATATTACTGTGCCGAGCTTGCACAGGTTGATGTTATAGTTTTTGGTTTTGCTTTTATCGGAAGAATAGAGGTAAATGCAGAGAGATTATCAAGAGGAAGACTTCTTATATATGTTGGTGATAACTGTCCAAGTTTCGCAGAAAGTTATCATGAACTGGTAGCAGACTGCTCCAGCAAGGAGCCGGATGTTAAGATAACTGAGGATGATTATGGTGCTATATACTTTTCTTCTGGAACTACAGGTTTTCCTAAGGCTATATTACATAAGCACCAGAGTCTTACACAGGCAGCTATCATGGAGCAGAAGCACCATTCAACAGGAAGAGATGATACATTCTTATGTATTCCGCCGCTTTACCATACAGGAGCTAAGTTCCACTGGATGGGAAGTCTTGTGGCAGGAAGCAAAGCAGTACTTCTTAAGGGAACCAAGCCGGAGCAGATATTATCTGCGGTATCAAGTGAACACTGCACTATTGTATGGCTGTTAGTGCCTTGGGCACAGGATATTCTGGATGCACTTGATTCAGGAAGGATTAAGCTTTCAGATTATAATCTGTCGCAGTGGAGACTCATGCATATAGGGGCACAGCCTGTTCCACCTTCACTTATAAAAAGATGGAAAGAGTATTTTCCTAATCATCAGTATGATACCAACTATGGTTTATCAGAATCTACAGGTCCAGGATGTGTTCACCTTGGCGTTGAAAACATACACAAGGTTGGTGCTATTGGTATTCCAGGATACGGCTGGCAGTGTAAGATAGTGGATGAGCATGATAACGAGGTCTGTCGGGGTGAAGTAGGTGAGTTATGTGTTAAAGGACCTGGCGTCATGACATGTTATTACCGCAACGAGGAAGCTACTAAGGAAGTTCTTAAGGATGGCTGGTTATATACAGGTGATATGGCTATGCAGGATGAGGACGGTTTCTACTTCCTTGTAGACAGAAAGAAAGACGTTATTGTATCAGGTGGAGAGAATATATATCCTGTACAGATAGAAGATTTCTTAAGAAGATTCCACAAGATTAAGGATGCGGCTGTTATCGGACTTCCTGACCACAGACTAGGCGAAAAGACAGCGGCTATCATAGAAGTTAAGGACGGAGTTACATGTACTAAGGAAGAGATAGAAGACTTCTGTATGGAGCTTCCTAGATACAAGCGTCCGAAAGAGATTATATTTGCAGATTCCCGCGTAATGCTACAGGAAAGATTGAGAAGCCTAAGCTTCGTAAGATGTATGGGGCTGATAAGCTGGTTGCTAAGGAGAATCAGGGCTGATTGATGTATATAATAGATATGTATAGCAGAAAGAATGCATAAATGAATATTAGTGTAACAAGAAAGAACGGAGTAATATATGAGAGAATTGATGCTAGGCAATAAGGCAGTTGCAAGAGGTTTGTATGAAGCTGGCTGTAAGGTGATATCAAGTTATCCGGGAACACCAAGTACAGAGATAACAGAAGAAGCAGCGAAATATGATGAGATATACTGCGAGTGGGCGCCTAATGAAAAGGTTGCACTTGAGGCAGCACACGGAGCTACACGGCGGAGTAAGAGCAGCATGTGCTATGAAGCACGTTGGACTTAATGTGGCAGCAGACCCGCTATTTACTATATCATATCAGGGACTTAACGCAGGACTTGTAATATGTGTGTAGCAGATGATCCGGGAATGCACTCATCACAGAACGAACAGGATTCAAGACATTATGCATGCAGCCAAAGTACCTATGCTTGAGCCTGCAGATTCAGAGGAATCAAGACTTTTGCCAAGGAAGCATATGAGATATCAGAGAAATACAATACACCGGTATTTATCAAAATGTGTACAAGAGTTGCACATTCACAGAGTGTTGTAGTCCTGAGGAAAGAGTAGAACCAGCACAGGTTCCTTATGTAAAAGATCCAACTAAAGTCATGATGACTAAGAATTCGCGAGATGCACATGTAAGAGTTGAGCAGAGAACGAAAGACCTTATAGAATATGCAGAGAATTGTGAATTCAACAGGGTTGAGAGGGGTCTTAAAAATACAAGAAGATAGGTGTAATCACATCATCAACATCATACCAGTATACTAAGGAAGTATTTGGCGATAAAGTAAGCGTACTTAAGCTTGGAATGGTATATCCACTTCCAGAGAAGCTTATAAAATTATTGAGAATCACTGCAAGCAGTTGGGAATACAGGTTCATGGTAAAGATACATTTCCAATATGTGGAGAGTTCTCACAGAATCTTATTAAGAAATGTATGGGAATGGAAGAACCAGAATTCACATCAATAGATGCACAGATTCCGGGAAGACCACCTGTTATGTGTGCCGGCTGTCCACACAGAGGAATATTCTACATTCTTCACAAGAAGAAGATTATGGTATACGGAGATATCGGATGTTATACATTGGGCGCAGTTGCGCCACTTAATGCAATGGATCTTAATGTCTGCATGGGTGCATCATGTTCAGGACTTCATGGTTTCAACAAGGCTATGGGAGAAGCAGGTGAGAGCAACAGCGTAGGCGTTATCGGAGATTCAACATTTATGCATTCAGGAATGACTGGAATTACAGATATATCTTACAACATGAGTAATTCAACAGTTATTATTCTTGATAACTCCATAACAGGTATGACTGGCCATCAGCAGAATCCTACAACTGGTAAGAATCTTAGAGGTGAGCCGGCAGGTAAGGTTGACCTTGAAGCACTGTGCAAGGCACTTGGCTTTAACAGAGTAAGAGTTGTTGATCCATACGACCTTGCAGCCGTTGAGACAGCAGTAACAGAGGAGCTTGCAGCTAAAGAACCGTCTATAATCATAAGCAGAAGACCATGTGTAATGATTAAGGGAACTGTCCATAAGCCTGCAATAGCAATTAATCAGGATGCCTGCAAGGGCTGTAAGGCATGTATGCAGATTGGCTGTCCTGCTATAGCAGTTAAGGATAAGAAAGCACACATTGACCCAACATTATGTATCGGATGTGAAGTGTGCAAGCAGATGTGCAGATTCGATTACAATAGGAATATAAAGTCCGATTTATTCAATAAATATCAGGCTTTAACTGAAAAGGAACATATTGAATGATTCAGTTAAGAATATTATGATAGTTGGTGTAGGCGGACAGGGAACACTGCTTGCCAGCAAGATGTTAGGATATTTCTTATATGATAATGTATGATAATGGTGCTATATGATGTAGCACCATTATTTTTTTTATAATACATGTCACTTTTCCAGCTGCGTATCTGTAATATATACATAAGCTTATGATGTTTAGACCAAAGGTCAATATGCCGGGTGTGTCTGCATATATTTGGCACAAACCTGTCAAGTACAGAAATAAATGTGGAAAAGGACGGTGGTTTTTATGAAGAAATCAATAAAAAAGATATTGGTAGATGTGAGCGTGATTACATTGATTATAGGCTGTTTGTCAGCGGTGATGGCATGCAGCAGTAAAACATCTGATAGCGGACAGACAGACGTAGATTATAAGTATGCATCATATGTATATGATGACAATGAGCCGCAATATTATATGTCAGACAGTGCAGCGGCAGCAGAGACAGGTTACTACTATATAGCTGGTGCATCAGGAGTCAGTGACAATACGAATAGCTACATGTATTACTATGATATGGTTAAACAGGAGGCTATTCCACTGTGTTCTGATATTGATTGTGACCATAAGACGAAAGACTGTGAGGCATATATATCATCAGATATGTGTCTTAGTAGTAAGATATGGTATCACAATCAGAGAATATATATGATAGAAAAGACCGCTGAGAAGGATATACTTGTTTCTTATAATAAGACTATGAGAGATAAGAAAGAGGAAAAAAACATTGTCCATAGATGGTTATTCTGTCAATGGAAATAAAAACAATGCATGTATCAGCCATGGAAAGCTGTATTATATGTTAGCAGGTAATAATACAATCATGCTGTGTTCAGTATCGTTATCGGATGACAGCCAGCCTCATATTATAAAGACATATGAAAGTACATATAACTATCTTGAACTTATAGTATTGTATGGTATAGGAGATAAAGTATATATAAACTGGAACAGTGGTATATCCGTGGGAGAAAGTATATATTATGTTGAGGTGCTTGATATAAATACAGAAAATGTGCAGAGACTTTACAATATGAATGAACAATATCCTGACATAGCTGATTCAATCTTAAACTGGAACAGTGAAGTCAGCTTTGATAAAAGCAATAATATGTACTTCCCATGTGCCAATGAGGATAAATATATTATAAGAAAGTTAAATCTGGACAACGGAGAGATAAAAGATATATTTACATTGGATATTGAGGGAACTACAGAGGAAGCAAAGCAGGAGAAAAAAAGAAATTAAAAATGAGCAGGTTTCGCAGTTTAAAGAAACTGGGGATGAGAATTACATACATTTTTATGGATATGATGGAAAACATCTGTATGTATACAGAGGAGTTAATATTTCTAAATTAGTGGGAAAAAGCATAGAAGAAAAACGGGCAGCCTATGACAATTATATTTATATATTTGATACAGATGGAAATGTTGATGAAACGGTTGTACTGAATAAAACTAATGAGAATTCTTCAGGTAATATAACTCTTGACTATAAAGGCGGTGATGAAAGGTGCATGCTTGTAACAACTGCCAGAGCGGATGTAGCAGGTATGGAACTGTCACAGGAGGAAAAAAGATAAGATAGAGGCTATTGATAAAGAGGCGGCAAAGAAAAAGAAGGGTGGAGCACGTATATGTGTAACTGCGGTTCTTGATAAGTCACAGATAGGAAGCACAAGCATGCAGTGGCAGCAGATAACACCAGAGTAGTTGGAGAAAGCCTATGGAACTGATAAGAATAATAAAGAAAAGCATTCTGTGTATAATATGTGCGCTGGCAGCGGTTATAAGCATATGTATTTATCAGGTTAACAGCAGCAATGATGCTGTGACATATAGATATTACAGACAGATTATCAATGATTATGACAAGATTAAAGAAGACAGGGTAGGTCTGACAGCCAGTAAGCTGACAGCCGCATATGATACATATAGGGAAGAAGATAGCGAGTATATAAACAAAGCAGCAGAGCTTGTTGAGAATAAGGAAAAGTACGTGAAGTCTTATAACAGCTATTATGACAATAGTGCGGACAACATCAAGTCTAAAAATTATAGCAGAATAGCAGATAGCACACTTTTTGGTGATACAGACAGCTATTATATTCTCAATGCCAATAAGCAGTTAAAAGATAAAGAAAAGCTTGAAAAAAGCAGATGTGGCATTTAATAATACAAACACGGCAGCTATTGAGCAGCTTCTTAATAATAGAGCTATACCGCTTATCTACGTGATTATGATGACGGTTATCATAATACATTTTACAGAAGAGAGCGACAACGGAGTATATGTGCTTGTAAGAACAAGCGAGGAGAGGAAGAATATTTCTGCCTGTTATAAGATGCTTTATTATTATAGTATTTAATATAATATTATCATGTCTGTTTAATTCAATAACATATGGTATATATGCAAAGATATATGGTGTTGATGGAACTTGCTGTATACAGAATTCGAAAATGTTTAGTATGTTTCCTTATGCTGTTAGTGTAAATCGGGTTTTTGTTATATATGTATTAGTATATGCCTGCGCCATGACTGCCATAAGTCTTTTGATATATCTTATGATAAATCTTGTGAATAATTATAAGATAGCAGTTACGCTGCTTATAGCGGTGCTTTTATGCGAATATATGCTGTATGGCAGAATACAGTATAACAGTACATTTAACAGTCTTAAATATATTAATGTATTCAATATTATATTTCCGGAGGCTCTTATCTTATGTATGAGAACTGGGGAAGAGATGGCTTTATAACAGATATAAGTACAACAACGTGGATTCTTACAGCTGTTTTACTTGCTGCAGGACTGACAGGAAATGTGATTGCTTATTCATTAAAATATACAATCAGACAAAAGAGTGTCATAGAAGCTGCTGCGGTAAAGATAAGTCAGTCTAATCAGAAGCTTGTGTCTGGTATGCCTTTATATGTTATGGAAATCTATAAAACAATGATAGTACAGAAGGGGATTGTTTTTATACTGGCAGGGATATATCTGTTTACATCGGCTAAGATTATGAAGGGCATAGATTATGGCAGTAATAACAAGACATATAAGCTTAACAGTTTTTATGTGGAATTCGATGGGCATGAGGCAGATAAGGAGGTCAGTGATTATATTGAGGCATTAAGAGATGAGGCTGTGCTGGTGCGGGACAGTAAAGAAGATGGCTCTTATGAGAAGGAAAACGCCACAAAGCTTCTTGGTACAGTGGACATAATGCAGAAGGAATATGATTATGTTAAAAAAATAAATGAGTCCCGTGAAGCAGAGGCGGTTATAGTTAATCCATATAATTACGATGATATATTTGGAAGCAGGTTGTATTCTAACAATGAAACAATGAATCTGATATCCGTTGTTATCGTTATACTGATAGCGGCAGGAGATTATGCCTCAGAGCGGCAGCAGGGAATGAATATGCATATAAGAACAGCAGGAAAAAAGAAAGAAGCTGTGGTGGATTAAGCTGTCAAAGATTGTTATACTGGCGGTCTTTATATGGGGGGCTTGCTGCTGTATTAATATATATAACATAACACGCTGCTACAGCTATAACCAGATTGATAAAAGTATACTGTGTCTGCAAAAATTCGCAGATTTTCCGTTTGATATAAGTATACGTTCATATATTATCATTAATTATATATGCAGGTTATTATGGCTGATAGTTATAGCAGTTATAGCATATATGGTATCGTACAGATTTAGTTATAAGGTGTCAGTAATCATATCACTGTGTATGCTCATTCCACATGTCTTATATGTGCTTGGTGTAGGATTGGCAAAGAAAATGTCAATAATAGCCGCGATGGATATAAACAGGATGTTTGATTCATATGGGTATGGGTTAAAGAGTGTACTGCTGTTTATCATAGTATTTCTAATCATGGAAATAATACTGGTATATAATTATAAAAAAGCAGTGAAGTAGTGAAACAGTGAAACAGTAAAGCAAGAGAAGGGTTTCACAAGCAGGAATAACAGGGATGGATATAGTCTTAAGGTGTATCGGCAAAGACTGCAATGGTGTGTTATAATACCATTGCAGTCATTTTTGCATATAATCCCACGATATGCGAATATTGGGGAAAAATCAGAAAATTATAAAAATAAAATTGAGTGAATAAGGTGGGGATGCTATAATGAGCGCAGGTCAAATAAAGAATAGCATAGAAATTAAGAAATGAGGATGTGTATGTTCAATCTTGAAGAAGAACTAAAAAAACTTCCAGATAAGCCGGGAGTATATATTATGCATGATAAGCATGACACTATCATATATGTAGGCAAGGCAAAGGTGTTAAAAAACCGTGTAAGGCAGTACTTCCAAAGCAGTAAGAATCATTCTGCAAAGGTTGTACAGATGGTTTCGCATATAGCATATTTTGAATATATAGTAACTGATTCCGAGCTTGAAGCACTTGTGCTTGAGTGTAATCTTATTAAAGAACACAGACCAAAGTATAACACGATGCTTAAGGATGATAAGAGTTATCCATTAGGTTACTGTAAATGAAGCATATCCAAAGTGTTATTCTCAAGAAAACAATGAAGCATGGCACAGGAAAGTTCTTTGGTCCATATACATCAGCAGGTGCCGTAAAAGAAACTATAGAACTTTTATGCAAGCTTTATAAGGTAAGAACCTGTAACAGAAGATCTGCCTAAGGATATAGGCAAGGACAGGCCATGTCTTAATTATCATATCGGACAATGTGATGCACCATGCCAGGGATGGATGTGAAGCGGTGAGAGTACAGAAGAAAAATATAGAGTCGGTTATCAGTTTCCTTAATGGTAATATTCAGAGATAATAAACGAGCTTACGGATAAGATGATGGATTGCGTCAAGAAGATGGAATACGAGGAAGCTGCAAGATACAGAGACCTGTTAATGAGTGTCAAGCAGGTTGCACAGAAGCAGAAGATTACAGCAGATGATGTTAATGACAGAGATGTCATTGCGTGTGCAAGTGACGGTCAGGATGCAGTTGTGCAGGTGTTCTTTATCAGGCAGGGCAAGCTTCTTGGAAGAGATCATTTTCATATGAAGGTTGCCGAAGGTGACTCTAAGAGCGACATAATTTCGGAATTTATGAAACAATATTACGGCGGAACTCCATTTATACCTAATATTATTATGGTGCAGTACGAGATAGAGGATGCGGATACAATAGCACAGTGGCTCAGTGCAAGAAAGAGTCGCAAGGTAAGTATTGTCACACCTAAGAAGGGCGACAAGGAAAAGATGGTTGAGCTTGCATATAAGAACGCCCAGCTTGTTCTTACACAGGATGCGGAGAAGATTAAGCGTGAGGAGAGCAGGACAACAGGAGCTATGAAAGAGATTGCCGGCTGGCTTGGACTTGGGACACTTCACAGAGCGGAGGCTTACGATATATCTAATACAAATGGCGTTGAAAGTGTTGGCTCAATGGTTGTTTTTGAGGATGGAAAACCAAAGAAGAATGATTATCGCAAGTTCAGGATAAGAACAGTAAAGGGGCCGGATGATTATAAGAGCATGCGTGAGGTTCTGACAAGACGTTTTACAAGAGGTATGCGTGAGCGGGAAGGACTCGAGGATAGTCATGGATTTTCGAGATATCCAGACCTTATTATGATGGATGGCGGACGAGGCCAGGTGAATATTGCACTTGATGTACTTAAGGAACTGGGGCTTAATATTCCTGTGTGCGGTATGGTAAAGGATGATACCCACAGCACAAGAGGTCTGTATTATAACAATATTGAGATACCGATAGATAAGCACAGCGAGGGCTTTAAGCTGATTACAAGGGTGCAGGATGAGGCACACAGATTTGCAATAACTTATCACAGAAGCTTAAGAGATAAGGCACAGGTATCTTCTGTACTTGATTCGATTGAAGGAATCGGACCTGTAAGAAGAAAGGCACTTATGAAGCATTAGAATGTGGCACAGAATATATATAAGAATATGATGAACGGACGAAATTCGATTTATATTTGAATAAAACTTTTAATAATAGCATTTAGAGCTTGTCTGTGATAAACTTAGGATATATGAAATCGTAAACATGAGTTTGGAGGCAGAGAATATATGAATAATGGTAAAGAGAGGGTAAAGTTATCTAAAGTTATCCAGAAAATGAATCTTGTTAATCTTACACCAGATATAGATGTGTCAGGAATCTGGCTTAATCTGCCTGATGTGAACAGACCGGCTTTGCAGCTTACAGGTTTTTATGACCAGTTTGATAATGACAGATTACAGATTATTGGTAATGTGGAGCATGCTTATCTTGCGAGTCTTTCTGAGCAGGAGAGATATGAAAGATATATGCAGCTTTTGTCAAGTAATATTCCATGTATTATATTTTGCAGGAGTATAAAGCCAGAGCCTAAGATTATTGAACTTGCGGTTAAGTATCAGATACCTCTTCTTATGACAGACCAGGCAACATCTTCATTTACAGCAGAAGTAATACGCTGGCTGAAGGTTCAGCTTGCACCATGTATCGTAATCCATGGTGTTTTAGTTGATGTATATGGTGTAGGTGTACTTATCACAGGTGAGTCTGGTATTGGTAAGAGTGAGGCCGCGCTTGAACTTATAAAGAGAGGACATCGTCTTGTAACTGACGATGCGGTTGAAATCAGAAAGGTCAGTGACGAGACTCTGGTTGGAAGCGCACCGGGAGTTACCAAGTATTTTATAGAGCTTAGAGGCATTGGTATTATTGATGTTAAGACACTTTTTGGTGTAGAAAGTGTTAAGGAAACACAGGAAATCGATATGGTTATCAAGCTTGAGGACTGGAATAAGGACAGAGAGTATGACCGACTTGGACTTGAGGAAGAATACATAGAATATCTTGGCAATAAGGTTGTGTGCCATACGCTACCGGTAAGACCAGGACGTAATCTTGCTGTTATTGTAGAGGCAGCAGCGGTAAACCACAGACAGAAGAAGATGGGTTACAATGCAGCTAAGGAGTTATACAGAAGGGTTCAGGAAAACCTTATGAAAGGTGACGAAGGGAGGATGACGATTAGATAAAGATTATGATGGGGAATTGATGTTGGAGGAACAACCTGCAAATGTGGTACTTGGAATTTTCTGGAACAAAGAAGGTGAGCTGTTAAGAAAGGATGAGATTCCAACAAGAAAGGATGAGGGTGGAAGCCTTATACTGGAAGATATAAAAAAACATATATCAAGGGCGTTCTTGCAGATATGAAAATGACAACAGAGGATGTGGCAGGAATCGGAATGGGAGTTCGGCGCCTGTCTTGAAGATGGAACTGTCAACAAATGTGTCAATCTTGGATGGGGTGTGTTTAATGTGGCACAGACATTCAGTAAGATGACAGGATACAGGTTAAGGTTGGAAATGATGCGAATATGGCAGCGCTCGGTGAGTACTGGATGCGGTGGAAGCGCCAAAGATATAACAGCATGGTCATGGTGACAATTGGAACCAGGTGTCGGAGGTGGTGTTATCATTGATGGAAAGCCTTTGTGCGGCTTCAATGGTGCAGCGGCTGAGATAGGCCACCTTCCTGTAGCTGATGAGGAGAAGGAGATTGTAACTGTGGTAAGAGGGGCTGTCTTGAACAGGTGGCTTCTGCAACTGGCATAGTCAAGACAGCTGTCAGAATGCTTAGCGAATCAGATGAGCCGTCAGCGTTAAGGGATATTCCTTATATATCAGCCAAAGCCGTGTTTGATGAGGCGAAGAATGGAGATTCTGTTGCTTTAAAGGTTGTTGATTATATGTGCTGTTATCTTGGTAAAGGTCTTGCATGTGCTTCTGGTATGGTCGATACAGAGGTTATATGTAATAGGTGGTGGTGTTTCAGCAGCAGGCGAATTTTTGTTAAGCAGAGTGGAAAAGTACTATAAGGAGTATGTGTTCCATGCTTCAAGAAACACTAAGATATTAAAGGCAACACTTGGCAACGATGCTGGTATGTATGGAGCAGCCAGACTTGTATTGAATGAGTAGAATGATGTGAATAATGAATATAGACAGGGAGTATGATAATACATGAGTCAGAATGATTTGTTGGAAAAGCTTAAGGATATAGCAGGTGAATCACAGGTCAGAACAGATGAACCTATGAGCAGTCATACTACATTCAGAATAGGAGGCACTGCGGATTATTTCGTAATGCCTTCTTCTGTTGAAGAGTTACAGGCTATAATACGATTATTGAAAAAATCAGACATGAATTACTATGTTATAGGCAATGGGAGCAACCTTCTGGTAGGAGATAAAGGCTTCAGAGGAGTTATTATACAGCTTTCAGATGCTTTTGATTAAAGTGGATTCACAGTATATTGATGATGTAACGGTCAAAGGCTATGTCAGGCATGAAGCTGTCAAGGCTTGGAAACAGGCTTTCAGATAAAGGACTTGCAGGCTTTGAGTTCGCAACAGGTATTCCAGGAACGATAGGCGGGGCGGTCAGAATGAATGCTGGAGCTTATGGTGGAGAGATAAAGGATATTATTGTCAGTGCTGAGGTCTTGATCAGAATGGTGATATCCAGGGGAGCTTTTAAAGATGAGCTTGAACTTGGATATAGAACAAGCTGCATAATGAAATATGGATATATAGTAGTAAGTGCAACACTTTGAAAGTTAAGTAAAGGCAATACTGATGAGATAAAAGAGAATATAAAAGAACTTTCACAAAAGAGAAGAATGAAACAGCCGTTAGAATATCCTAGTGCCGGAAGCACATTTAAAAGACCAGAGGGATATTTTGCAGCAAAGCTTATTGAGGATGCAGGACTTAAAGGTCTGTCAGCAGGTGATGCACAGGTGTCAGAAAAACATGCAGGCTTTGTTGTTAATAAAGGCAGGGCAACAGCAAAGGATGTATGTGAGCTTACAGATAAGATAAAAGAAGAGGTCTTGGAAAAGTTCGGTGTCGGGTTAAACTGGAAGCTTGTAAAGGTTGTTAAAATAGGAGAGTTCTAAGAAACAGGTTTAAAGGCAGATAAGAAAGAGAAGATGATAAGATGAAGATGATTATTGTTACAGGTATGTCAGGTGCAGGTAAATCTACAGCACTTAATGTATTAGAAGATGAGGGATATTATTGTGTCGATAATATGCCAATCTCTCTGATTCCTAAGTTTGCAGAGCTTGCAGACTGCCAGAAGCAGAATAATGGATATAACAACATAGCACTTGGTGTAGACATAAGGAGTGGCATTCACTTGCCGAGTTCGATTCCGTACTTGATTATATGAAAAGCAGGAAATATGATTATACGATTCTGTTTCTTGAGTCAAGTGATGATGTACTTATAAAAAGATACAAGGAAACGAGAAGGACACATCCACTTGCTAAGGATGGAAGAGTGGATAAAGCTAATACTGCTTGAAAGAGAGCAGCTGGGGTTTCTTAAACAAAGAGCAGATGTTATCATAGATACAAGCCAGCTTCTGACAAGAGAGTTTAAGGAAGAACTTGAAAAGATAGTGCTTGAAAGAAAAGAGTTTAACAACCTTATCGTTACAGTGTTATCTTTTGGGTTTAAGTATGGTATACCAGCTGATGCTGATATGGTGTTTGATGTAAGATTCCTCCCTAATCCATATTATGTTGAAGAGCTAAGACCGCTTACGGGTAATGATAAAAAGATACAGGATTATGTCATGAAAGCACCAGAGGCAGAAGAGTTCCTTGTGCGTGTTGATGGACTTATACAGTTTCTGCTTCCTAATTATGTCAAGGAGGGAAAGTCAAGCCTTGTCATAGCAGTTGGATGTACAGGTGGAAAGCATCGTTCGGTGACACTTGCCAATGCGATCGCAGACAGACTTTCAAAGACACCTTATGGCTGCAAGGTGGAACACAGGGATATAGAGAAGGATTCAAAGCGTAAGGGTTAAGGATTCACAAGAGTTTAATATTTAATGAAGCCAGGGTCAAAAGCCACGGCTTTGATACAACAAATGCAGGGTGTACCCTTGTATAGCAATATAAGAAATGGAGATAATTAATGTCGTTTTCTTCAGATGTTAAGGAAGAGCTGAGTGCAAGGCTTGATTCGGCAAGACACTGCCAGATAGCTGAGTTTGCAGCTATTATGGGAATATCGGGACGTATAAGACGTTCATCGGGTGGTGAGATGCAGGTTGAACTGCTCACTGAAAATGAGGTTGCCAGATACAAGTTTATTGTACTTTTAGAGACTATATTTGATATAGATTCCTCAGATATATTATATATATCCGAGAGCAGCAGGGATACAAGCATAAGAATATGTGACCAGAAGCAGGTCGCAAAGATATTACAGACACTTAAGTGGGCAGATGATACATTTGAACATATAGAACCAGTATTCGTGGACCCAAGAATAGTACAGAAGGATTGCTGCAAGAAAGCATTTATAAGAGGAGCTTTTATAGCCGCAGGCTCAATAAGTGACCCTAATAAGTTCTATCATTACGAAATAGTATGTGATTATGAAGAAGATGCAGAGTGTGTTAAATATATGCTTTGCTTTTTTTTAACTTGATGCAAAGGTTACGCAGCGTAAGAATAAGTTTATATAGTCTATATGAAAGAAGGCAATAATATTACTGATGCGCTTAATCTTATGGGAGCGGTTGTTTCGCAGATGGAGCTGTACAATGTCATGATTCTTAAGGGATGAGTAATGATGTTAACAGAAAGGTAAACTGTGAGACTGCTAATCTTAACAAGACAATTGAAGCGGCGGTCAAGCAGATTAAGGATATTGAACTTATAAGAGATACTGTCGGGCTTGACAGTTTAAGTGACAGTCTGATGCAGGTTGCTCTTTTAAGACTCGAGAATCCTGACATGAGTCTTCAGGGATTAGGTGAGCTGTTAGACCCCCCGGTTGGTAAATCGGGTGTAAACCACAGGTTAAGAAAGATTGGCGAGAAGGCAGATGAATTAAGACAGAGCATGGGAATCTCTGTCTGATTAAATATTTTTAATAAAATTTTACATTTTCTTTTCAAATAGGGATTGACAAGAAGTGTATAATTGAAAATATGAGATAAAAGGGCAGTCATATACTGCAGAAAGGTTGATTAAGATGACTAAAGTAGATATAATTTCAGGCTTTTTGGGAGCAGGTAAAACAACTCTTATAAGTAAGCTTTTAAAGGAAGCCTTAAAGGGAGAGCAGGTAGTTCTTATTGAGAATGAGTTCGGTGAAATCGGTATTGATGGAGGATTCCTTAAAGATTCGGGTGTTGAGATAAGAGAGATGAATTCAGGATGCATCTGCTGCTCACTAGTAGGTGATTTTGGTACATCACTTAAGGAAGTAGTTGAAAAGTATCATCCAGACAGAATTATCATTGAGCCTTCAGGTGTAGGTAAGCTTTCAGATGTTATCAAAGCGGTTAAAGACCTTCACATTGAGAATGAAATCGTTCTTAACAGTGCTTCAACAGTTGCAGATGCATCTAAGGTTAAGGTATATATGAAGAATTTTGGTGAATTCTTTAATAACCAGATTGAGCATGCAGGAACTGTTATTTTAAGCAGAACACAGAATGTTTCTGAAGAGAAGTTAAAGACAGCTATTGAGCTTATTAAGAGTGTTAATCCTAATGCACATATTATCACAACTCCTTGGGATGATATTAATGGTAATAAGATTCTTGGTGCAATGGAAAATGTTACTAACCTTGAATTAGACATGCTTGCAGAGGCAGCGCAGAAGGCTTATGAGGAGCATGAGAAGGAGCACCACCACCATCATCATGAAGATGGAGAGTGCTGCTGTTGCGGCGGACATCATGATGATGATGATGACGAGCATGAGCATCATCACGACCACGAGCATGAGCATCATCATGACCATGATGAGGAACATGAGCATCATCACGACCACGACCATGAGCACGAACATCATCATGACCATGAGCATGATCATCACCATCATCATGCAGATGACGTATTTACAAGCTGGGGAACAGAGACTCCTAAGAAGTATGAGAAGGCAGAGCTTGACAGCATATTAAAGAAGCTTTCTGAGAGTGAAGATTATGGTAAGGTTCTCCGTTCTAAGGGTATGCTTCCTTGCACAGATGGAACATGGATGTATTTCGACCTTGTACCAGAAGAATATGAGATTCGTGAGGGAAGTGCTGATTTCACAGGAAGAATCTGTGTAATCGGTTCTGAACTTAAGGAAGATGCACTTAAGGAACTTTTTGAAGTTTAATCAGTGTTTAATAGAAGAACACATTTTTACAACGCATTTATAATGAAATGATAGCGCAAATGCGCGGAAATGAGGATAAATATGGCAAATGAGGAATATCAGATTCCAATATTCTTAATAAATGGACAGCTTGACAGTGGTAAAACAAGATTTATCCAGGATACAATAGCAATGGGACAGTTTGCAGACGCTAAGAATAAACTTCTTATTGTGTGCGAAGAGGGTGAAGAAGAATATAGTGAGAAGCTTTTTAAGGACAACGGAGTAGATATGGTTGTTGTAGAGAAGGAAGATTTTAATATCAAGACTCTTAATGAACTGGACAAGAAGTATGATCCATGGATTGTTATTGTTGAATATAACGGAATGTGGGATCCAGCACTTATTCTTGGAAGTGAGAAGCCAAGAGGATGGCAGGTATACCAGTCTATAACTTTAGTTGATGCCAATGCATTTGGCTTACAGTGGGCTAACATGAAGTCTATTATTGCAGAGTCTGTTAAATATGCTGATATGGTTATCTTTAACAGATGCAAGTCAGGTATGGATCTTGGCAGCTACAGGAGAAGCATGAGAGCATTAAATCCTGCACTTCAGATTATCTTCGAGGACGAGAAGGGTGACCAGGTTGCTATATCTGAACAGCTTCCATACGATATCAATGCTGATGTTATTTAGGTTGATGACGAAGATTATGGTATCTGGTATATGGATGTGTCTGAAAGACCGGAAGTATACGCAGGTAAGAAGGTAAGATTCAAGGGACAGGTTCTTAAGAACAAGTACTTTAAGGATAAGAATTTCGTTCCGGGAAGAAAGGTTATGACATGCTGTGCAGAAGATACACAGTTTATTGGTTATATCAGCTTCTACAACAACATAGCTTCTCTTGAGAACAGAGAATGGATATGGGTTACAGCTACTATTAAGTATGAATTCCAGATGGCATATAAGAAGAAAGGTCCTGTTCTTTACGTTGAAAGCGTAGAAAAGACAGGTGCACCTAAGGAAGAGATGGTGTTCTTCTGATATGATACAGGATATATGGCCAAAACATCTGGACAACCAGTATAAGAATCTTAAGCCAGGCAATGAGGATACTGTGTTTTATTTTCAGGGTTCCTCGTTGCTTGCAAGACCATCAGGACATTTTAACTTACAGAATTCTGAAGAAAATGTATTAATATATCCACAGTATGATGAGTTCGTTCAGGGGATAAAGTCCTCTTACGGAGACAAAGCTGTGGATAACTTTGAATTCATATATCTGTTGTCAATTGATGAGGAACATTTTTTCCTCGCAAGAAAGACGGGAAGCCTCGAAAGAGGCACATTCTTGGGAGAGATGGCTGATTCAGCTGTACACAAGGATATGTATTCTTTCGTCAGAGGATATGAATTCATAGGAGTCGATTCTTTCCGTAAGGCACAGCCAAGAGAGCATGCTTATGCGGCTATTACTGCATTTCATCTGTATGGCTGGTACAGGGATAATCATTTCTGTGGAAGATGCGCGGGAAGGAAAACCACTGCATGATGACAAGCAGAGAATGTTACGCTGTGACTGCTGTAAGTTACTGTGAGCTTGATGGTGATGATACGATAACACTTCAGGAGGAAGAGCTTTCACTTGGTAAGTGGGTGAAGGCAGAGGAACTTTCGCTTGAAGATGATGGAATAAGCCTTACAAGGGAAATGATACTTAAATTCAGGGAGGATTGCTGACTGAATAAAAATATGCTGGATTCCTGCAGGAATCCAGCATATTTTTTTTATAATAGCAGTTTTATGTTAATTTTTATAATTTTTAAAACATATGTTAATATCAACATTTCCAGATACACCAGGTACCGTACCAGTGCTTGTGTACTGCCACATAGTATATTTATATGGATGAGCTGCAGTCTGATATCCTGCGAACCACTTGTCGTAAGATTCAAGACGGTTAAGTTCAACATTGTCCATAAAGTACAAAGAGATTACTATATATGAGCGGTGTGTAGCCGGCAGCCTTTATGGTATCACAGAAGGCTATAACAACATCAGTAAGCTCACTTGCACTAAGCTTTTTCCTGACGGAAGGAATCATTTTCTATAGCCTCTATATCAATAGCTACAGGGTATGTAACGTTGTAAGGTCTTATAAGGTCAAGCACATAGTTGGCCTCTTCAACAGCTTCATCACGGCTTACAGCCTGTGTGTAGAAATATACTCCGACATCAACATTGTTGGTAAGAGCACTTGTTATATACTTTTCAAAAGAAGTATCCTTGACAAGAAGTCCTGAACCATAAGCTCTGTAGCCACATCTTATCATAGCATAATCTATGCCAGCTGACTTTGCCTGGGCAAAATCTACATCAGAGTTGTATCTTGAAAGGTCAATTCCTGTATACGTTTTAGTCGATTTATCATCAGAATATGTCATAAAACCATTACCATTGCGTGTGAATCCGGATGTGCTGTAATCAGTTTTTGCAAGGGCAGGGTCAATGTCAGCAAAAAACATAATTTCCCTTCCTGTTAGAATATACAATGTTATCAGGATACAGCTTCTTAAGTATAGAAAGTGTCGATGAACCGCTTTCAAACTGTTCACGTATAGAGTTAAGTAAATCTTCTTTCTCAGAAGCTTTTGCAACATCAAGATCCTTTGATTCAAGCTGTGCAACTGTATGTTCGGTGCGTGTGTGGTCAGTAACAAGAAGAAAAATATTAGCAGCAATAGAAATGATTGCTGTTACTAAAAAGTACAATCGTTAATGGCGATATTGAAACTTTTCTTTTGTTTTTCTTTTTCTGCCCCTTTTTTCCTGTATTCAGAATATCATCATTAAAGTGGTTGTTTAATGAGATATCATCTGTATTCTTATGCATATATATCCCTCCGTATGTTAATGATGTAAGCGCCAAAAGATGTTTTGACCCTTATGTCTGTAATTAGTGTATACGAGTGATATATAAAAGTCAAATGTGATGTGAAAATCATTGGTTGTATACGTGATGTAAAAATCATTGGTTGTAATATGATGTAAGAATCATCGGTTGCAAATGTAATGTGAAAATCATCGGTTGCAAAATCAAAATTAATAGGTAAAGATTTAAAACTAATAAAAGTCAATAAAAAACTGATTAAAAAACTAAAAAAAATATTGACAATATAGTTAACATATAGTATATATAAGATACACCATATATATACATCAGACATTTGGAATATATGAATATATTTCAGATTCTTTAGCCTTCTGGAGAAGGTATTTATAGCGTTTCTGCTCGGAGTTAAGCTGATATATATAACAGTCTATAAGATCCGGGTCAGTAGCATTATCAAAGTTGGCATACGCAGCACTAAGTGCAGCTTTCGTCAGATTTATTTCCTCAACAAGATATTTTTCATCATATGTAGCAGGTTCTTTTTTTCTTGCAGAACAGTTTCATTTCTGTTACCCCATTTCCTTATTTTTTTATAAAGTATAGTCAGAAGCTGGCAGATCTATACATTAAAGGGAATATTTTTATATAATGTTTGCCTTTGTCACATTCACAGGTATTAATAAGATTATGGGAGAAGTAAAAAATCATGGAAATATGTATGAAAATGTGGGTTGGAATATATAAAGAAATATTGTCAGGGCATATGGATGTAGTAAGATATTTAGTTTTATTGATGGTTACGATGGCGGCAGCAGCAGATGATTATAAAAGATATAAGATATCAAACAGAATAATCATAGGGGGTCTGATATTGTCAGCAATGGTGTGTATTGCAGAAATGTATATGATGCATGTAGTAAGTAAAAATGGTGTGGATATTACGTATGGAGGTTATAAGGGTTATAAAGATATTGGTTTAATGTATTTATCAGGTATGGTGTGGGCATTGGTTGTCAGTTATGTGTTGTATAAGGTCAGGGCAATAGGGGCAGGTGATGTAAAGCTTTTTATGGTTGTGGGAACGTTTATGGGATATAAGGATGTGATGTATATTATTGTTATTGCATTATTTGCAGGAGCGTTTATTGGTGTGGCAGAGGCTCTTGGCAGAAAGGAAATCATGCTGGTTACAGGAAAAAGTATGCATAAATTCCATTTTTCATATGCAATAATGGCAGGTGTATGTATGATGGTGTGTTTAAAGTCAGCCGGAATATAAAGGAGGCGTGATATAAGTGGGAAAAGGAAATGTATGTGTTATATATGATCCGGATGAACGTTACGCAAAACGCCTTATGGGGATAATTAACGATGATAAAGATATTCCGTATAAGGCAAGAATGTTTACAAGAAAAGAAGAATTTAACAAGTATATAGCTGGTAACGATACAGACGTGCTTATGGTAAATGAGGAATGTTATACTTATGAGATTCAGAAAAAGAGCAATAATAATGTTATTGTTTTATGTGAAGAAGAAAATGAAGCAAGGAGGATTAATGATAGAAAAAAGGAAGGACATACAGGCGTATGCAAGTATCAGCCGGCATATCAGCTGTTAGGTACAATATCTAAAAAATATACAGAAACAGAGCAGAATGAAAAGGAAAAAAGTTTTAAGTGCATAGGTGTATATGGATTCAATTCTTCTTTAAGGGTTATGCTTGCACTTGTAATATCAGCCGCTTTTTCAAGAAAGGGAAAAACACTGTTTATAAACCTTGATGAATTCTCAGGTATTGAACATATAATGGGAAGTGATGAATCAAGAAATCTCTCAGATGCTTTATATATGTTTAAACAGGCAGGAATGCAGTATACAGATGGCATCCGCCGTAGTATACATTTTACAGATATGTTTGATTATATCCCGGCAGTAGTATCCGCAGATGATATATCATATGCAGGGGATATGCTTCTTTCGCAGTTTATCGATGCAGCTGCATATAACGGACAATACATGTATGTAGTGATCAATATATCAGAAGGAATCACAAGACCATGGAAGCTGATGGAAAAATGTGATGTGACATATATAGCTGATAGTGGCGAATATATAGAAGGCTGCAGGTTTGATAATCTTAAAAGATATCTTATAGAGAATGACATGGAGCAGGTGTCTGATAGTATAATGAGGATTAATCTTAAAACAAAAGAGGATGTTGATGTGAATTTCCTTCAGAGAATCATGTATACAGAAGCGTATGGCTGTGTGAGCGAGTTGATTAATTATTTGTAGTTTTATGGATGAATTGTTTATAAAATTAAAAAAGGAAATATATGAAGAGCTTGATGTAAGCCTTGATATATCGGATGATTATCTTTATGAAATAATAGATGAGTGTATATATAAAGCAACGGCAGTAAAAAGACTGTCACTTAACCAGAGAGAAATGTTAAGGACACGGTTATATAATTCGATCAAGAAGCTTGATGTATTGCAGGAGCTTATAGAGGATGATGAGATAACAGAAATAATGGTAAATGGTTATGACAATATATTTATAGAAAGGAATGGATGTATAACAAGGTGTGAAAGACAGTTTGAAAGTGAGGAAAAGCTTGCTGATGTAGCACAGAGAATAGCAGCAATGTCAAATAAAATCATTAATGAGTCGTCACCTATCGTAGATACAAGACTGCCGGATGGGTCAAGAGTCAATATGGTATTACCGCCAATAGCGATAGATGGCCCGATAATAACTATAAGAAAATTCTATAGAACACCCATGGACATTAAAAAGAATGATACAGGCAGGTTTTATAACAGTTGAAGCAGCAGATTTTCTTAAGCTGCTCGTTAAAGCGAAATATAATATATTCGTATCTGGAGGTACAGGAAGTGGTAAAACAACATTTCTTAATGCCTTATCTAATTATATCCCAAAGGATGAAAGAATACTTACAATAGAAGATTCCGCAGAGCTTCAGATATCCGGCGTTGATAACCTTGTAAGGCTTGAAGTAAGAAGGGCAAACATGGAAGGAGATAATGAGGTTACAATAAGGGATCTGATTAAGTCAAGTCTAAGAATGCGTCCCGACCGCGTGATAGTTGGAGAGGTCAGGGGCGAGGAGGCGCTTGATATGCTGCAGGCCATGGGAACAGGGCATGATGGCAGTCTTTCTACAGGACATGCCAACAGTCCAGGGGATATGCTTGTAAGGCTGAGAACTATGGTTCTTATGGGCATGAATATGCCAGTGGAAGCAATAGACAGGCAGATATCGTCAGCTATAGATGTAATAGTGCATCTTAAGAGAATGAGGGATAAGACAAGAAAGGTTGTTGAGATATCAGAGGTGTGTGATTATGGTGAGAAAGGGTTTGAACTTATTCCACTGTTTAGGTTCGTGGAAGAAGGTGAAGATGAAAGCGGAAGGATTATTGGTGAACTTAAGAAAACAGAATATAAGCTTCAAAACCAGAGTAAGCTGCTTTCCTATACTGGATGCAATTCCGGAAAATAAAAATGATCTTATATATTATCTTCAGGGAATAGCAGTGATTGTTCTTGCTGCATATTTATTCTATAACAGCTTATGGTCATGCATATTTCTAAGTCCGGTTATCCCCATATATGTTGTGTTACGTAAAAAGGAAGCTTATGGTAAAAAAATAAGCCGTAAAACCATGGAGTTCAGTGATGGAATGCAGGCGGTTTCATTTGCGTTAAATACGGGTTACTCGATTGAAAATGCGTTTGCAGAAGCAGTGGGTGAGCTTGAACTTCTATATGGAAAAGAATCATCTATAGTCGGGAGTTCAGGATGATGGTAAACAGAATAAAAAAGAAACGAAAACCTTGAAGATATTATGGATGATTACGCAAAAACATTAAATATAGACGATGTCAGCTATTTTTCGGAAATATTCAGATATGCCAAAAGAAGTGGTGGTGATATTCCAGCGATTATTAAACAGACGACAAAAATGATAAGGGAAAAGTCAGAAGTCCAGATGGAAATAGACACGATAATAAGCGGAAGAAAAATGGAGCAGAAGATTATGGTGTGTATTCCATTGGGGATACTTATATATCTTAGGATGACAACACAGGGGTTTGTCGATGTGCTATATGGTAATGTGCTGGGAATAATAGTTATGACACTATGCCTGTTTATATATGCAGCTGCAGCTGTTATTTCAATCAGAATCGTGGATATTAAGGTGTAACATAAAAGGACTAAGAGAGTTGTCATGAATAATAAAATCAGAGAAAATGCTATAACAAATAAAATAAATAATAAATATATTATTGCCGCAATACTTGTTCTTGTAATAGTGTTAGTTAAGACACTTGTTATAAAAGATTCACAGAAATCATCAGTAAGTCATATAAAAAGACCAGAACCAGGTGAAGCTTCCAAAAACATTTCATTAGATGTTTATGATGCAGCTGGAAATAAACAGACAACAATAAATACATATGTTGAGCCAAGAAAAATGTCAGAGGAAGAGACACAGCAATGCTTTGATGAAGCCTATGATGAGCTGTTAAGGATTGTGTTAAAGAATAATGCTTCAGCAGATTATATTACACAGGATATATGTATGACAGATAAGCTTGCAGAAGGTCTTATAAGTGTAAGCATGTATCCCTCAGATTATTCAGTAATTGATTATGATGGTACGGTGCATAATGAGATGTTAAGTGAAGGCGATGTTAAAGAGGTGTCATTAACATACGTTATGCAATACGAGGAATATGAAAGACATGGTGTTATAGAGTTGAATGTACGGGCAGCCGGGGAATATGATGATGAATCACAGAAGGTAATAGCACAGAATACTATCCAGAAGGCCGTAGATAATACAGTTAATAAAAACATAGACGAAAAGGAGGCAGCTCTGCCGTCAAATATAGGGCAGAAGGATATATATTACAGATACACAAAAGAAAAAATATCATGGTTATCATATGTTATTGTGCCTGCAGCTGTTGCGGTACTGATATTGTACAGAAGAAAAATGAAGAAAAAAAGAGAACAGGAGCTAAGAATAAAGGAATTAAAATACGATTATTCAGAGCTTATAGCCAAGCTTACATTACATTCTTGGTGCCGGTATGACCATAAGGAAGGCATGGGAGAAGATGGTTGAGGATTATATGAAGAAAAAGCAGGCTGGTGGTGGAGTGAAGATAGTATATGAAGAAATGTATATAACAGATTGTAATATAAAATCCGGAATATCTGAATATGAAGCTTATGAGGAGTTCGGATACAGATGTAACACAAGGGAATACTTAAAGCTTGCATCGCTGCTTCAGACTAATCTTAAAAGAGGAACGAACCGGCTAAGGGAATTACTCTGTCAGGAGTCATATGATGCGTTTGAACAAAGAAAAAATATTGCAAGGCAGAAGGGTGAAGAAGCTACAACAAGACTGCTTATACCAATGATTATGCTGCTTATGGTAGTTATGGTTATAGTTATGGTTCCGGCAGTTATGAACTTTTATCTTACATAGCAGAAAGCAGAGATTTCTTCTGTCATGTTATATGAAGATTAAACAGGAAAGGAAAAATATTATGAAAACAGATGTTATAAAGACAGCAGTAAAAGAAAATAAGAAAAACAAAATGGCAGTATTTTGCAGAAAAGTAAAAGAAAATATAAAAAATTTCTGGCAGGATGAAGATGGCATGGGAGTCGTGGAAATAGTACTTATTATCGTTGTGCTTATAGGTCTTGTCATCATATTTAAAAGTCAGATAACAGCATTGGTTAATAAGCTGTTATCAAAATGTCAAGCCAGGCAAACAAGATATGATAGATACGGCAGCAATATCACATATAAAGACAATATTATATATAAGGACAATATCACATATAAAGACAATATCATTAAGGGCACAGATTACAGTTATGGCGGCAATGGTGTTTATGATTGTTGTTTCATTTGTTACAACATGTGTGGATAGTGCAGCAATGTCAGGATATAACACGATAATAAAACAGTCATGCAGCTTGTCTGATGAATCAGTATTTGCAGCATATAGTAATGATTTATTAGAACAATTCGATATATTTGCATTGAAAAAATCAGACATAATCAATGAAAAAATCCCCCAGTACATCAAAGAAAATATAAAAACATATTCTAAGGATTTAAGCCTTACAGAAGCATCATATACTGGTTATAAGTACATGACTGACAATGGCGGATATGGTGTTGAAGAGCAGATAATAAAATATATGAAAAGTGGTGGGTATGCTGATGTTGTTAAAAAACTATAATGCTGTCAATAACCGCATAAAAAGAATCAGATGCTGTCAGAAGGGTTACAGAAGCTATATGTTCAACACAAGCTGCAGCCGGTGAGAGCAGCAGCGTGATGAGCCTGCTTATAAATACATGTTCGGATATGGATGAAAAGGAAAATGAAATATCCAGTATGGTGGCTGAATGTAAAAAGAATATGGATGAACTGTATTATATGTATGAAGCAGCTGATGTAAATATACTATCGCAGTATAGCAGAAAAATCGAAAGAATATCAGACGAAATACATAACATTTCACAAGATATATTATATCAGGCTTCGTCTTATGAAGAGTTAAGAACAAAGTCAGAACAAAGCATAAGGGAATGTCATGAAAAGCTGAACTTTAACAGGAGTGATATAAGTGATGAGCTGTATCAGGAATTATCAGAGGATATAGACAGACTGTACACAGAATATGGTGATGCTGATGTATTATCGGAGGGATATATCAGGGATAGTGTGGATAATGACAACTCAATCATAGAAAATATCGTCGGTAATATGCAGGCTGTTCAGGATATTTGTATGAAAATATCAGAGCCTGACGTAGAAAAACAGGAGTATATCACAAAGATAGAAAAAATATACGAAGATATAGAATCAGAAATAAACGGATTTAGTATCAAAACAATCGTACAGGAATATGAACAATATACTTTCAGAGCAGATGATTATAACACCAACATAACTTCACTAAATAAAATCTATCAGATATTAAAGGAAGGAGCAGCAGGACTGGTGATTGATGGTGAGATATCAGATAAGTCCATGGATTATTCTGACCTTGCAGATACATGTGTATCAGGAAGTTATGGAGGAGATGGTATATCCAATATAGATATACGTCAGGCACTTGTCAGTGAATATATAATATCAAGATATGCAGGTTATACAGATTATATTGAAAAAAACGGACAACAAACTGGTTATATTGAAAAGAAAGACCGTGATGTTGGCAGGCTGCTTGATTATGAAATCGAATATATTCTGTGTGGAAGGCAGTCAGATAAGGATAATCTGAATGAAGTTCTTTTTTTAAGCTTGTACTGATAAGAGAGGGACTTAATCTTTCATACCTTGTAACAGATGTACAGAAGAAGAATGAGTGTTTTGGATTAGCACTACAGCTTCTTGGATATACGGGAAATATGGTACTCATCAAGGCAGCCCAGTATTTTATTATGTCTATATGGGCATATGCTGAATCAGTTATGGAGGTAAGAGAGCTGTATGCTGGTGAAAGTATTGCCACAGTAAAAAATGCAGACAACTGGATAACAGATATTAACACAGTTATAAGCAGCGGTGCCGCAGGTTTAAAGACAAGTCTGTTTTCGGATAAGAATAAAGCTGGGAAAGAAACAGGCAGTACAGCTGGTTATAACAGCCTTGATTATATGGATTATATGCGTATTCTACTGCTTATAAAGGATAGAACTGCGAGGAATGCAGGTATTATGTCAGCCATGGAACTGGTAATGATCGCACTAGGACATGAGGATTTTAGAATGAAGGAATACATATACGAAGCATCTGGCACGGCCGTGTTTATATATGTAAAAATGGACAGACATACAGCCAGAAACTGGAGTATTCATATATTTAAGATACCATGGTCAAAAGGTCTAAACCCACATGAGCCCGCTTTTTAAAACATATAGTGATAATATGCAGGATAAGCAGCTGCCTCTTTATGTGCAGATAAACTTATATTAAAAATAAATGATGTGGATATGGCACTTTACGCTGTGTCAATCATAAAGTACAAAAAGAAACATTATAATTAAACCTAAAGGAAAAAACGAAAATTTAAAAAGGAAGGAGAAAGATAAGACTTATTCTTATAAATTAACAGGTATGATGTTTATAACGCCAGAAATACATAAACATAATACATCCTCTGCACAAGCCAATAATGTAGTTTATCTCAATAAAGAGGCATATATTAAAATGGCAGCTTTTAATGCATTAAGAGCATCATCCACAGTGGAGGCAGCACTTGTTATACCTTTATTTATATATGCAGTTATGGCAGTAATGTATTTTATACAGGTTATGGCAGTGCGCTCACATGTGAATGATGCATTATATATAACTTTAAAGAAAAGTGCAGGTTACGCATATATATACGAAAATTTTAATGAGTATGCCGGACAGAAAGCTATAGAAGATGGAATTGCTGATGATTCTACAATAGACAGCGCAGGTGGTGGGATAAAAAAAGGCATGGTTGTTGAGACCATAAGGAGAATGTTTATAAAAGAACTTGGTAAAGATTATGCAAAAAATAATAACATTGAAAATGGTGATGCGGGCTTCATATTTATAAGTTCAAGAGTACTGCAGGGAAATTCAGTTATAGATATAAAGGTTTCATATTATATTAAAAATCCTTTTGATATATTTGGTAATACACGTATAAAAATCGCTGACAGGAAGAGGATTAATGCGTGGCTTGGTGAAGACATGGATGGATATAAAAAAGCTGATGGCATGTCAGAGGAATATGTATACATAACAGCAGGTGGGGAGGTATATCATACAGATTCAAAGTGTACACATTTGCTGCGTTATATAAAAAAATGTGATAAAGGTGATATAGAAGAAATACGTAATAATTCTTGTTCAAAATATTATGAGTGTAAAATGTGCAAAAAAAATACAGATGATCAAGAAACAGATGATCAAGAAACAGGAGATACAAAGACAAACAGTGTGTATTATACAGAATATGGAACACGTTTTCATAGTAACAGTATGTGCACAGAGCTAAGACGCAATATCCAGAAAGTGAAAAAATCGGACATAAAAGACAGAAAATTGTGTGAAAAATGCAGTGGATGACTATAGATTGTAAATACAGGAGGTGTCACAGGAGGTGCCGCATGTTTAAAATAATATATTTGATAATATGTCTTGCTATACTTTCGTATAAAGATATAAGAAGCCGTACAGTTCCTGTTACGTGGTTATATTAATGGGAGCTGTAATACCGGTTATGTATGTGTGTGATTATAAAGCAGGTGGTGAAATAATACAGTACAGCCAGATAGTACTGTCAATAATTATAGCAATAATATTTATACTCTTGTCGGTGTTTACGCCGCTGATCGGCGAAGCAGACGGGATAATTATTGGTTATGTCTGTCTGCTCTCGGATGTGTATATAGCAGTTTTTACGGTGTTGATATCATTTATTATGCTGGCAGTTTCAGGTGGTATATGGGTAGCTGCTAAAAAAATGAAGATTAAAACAGCCGTACCATATATACCCTTTTTACTATCAGCATATATGTTAACGTTGTTTTGTATATAGAAGGGAATGATGATGGTATGCATACAGTTGAGAATGCGGTGATTGTACCTGTATTTACGCTTATTATAGTAGCACTTATAAGTGTCAGCGGATATATGCATGATAAAGTTGTTATGCGAAATATTCTTAACCAGTTATCAATAGAATATTCAAGAATATAACAAGTAATGAACAGAAAGCTCTGCTTGTAAAAAGTGAGGAATATATAAAAGACAAAACAATATTTGTAAAAAAAGTAAGTGTTAAGCCAGGTTCATATGCAGGAAAAGAAAATGCAGCAGACGGTATAAATCATATTACATGTACTGCAGAATGGCCATTTAAACTGGATTTTTTCGGAATCAATATTGGAAATATAAGTATGAGCAGGGAGGTATATAGAAACCATTCAGAACAGATTATAAGAAAGACTAATATAATGCTGCATAAATAGTGGCTCATTACGTTAAAAGAGAATGGAGAGTATTTATGGAAGATACATTGGAAAGAGAAGTGAATGTAAGATACGAAAGGGATAATAGTATTAACTATGCGGTTATAGATGCACAGAAGGAATGGAACTGTGAAGATGACTATGAAGTAAAGATGCTCATGTTTAACATGCCAGAGCATTTTCTTGCAATCACAATGAATGAAATTGATGGAAGAAATTGTATATTATGATATTTCTTCAAAACAGCAGCTTAGTAAGCTGTTTGAATATGGGAAGGTTACAATGGAAGAGGTTAAGACAATGTTTAACAACATAAGTGAGATGGTACGTGTGGTTGATGAATATATGCTGGATCTTGACAGAGTTATACTAAAGCCGCAGCATATATATGTTTCACTAGCCAATAAAAAATACAGTTTCATGTATTCTCCCATAGCTGGTAATTCTGATTTCTATGATAATATGCGTTCGTTATTTGAATATATACTGGAAAGATTCGATCATTCTGTTGAGAAGTCAAGTCTTGTCCGCTTTTATGAAATATATCAGAGAATTCTTGTAAGAGATTATACACCACGCAATCTCATGTCTTTTTTTGAAAAAGATGATAATACACAGATAGACATAGAGGATGATGACAATAAGCATATGGGTAAAACGTATCACGATGATGTACAGACATGGAATGGGGAAATTAACAGAATGAAAAGTGAAAGCGAAGCTGTTGATCATGTAAAAGACGGCATCGTGAAAGATTACAATCGTAAAGACGGCATCGTGAAAGATTACAATTGTAAAGACAGCACAGTAAAAGATTACAATCGCAAAGATGGCAGAGTAAAAGACCGTAACCGAAAAGACAGAACAACAAAAGATATCACATGCAAGACGGATGAAAATAGCCAGCATAAAGGGAATATAATAAAAGATGTGCTTCCGAAACAGCAGAGGATAACAAAAAGTAATAAAAGCAGTAAAAAGGCAGTATTTGTCATGAAAGCAGTGGGTGCAGTTATTTTATTAAACGCATTCCTTAGCATGTTTTTAAAAACATATGCGGTAGTAAAGCTTAATACAGCTGCATCTGTAATATGCATAATAGCTGGCGTGCTTATATTCTATGTATCTGGAAAAGTGGCTGATATTATAGGGGAAATTGCCAGTGAAGACAAGGTGACAGAGGATGAACTTATACCATATAGAATGCATAACAATACAGATAAATCTTATGAACGTAAGCCGGAAGCTGAACATGAATACATGGAGGATGTAGAAAAAAACTTCATATAGCAGTATGGTAACAGCAAGGGTGATGAAGGATGAAGAAGAGCAGGAAATAAAAGTCAGTCATACAATGCTGCTAAGCGATTATCTTAAGATGTTAAAGGATAATAAGCTTACACTAAGCCTTCTTGATAACAAAGATAACAGGTTATACATGAAAAATGAGGAGGCATATGAGCAGCCATTGGAAAATATAGAACCAGTAAAATATCCATGCACAATAGGAAGCCTTGAGGGAAGTGCAGATATATTCATAGATTCACCAGTTATAAGTAAAATGCATGCATGTCTGCTTAAGGAGGATGATAAGTTCTATATAGAAGATATGAATTCTACTAACGGAACATATATAAATGATGAGAGAATAGCCATGCATAGCAAGACACGTATAGCTGATGGAGATATACTAAGAGTAGCAGCTTATAATTTTAAGGTGTGCATATCATAGTATAAAGAATAAATAAATATATGTACCAGTATATCGCCAAATTCCTTTTCATATGATACAATCTAGTTTACTGGTAAATCAGTATATGGAGGACTATTTTATGAATGTTAATATATACTATGGTGGACGTGGTATGGTCGATGATCCTACAATAGTTGTGATAAACAGAATACAGGAAGTGTTAGAAGAGCTTAATGTAACGGTAACAAGATATAACCTTTATGAGATGAAAAACACGATAACGACACTTTCCCAGTCGGTAGCAGATGCAGATGGTGTTATATTTGCAACAACAGTAGAGTGGGTTGGAATGGGCGGATATATGCAGACGCTTCTTTATTCTTGCTGGTTATATGCAGATAAAAGCAAGGCAGCATCTACATATATGTTTCCGGTTGTTATGTCAAGGGCATATGGAGAAAGAGAGGTTGTGACAGCACTCTGTAATTCGTGGGAGATAATAGGTGGTGTTATAGGAAGCTCACTTAGTGCATATGTTGATGATACGACTGATTTTGAATTCAATCAGGAATATAAAGATATTATAGAAAAATATGCTGAGAATATATACAGAACTATATCAAAGAAAGTAAAGAGCCTGCCTTCAAGCAGCCAGACTATAAGAAAGAATGTTATAAAGGAAGTTGTAAGCTTTACACCTCAGGAGAGTGAGCAGTTATCAAAGTATGCTTCTGATGATGAGTTTGTAAAGACGCAGAAAGAAGACATTGAATCACTTGCAAGTATATACAAGGAACTTATGAATGACCAGGCAAATGGAGGCGATGATTATTATTTAAGTGTATTCAGAAACCATTTTAAACCTGAACTTAGTTATAATGGCAGATATATGTTCATGATAAGTGACAAGGATAAAAATATTGTGGTGAATGTTGCAGGTGGACAGCTTAACGCAGAGTTTGGTGAAGATATGACAGCAGATGTCATAGGTAAAATGTCCAAGGAGACCTTTGATAACATAGTACAGGGAAGAATCACCTTTCACAGGGCATTTATGACAGGAGATATGACTGCAAAAGGTAACTTCAGGACACTCAGGATGTTAGATGAAATATTCGATTTCGGAGCATAGAATGGTATGAGAAAAGGTCATGCTTTGTCATGACCTTTCAAGAGTAATGCAGGTTGTTGTAATATGCGAAGCGCTATTATAGGTCATGCTAAGTGAGGCTCCGCTAAGTATACACATCTGATAGACGCTAGGTAATCCAAGACCAGAGTGGCTTTTCTTTGTCGTAAAGAAAGGTGTGCAGAGTCTGGATAAATCATAACTGTAGATGTCTGGTGTACCGGGCTTATCAGCTGCATCTATCCTGTCTTTTAAAAGGCTCTTGTCTGGTTCACTGTCTGATACGTTTATTATAGACAGCTGCATAAGCTGATTGCTGCATTGTATCTGCAGGCAGATTGGTTTATTACTGCACGCTTCATATGCGTTATCTATAAGTTCATTAATACCAAGTGTAAGCAGATGTGAGGATATATAGAAGCTTGTTTTTTCGTCTGCATTTATAAGTTCAGTGTCTAATGGGAGCTTTTCACTATGTGCTTCATTGCTGTATTTTTTTCCAATATATGTCTTAATACGCTCCAGCAGCTCTTTTATATTACATTCAACCATTTCACTATCTTTAAAGCTGTATCTGTATAAAGAGGTGCGGTTCATATATCCAACCAGCTCATCTATAGTCGTGCCCATGTTATTCCAGAATCTATTATCTTTAAGTTCAGAATTCTTATGGGAAATAAACTGATAAGATGTTTTAAGATAGGCTGCGTAGTTTTTATTTCGTGGGAAACGACCGACAGCTCTTCCAGAGAGTCTTTTCTTAAATCAGATAATGCAGATGATAATTTGCTGTTTTTTTTTTACATTCCGATACGATAGTATCATATTCCTCTTTATTAAACATATAAAACCTCATTTCTAAAATTATACATACATCAGAATAATTGTTGAATATAACATTTGTAGGAATCATCCAGACTGCAAGAGCGTCAGGACTTAAGGAATTTCCTATTCCATATGTACTTACAAACTGTCACAACTCACTTTGTGCGGTAGGTGGAACCATCAATGAGGATGACCACATGTTTGGACTTTCCTGTGCCAAGAAATTCGGTGGTGTATATGTACCACCTCATCAGGCAGTAATACATCAGTACGCAAGAGAAATGCTTGCAGAGTGCGGAGCAATGATACTTGGTTCTGATTCACATACACGTTATGGAGCCTTAGGTACAATGGCTATCGGTGAAGGCGGCGGAGAGCTGGCAAAGCAGCTTCTCTGTAAGACCTATGATGTTGCAAGACCGGGCGTAGTAGCTATTTACCTTGACGGCGAGGTTGCCAGGGGCGTAGGTCCTCAGGATGTGGCTCTTGCCATAATCGGTGCAACATTTGGCTGTGGTTATGTTAAGAATAAGGTAATGGAATTTGTGGGACCTGGTGTTGATAAGCTTTCGGCAGACTTCCGTATCGGTATAGACGTAATGACAACAGAGACCACATGTCTGTCATCAATCTGGAAGACTGATGAGAAGATCAAGGAGTGGTACGATGTTCACTACAGACCGGAAGCATATAAGGAAATGAATCCCGGTGACGTGACATATTACGATGGCGTTGTATATGTAGATCTTTCAAAGATCAAGCCAATGATCGCCATGCCATTCCATCCAAGTAATACATACACTATCGAGGACGTAAATGCCAATCTTGCAGATGTTCTTGCAGATGTTGAGAAGAGAGCACTTGTAAGCCTTGACGGTAAGGTCGATTACTCATTAAAGGATAAGGTAAGAAACGGTAAGCTTTATGTAGATCAGGGTATCATCGCAGGCTGTGCCGGTGGTGGCTTTGAGAATATCTGTGAGGCTGCCGATATAATAAGAGGAAAGAGCATAGGTGATGATGAGTTCACATTATCAGTATACCCTGCTTCAACTCCTATATATATGGAGCTTGCTAAGAATGGTGTTCTTGCAGACCTCATTGAGACAGGTGCCATTGTCAAGACTGCATTCTGTGGACCATGTTTCGGTGCAGGAGATACTCCGGCAAATAATGCATTTTCAATCAGACATTCAACACGTAACTTCCCTAACAGAGAGGGCTCAAAGATACAGAATGGTCAGATATCATCAGTTGCTCTTATGGACGCACGTTCTATTGCAGCAACAGCGGCAAATAAGGGATATCTTACACCTGCAACTGATCTTGATGTTGAGTACAAAGGACAGAAGTATTTCTTCGACAGAAATATCTACGACAGAAGAGTATATAACGGAGTAGGAAAGGCAGACCCAAGTGTAGAGATCAAGTTTGGTCCGAATATCAAGGACTGGCCTGAGATGGTTGCCCTTACAGACAATCTTGTCCTCAAGGTTGCGTCAGTTATACATGACCCAGTAACCACAACAGACGAGCTTATCCCATCAGGTGAGACTTCATCATACAGATCAAATCCTCTTGGACTTGCAGAGTTCACCCTTTCAAGAAAGGATCCTGAATATGTAGGCCGTGCAAAGGCAGTTCAGGCAGTAGAGAAGGTGAGAGAGTCCGGTGAGTGCATGGGTAAGGCTTATCCATGGATGTGCATAAGTCTAATGTTGGTGTTGGAAGTACTATATTTGCAGTTAAACCGGGTGATGGGTTTACGATACCAGTGATGTGGACATTTCCCACCTCAGGCAGCTTTTTTTTAACTCCGAGACCTGGCCTGAGTGGACCGGCTCCAAGAGTTATAAGTCCAACATGGTCTTTGCGTCCTAGTGATGCATCAACAGCAATGATATAAGGGTTGATGAATGTCTGGTTGATGCATTCAATATATTTTGACAGATTGGCGGCATGGACAGGATGCGTAAGGTCGCCATAGACATAGAAGTTACACTGCATATGTTTTTTAAGCTTGTACCCTACTATAGGTCCAAGGCTGTCACCCGTGGAACGGTCACTTCCTACACATAGAATGATAGTTTCCTGCCGGGAATCTTTAGAAGTCTTTATTATGTACTTTAGCTTTTCGCTTAATAGCAAAGCTGCATCGTTACTGGTAGAATCGTAATAATAGTGCATAATAATCCTCATTTCATAATAATAAATTTATCAATCATAAACATAATCATTTTATTCAAAATCATAAAAAATATTCCTATATTTAAAAATATATTTTCTCCGACATTTTCTGATAAAATTCACAACTGTTTAATGATATTATTCAAGCATTATAAGTGGACATCCCTGTTTAGATGGGGTGGATACATCAGTCAGGAGCAAAATGCTTTTATATCCTGACAGTTTAATATAAATGATGCTTAGGATATGTTACAAGTGTGACTTATATGTAAAAGCAGAATGGAGGAGGATATGATAGAGATAATATGTAACAAAGATGATTCAGATAAATCAGAAGAGAATCCTAAAGATAATAACACATGTATAAGAAGACCTAAGAATATCAAGCAGATAGGTGATGTCAGCTCAGATAAGAAGATATACATAGAGGATTACGCGTTTACATATATTAACTCTATTGCATATAACAGTCCTCAGGAAGAACAGGCTGGTGTTCTTTTAGGCGAGCTTGCCAAAGAAGGAAATGAAAGGTGCGTATTTGTAAAAGGTGTTATAAAGGCAGCATTAGGTGATACATCGGATACAGGTATATATTTCAATGAAAATATATGGAATAAAATATATTCAGATACGGAAAAATATTTCCCGGATCTTTCAGTAGTAGGATGGTTTGCAGTAATGCCAGAGGTGACGGATGAACGCATGGCAAGACTTAAAAAACTGCATCTTGATAATTTTGCAGGGAATATGAAGACACTGTATCTTGTTGATACAGTAGAAAAAGAAGAGCATTTTTATCTGTATGAGAATGGAACATTAAAAAGACAGAAAGGATATGTATGTTTTTATGAGCGTAACTACGAGATGCAGGAATATATGCTTGAACGAAGCGAAAAAAAATCGTGTGAGGATGCATCAGATGACCGGGTTATAAGGAATATACGAAATGTGATACGTGAAAAGGAAGAACTAAAGGAACAAAGAAAAAGTGGCAGCTTTATGTATGGTGTAAGTGCTTTCCTTGTAGTTGTCATAATAGTGATAGGGATTAATCTTATGAATAACTACGAGAAAATGAGAAGGCTGAATCAGTCGGTTGATAATCTTATGAATCAGCTTGAAGGAAATGAACGTGGTGGACAGGATGGAGATGACAATGGTGTTCATGATTCCGAAGCATCCGGGGATATAAGTGTTGATGGTAACGCTATAAAGGTAAACAGACTGTCTGGAGATGTGTATCCTTTGGAGGAAAACAGTACATCAGATAAAACAGAGAGGGAAACTGAGTCAGATAATAAAGCAGCCTCGGAAACTACACAGGCAATATCAGAATCAGAAACAGATGCATCAGTCAGTAGTGTTAAGACTGACAGTTACAGCATGTATACAGTAAAAGCAGGGTGATACACTTATGGGTATATGTAAGCGGTATTATGGGACAACAACCAAATATCAGGAGGTTATGCAGTATAACGGACTTGATGACAGTGATATGTTGTATATAGGACAGCAGATAAAGCTGCCAGAATAATTAAAGCTAAAAAAACAACAATAAAGAACGACAATAAAGATAGAAAAACAAGCTGTTATGATAGTAACATTAAGACAAACTTTCTTGAATATTTATGGGTATTATGTATAATTAAAATGATACTAAACTATATCAGAAAATGGCAGAATGAGGGATGAATAATGGCTGACATAATATCAGGTGGTTCAAGATTCACAGGAGATAAGAAGGCTCCTGTAAGAAAAGTGATCAAGTTAAATACAGACAGCAGTATAGGAAATAATATAAATAACTATGATGACAGAAACATAGGACAGGCAGCGGTAACTAAAGAAGCTGATTATGAGGAAATAAGACAAAGAATAGTAAGACACAGGATAAGGATGGGACTGCTTATAGTACTTGTTATAGCACTTATAGCAGGAGCAGTCGTGCTTGCTATGCATCTTCTAGATGGTTATTCATATACATCTTATAGTGTTACTGGTTCAATAAACAGGGAAGATACGGCAACTTCACAATATATAGCCTACCAGGGAGGATATATCAAGTATAGCAATGATGGTGTATCATACTATACAGATAAGGGAAAGGCTATATGGAACCAGACATATTCCATGCAGAAGCCACAGGTAAAGATGTGTGAGGAATGTGTGGCAGTAGGCGATATCAATGGAAATACAGTATATGTTTTTAACAAGTCAGGACTTCTTGGAAAGATAGATACTTCACTTGTCATATCCCAGATAGAAGTGGCTGCCAACGGCGCTGTGGTGGCTGTTCTTGAAGACAACGAGGCTAATTATATAAATATGTACTCTAAGGAAGGTACTAAGATATATAGTATTAAAACAACAGTGTCAGGTGATGGATATCCGCTTGATGTGAGTATATCCAACGATGCAGCCAAGCTTATAGCATCATATGTATATGTGAGTGGTGAAGATATTAAGACTAATGTTGTGTTCTACAACTTCTCGGAAGTCGGACAGAATGAAACAGAGCGTGTGGTTGGTGGATTTAATCATTACAATGACACACTTGTAGGAGATGTACAGTTTTTAAGTAACAACATAGCAGTAGCGGTAGGGGAGAATGTTATCAGCATATATAAGATAAAAGAATATCCAAGCCTTGAGAAAGAAATAAGTATAGACAGTGCAATAAGCAGGGTATTTTTCTCAGAGGATTATATAGGAGTGATAGTAGATAACTCGGGGTCAGGTGAACTTTATAAAATGCTTGTATACAATACATCAGGTGGAAAGGTATGTGAGGCTGAGTTTGGAACACAGGTTGAGAACATATCATTTGATAAGAAGAGTGTTGTTATGAATAACTCAACTGCATTGTCTATATATAATCTGAGTGGCAAAAATATAGCCAATATGAGCTTTGATATGCCGGCAAGCAAGGTTATACCGATAGGTACAAGAGGTGAGTATGTGCTTATAAGTGCAAAGTATATACAGAATATAAAGCTTAAGTAAAGAAACGGAGAATGGATAATATGGTATTAATAGCAGTATTGGCAGTTTTATGCATATTTGCATTAGCAGGAATGAGGAAGGGTGTTATAAGGATAGCAGTTTCACTTGCAGCTATGGTAATAACTATAGCAGTCACAACAGTTGCATCACCGGTTCTTAGCGAATACATAAGGAACAATACAACATGGGATGACAAGATAGAAAAAAGCATATATGAAAATGTATCAAGAGATGGCAAGAGTTATGGTAATGATGATAATGAGCTTATAGAGTCAGGCATAACAACATATATAGATAATATTGAGGAAAAAGTCGGGGCTATAAGCGAACGTATGAATCTTCCGGAGAGTCTTACAAAGAGTATATCAGCGGCAGCAGTCAGCGGACTGGATAAAACCATAGGTGATTCGGCATCACATACACTTAAAGATATTGCCTCAAGAATATTTGCAGAACAGATGACACGTATTATAGTGAATGCTGTCAGCTACTGTATAGTATTCATAGCATTATTCGTCATACTTAAGCTGCTTACATCAGTCACAGGACTTATAAGCAGACTTCCAGTCATACATCAGGCAGACAGATTAGGTGGTATGGCAGCAGGTCTTATAGAGGGACTTATAATAGTATGGCTTGCATTCGCTGTTGTTACAGCAGCAGGAAACAGTTCATGGGCAGCGGATCTGCTTGCACAGATACATGCCAACAGTTTTCTTGAGTTTGTATACAACAACAACCTAATAATCAAGATGATACTGTAGAAAGCAAAACTTTCTTGAACTTGCACGGCGAAAGTAGTGGGATTATGATATAATGAGCGCAAGAGAGCCAGAAAGCTGCTTGCAGATTTCTGGCGAACGGCGAATGGCAATCACGATAGCTGCGATAGCAGCGGAGAGTAGCGAAGCTACGAATCGTGATATAATGAGCGCAAAAGAAAAGAATGCGGCTGCGAAGCAGACATATTCTTTTCTTGCGCCATTAACGAACGAACAGAAAGGATAATCTTTCAGATGAAGATAGCTATATGTGAAGACGATAGTCTCCAGGCAGGAGCACTTGAAAAGCTACTAAAGAAAAGATTTGAAATAGCCAGTTATGAGAATTCCATAGATGTATATCTTAGTGCAGAAGATATGAAACAGGGTCTTGAGAATGCTAAATATGATGCATATTTTCTTGATATAGAACTTGGAAATGATAATGGAGTTGAACTTGCAAGGTATATTAAAGGATATGATATTAATTCCGTAATAATATTCACAACAAGCCATACAGATTATATGTCAGCAGCTTTCGATGTGCATGCATTTAATTATATAGTCAAGCCGGTCACAGAAGACAAGGTAGATAAGATAGTGACACAGCTTGAACAGATAATGTATGCTGCGGAAGAGAAACTGGTATTTAGCTATAACAGACAGACAATGAGTGTATACTATGATGACATTGTGTATATGGAATCAGTAAAGAGAGTTATTAAAGTTGTTACAACAGATAGCGAATATACATTCTACGGAAAGATTAATGATGTATATAAAGAACTGCCACAGCTTATATTTGGCAGGACGAGGAGTGGATGTATAGTTAACTATAGATATATAAGCCGTGTAGATAAATCATCAGTGTGGTGCAGAAAGAGAATAGGGGAAGAAGAGATACAGCTGAACCTTGGGCGTGGCAGATACAATGATTTCATGACTGATTATGCACAGTATATAACATCAGCAAGAGGAAGAAGCAGGAGAATGTGGTAGAATGACAACATCTAACATATGTATGCTAAGCATATTAGCCAGTATATTAGATATCATTATATACATGGAATATCTAAAGAAACTGCATATAGCAGTAACAGAATATACATATATACAGTATATAGGTATTATCGCAGCAGCAGTGGCAGATACAGTAAGTTATCTTGATTTCCTGTTGAATAACAGATATTACCTATATATAATCCCAATCTGCATATTGGTTGTCGTATATATGAAGAGTCAGAACATATGCCCTGATTATAACCAGTGCGATATATCATATAAGTACATCAGCAGCGATATGTGTAATAGTGAGATTCTGTATGGAAACATATTCGCTGGTACGTATAGAAGATAAGCATATGTCAGATATGAACAGAGAGATGCTCACTATAATAATCATAAAGATATTACTTTCCATAATCATCAATATATATGAAAGATACGTGGAGATAAACTATGGAAATACTGCGGGAATGGCTATAGCACTGGTGTCATTGTCACTGACGATTGTTATGATAATATCCAGCAGAATAGGTTATGCATATCCAGAAACAAGACACAGTATAATAATGCTGATAATAGCATTATGGTTACTATCCAATGTCATGGCCATAATAATTAACATGATAGAGCAGAACAACAGATATAGTTATGAACTTATCATGCTGGAAAGAGAACGGGAAACTAATATTAAAGTATATGACAATATAAGGTCAGGACAGGAAGAATTAAGGAATATAAGGCATGATATAAAGAACAGACTTAATGCTCTGAGAGTGGCTATAGCAGATAATGACACTACAGCAGTACTTGATTATCTGGATAGTATGATAGGAAGTGTGGATAATGTTAAAGGAAAGATATATTGTAATAATCTTCTGATAAACAACATACTGACATATAAGCTTAACAATCTTGATGATAACATACAGCTTGAATGTCAGGCAGATGTGTCAGAGAATCTTGAAATAGACATGGGAGATATCGGAGTAATAATAGGTAATCTTCTTGATAACAGTATTAAGGCAGTACGTGATATCAAAGAAGGTGCTTATATACATATAACCATATCTGAAAGTATAGGAAGACTAATAATAATAATAGAGAATAACTATATGAGAAATAATGAGAAAAAGCCAGTTTCATACTATATAGACCATGGGCGTGGTGTTAACAATGTGCGTCGGCTTGTGAAGAAATATGGTGGTACATATAAGGAAAATGTTTCTGAGAATGTATATCAGACAAAGGTTACTATAGACATGTAATGATATAAATAAAGAGTTTATGTCAGCGAAAATAATTGAGTGGTGAATTTCTTATGTATTGTACGTTGTATTATAGTTTTTAACACGATTTATAGTGTACAAAATATATGGTGCTTAAGATTGCAGAATTTATTGTGTGAATAAATTCTGCATTTTTTATAAATTTATGAAAATACACATCATGAAAATAGTTGATATCATATTAATAATATATCAATAATATATCAACGGTATATTAAATACCTATAATTATTATTAAAGATAATGATATATAAAAATTACAGTAGGAAATATCATTTGATAACAAGAAATATAAATACTTTTTAAATATATACATAACAAATAATATGGAAAAAGATATGCGATAATATTAATCAATTCACAAACTTACAAAAAGTTACATCAAACAATACAACTTTTTACATTTGTAAAATATTGATAAATTAATGTGATATAATATGATACATAGTAATTCGTCGACGGGGTGCTATAAAAATATTAAATACTTGGAGGTACAACAGATGATAAGTAAAAAGTTATCAGGGAAAATTATTACAGGGTTATTTGCAGCAATGGTAGGGATTGCAGGGGTGCAGGGAGTTACTGCATATGCAAATAATTGTAGTGACACACCGTTTGAATTCAGCTTTGAGAACGGTGGAAACCAGCAGACGGAAGTAAGAGCTAAAGAGGATGACAGTTATATGTATATTAAAGCAACTTATTGTGATGGTGATGATGTGGGTTTTAGGGCATATGCATACGAATGCGATGATTATGAAAAAAAATGGAAGTTGTTCAGCTATGCGTAATGAAAGAGGAACTGCGGTTTATGCAGACAATATAGGGCGTGTGATAACTAATTATGTGAACGAAGATGGCAAATCTTATGCATATATATCAGCTGATTTGATGGGTGATGCGTGTGTTGGATATGAAGGTGTGTGGAGTCCGGATTCAATAGGTTATTAATATGAGTGGAATAATGCTGAAAAAATATGTAATTACCGTATGCGTATTATCGATGTTGTTTATAGCTGCTTGTGATAGAAAGAATGTTAATGATATATATAGTATGCAATCAGAATCCTCTTCTTATGAACAGCAGACATCAGCTAAAGAAAACAAAGTAATCAGTGAAGGATATGTGCAATGTACACAGGATGATAAACCGTTATTAATAGCTCAAGGCGATGAATATACTGCAATCAGCAATGGCAGTCGGAAAAAAATGTTGACATTTAAGATAAATCAGAGTTTGTTAACAGATAATTTTAATACCTTGAAAGATATGACTGATGAGAATATGTATAATGCAGCGTTAGATTATATATTGAACATTGATGATAATAATGAAATCTGTGCGGATGGGGAAGTTAATACAAGAAAGGGAATTGCGCAGAAGATAGTTATTATAGACATGAGTATAACTAACGAAAACGATTATGAACAGAACTTTTATACAAATAGTCTGACCCTTTATTCTATAAAAGATGCGGATTCTACATTTCAATATAGAAGAGTAGAGGGATTTAATGACTTTATATTGCAAAATAATTATGAAAATAAGAAAAAAAGCAATATAATAACATTACAGCCACATGAAAGCAAAAGAAATTATTGATATTCGTTTTGTTTCCAATGAATGGATGAATGAATATACATCTTATGAAGGTGCAGACAATAATATATTGTTTAAGGATGTTGTTCTTGAGGAAGTGCCTTTTGATAGTATATATATTACAACACAATTTGATGGAATGTATAGTAATGGAAATAAGAAAGGATTTGAATTAAATAAGGCATTATTAAAGCTTGATCTGATGCAATAGATGTTTGTATTATATTTATAACTGCTGATTTGATGAGCGGCGATGATGTATGATATTTTGATTATTAGAGCCAGATTCTATATAATTAAATAAGGGTACAGTATAATTTATAGTATCTGTAGCAGTATTTGATATGGCAGTTGTGCATGAAATGGCTGCCATATCAGATGTTGATAATGTGATATATCATTTTGACAATTATGTTGTGATTAACTGAAATTATAAGATGGGAAAAAATATGTAGGCTGTATAGGAAAACACCGATTTCAGAAAAGATAGCAATATAGCATTTGAGATTGTGGAATTTATTGTGAAAATAGATTCTGCAATTTTTTTGTTTAATTTTATGAAAATAAGTAATAGTACTTAATGATATATTAAATATCTAGAATTATTATATTTGAAACAACTGCGGCATAAAAATTACAATAAGAAATATTATTTATAACAAGTGAATTGAATATTATAAAATATATATAGCATAAACGGTATAAAAATATGTAAAATAATGTTAACTAATTCACAAACCTGCAAAAAGTTACATCAAACAATACAACTTTTTACATTTGGAAATTATTGATAAATTAATATGATATAATCTGATACATAGTAATTCGTCGACGGGGTGCTAGAAAATATTGAATACTTGGAGGTATAACAGATGATAAGTAAAAAGTTATCAGGAAAAATTATTACAGGATTATTTGCAGCAATGGTAGGAGTTGCGGGAGTGCAGGGAGTTACGGCACATGCAAGTAATTATCATGATACAGCATTTGAATTCAGCTTTGAGCATGGCGGTAACCAGCAGACGGAAGTAAGAGCTAAAGAAGATGATAGTTATATGTATATTAAAGCAACTTACTGCGATAGTAATGATGTGGGTTTTAGGGCATATGCATATGAATGTGATGATTATGAAAAAAATGGAAGCTGTTCAGCTATGCGAAACGCAAGAGGAATTGTGGTTTATGCAGATAATATAGGGCATGTAATAACTAATTATGTAAACGAAGATGGCAAATCTTATGCATATATATCAGCTGATCTGATGGGTGATGCGTGTGTTGGATATGAAGGTGTGTGGAGTCCGGATTCAATAGGTTATTAATATGAGTGGAATAATGCTGAAAAAATATGTAATTATCGTATGCGTATTATCGATGTTGTTTATAGCTGCTTGTGATAGAAAGAGTGTCAATGTTAAATAATATGCAATCAGAATTCTCTTCTTTATGAACAGCAGACATCAGCTAAAAGAAAATAAAGTAATCAGTGAAGGATATCTGCAATGTACACAGGATGATAAAACATTATTAATAGCTTAAGGCGATGAATATAAGTCAATCAGCGATGGCAGTCTAAAAAAATGTTGACATTTAAGATAAATCATAATTTATATATGGAATGCTTTGAATTCCTTGGCAGAATTTTACAAAATAACAGATGGAGTGATAATAAAATGAAACAGATGTTGAAAATAGAGTTGGAAAGGGCTTTTAGAAGTTCTGGTTTCTGGCTTTCTCTTATGATCGGAATGCTAATATCAATAATACAGTATATACAAAAGGTTATTCCAGCGGTGTCTGATATACTATTACCTATGAAAGATAAACTTGGAATACCTGTATGTGTACATCAGACGTGGATAGCGATGGGAGATGGATGGTATTATACACTTTTTGTAAGATTGATTCCGTTACTTGCGGTAATACCTTATGCAGTAACATATTATACAGATAATAAGAAAGGTATAGTACATAATTATTATTCCCGAACCAATAAAATCAATTATTTACTGGCTAAATGGATGGCTGTATTTATTACAGGTGGAATGACAGCAATAATACCACTTATGGTTAATCTTATGGCAACATCAGCAGTACTTCCATCTTTTATAGCTCTTGATTATATTATCAGCTGCAATGCTAACGGTATGTGGTCATATATACTTTATTCGCATCCTTATATATATTATATTCTGAGTTTTATATTGCAGTTTATATGTGCCGGACTTATTGCCACAGTTTCACTGCTTATATCACAATATGTTAATAATGCGTTTATTGTATTATTGTTTCCATCTGTATTATGCGAATTCATGAATGCTACTGCAGGATGGCTGCCTACAAGAAAACTAAAAGCGTTAGCACCATGGCGGCTGTTCAGGATAGATCAGCTTGCTGTTAAATACTGGCAGACGTATGTCATATTTATATGCACCATATTAGTTATGGATCTGGTTGTGTATGTGTGGAGAGGAGTAAAGGATGATGTACTCTGATGATAATAAGGCGAATAAGATAAAGAAAGTAAAGAAGACAAAAAAGACAGTTATAATTGTTGCAGCAGTATTGATTGTAATTATATGGCTTGCTGGATATATAGATATTAATACGAGATTTCCCAAGGCAAAGTCTGAGACATACAATATGAATGAATGGGTAGATGATGGAAATATTAATATCCGTGTGAATTCAGCTCAATATATGGATCAGGAGAAAGCATATGATTTATACGGTATAGAACCGATTAAAGACACAAGTACACATTATTTCATATTAAGCATAGAGGTGTTGAATAAAAGCGACAATGAAATTAATCTGGCCAAAGAATTTTATGGAAATATAGCAATGGATATATATCCATTGGGATATCACAATATAGGAGAGCGTGTGCACAGGGAAGATAATAATGTAAAGAAAATGCTTAAAAAGGATGAACAACAGGAAGTTATATTCGCATTTATAATAAGTGATGGAAGTATCAGAGAGGATAGAAGATGGATGATGCATAAGTCTCAAATATATATGACGTTATCTAATTATCCAATTCATAAAATGATTATGCTTGATAATATAGAAGGTTTCTGATGAGAATGTCTGTTGCTGTAGGAAAATTAATATTGTGGGAACCAATAATCAAGGCACAATACTTGTGGATAGCAAAGAAGATAGCAATATTGAACCAAATGAAAGCAAAAGGATGATAATATATTTTATCATTACGAATGGAATGGTCAGGAAAGACAGAAGGGGAATGCTTAAAAGGTAAGATATATATTTGGATTTTTCTAACTATCCTATTCATAGGGCAGTGCTTTTTGAGAATGTAAAAGGTTTTTAGATATATATGGGATGCCTGAATAAAAGGCATACACAAGATGATGGAATGGGATAG